>OHPK01000420.1_pt1 | contig 23415 bp, 19 predicted proteins | sample 1577661 | NCBI WGS metagenome assembly OHPK01 (sample SAMEA3879556, study PRJEB24766) | human gut metagenome | biome: human-associated habitat; feature: feces | place: USA | collected 1985/1987
GAACACCCGCCGTGCCGTTTCTTATCGGTCACTGAACAAAAACCTCTTGGACAAGGCGCTCTCTTCTGCTATACTAAGGGTGTGATTGAAAGATTTGACCTGAAAACGGAGGTTTGCAAATGAACAGAAGCGCAAACAACCTGACCCTCTGCGAGGATCCGCATGACTTTCTTGTCATGCAGAATCTCTATGACGCGGCAGTTCGGCAGCTCACGCTGAAATTCAACATTCTCAACAGCGAATTCAATGTCCTCTACGCGCGAAACCCCATCCACCACATCGACGGGCGCGTCAAATCGCAATCGAGCATCGTCGCCAAGCTCATCAAGCGCGGCCTGCCGCTCTCGATCGAGTCCGCGCGAAAAAACATCAACGACATCGCGGGCGTGCGCGTCGTTTGCAGCTACATCGACGATGTCTACCGCGTGGGCGAGATGCTGGCGCGGCAGACGGATGTGGAGATCGTCAAAAAGCAGGACTACATCCAGACGCCGAACTACAACGGCTACCGCTCGCTGCACATGGACATCAAGGTGCCCGTCTACCTCTCCGACCGGACGGAATACGTCGTGGCGGAGATCCAGCTGCGCACGATCGCCATGGACTTCTGGGCGAGCCTTGAGCACGATATCCGCTACAAGGTCGACAAAACGAAGCTGCCCGAGGGCATCAACGAGGAGATGTTCGAATGCGCGGGCAAGATCGCTGAGATCGACCGCCAGATGCAGGACATGTACCAGCGCATCAAGGCCTCGGATGCCTACAACGAAGATTGAGTCCCCTACATAAAGGAAAAAGGATGCATCGAAAGACGCATCCTTTTTGTTTTTTCACTGCTTTTTGTGATACCCGCAGTCGCAGTAGGGGCCGCCGGAGGCGAGCGTGTACTCGCGCACGAAATCCGACGCGCCGCCCGCGTCGCTCATCGTGTAGTCGAGGTGGCACAGCGCGGGCGTCAGATCGTAGAGCCCCAACACCTGCATCAGCGTGCAGATGCCGCAGGTCGTGAAGCGCGCCTCGTAGCCGCTGCCGTCCTCGTACTCGAAAAAGTCCATGTTCCACGAATAGGGGTTGCGGTCGCCCGCGCGCAGCTTCGCCGTCGCCTTCATGCCCTCGATGTCCTTGGGCGTGAACTTTTTCTTTCCGCTCGCGCGGCAGAAAGCCTTCATCGTAGGCGTCATCATCGCCGCGGCGTAGTAGTCCGTCAGCGTTTTGATGTCCGGCCGCTGCGGCATGCACAGGATAAACGCGGCGAGCATCGCGCAGTTGACGATGTTCATTTCGAAGCGGTCGCGCTTGTCAAATTCCGGCAGCTTCGCGACGATCTCGCGATATTTCTTTTTGGCGCGCGCCGCAACGTCCTTCGCCTGCTCCGCGGTCAGGTCGAATTCGACCGTCAGGTGCTTTTCAAACGATCCGGCAAACAGCGCCCACATGCCCGCGGGCTTTCCAAGATACTTCATTTGCTCTCCTCTTTTCGAGTTTGATGTCTCAAACTCGTCTGCATTTTTGACTGCCGTCTTGCTTTTGGTCATAGTATACCGAGGGCGGGAGCGCTTGTCAATGCGGCGCAAAAAAGCAGCAGTTCTGATGAACCGCCGCTTTTTTCAGTTGGATTTACTTGCCCTGATAGGCTCTATACAGGAACGTCACGATCTCCGCACGTGTGCAATCCGCGTTGGGGCTGAACGTCGTGGCAGAAGTGCCGTTCGTCACGCCGCTCGCGACCGCCCAATTGACGGCGTCAGCGTAGAACGCGTCGGGCTTCACGTCGGTGAAGTTCGTGCTGCCGCTCGCGGTGCCCTTGAGGGCACGGTACAGGAACGTCACGCTCTGGCCGCGGGTGCAGGTCGCATTCGGGGCAAACATCGTTTCGGTCATGCCGTTCGTGATGCCGTTCTCGATCGCCCAGGCGACGGCCTTGGCGTAGTAGGCGCTCGCGGGAACATCCGTGAAGCTGCTTGCGGTCTTCGGCTCTGGGCTGCCGGCGGCGCGCCACAGGAACGTCACGATCTGGGCACGCGTGCAGGACTCATAGGGGCCAAACATCGTGTCAGACAGGCCGTTAGTGATCCCCTTGTTAACCGCCCATTCGACCGCATCGGCGAAGTACGCATTCGCGGGAACGTCGGAGAAGCTGTTGCTGTCGTCCGGCGTCGGTTCGGGCTCAGGCGTGGTGGAAGACGGGCTGCTGTGGCGGCGGGAAACCGTCAAAGTGCCGTTGACGTAGGTGATCTTGTAGTTATTGCCAGCGTCAGCACTGGAAGGAACGATATCAAACTTGCCGGTCGTCTTGCCATCTGCCTCACAGGTCAAATCCACATGAGTCAGCGTTTCGCCCTTCACAAGCCCCGTGGCCGTATAGGTGAACGTGGGCAGTTTGCCGCCGACATACATGGACTGGTTGTCTGCCTTGATGGTCAGCGGGGCCTTGACAATCGAGATGACCGCAGAACCGGTGACGGTCTCGCTGCCTTCCTTGCTTACCTTCCAGTAAACCACGTAGGTACCAGCATTCTTTTCTTTGACGTTTGTCGTGGAATAGCTCGTTTTCTCCGTTCCGTATTCAACCGTCGCGCCCTCGGGAGCATTAACGATGATGCTGTGGGCTTCACCGTCGTAGATACCGGTGTAGTCCTTCGCCGTAACAACAAGCGTACCAGCTTCGACGGTATAACTCTTTTCCGCAGAACCGGTATAGTTGCCGATAAAGTTGATAACAAACTTGTTGGATTCCTGCTTCACGGTGTAATCCGTACCCTCGACCAGCTTCTTGTCACCGTAAATGACGCTGATGTTTGCCTTAGCGGCAGCAGCGTCGTCATCGCTGGGATAAGCGCTGTTGATACCGGTGATAGTAACATCCTTTTCGCTCAACTTCTTGGTATCGACGGCAACATCAGTGGTGAAGAACGTCTGACCGTCGTAAACCAGATTGACCGTACCGTTACCGGCCTTGATGAAGGAAACCGTGGAACCAGTGAGGGATGCATAATCGGAAGACATGGTTACGCCAGTGGGAACGGTCATCTCCACAGTTTCGCCGAAGGTCTTGCCGTCAAGCACCGTGGTGTCGATGGGCGTCGCGCCGGAAACCTCGGCAATATCGGCCGTCTTGACGTACCAGCTATCACCGGAAACAGCAGCCGTTCCGTAACCCAGCATGGCGCCGCTGCGGGACTCCGTCTTTGCACCGCTGACTACGGTTTTCACCGTGGTCAGCGCCTTGCCGCCATCCACAGTCAGGCCGCTTCCGCTGCTGCCGACCAGACCGCCTGCGTAGGCATAACGGGTATCACTCAACGTGGAATCATTCGTTGCCGTAATAATGCCCGCGGCCGTCACGTTCTTCAGCGTGCCGCTCATGGAACCGGCGATGCCGCCCGCGTAGGAGTTCTCGCCGTATTTTGCAGCGCCAATATACTTCTCATTCGCCGTGACATCACCGAGTGCCGTCACGTTTTCCATCGTGCCGACATAGGAACCGGCAATGCCGCCCGCGGTGGGATTCTTGGGTGCGGTCACGGTGACATTGCCCTTGTGGGTGGAATCCTTCACCACCGCGCCCGCGCTCTGCGAACCAATCAGACCGCCCGCGTAGATCATGCCCATGGTGGCCTGATTGACCGTGCACTTGCTCTCCGCCGTGATGGCGACCGTGCTATTGCAGTTCTCGATCGTCACACCGCTGCCGCTCGCCACGATCGAACCGATGTAAATGGGCTTATCGTTGTTCGCATCCGTGATAATGGACACGCTACCCTTGACGTTCAGGTCCTTCACCAGCGCGCCCGCGGAATCGCCCACAATGCCGATGAGCGTGGTCTGCTCCTTCGTAAGGGCTTCCGCATTGATGTTCAGGGTCACGGTATGGCTCTGGCCGTCGATCGTGCCGCTGAACGGGATTGCCTCCGTGCCGAGGCCGATGGCGTCCACATCAGAGAGTGTGAAGTCCTTCGCGATCTTCACATAGGCCGTTGCCAGCGCGACCGCCTTGGACGTCGCATCCGCGCTGGAAAGGCGTCTGCCGAGCACGGCGGTCTGCGCCGCCTCGTCGCCCTGAATGGCCTTGACAAGGTTCATGTACTGCTGCGCGTTGGAGATCACGTAGGCGTCGTCCGCGGTCTGGAACGGATACGCGTCCTCCACCAGATTCTCGTTATGGGTCAGGTCGTTGTACAGCTTGGAGCCGTCCGCGTTGAACAGGTCGGCGGCCTTGGCGCCGTCGCCGCCGTCCACCACGTAGCGCTCCACGCTGAAGAAGTTGGTCTCTTCGCTTGTCACGGGGACCTTGAGCTCTTCGCCCGTGACCGACGCGGAATTATCAGAGAGCTTCCAGCCAGTGTTTTCTGCCCCGGCCGTCACGATCTGATAGCAGCCTTCCAGGATAGCGCCCTCGGGCAGGCTGCCGACAGGGCTATACGCACCGAAGATCGCACCGGCGCGACCGTCCTTGGCGTAAACCGTGCCGGAGCTGGTGCAGTTGGTCATCGGCAGCGTAGAAATTGTCGTACCGATAATACCGGCCGCCGCGTTGGTGGACTGCGCTTCGCTCTTAATATTGCCCGTGTTCACGCAATTTGTGAACGTCACATTTTTGTTATTTGCCTGACCGCAGATACCGGCAGCGCGAGAGCTGCGCTGGCCGAGCTCCGTGGCGCGGTCAGCCACGATGTCGCCGGTGTTGGTGCAGTCCGTAAAGGTCGCAGCTGCACCGACAATGCTGCAAATACCACCGGCAAGACTGTTGCCCTGAGACAGGGTCGTGTTGCCGCTTTTCAGCGTCAGCGCCTTACCGGCCTCGATCTTACCGGTATTTTTGCAATTCGTCACGTTCACTGTGCCGGATGACCGGCCGAAAATACCACCGGCCGCAGATACATTGAATACAGCACCCGCTTCCATGCTGGCTTCATTCGTACAGGAATCGATCACACTTTCTGTACCACCGATCGTACCTACGATCACGCCGGCATATTCTGCCTTAGTAGCCAGCTTCACACTGCCGGTGGTGATCAGGTTTTTGATCGTGCAGTTGCTCGCATTGTTAAACAGACCGCCAAGCACTTCCACATGCGTTCCGTTGACAAGCTCAACATGGCCCATCAAAGTATAGTTATTGTCGCCCTCGCCCTGATCACTAACCAAAGTCGTAGTATCAATGTCCAAATCAATGGTATGGCCATTACCATCAAAAGTTCCTCTGAATAAGTTACTCCAGTCAGTACTCGGTTTCTCAGCGTCAGGAGCAGTATAAATATAGCCACCAATACCGTAATAGCCGTCAGAAGTCTTCAGCTCGATGTCATTCCCCAGCTTGTAGGAGGCTGCAAGGAGGTAAGTCCGGCTCGTGGAAGAATTGTCCTTGCCAAACACGGCATATTCCTCATCCGTGGCAATATTCATCGAGATGTGCAACAGTGCCACCATGTTGCTGCCGTTCACGATGATATAAGGATCATCCACTGCGCCCGTACCTTTGACTTCAGTGGCCCAGCGGGCGGTCAGCTTGGTATCAGAAAGGATCTTCCATTTTGCGATTTTACCAGACTTGTCAACAATCATCTCATCATTGTGATACCAACCGGTAAAGACATAGTTTGTGCGCTCTGGAATACCAAAGTCAGCTGCCTTCCCGTAATTCACGGTTACGGTAGTACTCTCCTTACCATTCGCCGCATTCAGCTCGACATTTACTACAATATCATCCCTATCTTCCAGTGCTTCCTTCAGCTCTGACAGAGTTTGACCTTCTTTCACCTTCTGGTCAACGTAGTAGCGCAGAGATTCCGAAAGATCATTATACTTCCCTTCCGCCGTAGTCACTTCCGCTACAATTCCTTCGTCATTGCTCTTAATGCCATTTAATTCTTCGATCAAAGCCTTTGCTGCATTCTGATCTGTACTCTTAGCTACCAAAAGCTCTTCATTACCAATGATATAGTAGCCTTCCGGCAAATAGAGTGTCGTTACACCATCGGCCCCCTTCACAGTAACCTCTTTGCCGTTGCGGGTGTAAGTAACAGAATCCTCATTAACTGTCATAATGTAAAGGACAGTCTCGCCGTTACCGTCTTTTAGCGTCCAGTTATTAAATGCGGTCTGAGATGCCTCGCTGGCGTTCATGCCCTGACCGATACCGCTGTCGATAGTCAAATCACCATTTTTATCCAACACTTTATAGGACTTGCCACCAGCAGCAAAGCTATTGCCATTCTTGGCAGTTACATTGCCGCCGGAAATCGTGATAGTACCCATTTTGCCGCTGTTGCCAGCAACCGTCTTTCCATTATGACTCACGACCGCGCCGCTGCCGATACCGGGGCCATATAATCCACCCTTGGCGGTAATCACGCCGCCCTCGATGGTGATATCGCCGCTGGCCTGTGCACCGGATTTATCGCCAGCCTGATCCTGGCAGCCACCGCCGCCAATGCCCGCGCCAACGCCGTTAGACTTTGCCGTAACGGTTCCGCCGTCAATCAAAATCACACCGGCACCTTGATACGCACCGCCGCCAATACCGGCGCTGCCACCAGTGGCGTTCACGGTACCGCCGGAAATGGTGATCGTCTTTATACCGCCTTGGGAATAGGCGCTGCCGATACCTGCACTGCCTGCATTATTGGTATAACCGGCATTAGCAGTTACATCGCCGCCGGTGATCGTAATGCTGCTATCGTTAGAGCCGCCACCAATACCGGGGCCACCGTAGCTACCGGCCGCACCACCAGTGGCTGAGATCACGCCGCCCTTAATAGTGATAGTCCCCACATTGCTTTTCCAAGGATCGTTTTTATTGCTGGCATGGGCGCGGCTTGCACCGATACTGGCCGCCAAACTGGTGTTACCCAATTTGCTAGTACCACTGCCGCCACCAACCGCAGCCAGCTTGCCTGTGTCGCCATCGATAACTACCTGCGCCTGTTTCTGAACCCACAGGCCAGCATAGGAAATGCCGGTATCGGGGTTGTCCTCGTTGATCCAGCCGGACTTGAGCGTGTTTTCGCTCCCATCCGCCAGCACCAGCGTCACTTCGCCGCCCTCAATGGCAAAAGCGCAGGGAACGCCCACCGACATACCCGACACATCGATATTCACGCCGTTCAGCGTGATCGTGTGATCGCCACCGGTGACGGTGATGGTGTTCGTGGTTGCAGTGGTGTTATTCGTCTGCTTGATGGTGTAATTACCATCATCAGAGTCCTCACTCACATTGCCGCTCTCTTTATACTGCGTGTAGCCGCTCGCAGAGATGACAATGGAGCCATCATCCAAATCAAGCTCCTTACTCGTCGCAGTCTCATGGGGAGTTCCCCCCTCACCGCTCTGCGGTTTGAGTTTTGCGGTGTCCTCAGCTTCCTGAGGGTCGCCGCTGCCCGTGTCCCTCGCCCAAACCGCCGTTGGCAGCAGGCTCAGCATCATGACAAGTGTCAGTAAACTTGCCAATAATCACCGTTTCATTCCATTACCTCCTAAGATTCACTATATTTTGCCCGCCTCCGCAGGCTCGGTTTACTTGGTTCGCTTGGTTTTCCCGGCGCAGACGGGGCAGCCGCACTGCTGCACGCCCGCGCGCGAGTAGATGGTGGCTTTCCAGACATGGCCGTAAGAGCACTGCCACCACGCTTTTTTGTGGCTGCCGGCTGTGACCATCTCCGGTGTCAGTGCGCTGTTGAGGGTCTCGTGCCATTGCTTCGCCACCAGCGGCGCTGCGGTCGCGAGGTCGTTGACGCCCGGCAGCACCTTTCGGTTGGCGCAGTAAGGGCAGCCGTCGCCGCGCTGCACGCGCTGCGCAATCATCGCACGATAGGAGTGGCCTTTTTCGCACTTCCACCACACGCGGCGGTTCGAGCCCGCGGTGACATTGTTTGGATGGAGCACGCCGTTTTTCTCCTCGTCCCACTGCGCGGCAATGTCCGGGTACAGCGTCGCGAGATCATTTTCGCCCGCGAGCGCCTGCCGTCCGGTGCAGACCGGGCAGCCCGTGCCGAGGGTCGTCCTCGAATACACCGCCGCGCGCCATGAATGGCCTTTCGGACAGCGCCACCAGACTTTGCGCCTTGTGCCGGAGATCACCTGCGTAGGCAAAAGAGGCACGTTTTTTGCCGCATCCCATTCATTCGCGATCGACGGATACTCAACCGCAAGGGAGGTTTCCTCTGGCAGGACGTTCTTTCCCGCACAGTACGGACAACCGCTGCCCTGCACCCGCGTCTTGACGGCGGAACAGTAGGAATGCCCTTTCGGGCATCTCCACCAGATGAGCTTGTGGCTGCCGGTCGTGACGTCCTGCGGCGTCAGGGGTGCGTTCTTCTCAATGTCCCACTCTGCCGCGAGCAGCGGAAACTGCTTCACCAAGCCGCCCTGTTTAGGCGTAACCTTGCGCCCCGTGCAGTAGGGGCAGCCTGTGCCCTCGCTGCGGGTGTACACCATGGCTTGCCATGAGTGGCCGTTCGGGCAGGTCCACCAAACTCTTTTGTGACTGCCGAACGTCACGTCATCCGGCATCAGAGGAGCATTGCGCGCAGTATCCCACTGTGAAAGCAAGTCCACCTTACCCTGCTCGGTGCAAAACGCTCGAAATGTTCGTCGGATCGTCAGCCACCCCCTCACGAAAAAAGCTCCGTTCCAGCAAAGCCGGACGGAGCAGGGACAAACGAATACATCAGTAAGGGTGCAACCGGCTGTCATAGCGTATTCTCCATTCGGAGAGGCGTTAGACCCATCTGGCTTTGCGTCGCCGCCTTTCGGCGGTTTTGCCAAAATATGAGATTTTGAGAACGGAATCTATATTCCGTATATGCAAAGGAAGCGAAACGATCTCATCGCTTCCTTTACTCGTAGCAAAATATAGCACAATCTTCCGGCAAAGGCAAGGGACATTATGATTCCAAATATAAATTATGGAGTTTACAGGGGGAAAACGCACTGTAAGCTTGTGCCTCTGCACCCATTTGAGCGTTCTCTGGCGCAGACAGCTCGATCTCTGCATGCGCTTTAGTCGTGAATATAGTGGTAACTGTATTCGCTTTAGCATTTTTGCGCAACAGAATATAGATTCTGCTGCGCCTATGACACGGGCCTCAACCGCTCGAGCTGCCGCCGGTGCTCTGCCACGCTTATGACAAGGTAAATGCGCATCGTTTCGATGCTCGAATGCCCGAGAACATCCGCCAGCTTGACGATGTCCTTGTATGCGCGATAAAACACCATCGCGAACAGGTGGCGCAGATTGTGCGGGAAAACTTTCCCTGCGTCGACGCCTGCGCGGGCGCACAGCTTCTTCATCTTCGACCAAATTTGATAACGGGGACAGAGCTTTGTCGCTTTTGGCGCGAAAAAATGCGCCGGAGGCGGTTTTTTGTCGCGCGGCATACTTGAGCAGCTTGCGGCAGAGTTTTGACGGCAGTAGGATCGTGCGGATTTTGCCTTTGAGCGCAATTTCTGTTTTGCCGTTCTTCGCGGCCTCAACCGTGATGTACTGCACCTCGCTGACGCGGATGCCGGTGGAGCAGATGGTTTCCATCAGGAGCGCGAGACCGCGGTCGCCCGCGGCCCCTCCGCCGCAGCGACCAACCTCTCGTATTCCCCTCGCGTTAACTCCTGTTTGCTATCGCGGAACAGGCGGCGCTGAATTTTTAAGAACCGTGCTCGGCAGTCTGTCCAGCCGCAGAAGCGGAAGAATCCGTTCAGCGCGGCCAGATAAGTGTTGATCGTTGTCGGCACGTAGTTTCTCGCGCGCAGGTCGTCCTTCCAGAGCCGAATCATCTCTGGCGTAACCGCCGCGCCGCTCAAAAAGGCTGCAAAGCTTAGTAAAGCACGGCGATATTTTTCGATCGTCGCTGCGGCACGTTCTTCGTTTTCGAGTGCTTTCAAATACTCAGCAATTCTCTCGTCGGTCATATAGTATTCCATAATAAAAATACCCCTATCTCTCGTGATAGGGGTATTGTAACGTATTGATGTGCTGAAAAGCGAGAAATGTATTTTTAATAGAAAAGTCACAGGGGTGGTGCCTTTGTCATTTTAGTTTGGAGCTATTTTGTATGTACTCCACCAGCGCTTTCTTTGGAATTCTCCACACACGGCCGTTTCGATAGCCTCTAAGCTCACCTGTGTTTAGGAGCGCATACATCGCGTTGTAGCCGACTTTCAGGGCCTCGCAGGCCTCTTCAACGGTCAGAATATCATCGTAGGACTCAAACATTTTCAGTTCTCCTTCGTCACGCTGCATTGCATCCGGAGCGGACACAATGCCGGATCATTTCCACAGCGATCACATAAGCACTCAGGAGGCTTCTTGCCGTTTCTTTGTCGCTGCGGGTTTTGCTTACGCCCGTACAGGTCCATTTTTTCAATTTGCTGATAAACTGCCGGTTCTGTTCGCCCCAGTTCCAGTGCGATCTCGGTAATACCGACACCGCTGTCAAATAAAATTCTCAGTTGATTCTTCTCGTCATCTGTCCAGTAGTCTCCGGCACGACCTGCACGCAAAGTCTGGTTGCGCACCGAGCGCACGGATTCTTGGAACGCTTCTTCACTTCTCATAGGTCTGCTTTCTCCTTTTGAATTTTCCTTACCTTATGTTACGTTCCTAAATCGCAAATCGCTTTATTTTTAGTTGTATATCATCCTTATGAAGCACCGTGGAGTTGTCCGCGGTGCTATTTAAATTTACCGTCTAAGTGCAGACGATATGCTTGCCTTAGGTTACGATATCTGCCATCTTTTCCCTGGGCACCAAGTCGTATATGCCCTGCACATGGACTCTGCACACTGTCATCTGCATTTTGTCGTGAACTCGGTCTCCTTTGAAGACGGCAAAAAGCACTTCAGCGGATTCCATGATCTTTTCCCGGTCCGCGATTTTCTGCAAGAATGCTTTCCGCGTTCGAACGTGCACATTTACCAGTCTTTCCCTGACTCCGATGTTAACCGCTTCGGATGCTCCGACGATGACGAATTGCTGCGGATCGATTAAAACTGCGAAAGAGTTGTAAGACTTTTCCTTGCCGCAGGAACCTTTTTCAACATTTTCTGCAGCACAAGACCGAATATTCCTATTACACTCTGAATTATGCCGGTTCGGCTGTATTGACAGTCCGCAGCAGGAATGCTACCATGAAATTGAAATCGGGCAAGGAAAGAGGAAAGCGAATGACATTGAATCAATTAAAAGTGGGGAATTCTGCTGTGATCACCACTGTTGGCGGAGATGGAGCCTTGCGCTGCCGCCTGCTGGATATGGGCTTGATCCCGCACACCCGCGTGACATTACAGAAGGTCGCGCCGATGGGTGATCCTATCGAGATCCGCGTGCGCGGCTACGAGCTAACGCTGCGCGTAGAGGAGGCTCAAAAAATCGAAGTGGAGGACGAGCCGAAATGATCTTTGCACTCGTTGGAAATCAGAACTGCGGGAAAACGACTCTTTTCAACGCCCTCACCGGATCCAATCAGCATGTCGGCAACTTTCCCGGTGTCACGGTAGACCAGAAGATGGGAGAGATCATAGACGAAAAAGGCTGCTCCGTGGTGGATCTACCCGGCATCTACTCCTTGCGGCCCTATACACAGGAGGAGATCGTCTCCCGTGACTTTATCCTCAACCAAAAGCCGGACGGCATCATCAACATTGTGGATGCCACCAACATTGAGCGGAATCTGTACCTGACACTTCAGCTGCTTGAGTTGCGGATACCTATGGTGCTGGCGCTGAACATGATGGATGAAGTGCGTTCCAACGGCGGTTCCATCGACGTGCAGAAGATGAGCGCCTCGCTCGGCATCCCTGTCGTACCGATCGCGGCCGCAAAGGGTGAGGGCGTGAGCGAGCTGGTGAATCAGGCGATTGCTGTGGCTCGAAGCAGAACTCTGCCAAAGGTGACAGATTTCTGCGCGGATGACTCCGCCGTTCATCGCTGCATCCACGCCGTTACGCATCTGATTGCCGATCACGCCGACCGCATCGGTGTGCCGGCTCGCTTCTGCGCAGCAAAGCTGATCGAAGGCGGCGATGACCTTGCCGACCGTCTGGCACTTGATCAAAACGAGCGCGAGTTGCTTGAGCATTGCATCGTGCAGATGGAGAGTGAGGCAGGACTTGATCGCAACGCGGCGCTTGCTGATATGCGCTACACCTTCATTGAAGGCGTGGTGGCATCATCTGTGGTGAAATGCCATGAAAGTCGGGAGCACGCCCGTTCCATGAAGATCGACAGAATTCTCACCGATCGCTACACAGCCATTCCGACGTTTCTGCTTGTCATGCTGCTGATTTTCTATCTCACCTTCAATGTTATTGGTCAGCGTCTGTCCGACTGGCTGCAAGGCGGGATCGATGGCCTTACCTTTCTTGTAGACCAAGCTTTGACTGCCTATAAGATCAATCCTGTGGTACACAGCTTGATTATTGACGGCATTTTTTCCGGTGTTGGCAGTGTGCTGGTGTTCCTGCCTATCATTGTGACGCTTTTTTTCTTCCTCTCTATCTTGGAAGATACCGGCTACATGGCCCGCGTCGCCTTTGTAATGGACAAGCCTCTGCGAAAGATCGGTTTGTCCGGCCGCAGCATCGTCCCTATGCTCATCGGCTTCGGCTGTTCTGTGCCGGCAATTATGGCAACGCGCACGGTGTCGAGTGACCGTGACCGCAAGATGACGATCCTGCTCACGCCTTATATGAGCTGCTCGGCAAAAATATCAATTTATGCATTTTTTACCGCAGCGTTCTTTCCAACGCACCGCGCGCTCATAATGATCCTACTGTATCTGCTGGGCATTCTGATTGGAATTGCTGCGGCCCTCATCATGAACCAAACCGTGTTCCGCGGAAAGCCCGTGCCCTTCGTTATGGAGTTGCCCAATTATCGGCTTCCGAGCCTCAAGAGCGTTGCGCTGCTGCTTTGGGAAAAGGCCGAGGACTTTTTGCAGCGGGCGTTTACTGTGATTTTTCTTGCTACCATTGTGATTTGGTTCCTCCAGAGTTTTGATACCAGGCTGAATGTAGTTGCCGACAGTGCCGATAGCCTTTTGGCTCTCATTGGTCGATGGATTGCGCCGGTGTTCGCACCGTTGGGCTTTGCGGATTGGCGCTGCGCAACCTCCCTTATTTCCGGTTTTATCGCAAAGGAATCTGTGGTCAGTACGCTGCAGATCCTGTTAGGCGGGGCTGCACTTTCTACGATGTTTACCGGTCGTTCCGTTATCAGCTTTCTGGTGTTCACGCTGCTGTATACTCCCTGCATCGCGGCGGTAGCCACGATTCGACGAGAATTCGGCCCAACGCTGAAGACAGTTGGGGTCGTGATGATGCAGTGCTGCGTGGCATGGATCGTGGCTCTTGCTGTCTATACCTTGGTGGGGATCCTGTGATGCATCTGTTAGATTGGGCCCTTCTTGTCCTCATCGCAGCTGCAGCTATCACAGCTATCCTGCCGCTTCCTGTCTGCGGTGGGGGTAACCCCACGCAGAAGAGTTTGAATATAATCACTTGTTGATAATCCCGCAGCGCGGGAATCCTGTTCTAATTTCTGCCGTTCGGCGGCAGAGAGGCGAACTGTGATACTGGTGCTGTTTTTTGATTTATTCATCGGGTTGTTCCTTTCTTTGCCTTGGCAAGAGGCGCAGATGTCTTACGCCACTTTACCGAGATGTTGCTAAGATGATAAAAAATTACGAGAAGACAGGAAAAAGCCTGATGGAGTTTGTTGCATTGCAACCCCATCAGGTCTTCCAAGTAATGTTCACATTTTTTCCTTCGATCTCGATGCGTTCGATGAATTCTGCGGCGACAAGCTTCTTTTCATCAAAGGATGCCCGTAGAAAATCGAACTGCAGCAGCTGCGGCGCAGGATGAGACACCTCGTGCAGCAGGTGTTCGCGTTCGGCGTGCAGCTTTTCGATCTGTTTGGATATGTACGATGCCGAGATTTCGCTGCTTTCTGCAAGTGCTGTGACCAGACGGTCAATTTTCTGTTCGACGGCCAGAATGGCTTCCGCCTGCGCGTTATCTTCAATAGCCGGAAGCTCGGCGGGACAGTCGTCGATCATGTTCTGCAGTTCATGCGCGTTATAGTCCTCCAGCTCGCGCAGGTCGACGTCGATCGCCGCATCGCAGTTTCCGAAGTTGCTGCGGCCGGAGCAGATGAGCTTGCAGCGCTGCTCAATTTTTACGCAGCTCACTTTGAGCGCGTAGCCGCACTTGGCGCACTTGAGAAGGCCTGTCAGCCAGGAGTACTTTCCCGCATTGGCGCGGGGAAGCTGTGCCTTGTTTGAGAGCTTGTCCTGCACACGCAGCCAGAGCGGCGGGGTCGGTAGTCGTAAATATGTTCGTGATGATCATATCTAAGTATTGCAGAAGCCAGTCAAGAAACATGACGGCACAAAAACTGACTAAGATCACAGCAGGTAAAGAAAGTATCCGGTACAGGATCAACGCGCTGTACTGCCCGATCAACACACCGGTACAGCAAGCACATACAGGAAATTGGTGCCCGTTGATAAAAAAACTCCGGTCTGGACGCTGGTGGCATCCTGCAAATTTTCCAAAGCTCATGCAGGAATAATAGAACTTACTGCTCACGTTCAGTCACCAAGCCAAGAATTTAACAGTGGGACTCCGAACAGGCCGAGCGCTATCACGATCACGGTAGCGAATGCAATAGAGGATAAGCAGTCCTTCTTCTGCTCAGGCGTCAGGAAGTTGATTAAAGGTTCTCCCAGTTCTTTTGATATCTCACTATGAACAGAGGCAAGCCCAAGTGCGGGAAACGCTGCTGTAATATACGCAAAAATTTCAAAATTAAATAGGTACTTTGCAACAATCAATACGAGTGCAGCGGCAACCGCACTTCCATAGATTCCATCAGTTGCAATTTCCCACTTTTTTAACGCATCGGCAAGGGCGATATGAGCTTTTCCGCATTTTTTGCACACCCACCACAATTCACTTTTTGATTCCACTTTAGAGCCTTTGCCGCACAAGCCGCACAACAGTCCAAACGGCCCAAGCAGGAGCATACCATAGCAACCACTTCCCCAACCATAGCTTTTGTTCGTAACGGTAGTTTCGTTCTTTTGCAGAGGGTGGCAATCAAGCTCTCCGCAAAAGGGGCAAACCGTATCGTTATGAGTCTTCGCGGCAGATTCATCCAAGAGTCCCGCCCCAAATACAAGCGCATCTTTTCCTAAATCGTCGTCTGACTTCTGCTCGGGATCTTCGGCCTTGGAAGATAACTCTTGTCCACACTGATGACAGAATTTTGCATCCGCCGTGTTACTCGCACCGCAATTTTTGCAAATGGGATGTGTCGGATCAACAGGGGAATCTTCTGAATGCTGTACATCGTCCGAGCTCAGTTCTTAACCGCATTGAAAACAGAACTTGGATTCGTTGGAGTTGTCAGCTCCGCAATGCTTACATTTCATGGTTTTCTCTCTCCTCAAAAAATGAAGTATTCTTGATCTCTTTAATCATCTTTTTTATAAGAATAGCTCGTATTTGTGATACTGTCAACAAAGAATATGTCAAAGATGATTATAAGAGGGCGACACGGTGCGGCTATACACGTTAGACGGCAAATGCAATATCTCCGGCGAGCGGATTAAGTCTGCACGCGCCAAAGCAAAATTGACACAGGATCAGCTTGCGGCGAGGCTGCAAGTAGCGGGCCTGCAAATGGGCCAAATGGCAATCAGCAGAATTGAAAGCGGTAAACGCCTTGTCCCTGACTTTGAGCTTCCTATCATTGCGGAAGCATTAAATGTATCAACAGACTGGTTGCTCGGCATAGAAAAAGGATGACCACTTCCGTTTGAAGTGATCATCCTTTTTTATATAAAGCTAAGTGAAATCTTACGAAGCAATAGCCTTGCTGTTTCTGATTAAAAACTCAAATCCGGTTCATAATCATTCAAGTCTGTCTTTTCCCTGTTTATCTATTTTCACTGCTTTTTCAAATAATTATTATGATATACTGTGAGGCAGTCTGCTTTATCCATCATTTCTCCTGCGAAGTCGTGCTCGTTCTCGTGATTAGCGTTTCATTTTTACGTAACAGCGTTTACATTTTATTCACAAGTATTGCAACGGCCACTGCTCTGTGTTACCATGCAAAAGCAAGAAGGAAACTTCTCAAATTTGAAAAAGGGAGAAAAGAACATGAATCAGCTCAATCAAAAACTGTCCGTTGGGACAAAGTTGGGTTATGGTATTGGACAATTGGGTTCCGGTCTTGCCTATAACCTGTATTATTACTACTTTATCTACTTCATGACCACGTTCGCAGGCGTGGCACCGGGCGTCGCCGGTACTATTTCGATGTTCGCCGTTATGTGGGACGCTGTGACCGACCCTATCATTGGTTACTTCAGCGATAAGCTGAAGTTGAAGACGGGCACCCGTCGCCCCATGATGATGCGCGCTGCGCTTCCTCTCGGCATCACAGTCTATCTGCTCTTTTCCGCTTTCGACTTCACTTCTGACGGTGTGAAGATCTTCTACTATGTTGTTCTCAACATCTTCTTCTGGATGTTTTTCACAATGTGCGATATCAACCACATCGTTATCGGTCAGGAGCTGACGGAGGACTACGACGAAAAAAGCTCTATCCGCGGCTTCTCCTCCGGTTTCCTGTATGCCGGTGAGTTGATCGTTTCGAGCTGCACCATGCTCCTCGTCCGCCGCTGCTCCACCGAGCAGGTTGGCTATGGCATCGTCGCTGCCGTCACCGCTGCGTTCTGCTTCATCTCCTACTTCCTCGCCGGTGCGTGCACCAAGGGCAAGGAGATCACTGTGTCCAGGGAAGAGGCCACCGCAAACTCCTTTAAGTTCAAGGATTTCCTCGATTGCTTCACAAACAAGACGTTCGTCATCCTTGTTTTCATCGCACTGTTTGCCAACTGCATCGTCGGCATCCAGGCTTCCGGCAACATCTACGTGCAGACCTACTTCTACGGTCTTGACGAAATGCAGATTGCTCTCATTAACGGCGTGAAATGTTTCTATATGATTGTCGTCTCCATGCTTATCGGCTCACTCGCGCGCAAGGTCGACAAGCGCAAGTTCATGATCTTCGGCTTCTTCGCTTACGGCTTCGGTATGTTCTGCATCCGCATTCTGCCCGCGTCCATCCCTCTGTACTGCTTCGCTCTCTGCTTCTCCGCACTGGGCAACGCCACGTTCTGGACGCTGATCTATTCCGTTCTGGCCGATGTAATCACAATCGACTCTCTCGAGACCGGTAACAGCCGAGCTGGCGCGATGACCTCGCTGCTCAGCTGCGTCAACAAGTTCGGCTGCTCCATCGGCATGTGGCTCGTCGGTATGGGCCTGCAGCTCACTGGTTTTGATGAGACCGTTCTCGTCCAGACCGATGCGGCTGTGTCAGGCATCCGCAGCACCTACGGTATCGGTGGCCTTATCTTCGGTCTCATTATCGCGTTCCTCGCCATCCGTTACCCCTACTCTCGCAAAGTTTACAACGCCAAGCTCGCTGAACTTGAGTGTAAGTCCAAATAAGGCCTCACAAAAAAGGAAAAGACCCACCGGAGCATATCCGGCAAGGGCCTTTTCCCTGTCTATAAACTTTTTACCTTTTTAAGAAATGCTCGGCTGCTGCAGCACCATACTGTGGAAGCCTCCGCCGGAGAGAAATATCTCACGGGCATTCACGCCGATAATCTCTCTGTTTGGATAGAACTGCGAGAAGAGCTTGAGCGCTTCCGCATCGTTCGGATCGCCGAACTTCGGGCAGATGAGCGCGCCATTTGGCATGTAAAAGTTGAGGTACGACGCGACGAGCATATCTCCCTCCTGACGGGGTAGCGTATGACGGCTGCGGTCAATCCCACTCGCCTCTTCCGCCGTAATGACAAGCGGGTGCGGCAGCGGCATCTTGTGGATGACGAGCTTTCGCCCCACAGCATCGGTCTCGTTTTCCAGAATTCCGAGTGCCTCGCGCACGATCTCGTACTGCGGATGCCCCGGATCGTCCGTCCAAGAGAGCAGCGCCTCGCCGGGACGGATGAAGCAGAACAGGTCGTCGATATGTCCGCGGCCCTCGTCCATGTAGAGCCCGCGGTGCAGCCAGATGGTCTTCTCCACGCCGAGATAACATTTGAGCGTCGATTCCATTTGCTCACGCGTCAGGTGCGGGTTGCGCCCTTCGCTGAGCAGGCACTCCTCCGTCACAACGACGGTGCTCTCACCGTCAAAGCGGAACGCACAGCCCTCCAGCACAAATTCCTGCACCTGATAGTAGTCAAGCCATTCAAGCTCGCAGATTTTTTGCGCAATGAGCTCATCGGCATCCCAAGGAAAATAGAGTCCCTCCTGCGTCCCACCGTAGCCGTTGAACGTCCAGTTGATTCCGCGGATTTGCGTATCACTGATGACGAACGTCGGCCCCGAGTCTCGCAGGAACGCCTCGTTGCTGCTCAGCTCGATCACACGCACAGCGGGGTCGAGACGCTCGCGCGCATTTTCGTACTGGTCGGCGTTGACGCAGACGGTGACGGGTTCGTAGCGGCTGATGATCTGCGCCAGTTCGCAAACCGTCTTCTGCGCAGGCTTTGCGCCCATGCGCCAGTTATCCTGCCGCTGGGGCCAGATCATCCAGCAGCCCTTGTGCCAGTAGCTCTCCGCCACAGGGCGGAACCCGTCGTAAGCGGGGAGAGTATGTAAAAGTGCCATCGCTTCATATCCTTTCCGATTTATTCTGCGGCGCCGTCTGCCTGTCTCTGGCAGTCGTGCGCCAAGAGGTCGATCGCAGCGATAATTGCGCCTGAGAGAAGTTGCCCGTTCTCTCCGCTCGACACCGGTATGCTCAGATCACAGAGCTTTTGCAGCGAGCCGTGATTCTGTCCCGTGATGGCGACAAGATACGCGCTCTGCTCGGCGCGCAGGCGGCGAATCTGCTCCAGCAGCGCCTGATTCTGTCCGGTCGCGGCCAGGACCAACAGCATATCGTCCCGCGTGATATTGCACTCGGCAGTCTTCATCTCGTAACCGGAGGCAAGCACAAAGCATGGTTTGCCCTGCATGCAGAAAAGCCGCCTTGCGTAATACGCCGCCTCACGGCAATCCTCATCCGCCAGCAATAGCACGCTACGTGAAGATTGCAAGTGCTCATAAAAGCGGCTGGCTTTCTCCTCGGAGAAAGCGTGAAGCGTTGCGCTCACGCTTTCGATATAGTCCTGTACCCAAGCCTCAAGCGAAGCGGACTTCGGCTCGCTTTGCTCAAGAGAGGTGTAGTAGGTCAGGCGCAGAAGGTTGATAAAGTCCGCATAGCCGGAAAAACCAAGCTTCTGCACAAAGCGGAACATCGTTGCCGTGGAGACAAAGCATTCGTGTGAAAGCATACGGATGCTCTCATCCTTCACCGTCTCAATGTTGCGCGTGACATAGTCGTAAATGTTGCGGTCTGTCTGGTTGAGCGTAGGAAGATAGGGCGCAGTGGCTGCAAAAAAATCGTCCTTCATGCGCAAATACTCCTTCCTTCGCCGGTCCGGCCGGTTTTTCGATTGTTTTTTATTATACCCTGACGCATTTCTATTGTAAATGACATTTTTCGATCCAATCAGACTATAAGGAGGAATCTTCCATGGATGTGATCCACCCCACAGAGCTTGACCGCGCGCATTTTGCGGCGCTGGAAAAGGACCTTGACGCCATTCTGCATGATCCCGTCATGCCCGTTCCCGCCTGCGGCGTGATGGCGTTCCGCGACGGGAAACTGCTCTATCAGGGCTGCAAGGGCCGCCGCCGCATCGACGCGGAGCATCCCGAAAGTGACCTGCCGTTTGAGATGAACACGCGCTTTCGCACGGCGTCGATCTCCAAGGTCTTTGTTGCGCTCGGCGTGATGCGCCTTGTCGAACATGGCACGCTGGACCTTGACCGCGACGTGAGCGACTACCTCGGCTTCCCACTGCGCAACCCCAGCTATCCCGACACTGCCATCACGCTGCGCATGCTGCTTTCGCACACCTCGTCGATCCGTGACGGCAGCGCGTACTCCATCCCGCCCGAGGATAACATTGAGCAGTTTTTCCTGCCTAGCGGCAAGTATTTCCTCGGCGGCGAGCACTTTGCCAACAGCGAGGACGGCATGAACCGCGCCCCCGGCGTGTTCTTTGCCTACACAAACCTCAACTACGGCGTGATCGGCACGATCTTCGAGCGCCTGAGCGGCGAGCGCTTCGACGTTTTTATGAAAAAGCATGTGCTTGAGCCCATGGGTCTTGGCGCGAGTTTCAACGTCGGCGATTTTACTGCCGATCAGCTGCACGACCTCTCCCCCATCTACCAGTCCAAAAACGGCAACCGCTGGGACGCTTCCCAGCCCTGGCAGGCGCAGATCGACGACTACCATGACGAGGTTCAGCCCCGCGATCAGGTGCTCATCACGAACCCCGACCTTGGCGGCACGAACGTGATGGCCGACCTGCACGACTACCACATCGGCTATAACGGCACGCTGTTTTCCCCGCAGGGCGGTCTCCGCATCAACATGGAGGAGCTCAAGGTGCTCGCAGAGCTGTTCCTGACGGACGGCTGCATCGGCGGCAAGCGCTTTTTGAGCAAGGAATCCATCGACGCGATGTTCACACCCTATTGGACATATTCCGAAAGCACCAATAACGGCGACACCTACGACGGCCTGATGACCTGTTATGGTCTCGGCATTCAGGTGTTCACCTCTGGCAAGCGCGACCGTTTCCTCCGTCACCGTAACGTTGTGATGTCCGGCCACTTTGGCGAGGCCTACGGCCTGCTCGCAGGGCTGTTTGTCAATCGCGAGCGTCAGGACGGTATCTTCTACATGATCAACGGCCAGGGCGCGCCCGATGTTGACCACCACGGCGACTACTCCGGCATGTATCAGTGGGAGGAACGTCTTTGCACAGCTCTGCTCGATAATCTTTTCCCCGAGGAAGAGTGAAATTTTTCCGCGCTGCCGCGTCCACCCACGGCGCGGCGGCGTAAGACCCGCGTACATCCCAGTTTTTTGAACAATCAGTTCATATGAGAATTTTGAATTACTATATTATTTAAGGACGTGTTATTTTGTTACTCTCAGGCAAAAGTCTGAAACATGACTTTGTCCGTTTTGTCTCCGCCACCGTGGCGTCTCTGATGCTCTTTTCCCTCTACTCCATGGTCGACGGGCTGATGGTCTCGATCGGCGTGAACGAATACGCCATGAGCGCTGTCAATCTTTCTCTTCCCTTCACCAACGCTCTCTTTTCCATCGCAGTATTGTTTGGCGTCGGCTCGTCAACACTCATCGCCATTTACATTGCGCAGGATAAGCGTCACGAGGCCGACACACTGTTTTCACAGAATTTTACCACATTGCTCGTCATCGGCGTTCTGGCCACCACGCTTGTTTTCGTATTTTTGGAGCCGTTCGCAATTCTGCTTGGTGCGGACGAGATCACGCTTGACTATGTCAAGGAATATCTTATCGGTATCGCACCGTTCAGCGTATGCTTTCTTGTCTCCTATAACCTTGAGGTGCTCGTCAAGACCGACGGCTACCCGCGCTACGCGCTCTTCACCGTCATCACCGGCTGCCTGACGAACTGCGTGCTGGACTATGTCGCAATCTTCTGGCTCAATATGGGCGTCTTCGGCGCGGCGGCGGCAACCGGTATCTCCCAGCTCGTCACGTGCGTGCTCTACCTCATCCACTTTTTCAGCAAAAAGTGTACCTTCCACCTGCGCAAGTTCCACTTTGACCCGCACCTCTACGCCCGTATCCTGTCCATTGGCCTTGCTGATGGTGTGACGGAGCTGTGCACGGGCCTGATGATTTTTCTCTTCAACCACACGGTGCTGCGCTGCATCGGCACAGACGGCGTCGTGACCTACACGGTCATCGCCTATGTCAACACCGTCGTCATCAACCTGATGGTCGGTATTTCGCAGGGCTCACAACCACTCGTCAGCTTTCACTACGGCAAGGGCGAACATGATCAATGTCAAAAGCTTCTGCGCTACGGCCTGACCACCGTGTGCATCATCGCACCGCTGCTGTTCCTCTGCGTCTACTTCTTTGCCCCACAGATCGTGAGCGCGTATCTCTCACATGCAAGCGACGAGCTCGTCGCCTACTCCGTGCGCGCGTTCCGCCACTACGGCATCTCGTATCTGCTCGTCGGCTTCAATGTCGTCATCGGCGGCTTTTTGACGGCGCTTGAGCGTCCCATCCCCGCCATCTCAATCTCCGTCGGCCGCGGTCTTGTGCTGCAAAGCGCGGTGCTGCTGACGCTCGCCGCCGTCTTCGGCGGGGAGGCGCTGTGGTACACGCCCATCATCTCCGAGGCGCTCTGCCTCGCGATGTCGGTAATCTTTCTTCGTCTCTATCAGGGGGAGACCAGAGTATGATTTTATACTTTGGCTGATGAGATGCGGATACTCTCACGTGATATCTGGTAGCGGATATTTCCCCTTGCATTATTAAGGATTGCTGAAGTAAGGTCTTCCTCAGTTGTACAGAATTACAGAATTTTAAATCAATCATTTAGAACAACGATGCAAAGGTGCAAGGATTTCTCCCTGCACCTTTGTCATTTTAGTTTGGAACTGCTTTGAATGTACTCTACCAGCGCGGCCTTTGGGATTCTCCATACGCGCCCGTTTCGATAGCCCTTAATTTTATCGGTGTGCAGGAGCGTGTACATCGAATTGTATCCAATTTTCAAGGCTTCGCAGGCCTCTTCAACAGTCAGAATATCATCGTAGGACTCAAACATTTTCAGTTCTCCTTTTTTGCTGTGCACTGTTTCCGAAGCGGGCATAATGCCGGATCATTTCCACAGCGATCACATAAGCACTCAGGAGGCTTCTTGCCGTTTCTTTGTCGCTGCGGGTTTTGCTTACGCCCGTACAGGTCCATTTTTTCAATTTGCTGATAAACTGCCGGTTCTGTTCGCCCCAGTTCCAGTGCGATCTCGGTAATACCGACACCGCTGTCAAATAAAATTCTCAGTTGATTCTTCTCGTCATCTGTCCAGTAGTCTCCGGCACGACCTGCACGCAAAGTCTGGTTGCGCACCGAGCGCACGGATTCTTGGAACGCTTCTTCACTTCTCATAGGTCTGCTTTCTCCTTTTGAATTTTCCTTACCTTATGTTACGTTCCTAAATCGCAAATCGCTTTATTTTTAGTTGTATATCATCCTTATGAAGCACCGTGGAGTTGTCCGCGGTGCTATTTAAATTTAAGGAGATAATTGCAATGAAAGTCCTTTTAGTCGAACCAAATGCTGATCCCCGTCCTGTCGAGATTGACGGCTCTCTCGCATATATGCCAAAATCAAGATGCGCCCATCCACCTACCTGACCTACCATGGCTACATCGAAAACCACATCAAGCCGCAGCTCGGCAAGATCCCGTTGAATGATC
>OHPK01000435.1_pt1 | contig 22792 bp, 22 predicted proteins | sample 1577661 | NCBI WGS metagenome assembly OHPK01 (sample SAMEA3879556, study PRJEB24766) | human gut metagenome | biome: human-associated habitat; feature: feces | place: USA | collected 1985/1987
CGTCGGCATATAAATCATCAGCGCGTTCTTGACGGCGTCGTCCGCGCCGTAACGACCGCCCGCCGTGAGCAGATTATAGATGGTGTTGGAATCGTCCTTCCACTGGCTGCGGTACTGTTCGTAGGTGGCGGCTGCCATATTGACAGCACCCGCGATGACGTCGCCGTGCACCGAGGACGAACTGTAGAGTTTGGCGCCCGTCCAACTGTTTATCGTGCGGGGGAAGTTGCCGCTGGTGCCGATGACCTTGAAGTCGGAGTTGGAAATCAGAAGACCTTCGGTGGGGTCGGCGGCTTCCGTCGTGCCGTCGTTGTCGTTGTCGGGGTCGCAGGCGGTGAGAACCGCGGCGAGGAACACCACGACCAGACACATAATGAGAGCGATGATGGATAATTTCTTTTTGTTCATAGTTGCCTTTATGCCTCATCGGCAGTGGAATGATTGCTGATTGCGCCCACACGCGCGTATTGCGCGCAAATTATAGGCTTATGTATTCTACAACACGGCGCGCGTGTTTGGCAAACGCTTTTGATAATTCCCGACAAATTAACGATAATAAACTCCGAGGTGCTTATGGTGAACAGTATTGCCGATTTCGCGACGGGCAAAACCTTTCCGACAAGAAAGCCCACGCCACGGCGATTGCCCTGATACTTCCGCTTTGTGCGGTCAGCGCCCTGGTCTATGCGTTGAACGGGGCAGGCGAATATATGGGCGATCTGCCTGCCGCAGCGGGTGTTTTCGTGGGCGGAATAGCGGGCGCGTTGTTGCTGAAAAAGGCTTCGCCGGACTTGCTGAGAGAACTGTTTTACGGCGTGATGATGTTCGCGGGAATCAAAATGATTTTCGGGCAATAAAGTCATAACCGCGACTTGATATTGACAAATAAATCGTTAAAGTCGGTTTATGTGCGGAAACGTCGCGCGTTCCGGTCGGGCGCGGGCGGCGAAAAAACGCACGGCGGCGACGCGCGGCGGCTTCGGGCATAACTCGTCGGAAAGCCCCGGCGCGATTGCGGGAGGAAACATATGAGAGTGCTTTATCTGGTGCTTGCGGGAGTCGTGGGCGGGGTGCTTGCGGGTATGGGAATGGGCGGCGGAACGCTGACCATACCTCTGCTTGTGCTTGCCCTGGGAGTGGAACAGCGTTCGGCGCAATTCGTGAACCTTGCCGCGTTCGTACCCACGGGCGCCGCCGCCCTTGCTGTACACGTCAAAAACGGTCTGGTGGACGGAAGCAAATTGCTTTTCGTGCTGCCGCCGGCGCTTGCGGCAACCGCGGCGTCGTCCTGGATTGCGGCGGGAACGGCGGGAGACGTGCTCGGAAAGGTGTTCGGCGGTTTTCTTGTTTTGCTGGCGCTGTTCGGCTTTTTTTCGGGCGCGCTCGCCAAAAGATTCGGCGGCAACGCGGGGTGAGCGGGGGGTACTCTGTATTTTCGGTATTTACAGAAGACGTTTTTTGACTTATAATCGTTAGTGTATCGGTCGTGCGCGGGCGCTCCCGCGAGGGCGACCGGCGTTTTGGTTATGCCGCACAAATTTATGCTGAGAACATTCAGACACGGGACGCACCCGCCTGCCAACAAAGGCACGGCGGATTTTCCGCTTGTGCCCGCAGAAGAGACGACCGAATATTTCGTCGCGCTTTCGCAGCATATCGGCGCTCCCGCCAGGGAAATCGTCGCCGAGGGCGACAGAGTTCTGGAGGGACAACGCATAGCCGAACCGGCCGCATATGTGTCTGCTGCCGTACATTCTCCCGTTTCGGGCACGGTAAAGGGCTTCGTCACTTTGCCTACCGCCGCGGGCGGGAAGTGCCGTCACATCGTCATAGAGAACGACTTTCTGCACGAGAAGAGTTTTCTCGAGCCTCTGCCCGAGGACGCCGACGCGGAAGCAATCAAGAACCGCATTGCCGAGGCGGGCATAGTCGGAATGGGCGGCGCGGGATTTCCGACTCACATAAAACTTTCTCCGCGCGGCGGAGCGGACACCCTCATAGTCAACGGAGCGGAGTGCGAGCCCTACATAACCTGTGACTTCCGTCTTATGACGGAGAAAGCCGAGGAGGTGGCGGACGGCGTGCGGCTGCTCCGCAAAGCGCTCGGCGCAAAGCGCGCCGTGATAGCCGTCGAAGACAACAAGCGGCAGGCGGTCGCCGCGCTCAGACCTTTCGAGGGCGACGGGCTCGAGGTTGTTCGTCTGCGCGTCAAATATCCTCAGGGCGCGGAGAAGCAACTCATCTGCGCGGTCACGGGCAGGAGAGTGCCTCCGGGAGCGTTGCCCGCAGACGTCGGGTGCGTGGTGGACAACGTACACACCGCATACGCCGTTTCTCGTGCCGTGCGCCTGGGCGAGCCGCTTTATATGCGCGCTCTCACCGTTGCGGGCGGCGGAGTGGAAAAACAGGGCAATTACTGGGTGCGCACGGGTACGCCGTTTTCTTTCGTCTACGAAAAGGCGAGGGGAGACCTTGCCGAGACCGTCACCGACAAGGTGATATGCGGAGGCCCTATGATGGGGTTTGCGCAGGCGGGTCTCGAGGCCTGTTGCACCAAGACGACTTCGGCGCTGCTTTTCCTCAATTCGGAGCAGATAAGCCTTAACGCACCCACGGAATGTATAAACTGCGGCAGGTGTTTCAGGGGCTGTCCGATGTTCCTTTCTCCCCGTGAAATCGAGCGCGCCGTGCTCGCGCAGGATTTCGTGCGGGCGGAAAAACTGAACGTCAACGCCTGTATCGAGTGCGGGACCTGCTCCTACGTCTGTCCCGCCAAACGGCCTCTGGTGCAGGCCGTGCGCCTCGCCAAGAAAACGCTCAGGAACGGGGGTGGCAAATGAGCAAATATATAGTCTCCGCCTCCCCGCACATAACTTCGCCCGTCACCACGCGGCGCATTATGCTCGACGTGATAATCGCGCTCGTGCCCGCGCTTCTCGCCGCGACGCTGCTCTACGGTTTCTATACGCTTTTCATAGCCGTGCTGAGCGTGGGAACCGCCGTGTTCTGCGAGTGGCTGTTCAACGTCGTCACCAAACGCGGGCAGACGGTCGGTGACCTTTCGGCAATCGTGACGGGACTTATTCTCGCTCTCAATTTGCCTCCCGTGGTGCCGTTCTATGTGCCTATGGTGGGTGCGGCGTTCGCGATAATAATAGTGAAAATGCTGTTCGGCGGAATAGGCAAGAACTTTGCCAATCCCGCCATAACCGCGCGCATTTTCCTTATGCTGGCGTGGGCGGGCGTGATGACGAGATTCGTGGCGCCGGTCGACTTGTCGGACGGAGCCAATCTCTTCGTCTATTTCAAGGAAGCGCTCAACATAGACCTTCCCGCGGCGATAACCACGGCAACGCCTTTCGACGCCGTGAAACAGGCTCTGGAAAGCGGTGCCAACCCCGCCGAAGGACTGAACGCCCTGGATATGTTCCTGGGCAGGATAGGCGGAAGCGCGGGAGAAGTGTCCACTCTCGCCGTGCTTATCGGCGGTGTCTATCTCGCCGTGCGTCGCGTCATCGACGTGCGCATACCCGTTATTTACATCGCCGCCGTAGCCGTGTTCACCGCCGTATTCTACGCGAACACGGGGTATGTCGGCGAGTATGTGTGGACCTATCTCCTCGGCGGCGGTCTGATGTTCGGCGCGGTGTTTATGGCGACGGACTATTCGACGTCTCCCAAGGGCGGCGTCGCCGTGCTCATCTACGGGGTGGGGCTGGGTCTGCTCACCGTCATAATAAGGAAATTCGGTTCGATGAACGAAGGCGTGTCTTACGCAATTCTGCTTATGAACATAGTCACGCCACTTCTCGACAGAATACGCCCCCGTCCTTTCGGGACTCCGAGGGTAAGACTCTCGGACAAATGGCTGGCGTGGAAACGCAACCGCGCCCGCAAGAAAGAATCCGCGTCGGAAGGGGGTGAGAGCGTTGCCTGAAGAAACGCGCGACGGCGTCGTCGCGACAAAACGGAAACCCGTCTTCCACAAAGACATTTTCGTGTGCGTGGCGGTTCTTGCCGCAATCGCTCTCGTTGCGGGAGTGTTGCTCGGCGGATTAAATTACCTTACCTACGTCGACCCGAACGCCGCCATAGCGGGCGAAGTCGCGGGAATTTACGGCGTGGGCGAGGACAAAGTGGTCGCGGATTCCTCTCTCGCGGTCAATCCCGACGGTGCGTCGAGCAAGGTGCTCAACGCATTCCGCATTACGGCAGACGACGGCTCCACGCGCGGGGTGGCGTATTACGTTTCCGGCTCGGGAGCGTACAGCGGCACCGTCGAACTGGTCGTGTGCGTGGAAGAGGGCAAGGTCACCGCGGTGAGCGTCTACGAGCACTCCGAGACGGCGCCGATAGGCGGCAAGGTGCTTAAAGAAGAAAATCTTGCCAGGTTCGTCGGGACCGACCTTTCCGAAATAACCGATTACGGCTCTTCGGGCGCCAACGACGCCAAGGAGTCGGATATATACGTCAGCGGAGCGACGCGCACGACTCGCGCCGTCCTGAACGCCGTGCGTGCAGTGGCGTACGCGTGGAATACCCGTAGTGCGGAGGGAGCGTTATGAGCAAGGCATTGTCTCTGGACTCCAAGGGTAAAGGGAAAATCGTGGCGAACGGCATTTTCGCCTCCAATCCCGTCTTCCGTCTCGTGCTCGGAATGTGTCCCACGCTCGCCATATCCACAAGCGCGTTCAACGGATTGGGTATGGGGATAGCCGCCACGGTGGTGCTGGTGTGTTCCAACCTTCTGGTGTCATTGCTGCGCAAGGTCATTCCCGACAGGGTGCGCATACCCGCATACGTGCTCATCATCGCCACTTTCGTCACTATGGTGGAGATGTTGCTCAGGAAATACGTTCCCGCGCTTTACGACGCGCTCGGCATTTACCTGCCGCTCATCGTCGTCAACTGCATCATCCTCGCGCGAGCCGAGGCGTTCGCGTCGCAGAACGGCGTCGGAGATTCCGTGCTTGACGGTCTGGGAATGGGATTGGGCTTCACTCTTGCTCTGGTGTTGCTGGGCTTCATAAGGGAATTTCTGGGTTCGGGTACGGTGTTCGTGGGAGAACTCGGCGACGCGTCGTTCGGGCTGGTGCTCGGCGATATGCCCGATTACGCGCTGAACGTTTTCGTGTTGCCGGCGGGAGGATTCCTCACCCTCGGTCTGGTTATGGCGGCGATAAACGCCGTTTCCGCCAAAATCGAAAAGGACAGGAAGGCGAAATCGGCAAGTGCAGTTGCCGTGCAAGGCGCGGCGACCGACGCGACGGGCGGAGAAGAATTGCCCGAAGCGGCGGCGGAAATTTCTGCGGCGGGCGACAATGACGCTTCCGCGGACGGAAAGGCGGTCGGCGCCGAAGGAGGAGACGAATGACCTATTTTCTTCTCGTAGTGGGCGCGGTTTTCGTCAACAACTTCGTGCTGTGCCAGTTCCTCGGGTGCTGTCCTTTCCTCGGCGTGTCCAAAAAGACGGATACCGCTCTCGGTATGGGGCTTGCGGTCATATTCGTTATGGGTATAGCCTCGATATTCACGTGGCTTATCCAGAAGTTGCTGGTGGCGGCGGGTATAGAATACCTGCAGACGATAGCGTTCATACTCGTTATAGCCGCTCTCGTGCAACTCGTGGAAATGGTGCTGAAGAAACTTATGCCGTCGCTGTACAGCGCGCTCGGCGTGTACCTGCCTCTCATCACCACAAACTGCGCCGTGCTCGGCGTCGCCATACTCAACATAGAGTCCTACGGCGTCGTGGGGGCGGAAAGTCTGCTTATGTCTTTCCTCAACGGCGTTTTCAGCGGCGCGGGATTCACGCTTGCGATACTGCTGCTTGCCGGCATAAGGGAGAGAATGGACCTCAAAGCCGTTCCCGCTCCTTTCAGAGGGTTTCCCATAACTCTCATCACGGCGTCCATAATGAGTATGGCTTTCGCCGCGTTTTCGGGAATGATTTCGTGAGGAGGGCGGTATGACGGGTATTATATCCGCGGTTGACGCGATGACGATACTTTATTCGGCGCTGGTCCTTCTCGCGCTTGCGCTGGTTTTCGGCGTTCTGCTCGCGGTGCTGGGCAAAAAACTCGCCGTCAAAGAGGACGAGCGCGTGGCCAAAGTGCGCGAACACCTTTCGGGAGCGAATTGCGGCGCCTGCGGATACGCGGGATGCGACGCTTTTGCCAAAGCCGTCGCAGAGGGCAAAGCCGACGTCGGCGGCTGTGCCGCCACTTCGGCGGAAGAAAAACGCAGGATAGGCGAAATACTCGGGATAGAGGTCAAGGCGGAAGAGACCGTCGTCGTGGTTGCCTGCAACGGCGGCAACGCGGCCGCGGACCGCTACGAATATATGGGCTACGGCGATTGCCGCAGTATGGAAATGCTGGCGGGCGGGAGAAAAGCCTGCGCGTGGGGGTGCCTCGGTATGGGGTCCTGCGAGCAGGAATGCCCGACGGTGGCAATCAGGGTAGGCGAGGGCGGCTACGCCGAAATCGACCGCGAGAAGTGCATTTCCTGCGGCAAATGCGTGGCGGTGTGCCCAAAAATGCTCATAAAGCGCATACCCGCGGACGCGGTGGTGTATATAGCCTGTTCCAACTGTCTGCGCGGTGCGAAAGCCGTGCACGCCCTTTGCGAAAACGGGTGCATAGGGTGCGGACTTTGCGCAAAGATTTGCCCGTCGGGAGCGGTTACTCTCACGGACAACCGTCCCGTTATCGACTACGGCAAGTGTACCGGGTGCGGGCTGTGTGCCTTGAGGTGCCCCGCCAAATGCATTAAAACGACCGACTACGGCAAGCGCGTGCTGGAAGGGCGCGCCGCCGTCAAATAACAAAACCGACCGCCGTCCGTCCGACTCGACAATCGGGCGACGGGTGTTCGTTCCGTCCTGTGCCGACAGGACGAAAGGAGAAGCAATATGGAAAAAATCGCAGTCATCGACCTCGGTTCGAACTCCGCAAGACTCGTGCTTGTGAACATACTCGAAGGCGGCTATTTCGTCGTGTTCGACGAACTCAAAGAGACCGTCCGTCTCGGTCAGGATATGGACTGGGACGGTATAATCAAACCTCAAAGGATACAGCAGACCATAAGGACGCTGTCTATGTTCAGGCGACTGTGCGACGCCAACCGCGTGGATAAGATTTTCGCCTACGCCACAGCCGCGGTCAGACGCGCCAAGAATCAGAAGAGTTTCCTCGACGAAGTGGCGATGACCTGCGGTATCAAAATCAAAGTTCTGTCCGTCGAGGAACAGGCGTTGCTCGTTTATCAGGGCGTCATAAATTCGATGGACATACCCAAGGGGCTCATTATGGAAATGGGCGGCGGTTCCACCAACCTCATTTACTACAACCGCCGCAATCTCATACACTACGAAACCCTGCCTTTCGGCACGGTAACGCTCACCGACCTTTTCCGCGGTTACAGTGCCGAGCCCGAGACCCGCGCCGACAAAATCGAGGAGTTCATCGGCGAGCAACTCGAGAAAATCAGTTGGCTTGACAGCATAGAGCCCGACACCAGTTTCGTGGGCGTCGGCGGGGCGTTCCGCAACCTCGGCAGAATAAGCCGTATGGTCAGGAAATATCCCTTCAATATGACTCACGGCTATGAGGTTTCGGCAAAGGAATTCGACAGCATTTACGGCACCATTCGCAAACTCGACCTCGATTCCACGATGAAAATCAAGGGATTGTCCAGCGGCAGGGCGGATATATTCCCCAGTTCGCTCGCAGTCATCAAAGCGGTTATGAAGCGTTTCGATTTCCCGCGCATTACCATAAGCGGTTGCGGCCTCCGCGAGGGCGCAATGTTCCGCTATGCGGTTCCCGGGGTCAGCGAGCGTCCTCTCACCGACGTGCTCGGCCACGCGCTCCATACGCAGATGAAGTACTACGACGTCAACATCAGCCACGCCGAACACGTCTACAACCTCTCAATTCAACTTTTCAAGCAACTCAAGGTGTTGCACAAAATGCCCCGTATGTACGTGCGCGCTCTCAAAATCGCCGCGCTTATGCACGACACGGGTATGAGAATCAAATACTATCACCACGAGCAGCATTCCTGCTACATAATCCTCAACAGCAACCTTTACGGCGTGCCTCACAAGGATATCGTGCTTGCCGCGTTCATCGCCGCGGGACACCGCAAGAACGAAGTGGTCAAGGAGGACATCCTGCGCTATAAGGATATGCTCACTCCCGAGGACGTGGACGCAATGCGCAAACTCAGTGTCATTCTCCGCATAGCCGAAAGTTTCGACCGCAGTCAGAGCGGCGTGATTACGGGAATCACCTGCGATGTGCTGGGCGACAGCGTCATAGTCAAGACGGAGACGGAAGGGGATTGCTCTCTCGAAGTCAAGGACGCGCTCTCCGCTGCGCAGGAATTCAAGGCGGCGTATGGCAAGAACCTGGAAATTCTGTAAGCCGCTCACCCTCGCAAGCGCTTCTCCGCGCCGCAGGGAACTGCTGTCGGAGGTGGCGCAAGACCTGGTCGTCACGCCCGCCGACGTTGACGAAAGCGGAGTGGTCGCCGCTTCGCCGCGTGCCCTCGTGAAAGAGTTGTCGAGGCTTAAGGCGCGTGCCGTGGCGGAACTTCCCGAAAATGACGAAAGAGTGGTCGTCGGCGCAGATACGGTGGTTTATCTTGATAAAATTTACGGTAAACCCCGCGATTTTGACGACGCCGTGAAAATGATACTCGCCCTTTCGGGGAAGTGGCACTACGTTTTTACGGGGGTGACCGTGATATACGGCGGGCGGGAAATCACGTTCTCCGTGCGGTCCGCCGTGCTTATCAAAGAACTTGACCGCGAGCAGGCGCAGGAATACGTCCGCGCATACGAGCCCTACGACAAGGCGGGCGGTTACGCCGTTCAGGAAGGTGCGGTCACGCAAGATTACTCGGGCAGTTATACAAACATAGTTGGCTTGCCTATGGAGAGATTGCGAGAGGTGCTCCGCAGTCTCGGATGACAAAGGAAGGGACGGTCTCCGTCCGAAGGTGAAAAATGGCACACATAGAATTGTCCGTCGACCTCGGCAGCAAGTTTATAACCGTATGTCAGAAGGATATCGGTCTCGTCCTGCGCGAGCCTGCCGTCGCGGTCGCCCGCAGAGTAAAAGGCGGCTACGAAATAGGCGACGTCGGTTACAAAGCCGAAAGCATAGTGTCGTCTGCGCTCGGTGGCGCGAGTATCATTTCCCCCGTCAAGGAAGGCTCCATAGTCGACGAGGGAATGTTCGTGCAAATGCTCAAACTGTTCCTCAAGCGTATTTTGCCCTCATCCGTCATTCCCCCTCGCATAAGCGCCACGGTGGCAATAAGCCTCTCTCTTTCGGGAGGCGACAGGCGGGTGGTCGAAAAATGTTTCCTCAAGGCCGGCGTGAAGGAAGTCACTTTGGTGGAATCGCCTCTGTGCCTGCTTGCCTACACGGGCAGCATAGGCGGGCTTTTCGTGGATATCGGAGGAGGAAAGACCGAGGTCGCGGCCGTCACAAACCGAGGAATAGCCTGCGGCGCAACGGTCAATATCGGCGGCGACGCTTTCAACAGCGCCATAATCGACGCCGCATACACTTCATACGGTGCCAAACTCGGCGAATATACCGTCGAGAAACTCAAGAAATCCGCGCTTTCATTCTACCTCAACGACGAAGCGGCCTACACCGTCAGCGGCGGAGGCAGGGACGGAGCGCCCAGGAGCGTGCGGGTTACCGCGGCGGATATGCGCGACGCCGTTCTGCCTCTCGTGGACGACATAATCGAGGTCATCTACGACGTTATGGACAAAACGCCGCCCGAACTTGCCGCCGAGATTCTCCGCAAAGGAATATTCATTACGGGAGGCTCCAGTCACATTCCGGGGTTAATCGAGTATATGGAACAGGCTTTCGAGTTGCCGCTCACTCCTTTGTACGACGCCGAAAACTGCGTTGCACTCGGCGGAATGAAATTCCTGGACGACAAGAAACTGCTTTCGGATTTGCTCGGTATCCGTCTCGACTGACAATGCCGCCTTCATTTCCGCAAAAACAAAAAACGCGCCCGAACGGCGCGTTTTCGCATTATTGAGCGCGTTGCCACCAATTCAGAAGCGGGCTTCGGTGGGGTGCGGACCGAGGCGTCCCACGGTGTCCACGGCGTCGAGTGCCGCCGTATCTTCGTCCGATATTACGAAGCCGAATACATCGGCGTTTTCGCGAATGCGCGCGGGAGATACCGTCTTGGGCAAGGGCAGCGTTTCGTGTTGCAGACACCAGCGTACGAGAATCTGTGCCTCGGTTTTGCCGTATTTTTCGGCGACTGCTTTCAGGACGGGATTGCCGAAAGCGCGACCGCGGCACAGCGGTGCCCACGCTTCCACGACTATTCCGTTGGCGCGGGAGAAGTCGGCGGCTTCCGTCTGGTCCGGGTCGGAGAAACCGAAGTGATATTCTATCTGATTGACCATCGGTTTGACCTTGCATTCACCGAAAAGGACGTTGAGATGTTCTTTCAGGCAGTTACAAACCCCGATTGCGCGCACTTTGCCGTCGGCGTAAAGTTTTTCCAAAGCACGCCAGGTCTGCGTGAACGCGCTCGGATAATCGGTGGCGTAGTCCTTTGCAACGGGCCAATGGACAAGGTAAAGGTCGAGGTAGTCCAACCCGAGTTTGCCCATAGATTCGTCGAAAGCGCGCAGGGTGTTGTCGTAACCTTGCGAGGTGTTCCACACTTTGGTCGTGAGGAAGATTTCGTTGCGGGGCAGGCCGCTTTCGCGGATTGCTTCGCCGACGTTTTCCTCGTTGAAATAGAACTGTGCCGTGTCGACGTGACGGTAGCCTGCGGCAAGCGCTTCGCGCACGGAAGACAGACATTCGGCGGGGTCCGTGTTTTTGTAGGTGCCGAAGCCCACGCACGGTATGGTCACACCGTTCGCGAGGGCAACTTCGTCGCCGAGGTTGGCGCAATCCGAAAGATAAGGCATAACCGCGCGCATTTCAGTTCTCCTTTGTAAATGGCAGGTTTATGAAGCGCGGGCGTTCCACTCCCTTGAAAAATACGGCGAGAGCGCCGGGACCCGCGTGTGCTCCCACGAGGTAATTGACGAAAGCGTATTCGATTTTCGCCTCGGGGAAAATTTCCAGAATTTTGCCCGCCAGCGTCTGCGCGCCTTTCATATCGTCGCCGTGTTCGACGAGGATGACGTCGTCGGCGGCGGGGCGGTAATATTTGCCGACCTGTTCGGCGAGCGCGGCGATGGCTTTCTTTTTGCCCATAACCTTGAGCAGGGGCATAATCTTGCCGCTGTGGTTGAGTTCGAGCAGGGGTTTTATTCCGAGCAGTGTGCCGACTGCCGCTTCCAGTCTGCTCAGTCTGCCGCCGCGGTAAAGCGTGTTGAGGTCCTCCACGATAAAGAAATGGTGATAATTCATTCGTGCGTTCTCGAGGGTGGAGAAGACCTCGTCGACGGTTTTGCCTTCCTCGCGCATACGCAGGGCGTCGCGTACGATGAGCCCTTGTCCGCCGCAGCCCGAAAGGCTGTCCAGCACAAGCACTTTCCTGCCTTTGAAACGGCGTTCGAGTTCTGCGGCCGAGGCGGTCAGCGCGGCAAATCCGCCGCTCATTCCCGAGGAGAACGAGACGTGCAAAACGTCAAGCCCCTGTTCGAGGTACTTCTCGAAAACTTTTATCGCGTCGTAAGAGGAAGTCTGGGAGGTTGTCGCCGTTTCCCCGCCGCGCATCATATCGTAAAATTCGGGGTACGAGGGCAGTTCGCGGTGATAGTAGTCCGTGGAGCCCACGGAAAAAGGCATAGGCACGACGTCCACGCCGTTTTCGGCAAAGAAACCTTCGGGCATATCCGCCGCCATATCCGTTGTGATTGCAAATTTGTACATAATCGCCTCCGCGTGTGTGCCACCATTCTACCACCCGCGGGAAGTTATTTCAACCGGCGCCGCGATTTTTGACAAACATCGACCGCTTTCAACGATAATTGTCCGCGGGACGACGTCGGGCGCGCGTTACACTTGCCGTATGAGAAAAATAGTCGTTACTTCGGGCAAGGGCGGCGTGGGCAAGACCACGGTTACGGCGACACTCGGGCGGCACCTTGCGGATATGGGCTACAGGGTGGTGCTGGTCGACGCCGACGTCGGGCTGAATAATCTCGACGTTGTGACGGGCGTGGAAAGCAGAGTCGTTTACGACATAGGAGACGTGCTGGCGGGCAGATGTTCGGTATATCAGGCGCTTGTGCAGGACCACGAAAGCGCGGCGCGCGTGCTTCCGTCCACGGGTGGCGGAGAGGAAATCTCGGCGCAGGCGTTCCGTGCGCTTGTCGACAACGTTCCCGACGCCGACTTCGTCCTGATAGATTGTCCCGCGGGTATCGAAAGGGGATTTCACCGCGCCGTATCCGCCGCAAACGAAGCCCTCGTCGTCACCACGCCTTCCGCTTCGGCCATACGTGACGCGGACAAGGTGGTTTCGTTGCTCGCCGCCTACCGTCTCGAGGACGTGTCGGTGGTGGTCAACCGCATACGCCCCGATATGGTGGCGCGCGGCGAGATGATGAGCGTGGAGGACGTTTGCGGGCTGTTGCGCACTCCCGCCGTCGGAGCAATACCCGAAGACGATTGTATTACACTTTACCAGCAATTGGGCAGAGTGCCCGATTTTGCCCTGTCGGAAAGGGCGTACGAGAGACTTGCCTCAAACGTTGCCAGGCGGGAAAAGAAAGTGGCGGAATTGCGCAAGCCGAGGAAGAGGAGGAGATGGTTTTGAGACACGCCGCAGAGATGCAGGAAAGATTGAGGAAGATGCTCACCAAGGACAAGATAGGCGACGCGGGTTTCGTTTCGGCGTTGAAACGCGACGTCGGACGGGTTCTGAAAGATTATTTCGAACTTTCCGACGAGCCCGAACTCACGGTTGCCGTAAACGCCGACGGCGGATATGCGGTAACGGTGTCGGCGCGCGCCGATGACATTCGACGTTTCCGCACGACGGAAAGCCTGCCCAGACCGGAAATGTGAAAAGGTCGGTATACAACCCGCGTTTGCCGCATACGGTAATGCGAGGTGAGTTTATGGATTTCGACCGTACCAAAAAAATCGAAGTTGAAGTGACCGAAAACAATATCGTCGAGAACGAAGTCAACGCCGCGAAGAAACCCAAACGTCGTCGTCTGGCGGGCGCGCTCGACATTTTCGACATCGCGCTCATACCCGTGACCATCGGGGTGTTCGTGTCTCTCGGATTTCTGTTCGCGGGTCTTTTCCGTGCGTCGTCCATAGAGGGAGTCGCCACTCTCGGCAATGCGCTTGCGGCAATGTTCTAAATGAAATTCAGGGTCCATCCTCTCTTTTTCGCGCTTGCTCTCGTACTGGTGTTGACGGGGCAGGCGCTCGGTTTCGTCTGGACGCTTGTGGCCGTACTCCTGCACGAGGCGGGTCACGCGCTGGCGGCTCGCACGAGAGGATATGCCGTAAAACAGGTGGTGCTGTTGCCGTTCGGAGCGGCAATGAGCGCCGAAGAGGAATTCGACGGACGCACGGGCGCAATCGTGGGCGCCGCGGGGCCCGCGGTCAGTCTTGTCGCCGCTCTTATGACCGCGGGGGTGTGGTGGCTTTTCCCCGCCGTCTATCCGTATACGCGGGCTTTTTTGCTTGCCAATCTTACAATCGGGCTGTTCAATCTGTTGCCCGTCTATCCGCTCGACGGTTCTATGGTGGTGCTGTCGCGCGCCCGCAACCGTCTGCTTGCGCTCAAAATAATGCAGGTGGCGGGCATAGCGGTGAGCGTCGTTTTCTTCGTGCTGTTCGTCGTGTCGGTATTTTTCGGAATGAATTTCACGTTCTGCGTGATTGCGGTGTTCCTCTTTTACGGCGCGACGGTGGGCTCCCGCGAGGCTTCGTGCGTGAGCGTTCTGTCGGCGCAAAGCAAAAAATATTCCCACGGCGTCACCGAAAAGAGAGTGACGGTATCGCGCGACATTCCTCTTGCGCGGCTTTTTCATCATATAGACAGCCGCACGCACGTGGTCTTCGAGGTGGTGGACGTCCCGGAGGACGGCGCGCCCGTTCGCGTCGGAGAAGTCACGGAAGAACGGTTGCGCACGCTTGCCGCGCGCGGCAGGTTGTCCCGCACTTTGCGGGAATGCGAAAACGAAGAGCAAACCCCTGCACAACCCGTGCGGGCGGCCTCGCGTCGACGTCCGTCTTCCGTGCGCCGTTGCGCAGGATAGGGCGACTTATTCACCATTTTCCGCTTTTTGTTCACCGCCTTGACTTGGCGGGATATTTGTACTAGTATATTTGCGAAAAAGATTTCGCGGCGCGCTCGCGCCCGCGTGGGAGTAAAGTTATGTTGTATGTCGGCGTTGACATCGGCGGTATGTCGATAAAAGCGGGTCTCGTTAACGAAAAAGGCGAAATAGTCGCAAGCGCGACCGTGCCTACCAGGGCTAAGAACGCTTCGGAAGAAATCGTCGGCGATATCGCCGGTCTCGTGAGCGGTCTGCTTGCCGACAACGGTCTTGCGCCCGACGAAATCGGCGGAGTGGGCATCGGGTCTCCCGGTTCCGTCAACGACGCCGCGGGTGAAGTGCGTTACAGTTGCAACATCAATTTCAGGCGCACTCCCGTCACGGCGATAATCAAGGAAAAACTCGGAATAAAGAACGTGAGAATAAGCAACGACGCCAACTGCGCCGCGCTCGGCGAAACGCTCTTCGGCGGAGGCAAGGGCGCGCGCAACAGTTTCACCGTCACCCTCGGTACGGGCGTGGGCACGGGCATAGTCTGCGACGGCAAACTGATTACCGGCAACGCCTCGGCGGGAGCGGAAGGCGGACACACCTGCATTTGTATGGGCGGCGAGATGTGCGGTTGCGGCAGCCGCGGCTGTTACGAAGCGTACGCTTCCGTTTCGGCACTCATCAGACAGACGGAAAGAGCGATGAAAGCGCACCCCGAAAGTCTTATGAACGAAATAGCGGCAGAGAAGGGGCTTGACGGAAAAACCGCGTTCATTGCTATGAAACGTGGCGATAAAGTGGCGAAAGAGGTTGTTGACACCTATATTTCTTATATCGGTACGGGGCTTGTGAACTTCGCCAACATATTCTGGCCCGAGGTGTTCATCGTGGGCGGCGCAATCTCCCGCGAGGGCGACACTCTCATAAAGCCTCTGCGCGAATACGTTCAGGCGAACGTGCACAGCGCCGGGTACAATCCGCCCATAGAGGTTGTCGCCGCCACTCTCGGCAACGACGCGGGCATAGTGGGAGCCGCCGCGCTCGTTATGAACGACTAGGCGTATCCTCCTCGCGGTGTTCCGCGGGGAAATCTGATGTTAATTTTTTCACATAGATTTTGCGGGGTTCCCTTTGCGGAGCCGCGTTTTCGCACCGATACGGGCGGCGGTTCGCTTGCCCGTGTTTTCGGTGTTTTGCCCGTCGGAAAACATACGGGTGCCTTTTTGCGGGCGCAGCAGCGGCGAGACATACGTCGGTTTTTCGGCGCGCCGCCGTTTACGCGCCGAACGCGGCATACGTTTTGCGCCGCGGAAAACCGTGGTGCGGATTGCGTTCGCGCAGTGAAAGAGAAATCGAATTTTTACGGCATATACGCAGGGTGTGAAGATGAAAAAACTTTACATTGATTACAATCCCTTTTTCGTTCGCGCCGCTATGACCGAAAACGGCGAACTGACCGAGTTCGGGGTGGAGAGAGTGGCGAGGCGCAGCAAGGTGGGCAATATCTACAAAGGCAAGGTCGAAAACGTCCTTGCGGGTATGCACGCCGCGTTCGTCAACATAGGTCTGCCGCGCAACGGTTTTCTTTACGTCGGTGACGGCGAAGGCGGTCAGCCCGTTCGCAAACTCTCTGCGGGCGACATTATTATGTGTCAGGTGGAGAAGGAAGAATTCAATCTCAAGGGCGCCCGTTTGACCACCGACGTTACCTTGCCGGGCAGTTACGTCGTGCTTATGCCGCGCGGCGGCGTTCACGGCGTTTCGCGCAAGATAGAGGACGCGGAACTGCGCGCGTCGCTCGAAGAACTGGTGTCGTCGGTATGTCCCGAAGATATGGGTTTCATAGTGCGTTCGGCTGCAAACGGCGCGGCGGAGAAAGACATCATCGACGAGGTGGAATACCTCGTGTCGCTGTGGCGGAGAGTGGAGCGCGATTATGCCGGTGCGCAAGCGGGTTCGGTCGTTTTCCGCGAGGCGCACCTTGTGGAAAGGCTGGTGCGAGACGGTTATTGCGACGGCGCGGACAGCGTTGTGGTCAACGATTCCGCCCTTGCGGATACGCTCAGAAGCCGTCTCAGGAGAGCGCGCGTTGAAGCGTACGACGGCGTGGAAAACATTTTCAGGCATTTCGGGCTGGACGCGCAGATTGACAAACTGTCGTACAGGCGCGTCGATATGGCGGGCGGTGCTTATCTCGTCATAGACCGTACGGAAGCGCTTACCGTAATCGACGTGAACACGGGAAGATATGTCGGAGTCAAAGACCTCGAGGACACCGTGTTCAGGACCAATATGCTGGCGGCGACGGAAATCGCGCGGCAACTGCGCGTGCGCAATATCAGCGGCATAGTAATCGTAGACTTTATAGATATGGCGGACGAAAATCACCGTGCCGAGGTTATGGAGACGTTGTGCGCCGAACTGCGAAAGGACAAACGCAAGACAACCGCCGTCGGAATGACGGGATTGGGGCTGGTGGAACTCACCAGAAAGCGCACAAGCCTGCCAGCGGACAGTTTTATGCTGGAGCCTTGCCGCGGCTGCAGCGGCGGTTACGTGGTGTCCAGGACGCACCTCGCAATCAAGTTGCGCGACGCAATGGTCGATTTCACGCTGGCGCACCGTTTCGAATCTATGATAGTCCGCGCGCATCCCGACGTTTGCGAAGAGGCGTTTTCCTCCCGTGTTATGGCAAGGGAACTTGCGGGCGTGTGGCGAGGCAGACGCGTTTATCTCATTCCCGACGCCGCAATGGAAAGACACGCGCACGTCATCGAAGGCAGCAACGACAAGGTGCTTACGCTGCCTGCCGAAGCGATGTTGCTTTGTTGAAATTCCCGCTTCCCGCGTGCGTGCTTGCATAAGAGGCGGCAATGTGGTATCATAACTGAGCATTGATTTCTCGCGGAGGATGCTCCCGAGGGGCAAAGGGTGGATTATGAAAGCGTGGCACATCGAGAACCTTAATCGGATTAAACTCGTCGAAAGTGTTCTGCCCAAAAAGGAAGGCGAAATCAAACTGAAGATGTCGAAGGTGGCAATATCTTCGACCGACCTTGCGTATTTCGCCGCGGACGGCGATTCCGAGAAGGATAATAAGGTGGTCGTGCCCGGACACTCCGCCGTGGCGTACGTTTCCAGCGACGACGGTCTCAAACTCGGCGCCCGTGTCGTGGTCAGTCCTTTCGTGCGTTACGAGGAGCACGGCGTGGGCAAGGTGAAGGTGCTCGGCGTCGACGTCGACGGACTTCTCAGCGACTTTGTGTCCGTGCCCGAAGACAATGTTTACGCGCTTCCCGACGGTATCCCCGACGACGAAGCGATTTTTGCGGAATATATCGCTCTTGGCAACAACGTCCTCAATTCCCTTGACGCCGACAAAGGCGATTTCGTGGTGATAGTCGGAGCCAGCACGCTCGGTCTTATCCTTTCGCAACTTGCGCTTTATTACCAGATGATACCCATTCTGGTGGACCTTGACGCCGAGAAACTGGCGCTTGCGGCTTCGTGGGGTGTGTATTATCTGCTTAATCCCACATACGACAATCTCGAACGTCGCGTGGAGGAAATCACCGGCGGCAGAATGGCGGAAGTTTCCGTCTATGTCGGCGACGGCGTTCCTTTCGATTGCGCCTTCCGTCTCGTCAAGGACAAAGGCGAGGTTGTGGTGGCGGGATACTCCGTGCGCTCGGGGCACAACATCGACGTCAGCGATATTCTCGCAAAACAACTGCGCGTGATAGGCGTGGCGGACGGCTACGGCGAAATGTCGTCGGCAATCAACCTGCTTGCAAACCGCATTATCAAGACCGAGGGGCTCATCAGCACGCGGATAGGTTTCGACGACGTTCCCGAGATGGTCGAGCAATGCGCCGAATACCCCTATCAGTATAACAAGATTCTCGTCACGCTCGACTGAGCACCTGTGCAGCGGGTGCCGCCGTGCGAAAGGTTCGCGAGTCAAAGGAAATCGCACCCCGCGGGGTGCGTTTTTGTTTTGCGTGGATACCGAAGCGGCAGGGACAGGCAGCGCCGTTCTTCGTTTTTAGGTACACGATTCGTGTTTTACCTCGGGAGCGCCCGTCAGTCCAGAAGCGAGTCGTAAATGAGGGAATAAACTCCCGCCGCTTTGTCCACCCAGTTTTTGTAGATGTACTTGGCGTGCTGACGGTTGCCCACGACAAGTTTGACTTCCATAAGCGTGGAAATGTCGTTGTTGATTTTCATTATGACCGTATAGGTGCCGTCGGCGTTCTTGGAGTAGTCGCAGAAATAGGACTGTTTTTTCTTGAAGCGCATTCTGTTTTCGCGGGCGTACGTGTTGACGTCGTCGCGCACCGACGAAGGTATGCGGGTGAAGAAGAGCGCCAGACACCCTACGCCGTCCTGCGTTATGCTTATGCAGTCGCTTTTGGGCACGCGGTAAAGAAGATTGGTGTCCACCAGTTCCGAGAGATACTGCTTGCAATCCATATAGGACAGCCAGTTGTTTTCCGAAGAGCAAATCTCAAGCAGGGTGGCTTCCGAAAGAGGAATTGCCATCCTGTCGAATACGAACAGAATTATCAGTTTCTGTACTTTGCTGTCCAATGTCGACAGCCCTTCGCGTTCGTAATCCACTCTCAGTTCTCCCTGTCCGTCGCGACGGCAATCCGAATCCGTGCGTACTGTCGGACGTCAATGAGTTTGCGTTTCTCGGGAAGTAGAATTCTATCATTACGGGGGCAACATTTCAATACTTTGGCGGAATTTTTTTGCGGGTCGCAACTTGTAGTATTCCCGCCTGTTTCGTGCCACAAAAGCGACGAAGCAGGCGCGGACGGGGACAATGGTGCGCGTAAAACCACACGGAGTGCGCGGACGGGCGACGCACCGTCGCGTTCGCGCGCTCGCCGTCGTGCTTGCGTGCCCTCGCCGCGGGGCGCCGCCGCCGGTCTGCGCGTGTGCCCGGACGCAAAAAAAACACACCCTCCGCGTCGACGGGGGGTGTGTTCATAGCGGTTTGCCTGATTTTTTAAATTAACTTTAATTACACGTGTTCGGCGCGGTCATTTTGCGAGCATACTGTCGAGACAGTTGACAAAGAATTGCGTGGCGCGTTCCAACTGGTCGACGTGCAGGCGTTCGTTGATTCCGTGTATGCGCGACTGGTCGTCCAGCGAATTGATGAACGGACCGAAACGGAACACGTTGTCCGTCAGCGGGTTGTAGAAACGCGCGTCCGAAGCCGCTATGAACATATACGGCGCGACCACTATGTCGTCGAAAGTGCGCGTGATGGTGTCGGCAAGCCTGTTGTACGCCGTGCAATGCACGTCCGCTTCCGCAGAGGGGTTGGAATAGGACAAAAGATTGACCGAAACGTCTTTGCCAAGCAGTTTTTCGAGATAGGCTTTGACGTCGTCCGCGGTTTCTCCCGTAATCATACGGTAATTGATGTTTGCCTTGACCTCTTTGGGAATGACGTTTCGCGCGTCGCTTCCCCACAGCATAGTCGGGGCAAACGTCGAGCGCACGAGAGCGTTGGTCATAGGAGCCGCTTTTGTGAATATCCACTTTACGACGGGGGAAAACACGTCGCGGTTTGTAAGCACGAATTTGAACACGCCCGTACAGTAAGGCGAAAGGGCTTTGAAAGTCTCTTTCGTCATATTGGTCCAACGTGTTTTCATCGGGTGGGATTCGACTTTGACTATCGCCTCGGAGAGGACGCCGACCGCCGTCGGAGGTTTGGGATTGGAGGCGTGTCCGCCTGCCTTGTTCACCACCAGTTCGAGGTCGCCGTTGCCCTTCTCGCACGCGCCTATAAGCGCGACGGTGTGCGGTACGCCGAGCAGTTTGCCGTCAAGCACCGTGCCACCCTCGTCAATCACGAACTCCATTTCCACGCCTTTTTCCTTGAGGTGTCTGACTATGTTGGCGGCGCCGGAAGTGGAATTGCCGGGTTCCTCGTCGTGACCGAAGCACAGATACAGGTCGCGGTCGAAAACCTTGCCTGCTGCAAGATGATACTCCACGGCTTCGAGCAGCGCAATCATATGCGACTTCATATCCTGCGCCCCTCTGCCGTAGATGTATCCGTCATCGGTGAGAACTCCCGAGAAAGGGTCGTATTCCCAGCCGTCCTTGGGTGCGGGGACGACGTCGATGTGACTGAGGTAGCAGCCGCCCTTGAGAGTCGGGTCGGAGCCCTTAAGATGATATATGATGCTGTAACCCGCGATAATGGTTCGCTCGGCTTTGGCGTGCAGAAGCGGGTACGTCTCGGCAAGCCAGTCGCGGTAATCGAGGAACGGCTGTTCGTTGTCGACGTATTCTTCCACCATAGACACGGTGGGAATGCGGATTGCTTCCTGCAGGTGTCGCACGGCTGCCGCCTTATCGATGACGGGAAGTTCGTCGGCTTTTCCCGGGAGTTTCTTCGGCTTGTTCAGCGCGGTGCGAATTCCCAGCGCAAAAAAGAACAGCACTACGGCGGCGGCGATTGCGATTCCGACTATTGCTCCGATACTCATATTCGTATCCCCTTTGTTCGGTTTGAGTTAAACAAATTATACCGCCTGCGGGCGCATATTTCAAGAGGGAGGGCGCAAGCGCCGTGGTTAAAAGCGATACGCTCTCCCGAGAGGAAGTGGGGGACAAAAAGTCTCGCAAATTGCAGTTTTCCCTGTAAAAAGGCATTATTTTGCATTATCAGTTATTGCGGTGCCGAAATAAGGCAAAAATGCAACAACGGAGCGGGGGCGGTCGGCAGAGCGGGGTTCGGCGTCTGTTTCGAGCGAAATCGACCGATAAGGCGATAAATAGGGACGATGAGAGAAAAAAGCCTTTATACGGCTGAAACGGCTCAAATAGTGGGCGCAATATGTGAAATGCTGTTATTGCGCGCAACATCGACGGGAAACTCGCTGTTGCCTGTGAATAGCCGCTTTTTGATAAAATGCGGCGGATTTTTACGTGGAGAAAGAAAATGCTCCGCAATTTTCCGACGGGGCGCTTTTTGCCGTTTGCCACCGCAAAACCATTCTCGTTTTCTTTACATTTTAGAAATGAGTACTCTCGAAAAATTTGATTTTGAGAGAGGTTTTATAAAAAGCGCATTTTTTTAGAGTACTATTTGACAATTTTCTTCGATTGAGCGGCGTGGCGAGGGTTTGTTGCGGGCGTGCAGGGTATTGCTCGGTTCGGCATCTGTCGAGCATTGCGTTAGTCTCCTGTGTGTCTTGCGGGGCAATTTTCGGCGCAATATTTGAGAAATGTATAATTGTTGGGGCAGTTGAGCGGCGCGTTTGCCGCGGTTTGTCGTACGACCGTCTGCGGGGTGCGGAGAATGTTTGTTTGCGTAGGCGTACGACGCTGTGAGCGGACGGGTGGGTGTGCCGTGACGGGATTGTTGTCGATGTCTCATATATTGCTGTCGGGTTTGACTGCTAGAAAACGTTGTCCGACGGCGTGCGCGTTTGATTGACGTTATTTTCGTCGAGCGTATGCGGGCTTTATCGGAGTGGGCGCGAGGGCGCATCGGCACAAAGTCGGGGTGATGGGGCGGGCGGTTGGGTGCGGGGTTGGGTGCGGGTTTGGCGCGGGCGGGAGCGACGGGCGGACGGCAGGCGGCGTGAAATTAGGTTGACACCTTGCGGGGTGTGGTTGTAATATTTTAAGGAAGCGCGTATGCGCGCCCGTAGCGCCCGTACGTACGGGAGCGCGCGCACCGAAAACGCAACAACATTTTGACGACTTGTCGTCGGTCGGGTGCCGACGGCGCGTCGCTCGGAGGTAATATGAAGTTTCAAAGCAAAGGAGTTCAGCAGTTTGTCGAAGAAAGCGTTGCTCTTTGCACGCCCGACAAAGTCGTGCTCATCGACGGCAGCGAGGAACAACTCGAGGCTCTCCGTGCCGAAGCGGTTTCTACCGGCGAGATGATTAAACTCAATCAGGATTTGCTCCCCGGTTGCTATCTGCATCGTACCGCGGTCAACGACGTGGCTCGCGTTGAAGGACGCACTTTCATCTGCACCGAGAAAAAGGAAGACGCCGGTCCCACCAATAACTGGATGCAGAAAGACGAAGCCTACAAGATGCTCAAGGAAATCTACAAGGGCGCAATGAAGGGCAGGACGATGTACGTCATTCCTTATTCTATGGGCGCCGTGGGTTCTCCTTTCTCCAAAATCGGTATCGAACTCACCGACAGCATTTACGTCGTGCTCAATATGGTCATTATGACCCGCGTCGGACAGAACGTTCTCGACACTCTCGGCGACAGCGACGATTTCGTGCGCGGTCTCCACGCAAAAGCCGACATCGACGAAGAAAAGCGTTACATCTGCCAGTTCCCCGAGGACAACACCATTATGTCCGTCAACAGCGGTTACGGCGGAAACGTTCTGCTCGGCAAGAAGTGCTTTGCGCTCCGTATTGCTTCCTATCTCGGACGTCAGGAAGGCTGGCTTGCAGAACATATGCTTATTCTCGGACTCGAGAAGCCCAACGGCGAGACCAAGTATATCGCGGCGGCGTTCCCGTCTGCCTGCGGCAAAACCA
>OHPK01000448.1_pt1 | contig 22382 bp, 18 predicted proteins | sample 1577661 | NCBI WGS metagenome assembly OHPK01 (sample SAMEA3879556, study PRJEB24766) | human gut metagenome | biome: human-associated habitat; feature: feces | place: USA | collected 1985/1987
TGAACTTCATGTTGCCGGTGCCGCTGGCCTCCTTGCCGGCGGTGGAGATCTGCTGGCTCACCTCGCTCGCGGGCATCAGATGCTCGGCGAGCGACACGCGGTAGTTCTCAAGGAACACCACCTGCAGCTTGTCGCGGCAGATGGGGTCCGCATTGATCTCAGCGGCAAGGGAATTGATGAGGCGGATGATGCGCTTGGCGACCGCGTAGCCCGGCGCGGCCTTCGCGCCGAACAGGAACACGCGCGGCTGCATGGCGCGGTTCGGGTCGTTTTGCAGCTGTTGATAGAGGTAGATGATATGCATCGCGTTCAAAAGCTGACGCTTATACTCGTGCAGGCGCTTGACCTGCACGTCGAAGATCGCGTCGGTATTGAGCACGATGCCCTGCGTCTTTTTGACGTAGGCGGCAAAATCGAGCTTATTCGCGCGCTTGATCTCGCCGAGGCGGTTCAGCACCGCGGTGTCGTTCGCGTAGGATTCAAGCTTTTTGAGCGCCTCGGGGTGCAGCAGATACTCATCCCCGCCCGCGAGCGCGCGCACGAGCTCGTCGAGCCGCGGGTTGATCTGCGCGAGCCAGCGGCGGTGGTCGATGCCGTTGGTCACATTTTTGAACTTCTCCGGCTCCATCGCGCACTGGTATTTGAAAACGTCGTTTCGCAGGATGTCCGAGTGCAGAGCGCTCACGCCGTTCACGGCCATGCCGCCCGCGATGCACAGGTTTGCCATGCGGACCTGGCCGTCCCAGATGATGGCCATTTCGCGCGTCTTGGCTTCGTCGTGGTAGTAGTTTTCGATTTTTTCCTGATAGCGGCGTGCGATCTCGGTGATGATCGTCCACACGCGCGGCAGAAGCGACTGCATCAACTCCTGCGGCCAGCGCTCCAGCGCCTCGGAAAGCACCGTGTGGTTCGTGTAAGCGACGGAGTGCGTCGTAATGTTCCACGCCGTGTCCCAGTCGAGGCCCGCATCATCCATCAGGATGCGCATGAGCTCTGGGATGACGAGCGCGGGGTGCGTGTCGTTGATCTGGATGACATTCTTTTCGTGGAAATTCGTGGCCGTGCCGTAGACCTCGATGTGCTTGCGCACGATGGACTGCACGGTCGCGGAGACGAAGAAATACTGCTGCTTTAAGCGCAGGCTCTTCCCCTCGGGATGGTTGTCCTCGGGATAGAGGACCTTCGCGATGGTCTCGGCCATCGCGTGCTGCTCCTGCGCGCGCAGGTATTCGCCCTGCGAAAAGAGCGACATATCGAGCGGCACGGGGGACTTCGCGTCCCAGAGGCGCAGCGTGTTGACATGCTTCGTGCCGTAGCCCGCGATCTCCATGTCGCAGGGGATAGCCAGCACCTCGGTCTCACCCTCGGGCACGACATGCAGCCGCCCGTCGTCCCAGAACTGGCGGACCGTGCCGCCGAAGCGGACGGTCTCGGTCTCCTGCGGCTTGGGCAGCAGCCACGCGCCGCCGAGGTCCTTCCAGTTGTCCGGCAGCTCGACCTGCTGGCCGTCGACGATGCGCTGGCGGAAAATGCCGAGCTCATAGCAGATGGAATAGCCCGCGGCGGGGATGTCGAGCGTCGTCATCGAGTCGAGATAGCACGCGGCCAGGCGGCCGAGGCCGCCGTTGCCGAGGCCCGCGTCGGGCTCGCTTTCAAAGATGTCCGCTGCGCGGAAGCCCAGCTCGTCGAGCGCTTCGGTCAGAATTTCGCCGACGCCTAAATTGAACGCGTTTTTCATCAGGCTGCGGCCCATCAGAAATTCCATCGACAGGTAGTGCACCTGACGGCGGTGTTCCTCGCGGGTCTCGCGCATGGTGTCCACGCTGCGCTCGGCCATCACGTCGCGCAGGACAAGGGCGCTCGCGCGCATCATCTGCGCATCGCTCGCCTCCTCCACGGTGCTGCCGAAGCTGACTTTCAGCTTTTCGCACAGCGCGTCTTTCATTTTCTTCACAGAGTCAATGGTCATAGATCGTTTTCCTTTTCTTTATCGGCAGATGGATTCGTAAATGTTGCGGTATTCCTGCGCCGAGCGCGTCCAGCTGAAATCCGCGGTCATGCCGCGCTGCTGGAGCATCGCGTAGGCGCCCTTGTTGTCATGGTAAAGGTCAATGGCCTCGCAGATCACGTGGCACATGTCGCCAGCGTTGTAGTTGGCAAAGGTGAAGCCGTTGCCCTGTCCGTTCCAGGCTTCATACGCGTGGACAGTGTCCTTTAATCCGCCGGTCTCGCGCACGATGGGCACCGCGCCGTAGCGCATCGCGATCATCTGCGAAAGTCCGCACGGCTCGCTCTTCGACGGCATCAGGAAGAGGTCTGCGCCCGCGTAGATCTGCATGGCGAGCTGCTCGGAATAGCCGAGGTAGACGGCCATGCGTCCGCCGTAGCGCTGCTTGGCGTACTCAAAGAACGTCTCGTACTTCGCGTCGCCCTTACCGAGCACGACGAACTGTACGTCCTTGCCCATAAATGCGTCGAGCGTTTCGCACACAAGGTCGAGCCCCTTGTGGGAGACAAGGCGCGTGACCATCGCAAGGATGGGCGTATCGGGCCGTTCCTGCAGCCCCAGCACGCGCTGGAGCGCTGCCTTGTCCTTCTTCTTTCCGGCAAGGTCATCGGGCGAATACACCGCCGCGAGGCTCTTGTCGTGCGACGGGTCATAGCGCTGCATGTCGATGCCGTTGAGCACGCCGTGGAGCTTGCGCGCGTTCATGCTCATCACGTTTTCCAGCCCGTGGGCAAAGTACGCGTACTTGAGCTCCTGCGCGTAGGTCGGGCTCACGGCGGTCACGGCGTCTGCCGTGACGATCGCGCCCTTTAAAAGGTTCACATCGCCGCCGAATTCGATCGTGCCGCCGTCGAACCAGCCATGGTCCAGGCCGAACAGGTCTTCGACCGTGCGGCTGCCGTAGCGGCCCTGATATTCGATATTATGCACCGTAATGACGGTTCGGATTCCCTTATAAAAGTCGTCGCGCACGGCTTCATCCCTGATGTAGATGGGCACAAGCGCGCTCTGCCAGTCGTTGCAGTGGACAACGTCGGGCTTTTGCGGCAGAGACTTGAGCAGTTCCGTCACCGCGCGGGAGAAAAAGCCAAAGCGCTCGCCGTCGTCATAGTAGCCGTAGAGCTCGCTGCGGCGGAAATACGTCTCATTGTCGACAAAGTACCACGTGACGCCGTCGCGCTCGAGCGAAAAGAGCCCGCAGTAGACGCTGCGCCACGCAAGGCGCACGAACGTCCACTTTTCAAAGTGGAGCTGCTCGCCCCACTTGTCCTTCACGCGCTCGTAAAGCGGCAGGATGACGCTCACGCGGTCTCCGTTTGCCGCGAGCGCCTGCGGAAGGCTGCCGGCCACGTCGGCAAGGCCGCCCGTCTTGCAAAAGGGGACCGCCTCGCTCGTCACATACAAAATGTTCATCTGCAAGCTCCTTTCTTCTGTTTGCTGCTTTTATACAATGCTGCCCTTGCTCACGGCGAGCGGGTAGCTCTCGTGTCCGATGAGTGTGCCGCCGCGGCGGATGCGGACGTCCTTGTCGGCGATGACGCAGCCGAGCGTCACACCCTCCTCCACCACGGTGTTTTTAAAGAGGATGCAGTTTTTGACGGTGCTGCCCTTGCCGACCTTGACGCCCGGGAAGAGGATGCTCCCCTCCACACTGCCCTCGATCTGGCAGCCGTCGGCGATGAGCGAGCCCACACAGCGCGAATCCGGCGCGATGTAGGACGCCGCCTCGTCATCCTCCTTGGCGAGGATGGGCCGCTCGGCACAGAAGAGCTCTGCGCGAATGGCAGGGTCTAACAGCTGCATGCTGCGCTCATAATATTCGCGCACCGTGCGCAGCTGCGCAGCAAAGCCGTCCCACAGGAAGGCGCGCAGGTCGAGCTGATCGCCCATACCGCCGAGAACGTCGCTGCGGAAGCTGTATTTATCCTGCGCGGCGCACTCGTCCACAAGGGAGATAAGAAGGTCGCGGCTCAGAAGATAAATTTCCAAGCTGCGGCAGCCGCTCGCCTTGTGCGGCGCGCAGCGCGTCTCGGTGATGCGGCCCGCCTCGTTGACGGTGAAATACGTGGCGTTTTCCACAAACTGGCCGCTCTCGGTGCAGACGCAGGTGATGTCCGCGCCGCTTTCGATGTGCGCGTCCAGCACCTTCTGCAGCGGCAGATTGATGATAAGGTCGCTGTCGGACAGGACGACGTACTTCTGCCGGATCTCGTGCAGGTACGACCGCACGCCCGAGAGCGCCTCCATCTTGCCGCGGAATTCCTCCACGCCGAACTTGCGCGCGTCGGCAAAGGGCGGCAGCAGCTTGAGACCGCCGTTCTTGCGCGCCATGTCCCACGTCTTGCCGCTGCCGATGTGGTCGAGCAGGCTTTGATAGTTGCCGTGCAGCACAACGCCGACGTCTGTGATGCCCGCGCCCGCCATGTTGGAGAGCATGAAGTCGACCACGCGGTAGCGCCCGCCGAACGGCACAGAGCCGGGCATGCGCGCTTCGGTCAGCTCGCGAAGGCCGGGAGCCTTTTCATAGGCAAAGATGATGCCGTGCAGTCCGTTCATCGTACCGTCTCCTTTCCGTCCACGCTGCGCATGCGGTTGGCAGGCAGCACATAGTCATCCGCGACCGCCGCGCCGGGGCCGAGCACCGTGATGCCCCACTGCTCCGGCGGCACCGCCTCGGGCGGCGCGCCGACAAAGGCGTGCTCGCCGACGACGCCGTTCTCGCCGATGATGGCGTAGGAGACGCGCGCGTCCTTTTTGACGACCGCGCCGGGCATCAGGATGGAGTACTGGACGCTTGCGCCCTCCTCCACCGTGCAGCGCTCAGAGAGGACGGAGTTCTCCGCCTCGCCCTCGACCGTGCAGCCGCGTGCGACGACGCTATGCTCCACGTGCGCGTTCTGCCCCAGATACGCCGGCGGCGCAGAGACGGAGCGGCCGTAGATCGGCCAGTCCTTTTCGAGTAAGTCAAGACCGCTGCCGGTCGCGAGCATATCCATGTTCGCGTCCCACAGGGAGTCGAGCGTGCCGACATCCTTCCAGTAGCCGGAGAAGCGGTACGCCGCCATCTTTTCCCCGTTTTGCAGCATCTTGGGGATGATGTTTTTACCGAAGTCGTTGCTGCTCGCCTCGTCGCTCTCGTCCTCGATGAGGTATTGACGCAGCTTTTTCCACGTGAAGACGTAAATGCCCATCGACGCGAGGTTGCTCTTGGGATGCGCGGGCTTTTCCTCGAATTCCGTGATCGTGTCGTTTTCGTCCACGTCCATGATGCCAAAGCGCGGCGCATCCTCCCAGGGCACCTCCATGACGGAGATGGTACAGTCCGCGCCCGCTTTTTTGTGGTGAGCGAGCATTTTAGCGTAATTCATCTTGTAGATGTGGTCGCCCGAGAGGATGAGCACATACTCGGGGTCGTACATGTCGACAAAGCCGATGTTCTGGAAGATGGCGTTGGCCGTGCCCTTATACCACGACGCACCGCCCGCGCTCTGATACGGCGGCAGGATGTGCACGCCGCCATCCGCGCGGTCGAGATCCCACGGCTGGCCCGAGCCGATATAGCGGTTGAGCTCCAGCGGGCGGTACTGCGTCAGAACGCCGACGGTGTCGATGCCAGCGTTGGCGCAGTTTGAGAGCGGAAAGTCAATGATGCGGAACTTGCCGCCAAACGGCACGGCGGGCTTCGCCATATTCTCCGTGAGCACGTAGAGACGGCTGCCCTGGCCGCCAGCAAGCAGCATGGCGATACATTCTTTCTTCACGCTTGTTCTCTCCTCCTTGTTTCGTTGCCGTCCGGTCACACCTCGGGCGGCTCGTTGGTTTTCTCCTCTTCCTGCCATTCGCCCTCGCCCGCGAAGAACACCGCGCCGAGCGGCGGGATGGTCACGCACAGCGAGCAGGGCTTGCCGTGTGAGGGGATGGACTCGGTCAAAAGCTCTCCTTCGTTGCACCAGTCACCCGTGCCGCCGTATGCGGGAAGGTCGGTCGTGAACACCTCGCGGTACGTCTTTTTCGGCGGCACGCCGAAGCGGTAGTCCGCGCGTCCGACGGGCGAGAAGTTGACCGCCGCGATGAGCTCGCGACCTTTCCGGTCGCGCCGGACGAAGACGACGACGTTGTTGTGGTTGTCGTCGGCGACGAGCCACTCAAAGCCCTCCCACGAAAAGTCAATGTCCCAAAGCGGGCTCTGCGATAAGTAAAAGCGGTTGATGTCCTTGAAAAACCGCTGAGTTTGCTGATTTTCTTTATTTTCGAGCAAATACCAGTCGAGCTGAGAGGCAAAATCCCACTCGTGCCACTGGCCCAGCTCCGCGCCCATGAACGTGAGCTTCTTGCCCGGATGGGCGAGCAGGTACGCCGTGAACGCGCGCACGCCCGCGAGCTGCTGCCAGTCATCCCCCGGCATCTTGCCGCGAAGCGAACCCTTCATGTGCACGACCTCGTCGTGCGAGATCGGCAGGACGAAATTCTCCGAAAAGGCGTACATCAGCGAGAACGTGATGTCCTTGTGGTGGAACTGGCGGAACCAGGGGTCAAGCTTCAAATAGTGGCACATGTCGTTCATCCAGCCCATGTTCCACTTGAGGTTGAAGCCAAGGCCGCCGTCCTTGGCGGGCCGCGTGACGAGCGGCCACGCGGTCGACTCCTCGGCGACCATCAGCGCGTTCTGGTCGACGGAAAACGCAGTCTCGTTGAGCGCGCGCAGAAAGTCGATGGCCTCTAAATTTTCGTGCCCGCCGTTGATGTTTGGCGTCCAACGGCCATTTTCGCGGCCATAGTCGAGGTACAGCATCGACGCGACCGCGTCCACGCGCAGGCCGTCCACATGGAACTCGCGCAGCCAGAACGCAGCGGAGGAAAGGAGAAAGCTCTTCACCTCGCCGCGGCCATAGTCGAACACACGCGTTCCCCAGCCCTCGTGCTCGCGCTTATTGGGGTCGGCGTATTCGTAGCAGGGCGTGCCGTCAAAGTCGATGAGGCCGTGCGCGTCCTTGCAGAAGTGCGACGGCACCCAGTCTAAAATGACGGAAATGCCCTTTTGGTGCAGATGGTCGACAAAGTACATAAAGTCCCTGGGCGTGCCGTAGCGCGACGTTGCGGCAAAATAGCCGGTGCACTGATAGCCCCAGGAATCGTCAAGCGGATACTCGGTGACGGGCATGAGCTCGACGCAGTTGTAGCCAAGGTCCAGAACGTGATCCGCCAGCTCGCGTGCGAGCGTGCGGTAGTCGTAAAAATCGCCGTTTTCGTGCCGCCGCCATGAGCCGAGGTGGACCTCGTAAATGTTGAGCGGCGAGCGGTCGAGGGGTGCCTTTGCGCGGCTCGACCGCCATTCGTCATCCCCCCAGCGGTAGCCGCCGAGGTCATAGAGCTTGCTGGCCGTACCGGGGCGGGTCTCGGCGTGGAAAGCATAGGGGTCGGCCTTGAGCACGGTCTCGCCCGTCTGTGCCGTCACAGCAAACTTGTAAGTGTCGTAGCGCTTGAGGGACGGCACAAAGCACTCCCAGAAGCCGTCCACGTTCTTTTCCATCGGGTGGGCGTAGCCGTTCCAGCCGCAGAAATCGCCCACAACGGACACATGCGCGGCGTTCGGCGCCCAGGTGCGGAAGACGTAGCCGTCTTTCCCTGACCGCCGCGTGCGGTGCGCGCCGAGATAGCGGTAGGCCTCGCTGTTCGTGCCGCCGTAAAAGGCTGCGGCGTCAAATCGTCTGCCGGTTTGTTTCATGCCTCTTGTCCTTTCTCATCATAGAGCATATGAGACTGCATCACACCGCATGCGCCTCATTCCTCGTCCGGTGCGCGCTGCACTGCCGCGCCGCCGAGGCCGAAATCGTCCTCCACGCTCGCCGTGTCGCGGCGGAGCATATTTTCCATCACGCGGATATCGCTGTCGATGTCCATCGCCTCGTTGCGGTACAAATCGTCGAGCTGCTTGTCAAAGCCCTTGATGAGGGCATCCATCGTCTCTTCGATGCGCTCCTGCGCGCGGGAGAGATTCTCACCCTCGATGCCCGCTTCTTCAAACTTGGCGTAGCTGTCGAGCAGCTTGAGCGTCGTGGGCAGGTAGTAATTGAGGAACGTCGCGGCCTGCTGCTGCTTTTCGGGATGCTGCTCGACCTCGCGGAAAATCTTACCTGCGACAGTCTCAAGATGGTCGATCTTCTCGCTCAGCACGGCGTCGGCGATGCGGTCGTTCGCCGAGCGGATGGCGCGCAGCGCGCCCGCATAGCCCTCGTTGGCCTCCTTGGGCGTGACGTTTTCCTTTTTCGCGGTCGCATTCGCGTAGTCGGCAAAGGCGTCGGCGCTGCGGAAGAAGATGCCGCGGCCGCTGTCTAAGTACGCGCCCGTGCCGAGCAGACCCTTTTCGACCATGTAGTCAAGGTCACTCTCGATCTTTTTGCGGCTCTTGCCCGTTACGGTGCAGAGCTCCTCCACGCTGATGTAGCCGCGCTCGCCCATCACGGCGAGATAGCGCGCAATGCGTGCACTGCGGCGCTTCATGCGCTGACCGGCAGCAAACATCGCGATACCGCCGGCGAGGAAGCCGCACTCGGACAGCATGTACTCGGCCATGTAGGAATACCAGCCGTAGCCGATGATCTCGCCGATATCCGAAATCAATCCGCTGCCGGCGGCCACGGCGATGATGCCGCCGATGATCATCAGCGTGCGCGCGGTCTTGTCGGAAGTCTTCGGCGCGCGGTTCATCTGCTTCGCCGTCTTCACCACGGACTTTTCCACCTTGCTGTGCGAGGAAACGTTTGCATTCGGGCTTGTGGACGTGCGCATGCCGCCGCGCGAGGAACTCACCTTCTTCGGCTTGTCCGAGAGCTTGGAGATGAGCGCGATGAGGCCGATGGGCCACAGGCCGAAGGCAAACAGCGCCGCGATCAAAATCCAGCCGCCGACGTCGACATCGTTCTTTTTCTTCGTCTTCCCGCCCCCTTCGTCAAAGCGAAACGAGCCGGTCTCGGGATCGTATTCAAAATCCTTGCTCATTTACCTGTTCTCCTTTTTCTTGCCCGTTCTCGCGGCGCGCTCGCGCTCAAAGTCGACGATCTTCGTCTTTTTACCTGTCTTTTCGTCCAGCACATAGAGCGTATTGAGCTGGGATTTTAGGTTTGCCTTCACCGAGTCGATGTAGTCGCGGCGCAGCTGCGCCTGCTTCTCCTTCTCCTCGTCGGTCAAGCCTTCAGCTTTGGCCTTGTGCGCCAGCGCGTTGATGCGCGCGATCTTTTCATCCATCGTCATTGTTTACTTCTCCTTACAGGTATCGGCGCAGAAGCAGCGCCGTTCTTCCTTTTTTACTCAGGCCGCCGACCTCGGCGACCTCAAGCTTGCCGAGGCCGCGGGCGGAGATCACATCCCCCTGCGCGACGGGGGCGTCGCTCTTGAGCGTTTCGCGGTAGTTGAGCTGCACGCGGCCCGAGGAAATGAGCTCCTGCGCCTTGCCGCGGCTCATCGAAAAGCCGCTCGCCGCCACGGCGTCGAGCCGCAGTGTCGAGACCGTGTCGCGAATTTCCTTGACCTTGAGCGCGGGGACATTGAGCTCAGAAAGTTCAATCTCGCTGACCGAGAGCTTCACGCGCCCCGCGCTCGTCACGTTTTGCAGCAGATACGGCGCGATATCGCGCGAGACGATCAAATCGCACGAGCCCTCCGACACCAGAATGTCGCCGAGCTTTTCGCGCGTGACGCCCTGCGCCATCAGCGAGCCGAGAAAGTCGCGATGCGTCAGCGTATCTTCCTTGCGATACGTGCAGCGGAGCGCCGTCATGTACTCGCTCTCGTCGGCCTCCTCCTGCCAGTCGGGCAGAAAGAGGAGCATTCTCCGCTCCGCGCGCTCAAATCCACCGCAGAAGGCGCAGCCGTCATGAATGGCGGCGGCGTGCAGCAGGTCCTGCGCGCTGCGCTGCTCAGCGGGGCTCAGAAAGTCCGTCGCCGACGGGATGTTGCGGTTCCTGCACTGCTCACATTTATCGAGAATGTGCGCCAGCAGCACGCGCTCATCGCCATTGCGCGCGGCGCGATCCAAAAGCTGTCGTCTGTCCATCATGCTTTCCCATTCTGCGTGCGCCAGAGGGACGCATACTCGCCGTTTTGCGTGAGCAGCGCCTCGTGGCTGCCCTGCTCGGCAATGCGGCCATCCTCGATAACGAGGATGCGGTCTGCCGAGCGGATGGTCGAGAGGCGATGCGCGATCACAAGCGTCGTGCGCCCGCGCGCGAGCTCGTCGAAGGCGTGCTGAATTTTGACCTCCGTCACACTGTCGAGCGCGCTCGTCGCCTCGTCCAGAATGAGGATGGACGGGTTTTTGAGGAAGATGCGTGCGATGGACACGCGCTGCTTCTGTCCGCCGGAGAGCATCGTGCCGCGCTCGCCGACATAGGTGTCGAAGCCGTGCGGCATGGCCATAATATCGTCGTAAATCTCCGCGCGCTTCGCCGCTTCGACAATCTCCTCGTCCGTCGCGTCGGGGCGGCCATAGCGGATATTCTCGCGCACCGTGTCGGCAAAGAGGAACACATCCTGCTGCACGATGCCGATGGCGCGGTGAAGGGACGACTGCGTAAGAGAGCGCACATCTTCCCCGTCGATGCGGATCGCGCCCTCGCTCACCTCGTAAAAGCGCGGGATGAGCTGGCAGAGCGTCGACTTGCCTCCGCCGGAGGGGCCGACGATGGCGAGCATCTCACCAGGCCTTATGTGCACGCTCACGTCGTGGAGCACGCCTTCATTCTCCTCGCCCTCGTAAGAAAAGCTCACATGGTCGACGTCGATCTCACCGCGGCAGTTTTTAAGCTCCTTTGCGTCCGGCGTGTCCTTGAGCGCGGGCTCGACGCGCATGAGCGCCGTGAAGCGCTCAAGGCCAGCAAAGCCGCGCGCAAAAATTTCAGAGAAATTCGCGAGCTTTCGCACGGGGTTGATGAACGTTGCGATGTAAAGGGAAAATGTGATGAGGTCAATGTAGTTCATCTCGCCGCGCATGATGAGGTAGCCGCCCACCGTGATGACGGCGGCGGAGAGCAGCGTCATAAAAAATTCCATCGTCGCGTTGAACACACCCATCTCGTGGTGGAATTTGCGCTTGGAAACCTTGAATTCCTCGTTCGCCGCGTTGAATTTGTCGATCTCCTCTTCCTCGTTGGCAAAGGCACGCGCCGTGCGGATGCCGGAGAGCGACGACTCGATGCCGACGTTGATGGCGGCAGTCTTCTGCTTCTCGCCGCGTGAGGCGGCGGTCATCTTGCTGCGGCGCGACATGATGACCGCGATGAACACCGGCAGGATACACGTCACGACCAGCGCGAGCCGCCACTCGATGGAAAACAGGATGGCAAGCGCGCCGACGATCGTCAGCGTCGAAATGAGCAGGTCCTCGGGGCCGTGGTGGGCGAGCTCCGTGATCTCGAAGAGATCGCTCGTCAGCCTGCTCATGAGCTGGCCCGTGCGGTTGTGGTCAAAGAAGCTGACGTCCAGCTCCTGCACGTGCGTGAAAAGGTCGCGGCGGATATCCGCCTCCACCAGAATGCCGAATGTGTGTCCCCAGTAGGAAATGACATAGTATAAAAGCGCGCGCACAATGAACGCCGCCATCATCACGCCCATCACGATAAAAAACGTGCGGTACTGCTGATTCGGCAAAAGGTCGTACATCGACTTGCGCGTCACGAGCGGGAAGGCGAGATCGATGAGCGCAACGACCGTCGCGCAGACAAGGTCCAGGATGAACAGGTCGCGGTGCGGCTTGAAGTAGGTGAAGAGAATGGAAAGCGGCTTTTTCTGCTGAAATTCACGGGTCGTCATATGGTCGATAGCTCCTGCAAATACTTTTTCAAGGTAATTGTAGCACAGGCGGGCAGTGCTTGCAAGGAAAGCCGCCCCTTTTTGCGCAAAAAAAGAACGGTCTTTTGACCGTTCTTTTTCTCTTTACTTGATGCGCACCGTGATGGTCAGCACCGCGCCGCCAACGGTGGCCGTCACGGTCGTGGTACCCCCCTTGGCAGGCGTGATCAAGCCGTCCGCCGAGATGGACAGGACGCTCGCGTCCGCCACCGCCCAGGTCGCGGCCGCGTCCGTGCCGGAAACGCTCAGGCGGATGGTCTCGCTCGACTTGATCGTGCAGTCAAAGTTGCCGTTTCCGTCCTTGGGCAGCGTCGTGCCGACGTTCGTCTTGATGCTCAGGGCCGAGGCATCCACCGTCGGGGTGGACGGGGTTGTCGTGGTGCCGGGATTGGTGGCAGTTGTGTCGCTGCCGTTTGCGGGATCATTTGCGTTCGGCTCATCACCGGTGTTCGGGTCAGTGGTGCCGCCGTTGTTCGCGTTCGGATCGTCCGTGTTCGTATTGCTGTCGTCGGGCGTATTGACATCGTCCTGCACGCCGGGGGTATTGCCGTCGTCGGCAGGCGTGATCTTTGCGACGATCTTGTCACCAAAGAGCGACCAGCTCAGAAGCAGCAGCACGACGACGAGCACCGCCGCCATCGCGCCGCGGACGGACTGCGTCTGCTTTTTATCCGAAACGCGCCGGCCGCCGCTCTGTTTGCTGGAGCTGTACTTGATCTTGCGGGGATGGTCTCCCTCCTCGCAGAACGGGCATCTGCGATAGCTGGGGGAATATTCTTCGCCGCAGCGCGGGCACTTGAGAAGATCCATGCCGACGCTCCTTTCTTTTGTCAAAATAGAGTCTCTGCGCGCGAGCACACACGGTGCCGCGTTCCTTTACATAATACTTGCTTTTTTGCTTCGCGTCAACCGCCCACGCACAAATTTTTGCCTCATTCCGCCGCGCGGCCTTGCTTTTTCGCCAAAGTCTTCCTATAATCGACTTAACAACAAACGATTCATGGAGGGTCTGGCGATGAACACCATCTTCATTGGCATTGCAGGTGGCACCGGTTCGGGCAAAACGACGCTCACCGAGCATCTGAAGCAGCACTTCGGCGACGATATCAGCGTCGTGCACCACGACAGCTATTATAAATATCAGGACAGGCCCTTTGAAGAGCGCTACAAACAGAACTACGACCACCCCGACGCTTTCGAGACCGATCTGATGGTCGAGCAGCTTAAGGAGCTCAAGGCGGGCAAGGCCATCCGCTGCCCTGTCTACTCCTACGCAGACCACCAGCGCACAAGTGAGACCGAGCTCATCCAGCCGAGCAAGGTCGTCATCGTCGAGGGCATCCTCATTTTCCAGGACCCGCGGCTGCGCGAAATGCTTGACATCAAGATCTTCGTCGAGACCGACGCCGATGTTCGCATCCTGCGCCGCGCGCTGCGCGACGTGCGCGACCGCGGCCGCACGCTCGAGAGCGTCATCACGCAGTACTTGACGACCGTCAAGCCCATGCACGAGCAGTTCGTCGAGCCGAGCCGCAAGTATGCCGATATCATTGTGCTTGAAGGCGGCCACAACTTAGTCGCCCTCGACATGATCATGCAGCGCATCGCCAGCCACATCGCCACCGCCGACTAATGCAGGCGCTAAAAAGCGTCGCAGACTTTGTGCCGCGCACGGCACGAAAGAATTTTAATCATAAATCGCCGCGGCAGAAGGTGAATTGCCGCAAGGCGGCAAGAGAATCCGCCCTGGAGCGTGCGCGCCAAAAACACTTCTCGCTCCGCGCGTGTCGCAGCCGCCTTTCGGGCGGCAAGGCACAAAGCGGAGCGCATCTTTCTCAAAAAAGAGGGACGCAGCTTTCAGCTGCGTCCCTCTTTTTTGAATATCTTTTACACTCCCGCGAAGTGGAACACAACGCCGATCACCGCGGAGACTCCGATAAAGACGATCGGGTGCAGGTCCTTGGTCTTTTTGATGTAGCGCGTGAAGACGAGCAGCACCAGCGCAAGGATGATGCCGCGCCAGCTGATCGCGCCGTCCCACGAGAATTTCATCAGGATGGAATCCTCCTGCGACGCGCTCGTGATCCCGGCGATCACCTGGAGCATCACGCCCGCGCAGGCCGCGCCGATCAGGCCGGTGGAGGCGGGACGAAGGCCGTAGAACGCGTTGGCGACATACTGGCTGTCGCGGAATTTGGCGAGCATCGCCGCAACGATCAAAATGACGATGATCGACGGCGTCACCTCGCCGATGGTGGCGACGATCGCGCCCGGCACGCCGCCGACCGTATAGCCGACATAGGTCGCCATGTTGATGCCGACAGGCCCCGGCGTCGATTCCGACACAGCCAGCATGTTCATCAGGTCCGTCTGCGAAAACCAGCCCGTGGTCGCCCCGATATCCTTAAGGAACGGCAGCGTCGCCATGCCGCCGCCGATGGCAAACAGGCCCGTTTTGAAAAATTCCCAGTATAAGCGAAGATACAAGGTCATTTTGCCGCCCTCCCCTCAAGATTTTTCAGCACGATGCCGGACAGCGCCGAGAGCAGCACGAACCACACCGGCGAAACGCTCAGCAGCATATTCCCCAGCAGCACGATAACAAAGATGACCGCCGTGCGCTTATCCACGACCGACTTTTTCAGCAGCTTGAGCACAGCGTTCAGGATGAGCACGCATACACACACCTGAATGCCTGCAAAGGCGTTCTGCACCCAGGCAAGGTGGGCAAAGTTCGTAATGAGTCCCGCCAGAATCGTGATAATGACGAGCGAGGGGAATACCACGCCGAGCGTCGCGGTGATGCCGCCCATCGCGCCTTTTCTCTTCTGCCCGACAAATGTCGCCGTGTTGACGGCGATGATGCCCGGTGTGCACTGACCGATGGCAAAATAGTCCACCAGCTCTTCTTCCGTTGCCCAGTGCTTATTCTGCACCACCTCGCGCTCGAGGATCGGCAGCATCGCCATACCTCCGCCAAAGGTCATCACGCCGATCTTGGCAAAGGTGAGAAACAGTTCCAAAAGTTCCTTCAAAATACTTTCTCCTTACTCCACATATCCGTAAAGGCCGCGCACGGACACCTCACCCGTGCGGACGGTCTCGACCGTTCCGTTTTCGCGGCGCACGATGAGGCCGAACTCCTCGTCCACGTCAAGCGCCGTGACTTTCTCCTTCGTATCCTGCCACAAAAGCTGCACCTCGCGCCCGATGGTCACGCAGCGGCGGCGGTATTCGTCAAGATACCCGCTCGTCTCTCCGGATCTGAGCGCCGTATAAAGCGCATCGAGCTCCTCGATCATCGCCGCGGACAGCTCCGCGCGCGAAATGAGCCTGCCCGTCTCGCGCAGGATGGACGTTGCGATCTTCGAGACCTCGCCGTCGAAGTCCTCCTCGCGCTGGCTGACGTTGAAGCCGATGCCCGCCACGACGTACTGGAGCTCGCCGGTCTCACCCTCGACGCTCAGCTCGGTCAAAATGCCGCAGAGCTTTCTGCCGTTCAGGATGAGATCGTTTGTCCACTTGATCTGCGAGTGCGTCCCCGCCACGCGGTCGACCGCGCGGCTCATCGCAACGGCGATGAGACCCGTGAGCGGCATCAGCTGCGACGGCGCAAGCTTCGGACGCAGCAAGATCGACAGGTAAACGCCCTTGCCCGCCGCGCTCTGAAAGCTGCGGCCGCGGCGGCCGCGTCCGCTCGTCTGCTCCGCCGCGACGGCGACGGTACCGTCCGGCGCGCCGTCGAGCGCGATGCGCTTTAAGTAGGCGTTTGTCGAGTCGATGGAATCAAAGCAGTCGATGCGCTTGCCGACGGTTTCGACAGGTCCCAAGTAGCTGCGCACGGTCTGCTCGGTCAGCGTGTCGGGCAGCGACTTGAGGCAGTAGCCGCGTCCCGTGACGGCATCGATCTCGTACCCCTGCGCGCGCAGGGCGGAAATGCTCTTCCAGATGGCCGCGCGCGTGATGCCGAGCTCGGCGCTGACGGCCTCGCCGGAGACGAAGTGCCCTTTTTCGCGCAGCAGCAGCGCCAAAACAGTCTCTTTTCCCATAGCGTCCTCCGTTACAAAATGTAACCGAAATTGTTACCCTTTTGAGGTTGACAGTCGGCGGCTTATCGCTTACGATTGACATAAAATATCAAACGCTGCGTTTTTCGCAGCCGCCGTCTTAGGATTGTAGCACGCTTGCCGCCGCATGTAAACCAAAATCTCATGTTTTGGCTTACCCGGCGGTTTCTTGACGAATTCCTGATTTTTCCATTGCCGCGCTCCGCCCCGGCGTGTACAATAAGACGCTGACAAATTATGACAGGAGTTTCCCCGTGAGCTTTTCCGACCTTACGTTTCTTTTTTATTTTCTGCCGCTGTTTTTCGCGGTCTATTACATTCTGCCCTTTCGCTTCAAAAATGCTGCGCTCGTGCTGGGCAGCTTTGCCTTCTACTTCATCGGCGCGGGTGCGCGCGACACACTGCTGCTGTCCGGCGTGCTGCTTCTGCACTACGCCCTCGCCCGCGCAATGGCGGGGAAAGAAGTCCGCACGCGAAAAGCACTGCTGATCATCGCGCTGGCGGCGGACCTCTTTTGCCTCGTGTATTTCAAGTACGCCGCATTTATTCTGGAAAATCTGGGCAAACTGACGGGGACGGCGTTCTCCCTTGTCGAGCTTGCGCTGCCGCTCGGCGTCAGCTTCTACCTTTTCCAGAGCGCGGGGTACCTCATCGACGTCTATCGCGGCGAGGAGGCGGAGAAAAATCTCATCGACTACGCCGCTTTCACCATCGCGTTCCCCCAGCTCACGATGGGGCCGATCTTACGCTACCGCGAATGGCGCGGCGCGCTGAAAGCACGCACGATCACGCGCGAGGACGTATTCTCCGGCTTTGAGCTCTTTGTTGTCGGCCTGTGCTTCAAGGTGCTGCTCGCCGACCAGCTCGCGCCGCTGTGGGCATCGCTTGAGCGCATCGGTTACGAATATTTGTCGACGCCGCTCGCATGGCTCGGCGCGGTGAGCTACAGTTTGCAGCTCTATTTCGACTTTTCCGGCTATTCTCTTATGGCGATGGGCCTCGGGCAGATGCTCGCGCTGCCTGTGCCGCGCAACTTTGACCTGCCCTACACCGCGCGCTCGGTGAGCGAGTTCTACCGCCGCTGGCACATCACGCTCGGCACATGGTTTCGCGACTATGTCTACATCCCGCTCGGCGGCAGCCGCAACGGCAATGCCCGCACGGTGCTCTCGCTCACAGTCGTGTGGTTTTTCACCGGCCTCTGGCACGGGGCGAGCTGGAATTTTGTCCTCTGGGGCGTGATGCTGCTTGGATTCATCCTGCTTGAAAAGTTCTGTATCGGCGATTTTCTAAAGGAGCATAAAGTGCTCTCGCACGTCTATCTCCTCTTCGTCATCCCGCAGACGTGGGTCATCTTCCGCATCACGCGCTTAAAGGACGTCGGCGCGTATTTCTCCCGCCTGTTCCCGCTGTTCGGCGCGCGCAGCGCCATTTCCGCGCAGGATGCGCTCAAGCTGCTCTCGTCCTACTGGTGGCTGCTGCTTCTCGCCGTCTTCTTCTGCCTGCCGCAGCCGCGCCGCTTTTATGAAAAGCACCGCGGCAGCCTGCTCGTCCAGCTCCCGCTGTTTCTGCTCTTCTGGGTGTGCGTGTACTTCATCGCCACCTCGTCGGGCAACGCCTTCCTCTATTCCCGTTTCTAAGGAGACCTTTCATGTCCTCTCGTCCCTTTTTCCTGCTGCCGCTGTGCTTTGTCAGCGCGCTGGCGCTCAACGCCTATGCCGCGCTTGACCCCACCGGCGTGTATCAGGATTATCTTGAAAAACTGGATGCCGCGACGCCGCCCGTCGCGGCGATGGCCACAGCGGCCGCAGACGGGGTCTACCCGTGGAGCGAGCCCAAAGCGCCCGAACCTCCTCCCGTCCCAGACCCCGCTCCGCTTCTGGACCCGGAACCGGAGCCCGAACCGGAAGAGCCCGACTCCCCCTTCACCACGGTGGACACGAGCTACTTTGACGACGCGCTGTTCATCGGCGACTCGCACACCGACGGCTTCAAGGACTACGCGGGCCTGCCAAATGCCGACTACCTCTGCCACAACGGTCTGACGGTCTGGTCGGCGGTCGAAAAGGCGGAGTTCCCCGGCAAGCAGACGCTTGCGCAGGCGCTCTCCGGCAAGCACTACGGCAAAATTTACCTGATGCTCGGCATCAACGAGCTCGGTACCGGCACGGCGGAGAGCTGGGCCGCACAGTACAAGGTCCTGCTCGACGAAGTGCGCGAGCTCCAGCCTGACGCCATCATCTTTTTGCAGGCCATCTTCCACACGACGCAGGAAAAGTCCGACGCGACGTTCTTTAAGAATTCGACCATCGACGCACGCAACGCCGAGCTCCAAAAGCTCGCCGACAACGAAACGGTCTTCTACATCGACTGCAATCCCGTCTTCGACGACTCTACCGGCGCGCTGACGCCGGAATACTCCGGCGACGGCGTCCACGTCAAGGCGCCCTACTATGTGATGTGGCGCGACTACCTCTTTGAATTCGGCGTGGTGCGATGATCTAAAAAAAGGAACCGCTCAAAGAGCGGTTCCTTTTTTGTTATTCTACTCAGCGTTCGACCTTGTAGCCGCGGTTCAGGCGCATTTCGAGCGCGTCGAGCTCTTCGTAGAGCTCAGGCGGCACCTTGCCGATCTTCTCATAGTACTCGCGGGCGTCCTCGCACTCCTGGAGCCAGAGCTCGCGGTCAACAGACAGCAGGCGGCGCATGTCGTACATCGACATTTCAAGGCCCTCCATGTCGATATCGTGGGTGTTGGGCTCGTAGCCGAGCGCGGTCTCCGCCGCGCCGATCTCATCGTCGGCGCGCGAGATGATCCATTGTAAAACACGCATATTGTCGCCAAAGCCGGGCCAGGCGAAGTTGCCGTCCTCGTCGGTGCGGAACCAGTTGACGTTGAAGATCTTCGGCGGCTTGGGGATCTTCTTGCCCATGTCGAGCCAGTGCTGCCAGTAGTCGCCCATGTGGTAGCCGCAGAACGGCAGCATCGCCATCGGGTCGCGGCGCACAACGCCGACGCGGCCCGTCGCCGCGGCGGTGGTCTCCGACGCCATGATCGAGCCGATGAACACGCCGTGCTGCCAGTTGAAGGACTGGTAAACGAGCGGCGCGGTCTTCGCGCGGCGGCCGCCGAAGACGATGGCGCTGATGGGCACGCCCTCGGGATTGTCGAACTCGGGGCTCAGGCACGGGCAGTTGCGCGCGGGCGCGGTGAAGCGGCTGTTGGGGTGCGCGGCCTTTTCGGGGCTCTGCGGCGTCCAGGGACGGCCGCGCCAGTCGATGGCGCGCGCGGGCGGCGTCTTGTTGAGGCCCTCCCACCAGACGGTGTTGTCGCTGAGGTCAAGCGCGACGTTCGTGAAGATCGTGTCCTTATGCGTAGAGATGAGCGCGTTGGGGTTCGACTTCATGGATGTGCCGGGCGCGACGCCGAAAAAGCCGTTTTCGGGGTTCACGGCCCAGAGGCGGCCGTCCTTGCCGACGCGCAGCCACGCAATATCGTCGCCCACGCACCACACGCGCCAGCCCCACCGCTGCAGGCCCTCGGGCGGGATGAGCATGGCGAGGTTCGTCTTGCCGCAGGCGGAGGGGAAGGCGGCGGAGATGTACTTGATCTCGCCGCGCGGGTTCTGGATGCCGAGGATCAGCATGTGCTCGGCCATCCAGCCCTCCTGACGGCCGAGGTTCGAAGCGATGCGCAGCGCGAAGCACTTCTTGCCCTGAAGCACGTTTCCGCCATAGTTCGAGTTCATCGAGATGATCGTATTGTCCTGCGGGAAGTGGACGATGTACTTGTTGTCCTTGTCGAGGTTGCACTGGCAGTGCAGGCCCTTGATAAAGCCCTCATCGTCGCCGAGCGCGTCGCACACGGCCTTGCCGATGCGGGTCATGATGTGCATGTTGAGTACGACGTAAATGGAGTCGGTCAGTTCAAAGCCGTATTTGGCGAACGGAGAGCCGATGATGGACATGGAGTACGGGATGATGTACATGGTGCGGCCCTTATAGGCGCCGTCGGCCAGAGCGTACATCCTTTCGTACATTTCCTTGGGCTCTACCCAGTGGTTCGTGGGGCCTGCGTCCTCTTCCTTTTCACAGCAGATGAACGTGCGGTCCTCCACGCGCGCCACGTCGTCGGGGTCGGTGCGGTGCAGGTAGCATCCCGGGAGCTTGTCCGGGTTGAGCTTGATGAGGATGCCCTCCTTGACGGCCTGCTCGCGCAGCGCGCCGAGCTGTTCCTCTTCCCCCGTGATCCAGACAATCTTGTCCGGCTTGGTGATGGCGGTCATTTCGTCGATCCACGACAAAACAGCCTTGTTGTTCGTCAAATTCGTCATTTGTTCTTTCCCTCGTAGCATGTTCACGGTGTAATGAAAAAGAAAAATTTTGCACCGCGTCTTGTGTGGTGTGCTGTGCCGCCTTGGGGCGGCAGGGAGCTAACCGATGCACAGGAAAAATGGCTGCTATTGAGTTTGACTCCTTTCTGCCGAAAATTGTAGCAGAATGTCTTATCAATAGCAACCATATGGTTTATCAATTTTTTGAATAGATGCTTCTGTGCTGTCACAGTAATGCGGCGATCTCGGCGGACAGCGCGGCAAATTCACTGAGGCCCAGCCGCTCGCCGCGGATATTGGCCTCTAAGCCGCAGGACGTGACCGCCTGCGTGACCTGCTCTTTTGTGAGCTGGCTGCCGAACGCCGTCATCAGGCTGTTGACGAGCGTCTTGCGCCGCAGGGCAAACGCGGCGTACACCACGCGGAAGAAGAACTTCTCGTCCTCGACCTCGACCGGCGGCTCCCTGCGCACGACGGCGCGCAGCACGGCGGACGTGACCTTCGGCTGCGGCTCGAAGCACTCGCGCGGCACAGCGAAAAGGTATTCCGGCTCCGTGTAGTATTGCATGAAGACGGAGAACGCGCCGTAGGCGCTCGTGCCCGGCGCGGCGCAGAGGCGCTCGGCGACCTCCTTCTGCACGAGCACCGTGATGCTCTCGAAGCACTTCGACTCGATGAGCGCGGTGATGGCGGGCGTCGTGATGTTATAGGGCAGGTTCGCGCACACGATGGGCGTGAGGCCCGCGAATTCCTCTTTCACCAGCGCGGAGATGTCGGTCTTCAGAATGTCGGCGGACACGACCTCGAAATTGTCGAAGCGGGCCATGGTCTCTTCCAGGATTGGCAGCAGCGTCTTGTCGAGCTCCACGGCCACCACCTTGCCCGCGCGCTCGCAAAGCTCGTGGCTCAATGCTCCGATGCCGGGGCCGATCTCGAGCACGCCGTTCTGCTCGTTTGCGCGCGAGCTCTCGGCGATCTCATAGGGGATGGCGGGGTCGATCAAAAAATTCTGCCCCATGGACTTGGAAAAATGAAAACCGTGGCGCTTTAAGAGCGCCTCGATGGCAGCCTTGTCATTGCGTTCCATAGCGTGGTTCCTTTCTGCGCGCTGGGCGTAAAAAATTGTAAATTGATTCTACCATATTTTGCGCAAAAGAGTAGTAAAAATTTTTCCCGTGTGATAAAATGCAGAAATCTCAGGAAAAGAGGGATGTTCTCATGGAGCTCACACCGCAGATCTTGATCGTCGTTCTGCCGCTCATCTTTCTTGGCGGCTTTGTCGATTCCGTCGCCGGCGGCGGCGGACTCATCACGCTTCCCGCCTATCTGATGGCCGGCATCCCCGCGCATCTTGCGATGGGGACGAACAAGGTCGTCAACGGCACCGGTACGGCGCTCGCCTCGTTCAAATACTTTCGCGGCGGCAAGGTCCTGCTCCGTCCCGCCATCGTCTCGGGGATCGGTGCGCTGCTCGGCGCGGCCATCGGCACAAAGATTGCTCTGCTCATCAACGAGGACATTCTGAAGATCATGATGCTCGTCGCTCTGCCCTGCGCGGCGATCCTGCTGATGCTCAAAAAGGATTTCGGCAAAGAGAGCGACGCACCCGCGCGCGAGTACACGCCGCAGCAGGAGATGACGCGCGCCGCGCTCATCGGTTTGGGACTTGGCTGCTACGACGGGCTCATCGGCCCGGGCACGGGCACGTTCATGATCATGGCGTTCACAATGGCGCTCTCGATGGACCTTCTCACGGCGTCGGGCTGCGCAAAGATCGCAAACCTCTGCTCCAATGTCGCCTCGGCGGTGCTGTTCATCATCAGCGGCAAGGTCTGGTGGCTGCTGGCGCTCCCCGCGGCGGCCTGCAATATGCTGGGCGCCTACTGCGGCGCGCGCTACGCCATGAAGGGCGGCAGCAAGCGTGTGCGCGGCATGATCTTCGTCGTGCTGGGGCTGCTGTTTATCAAGATGGGCTACGAGCTGCTGTTTTGAAAAGACGAATTCTATATAAAAAAGCGGACAGTCAAGGCTGTCCGCTTTTTTCAGTTCTTCAGGCTGTGCAGCGGCGCGGGAATTCTGCCGCCGCGCGCAATGAACTCCGCGCTCGAATAAGGGTGGACCGCCTGC
>OHPK01000451.1_pt1 | contig 22256 bp, 19 predicted proteins | sample 1577661 | NCBI WGS metagenome assembly OHPK01 (sample SAMEA3879556, study PRJEB24766) | human gut metagenome | biome: human-associated habitat; feature: feces | place: USA | collected 1985/1987
GGTATGTGAAAGCGTCTAGGTCATTCAATCGGATATGGAAAGAAAGAGACAGTGCGCAGCCGAGACTTTTGGAAGCGATACTGTATAAAGACAACTTTAACAGAACGTATAAGAGAGTCAAGGCAAACAAGGGAGCGCCGGGAATTGATGGTATGACCATTGAGGAGGCTCGTCCATACCTAAAGGAACATCAACAAGAGATAACCGACCGCATTTACCGTGGAAAGTATACTCCGTCTCCAGTAAGACGAGCCACGATTCCCAAACCAGATGGTGGTGTGCGAAAGCTTGGCAAAGCGCCGTATACCGAACGGTATGTACGGTGCTGTGAGAGGACGGCGGTTAATCACCGCCTCCTACTCGATGGTTCAGTATGGTAATTGTCGGCGGCTGTCGGAGGGCATAGGTCCCTTTCATCTGAAAAATGTTGGGACAGCAAAAACAACGGCCGCCCCGTACAGAGCAGCCACCGTTTTCCCTATACCATACGCTGCTTTTCAGTACCGCAAGGATGGGTGTCCTGTTATCGTCGTATTCTGATTTCTTTTAGGGCATTTCAGGACTATCCACAAGGGATACGCTGAACTCCTGTGCGGTTGCGCCCTCCGGCAGCAGCTTTGCCATGACCACCAGCCGCTGATTACCGCTGTTGGCCTTGTCATACTTCCGGCAGCAGGTGGAGAGGGTCAGAACAGTATCTTCCTCGGAGAAGGTCACGCCATCAAAGTCAAGCCAGTTTTTCCGCGCAATCGTCTCAAAGAAGCTGGTCAGATCATCTCCCGTGGGATCAGGCGCAATATAGTCAAAACCAATATCCGTGACGAACAGTGCGGTGATCTGAAAGATCATGTCCTCACCATCCACAGAGAGATAGATATACGGATGCTCCTTTACAAAGTCTGCGTCCATATAACGGTAGAGCTTGGTGAACCGCACACCGTCCGGGTCGCAGTTGCTGGCGGAGTGACCGAAAATGGTGGTGTTTTTGTCCAGCTTATCCCTGCCGCCGATTTTGTTTTCACAATGGGCATAATAGCAGCCCCACATGGCATACTCACCGTTTTCATCCAGCTTTAGGTAATAGCCGTTGTCCTCCGCCTGCATCACAGGGTCGTCCACCTCCGCACCGGGGATATACAGCCACGCCACGGTGTCGGGATTCTTCGCTCTGGCTTCCGCCAACTCTGTCTGCCTGTCCACCGAGGGGATAACTTCGCCCGCGAGAGGCGCTGATGGCTGAGGCGCAGATGTGCCGGAAGGCGTTCTGCCGGGAATGTCGATAGGCTCTGTCTCTTTCTGATAGCAGCCCCTGACTGCCGTGGTCATAGCAACGAGAAGGACAACTATGCAGATTATTGGACGAATGATTCTTGTGATTCTTTTCATAATGCTGTCTCCTTGCCGCGCTTGGATAGCGGCGCAGCTCAAAATGTCATTAATTTGTTTCTTGTAGTGAAAAGAGAACAGCGCAATCCACAGCATCCTCATAATAGCTGCCGGTGGCTACATCCACAAACACGCCGGTCCGGGGGTTACCGTTGGCTTTCATAAAGATGACCTCGATGGTATGGGTTCTGCTGACATTCTCAAAGGTGTAGGACTTCGCCGCGCCAATGCTCTTGCCGTCAATCTTGACGTTGGCGACAGCATAGCCCTTATCCGGAGTGATGGTGAAGGTCTGATCTCTGCCCTCACGGACGCTAGCATTGCCGGAGGGAGAAATGGAGCCGCCAGCCCCGGCAGTTGCCTTGATGGTGTAGTAGCTGTAGCCGCTGCCGCCACTGCCGCTACCGCCTTCATTGCCGCCTGTGCCGCTATTGCCTTCATTGCCGCCTGTGCCGCTATTGCGCAGAATCGTCAGCGTGTAGGTTTTAGCACCGATTCTCACGACAATGTCGGTTGTGCCGCTGTTGGGGATGGCAACGGTTGCGCTGCCGCCGGTGGACAGAGCCTGTCCGTTGATGCTCACGGGCTCGCCGTTTCCAGACACCGCTGTGACTAGCGTAGATGTTGCTCCGCTATCATTTTGCAGCGTATAGGTATAGTTCGTTCCGTTGGCGGTAAAATCGCCGAGCTCCACTGCCAGACCTTCAAAGGTCAGAAGGTCATTACCGGGCACTGCGGCTCGCACCACTACGCGGGTGCCAAGCCGGGAGAAGGTGACGGTTTCCGTCTGGAAGGTTTCCCCGGAGATGGCACCGCCAATACTGGTCTTTTTCGTTTCCAGAACGGTCCCGGCAGCATCCAGCAGCGTGGCCACCAGCTCTGCGCTAGTCTGAGACTGCAGGCAGTTGTTGCGCAGAGTAATGGCGGCGGTGCTGTGATCGTTGCCGTCGTTCCCCTGTGTCACATCCATCGTCAGCTGCTCTCCGGTGCGAGCCAGTGCGCCGGTCATATGGACGCTGGCCTCGCTGTCACTGCCGTTATACTCCGGCAGTCGCTGATTGCTTCCCGTTCCACCGATCAGGCCTTCCGCCCACGCCTCGGCGTACAGATAGGTACCCACATTGGGGATCTCGGTTTTGCCAATGGATGTCATATACTTGCCCAGATCATAGGTCAGGTCCAGTGTAAAGGTTCCCTGATCAATGCGGGCGAGGGCGCTGTCTTCGGAAATGGTGATTTCATTACCGCTAACCGATACGCCGTTTGTGGTGCAGGCTACCTCTGCAGGTTCGGTATGCAGATCATCCGCATAGAACGCAAGCTTCACCTCGCGGTTCTTTCCGCCAGCCAGCGTGGCGGCAGAGGAATTATAGAGGGTCATGCGCACCGTGCGCTTGCCGGCGCTCTCCGCAATCACTTCCATTTGCGAGATGCCAATGTCGGGATAATCCAGATACACTGTGCCGTTTTCGTGGATGCCGCCGGCGGCGGTGATGGTATAGCCCGGGTCGGTCACGAGGTTCCCCACATGGTGCCAGACGGTAAGGGTGGTGCTTTCATTGGGCAGCAGTGTTTCCGTAAGGGTGGCGGTTTCCCCGCTGCCAAGGCTGACCGTTAGGTTTGTCACATCGTTCAGCCCGGTGTTGCGGATGGTAAAGCGAATGGGTGTCAGGCTGTTCAACGCCAGCGTTGCATAATCCACACCGATCTGTTCCACTGCCACCGCATCGGTGATAAAATCAGATGTAGCGGTATAGAGGATCGTTTCCTCACCCGGAACGGTCACGCCGCCGATTACCTCCTGGTTTTCATCGTCATACCGGGTGGCCTGAATGGCGGCCTGCACCTGATTGGTGCCGCAGACATAGGCATCAAAGTGGTCAGCCAGCGTGCGATCCGGCAGCTCTGCCAGTTCCAATGGTGCGGACAGAGTGTAGGTATTTGTGGCATAGCGCAGCTTGGCCGCCTTCAAAATGCCGTGATCTACCGCGCCGTTGGCGTTATTGACAGTCTCATTCCAGACGATGGTAAGATCATTGCGGCTGCGATGATCCCCGCTGAGGGAAGCGAAGCGGAAGTCTCCGCCCATGACGGCGTTGCCGCTGCTGGTCAGGGCAGACAAAGAGCCGGGGAAACTGTTGGACATGGTGCCGCTACCGTCCACAGCCAACAGCTGAATATCGCTGCTGCCGTCTCGGACACTATGCCAACCGATAACAAATCGGTCATCCCCGCTGCCGAAGTTGGCTGCAACGACCTGGGGGTTTTCGTCAAGATTGCTGTCACAGGTCGCCAGCATGGCTGTACCGGGAGTTCCGTCAGCAGCCACGGTACAATAGGCGATCTCGTAGGCAGAGGTATCTCCGGTTCCGCTGCGGTCCAGCGAGTAAACCGCCATAGCGGTTCCGTCGGGCAGCATGGCCGCCTGCAACGCCTTCACGCTGCCAGTAGCACCATTATAAAGCATTTTTGCCTTGCTCCAGGTGCCGTTAGTGCTGTCATAGCAGCTGTACATGATACAATCTCTGGTCGTGAAGTTCAGCAGGTTGTTGCTGCCCTGCGTACCGGGATCAGGGGTGTAGACGCTGCGCCAGAACACGATGGCTTTGCCGTCGCCGCCCACTGCGGTGGCTGGGGCCAGATCCGGCGTGCCGTCGTTGGTTAGGCGGGTGGATGTCCAGGTTGAGCCGTTATAGACGGACACTACGATCTCCGTGCTGTTCATCAGCAGGTTTTGCTCTTCCAATGTCACGGCATCACCGGCATTTTTACCCGGCAGATCGGTGCCCATGCGAATCCAAGCCGCCGCCGCGAAGCTGCCAGTGCCGGACAAAGAAACGCTCGTGTCGCCGTAGCCGGGGAACCCTGTGGGAGCGTCAATTTCACTGGAGGGAGTATAGACGCCGCCATTGAGGGTGGAGAAATGCGCCCGGCTGTCGTAAATACTGCTGCTGTTGCCGTCGTTGATGTAGACCAATACCTTCCCGTCATCGCTGAGCTGTGGATAGGATGCGGGGTTGGCATTGGTCTGGATGTTTTCCAGCCCACTGGTGGAGTTCAGAGAGAACAGCATCATCCGCTGCTGGGGCTGGCCCCAGGTACGGGCATATTGTTCCAGATAGTCCCGGCTTTGGAGCGTTGCACTGCCAGAAGCCACCTGCATTCCGCTCTGGGCCGCCGCCATCCGCAGCGAGGCAAGGCTCAGCCCACTGGTGGCGCTATTCCAGTAGTCGTCGATTGTTTTCCAGTCATTAAAAGTCCTGGTGGCTCCAAGGGTTCCGGAGGCGATCACCGCCTCGTAGGAGATAAACAGGAAGGTTGCCACAAATTTGATCCCCACTTCGCTTTGGATCCCCAGAGCCTGACCGTTGATCTGGCGCTTTGTCTCGTCGGCAAGATAGGTGCGGGAAAGGAACTTATTCTGACTGTCCACATCCAAATTGCCGAATAGGCCGATCTTCAGCGCCACGACCGAATAGTCAAAGCCAATACCGCCAAACGCGTGGACATAGGCGTTGATACGCAGCGTGGTCAAAAAGTCATTCACTGCCGTGGCCGTGGGATCGCTCCAGGCAAGCTCTGTACCCTCGCCCTGCCGTCCGTAGCGCACTGCAGTACGGAAATCCAGCTGAATGGCACCACCCAGCTCAAAGGTTGCTGTCAACGGCACGGGGCCAGCCATGGCGTTCACGCTGAAGGAGAAGCCCACACCAACGCCGGCGGTAAATCCTCCGCCTACGGTGAAAACCTCCCACTCCTTTTTTTCGGTGTTATAGCGGATTTCCGCTTCGTAAAAGCCCTCCAACTGCAAGTTGAGATCCGTGCTGGTGACATTGTCGGCTATGGAGTTGGTTTTGTAGTCCCCCTTGGGATCATAGGTGCCCTGGGCCATCTGGCTCAGGTCCCCGGTCCCGGGCACACCCACTTCCAGATTCTGCGTCAGCACATTCGCACCCAACGCCACGCCGTCCTCGGAATAGTCCATGTCCTCCATCTCCAGCGTATTGTACCCGGCCCAAATCATGGCACGGAACACGGAGGGATCTTCGCTGGGGGTGATAATCATTTTGAACACGGAAGTGTCCACCGGACCGCTCAGATCATCCAGCCGTCCGGTCAGCACCTTGAGAATGTTACTATCGCCCACTCCGCCAAAGTCGACTTGATTCACTCCACTGGAGGATCCCATCGTCGCCAGAATACCGGTGACGCGGTCATCCTCTGTCACCTTGGGCACTCGGGTCAGATCAACGACCCGGAAGGGCATTATTTTCTCCTGTAGCAGGCTGCCGTTCAGGCTCAGCTGCGTTTTCATACCCACATCCTTGCCGTCAGCGATCCATCCAGAGGTGGTCATGGTGGCCTCGGTGAGAGTCAGATCGTTTTCCGCTACGGGGATGGATGAGAAGGGATACTGCTTGGTACTGCTGCTCTGAGCGGCAGGAATAACGCCGTATTCGTCCACCAGCTTGAGACTGTAATTCCGCGCGTTGGCAATCTTCTCGCCCCAGAGGAACATGGTGGTGTGCAGTCTTGCTGTTTTAAAGCTGCTGTTAGGTCCAATCTTCCCAGTCGAGCTGCGGACATCCACCTTCTGACCGTTGGCTAGACCGTAATCAACACTTTGCGCCACAATGAAGGGTTTGTTTTCCTCCCCCGCCGGCACGCGCTCCAGAGAGACAACGCCCTCTGCGGTGCGCATTACATCGTCCACGCCCAGCTTGCCGTTGACGGTCAGCAGCAGCGGATAGTACTTGTCGCCGTCAATTGCGCTGATCTCCAGAATGTACTCCAGCTGATCCAGAGCGGAAAGCGCCGTGGTGTTGCTCTCGCCCTTTTCGGCCGACCAAAACTGGGTGGAATCCAGATAGACGGTTATATTTCCCGCCGCATCCGTGGTATAGGTGTCGCCGGTGATGCCGCTGACAAGTGCTCCTGCCCTGGAGCCCAGCAGAGCTGTCTCGCAGTAGCCTCCGTTTTTATAAACGCCGCCACGAACGGTCACCGTCTTGTTCGCCAGCGGATCGCCGCCCGGCGTGATTAGCGTCACAGATGCCCGGGCGACTCGCCGAAGGCTGAAGGTATTCAAGGGATAAAGCTGCAGTTTTGTGGCATCCCGCTCGCCGGAACGCAGATTTTCTTTATAGATGGTGCCCAGATAAATATCCGCGCCGGAGCCGGACCGCAGAGACACCTCACTGGCGATTCCGTTGGGTTCGTAAAGCGCCAGCACGCCTTCACTGTTGGTCGTGACCGTTTTGGGCACACCTTTGCCGTCGGTGTATTGCAGCGTAGTTTCCGCTGCAGGCGTCAGCTGGAAGAGATAGAACTTATTTTGCAGCGTTTTCGCTGTCACCTGTACGGCGGCACGCATACCCGTGGCGGCATGGGTAGCCGTGACGGTTGCGGTGCCGTTGGCCAAGCCGGACAGCGCCATTTTGGTTTCGGGAAGGTAGGAATCAAAGGAGAAGTTTCTGATGTCCTCATACAGTCCGCCCTGCTTGTAGTTGACGGAAATGGCATTGTTGTTGGAGAGCCACCGGATGCCGTCTTTAAAGGAGTTCCATCCGTACTCGTCATAGTTGATGCCTATGTACTCGATCAGCCCCAACTCCTGGCGCAGCTGCAAAATTTCAGCTGTAACGGTGGGCAGGCTGCCGCTGACCTTGGAGGTATTGTCCATGGTCAGCGCAGAAATCGTGTCTCCTTCGTCATCCTGCACCTTCAGTGCGTCGGCATCGTAGACATACAGGGGGAAGGAGTCGGTGCTGGGAGATTCCTCACCAGGATTCTCCACGCTCAAAACCACTTGATAGGTGTCCTTCAGATTGCCGGCTTGCACACTCTGTAATGACAGGGGGAAGCTCCCGGAGGTGCCGGATAGGCGCTCACTGTCCACCACTTTGGTGGTGTTGTTGTCCTCTGTGACCCGGGTGATGGTCAGCGTGGGCTGCAAAGGGGCGCCCTCAGTGGTGTTTTCCACCGACCAGTCGATATTGACGGCACCGTCGGTATCCTTGAGGTAAATGCTCTGGGGCGGTGTCAGCTTGGCTGTGGCAGGTGGTGCCTGCACAATGATCCAGGCAAGTGCCGACAGGCGGACGTCCTCACCGCCGGCGTTGGGGTGCGGCATGGAGACCAATACCGTGTAGGCAGGGGTATTGCCGTTGGAGAGCTTGGAGAGCACATTCTCCTCGATCCGCACGCTGTTTTTATCCTTGCCGGCGGTATAAGTCGCAACGGGCTTGCGGCCGCTCAGCGCCGCCTCATTCGCGTAGTTGCCCTCATACAGATCAATCCTGTAATGGAACTCTTTGTTCGGCGCCATCAGCGTGGCGTTGGAGCTCCACAGCACAGTGGCGGGCTGATTTACCCGCGTCACGATGGACGCGCCGCCGGGAATCACCAGTGCCAGGGAATCGCCTGCCGTCACGGTATAGGGCTTTGACTCGCCCGTCACATCATCGGCAGTGTCCTCAGTTCCGTTGTCCGCCGTAAAGGTAAAGGTGACGGCTCCCACCTTGGTTCCTGTGGTGGCAACAACGCCGGTATCCTCGTTGATGGTGGCAATGAGCGTGTCACTGCTGCTCCATTTACCGGTGGTGTAGCTGGCCGTCTCACCGCCTGCCCCCAAAACCTCTGCCTTAAGCGTGGGGCGGGTGGTTTTGCCGAGGGAAATCGTATAGTCGGCGGAATCCGCTTCCGGGACGATGGTCACCGTGTGCGCGGAAACTTTCTTTGACACCGTGAACTGCCGGGTCAGGGGAAGAACATTCACCCAGTCAGGATCGGCTTTCGTGCCCTCGTTGGCCTGCAGCGTCACCGTGTAGGTGCGGTCGAAAGCAGAGGGTGCGATTGCATAGTCGCTAATGGTGAAGGCTTCCTTCTCTGTGTCCAGATAGACCTGCAGATGGATTGGTTCAACCGCGGAGTCGTACCTCAGCTCGAGGCGGAACGGGGCTTCCTTCGGGTCTGTGCCTGCCGGGATGTGATAATTGCTGTATACGGTCTTGTAGACCTGCTCCATGTTGGCGTTCATCGTGAACGATGCCTTGCCGTTGTCGTAGTCGGCGGTGAGTGCGGTGGGAGCGTTACGCATCAAGACGCTCTTCAGCGTTACGCTGGCAATCGCGTTGCTTTGATAGAGTGCGGTATCCAGCGTATGACCGAAAACATCTTTCACACCGGTCATACCATTGACGATGACCGTGGTGTCATCCGCATCCTGCACTGGATACCAGAGCATTGCCGTGACGCCGTAGTCGTTCATGGAAAGCTCAGCGGCAGTATACTCTTCGCCATTGATAGTCACGGTGGAGTTGCTAAGATTCACGAACTCGCTAAAGGTAACTGTGATGGGCACGTGCTGTCCGCTGGCATAGATTCCCGCCGGGGCCGTGACGCTTTGAATGGTGGGATTGTCCGTGTCCACCAGCTTGGCGGAGACGTTGCTGGTCTTAGCGGTGGCGTAGGAATGTTGGATATCGCCATTTACATTCTTCAGATACAGTTCGAAGGGCAGATAGTACTGCTGCTTCTCTCTGTTTTGCGTGGTAGACTGCAGGGAGATGCTGACCGTACTGCCCTTGTTAATCGTACAGTTCTCCGTTCTCTTTTTGTCGCCGCTGAGCGTCAGAGCTGTTCCATCGAGCTTGTACTCCGTCAGACAGAACGGGGCATAGGGTTGTGGGGTTATAGAATTATAATTGCCATACGGCGCAGGGCCAGTATAGGCAGCTGCGCTGGTACTCCAGTCAAACTCGATGCTGGCGTCGATTTGGTATGGCTGATAAAATGGGGAGGAGCCGCTGGGAAGCACCGAGTTACGGGCACCCTCCAAAATTCCGATGGTATTGCTTAGCGCAACGAAGTCCGGATTTTCGACACCGTTGGCGACAGTGTATTTATCTGCCAGCAAAGGAATCAACATATCCTGATATATTACGTCTGTATTTTCGTATCTTTTCTCATAGGGCGGCGCGGTCATTGATGTTTTTATTGTGAGGGCATTAACCGTCTTTTTTAGCTTGAGCTGACAGTGGTCGGCATAAGCGGCACCGTCATAGAACACCAGATTTTCCGCATCGTAAAATTCAATCATCCCCAGCAGGTCGCCATAGGAATAAGAATTCTCGAGCCAGGCTCGGTTGCCTCCTTTGGTTGTAACCTTGACAGTGATTTTACAACCACCTAAACTGAAAGTCGAGCCTACGTCATATGTCAGCTTGTAGGACCCGTCGCCTTGGGCGACCCCACTCGTCTCGCCTATCGAGACCTCCACATCGGTGATATAATCGCTGAGCTGGCCTTTTTGAATGCGGTAGGAAAAGCCGACCGGTTTTCCGCCGTATACAGTAAAAGTCCCGGAGCTCCAGCTGTTGTTTGCGAGATCCTCCAGCGTTTGGCTCATCATGCTGCTCATATCCACCGTCTCAACGCCCACAGGCGATGTGGCAGAGGCGGAATACTGCAAACTGATGCCCTGCAGCTCCAGCTGCTCCATCAGGCTATTGAGATTCTCCAGTGCTTCCCCGGTAAACTCCCTGCCGGAGAAATAGGTGTCCTTGATCCGCTGCAGCTCCTGTTCGATTTGGATCATAGTCTTCAAATCGCCCAGCGCCACCGGAGTCCCATCCACGTCGGCTATACGGGTGAGATCCGTGGCGGGATTTTCCAGCAGTTCCATGACAGCTGCCAGTGTCAACACCTGACCGTCCAGCGTGATGGTTTGATCCACCTTGAAATTGCCGTCTTGATCCAGCAGCCCTAAAGCGTTCAGCATGGAAAGCACCTGGTCGCTGCTACCGCCAGTCAGGGCGGAGAGCTGATCCAAAATCGCCTGATTTTCCTCGGGTGTGTTGCCCAGCGAATCGCTCACCGCTGCAAACACCGCTGTCGGATGCATGGTCAGCACCATGCAGCAGACGAGCAGTATGCTAAGTATTCGTTTTTTCATTGGCTTTTCTTCTCCTGTTCGTGTCGGTTCGGTTTGTCCGCCCCGCCTTTTTTCTGGTTTTCTCTGTTTCTGAGCCGGATGCCCTACGCGGCGGTCTGCCCCTGCACTATAAGTGCGTCCGCCGCCCCGGCAAGTGCTGTGAATAACATCAGGCAGAAAGCGGAGAGGCTTATTGCCTCGCGCCGCTGCCCCCGGCGGGTGTCTTCCCGCACCCGCTGCTTGACGAGTGCGACCCGTCTTGCGGTATCGTACATATCGTTTGAATCTCCCCTCTGGATTTTTTGAAATGCGGCTTAAAAACCCCTTCACTTATATAGGTACAAAAAATCGGAAAAACTCTCACCCAAAATCAAAAAATTTTCAAAAAAATTTGAGACCAGATTTTCGTTTTCAGCTCACGAAAGAGGAGTATCAGAACTTGAGATGCCAAACTGGCATTTCAAGTTTTGCGCAGGACGAAAATAATTATGGTGGTCGTAGGACTCTTCCTTATGTATTTACAGAACAGGGAATCTCTATGTTGGCGAGTGTTCTACATAGCGAAGTGGCGATTAAGGTAAGCATTGGTATTATGCGTACATTCGTGGAAATGAGGAGATTTATTGCTAATAACGCCTTGCTTTTTGAGCGTATCAGTAATGTGGAGTTAAAACAACTGGAATATCAAAAGCAAACGGATGAAAAATTGGATCAGATATTTGATGCTTTTAGCCTAATTGTTAGCCTGATTCAAAAAGCGGAAAAGGAAATCGTTTTAATTGATGGCTATGTGGATATAGGAACGCTGAATCTTCTCACAAAAAAGAATGAAAATGTGACTGTTGTGATGTATACATTGAAAAGAACCAAGTTATCTCAAGAAGATGTTAATAATTTCAACAGCCAGTATCCTTTACTGGAAGTGCGGTACACGAAAGTATTTCATGATCGCTTTTTAATCTTGGATAAGAAAAATGTTTATCATATAGGAGCCTCCTTAAAAGATGCAGGAAAAAAGTGTTTTGGAATTTCTCTGATTGAGGATGCTGGTATTGTGAGAGACATTCTTCAGAGATTGGAGATTGAAACAGAGGAGTAAAAACGCACCATATTTGGAATTCAATCATCAGGGGATAGTTGCTGACTTTGGCTGTGATCAAGAAGGAGCCTCGACCAGAGGCTCCTTTTTGATTAGGCTTATGATGCTAGTCAGATCACTTCCGCTGCCAGCGCCCGGAAGCGCCGCAAGGCAGTACCAGCCCACTCTCGGTGACGGGGAGGCCGATCTCTTCGGCTTCCACATGACCGCCGAACTTTTTCGTCAGGGTGGAATTCATCATAAAGGACAGCACGGCGGGCTGCAATCCTGTAGTGTACGAATTGATCAGGAAGAACAGCGCATCATCGGATAAAAGCTGTGCGGTCAGTCCTACGAAATCCCAGATATTATCTTCTATTTTCCAGATCTCACCCTTGGGACCTCTGCCGTAGGAAGGAGGATCCATGATGATGCCGTCGTATTTGTTGCCCCGGCGGATCTCACGCTCTACGAACTTCATGCAGTCGTCCACCAGCCAGCGGATAGGAGCATCGGCAAGCCCGCTGGCAGCAGCATTCTCCTTCGCCCAGCCGACCATACCCTTGGACGCATCCACATGGGTCACAGCAGCACCCGCAGCTGCGGCGGATACAGTGGCACCACCGGTGTAAGCGAAGAGGTTCAGTACCTTCACGGGGCGGCCTGCCTCATGGATCAGACCGGAGAACCAGTCCCAGTTCACCGCCTGCTCCGGGAACAGACCGGTATGCTTGAAGCTGAAGGGCTTCAGATGGAAGGTCAGAGGATCAGCCTTACCGGAGGCTTCCTTCTGAAAAGGCAGGGTGTAATGAATCGCCCATTCATCCGGCAGCCGGAAGAACTCCCATTCTCCGCCGCCCTTGGCACTTCTGTGGTAATGACCGTTTTTCTGCTTCCAGCCCTTATGATCGTGGGGCGTCTTCCAGATGACCTGGGGATCCGGACGGACGAGAATATAATCTCCCCAACGCTCTAGCTTTTCTCCGCTGGAAGTATCCAGCACTTCGTAATCTTTCCAATGATCTGCAATCCACATATAGAAACCTTTCTGTGTATATACTTTGTAACTGATTTTTATAGGACATAGTAATAGAATATAATACCGGAAAGACTTTTTCAAGGAATACTTGCAGAGAGTGGTTATATGGTTGAAGAACTGAACGACTTAAAAGGTGGAATGACGGAAAACTATCAAATCAGACTTTCGTGCATTACAGCGATAGCAAACTAATCTGTTGACGATAAGCCATTTCTTGTATATAATAAATCGTATCACTGTATACAATTAAGAAAATGTACAAGAAGAAAAATTTGAGGAGGCTATTATGACAGGAAATACGCTGGGCTGGGTAATTGTGGCATTCGTGCTGTATTTACTCATGATGATCGCTATCGGAGCGTTCTACGCAAAGGGAAACAACAATTCCGAAGATTACTTTTTAGGAGGCAGAAAGCTGAACGGCTTCGTCGCTGCGCTGTCCGCGCAGGCGTCGGATATGAGCGGATGGCTGCTGATGGGGCTTCCGGGAGCTATTTACTTAACCGGTGTCGGAGGTGACGGCTGGATCGCCATCGGACTTTTCATCGGCACGACGCTGAACTGGCTATTCATTGCCACGAAGCTGCGCAGATATACGATCCGCGCCAACAATTCCGTTACGCTGCCGACTTATTTTGAGAACCGCTTCCATGATGAGAAGAAGGTATTGATGACGGTTTCTTCTATTACTATTGTAGTATTTTTCCTGGTATATTGTGCTTCCGCACTTTCTGCCGGCGGTCAGCTGTTTGAGTCCGTGTTCGGTATTGATTATCATGTGGCACTGACCATCGGTGCACTGGTAGTACTGGTGTATACGTTTCTCGGTGGATTCACCGCTGTATGTGTGACAGACTTTATCCAGGGTATGCTGATGCTGGTCGGTATTCTGGCAGTACCGCTGTTCGCTTATCATTTTCTGACAACCGGCGGCACTACATTGTCAGCCGGTCTGGAAGCCAGCGGTGCCGACAGTGCCAACTTCCTGAATCTGATGAAGAACGGTGACGGCAGTAATAATATCGTCAGCGTGATCTCCGGTCTCGGCTGGGGACTGGGATATTTCGGAATGCCCCACATCCTGGTGAGATTTATGGCAGTCCGGGATGAGAAGGAAATGACCAAGTCCAAGGCTACTGCCATCAGCTGGGTAGCATTATCCCTGGGATTTGCAGTATTTATCGGTATTCTGGGCAGAGCTTATCTGCCGGAGCTGGTGAATGGCAATAATGAGAAGGTATTCATCGAAATGATCAAGAAGGTATTTACGATGGAGATGCGGGCCCCGTTCATTGCAGGATTGTTCCTCTGTGGTATCCTGGCAGCGATCATGTCCACGGCGGATTCCCAGCTGTTAGTCAGCGCCTCCAGCGTAGCGGAAGATATCTTCAAGGGACTGCTCAAAAAGGATGCGGATGACAAGACGGTTATGAATGTGAGCCGTGTCACAGTACTGGTAGTAGCTGTGCTGGCTTACATCATCGCATGGAATCCGAACAACACCGTCATGGGTCTGGTATCCAATGCGTGGGCAGGTTTAGGTGCCGCCTTCGGACCGTTGGTAGTGATGTCCTTATATTGGAAGAGAACCAACTTCCCCGGAGCGGTAGCCGGAATTGTCACAGGAGCACTTGCCGTGATCATCTGGGATTACATTCCTCTCGTGGGCGGACAGACCCTGGGCAAAGCTACCGGATTGTATTCCCTGGTAGTAGGCTTCGGGCTGGGACTTATCGCTATCATTGCAGTCAGCCTCGCTACCAAGGCTCCTTCCGAAGAAATGCTGCAGGAGTTCGAGGACGTGAAGGCGAACCGGCTGTAAAAATTCAATTTTTCATAATTCTGAAACTGCCCGGACACACTGGATTGTACTGGGCAGTTTTTTATGGGGCGAAATTCTTAATTTGTGATTGTTAGACCCCGCGAAAATCGAAACGCTGGGGCACAGCAAGAGATTCTACTAAAATAAGCCCCGGCGATATCAGAACAGCGGGGCGCAGAAAGAGATTTTATTAAGATAAGCCCCGACGCTACCGAAACAGCGGGGCACAGCAAGAGATTCAGCTAAAATAAGCCCCGTCGACACGTGAGAGCATCCGGGGGACGGTTTCGCGTGTCATAAAAAATAATGGGCAATATTATACTGGGCAATATTATATATAAGAAGAAACTCACAAAAATACAGTGGCGAACCTGTGCAAAACAGCAAAAAGAAATTGTATCAAAAAAAATACAATTTTTTTAAAAAAAGTCTTGCAATGCCCATAAATTCAATGTATACTAATCCTTGCTGTGGCATGATAGCTGTGAAGCGTGAGGTTGCCGGTTCCCAGTAATGGAGATCGGGTTTTCCGTGGAGCGAATGTCAAGTTAGAAAACTGACGGCAAGTCACTGTACCAATTAACATCTGCCTTGAGCAGTAACAACGTGTAAGTTTATGGCCGGAGAGAAGAAAGCGTTGCACAAAGGTCGCAGACACACACGGGAAAGTGTACAGTCACCGCTTGTCCGTACAAAAAGTAAGTATTTACTTACAAAAGTGCGAAAAGGAGGCGACTTTTTTTATGGCAAATCAGGTAATGAGAATTACATTGAAAGCTTATGAACATCAGCTTGTTGACGCATCTGCCAAAAAAATCATCGAAACTGTTAAGAAGACCGGATCTCAGGTAAGTGGTCCCGTGCCTCTTCCTACCAAGAAGGAAGTTGTTACCATTCTGAGAGCAGTACACAAGTACAAGGACTCCAGAGAACAGTTCGAGCAGAGAACTCACAAGAGACTGATCGACATCATGGCTCCCACTCAGAAGACTGTTGATGCTCTTCAGAGACTGGAAATGCCTGCCGGTGTTTACATCGACATTAAGATGAAAAATAACTAATAAGTATTTCAAAGTAAGGCCAAAACAACAAAACCTCTACTTAGACGTAAGAACACAGCGCGATGAACAATCGCCGGGGAAATACGCACAGCGTATTTCTAAGCGTTTCGCAGAAACGCTTTGGTCCGCTATGTAGAACACAGGAGGTAAAAATGAAGAAAGCAATTTTGACAACAAAAGTTGGAATGACCCAGATCTTCAATGAAGATGGCGTGCTCGTTCCCGTAACCGTGCTTCAGGCTGGTCCCTGCGTGGTTACTCAGGTAAAGACCGTGGAGAATGACGGCTATAGTGCTGTACAGGTAGGCTTCGTTGACAAGAAGGATAAGGTTGTTAACAAGGATGCCAGCGGCAAGAAGCAGATCGTACACAGACATGGTGTTAACAAAGCAGAGCAGGGCCACTTCAAGAAGGCTGGCGTAAGCTCCAAGAGATATGTAAGAGAGTTCAAGTTTGAGAACGCTGAGGAGTACACCCTTGGTGCAGAGATCAAAGCTGACATCTTCGCTGCAGGCGATAAGGTAGATGCTTCTGCAATCTCCAAAGGTAAGGGCTTCCAGGGCGCAATCAAGAGATTTGGACAGCACAGAGGACCTATGGCTCATGGTTCCAAGTTCCATCGTCATCAGGGTTCCAATGGTGCATGTTCCTCCCCTAGCCGTGTATTCAAGGGCAAGGGAATGCCTGGACATATGGGTTGTGTAAAGGTAACTGTTCAGAATCTTGAGGTCGTAAGAGTAGATGCTGAGAAGAATCTGCTTCTGGTAAAGGGCGCAGTACCCGGACCTAAGAAAGCTTTAGTAACCATCAAAGAGACCGTTAAGGTTGAGGCATAGTTTAGGACGAAAGGAGGACCAATCAGATGGCAAACGTATCTGTTTACAATATGGAAGGCAAAGAAGTTGGTACAATCGAATTAAACGATGCAGTGTTTGGTGTTGAAGTGAACGAGCACCTGGTACACATGGCAGTTGTACAGCAGCTTGCAAATAATCGTCAGGGAACTCAGAAAGCAAAGACCCGTTCTGAGGTATCCGGTGGCGGAAGAAAGCCCTGGAGACAGAAGGGAACCGGTCATGCAAGACAGGGTTCAACCAGATCTCCCCAGTGGGCAGGCGGCGGCGTAGTATTCGCTCCCGTTCCCAGAGATTACTCTTTCAAGCTTAACAAGAAAGAGAAGAGAGCAGCTCTGAAGTCTGCACTGACCAGCAAGGTTCAGGGAAGCAGCCTGATCGTAGTTGATGAGCTGAAATTCGACGAGATCAAGACCAAGAACTTCACCAATGTTATGAATAACTTAAAGGTGGAAAAGGGACTGGTAGTGATCGCTGATAACGATGTTAACGTAGTTATGTCTGCTAGAAACGTAGCTGATGTAGATACCACCCTGGTAAATACCATCAACGTTTACGACGTAATGAAGGCTAAGACAGTTGTCCTGACCAAGGATGCTGTTGCAAAGATTGAGGAGGTATACGCATAATGGCTGATATTAAATACTATGATGTAATCCTCAAACCCGTTATTACCGAGAAGAGCATGGCCGGCATGGGCGAGAAGAAGTACACCTTCCTCGTTCACACCGAAGCTAACAAGTCTCAGATCAAAGAGGCTGTTGAGAAGATGTTCGAAGGTACCAAGGTTAAGAGTGTTAACACCATCAATATGGATGGCAAGAACAAGAGACGCGGAATGGTTACCGGCAAGACTGCCAAGACCAAGAAGGCAATTGTTCAGTTAACTGCAGATAGCAAAGAGATCGAGATCTTCGCAGGTCTGTAAGAATAAAGCTACTGCTTAAGATTCAAGTATGCGGCACTTAAGTGCTCGCGCAAAAAATCATCGTAAAGGAGATACAGTAATGGGAATTAAGACATACAACCCCTATACACCTTCTAGAAGAAACATGACTGGTTCTGACTTCTCTGAGATCACCAAGACCTCTCCCGAGAAGAGCCTGTGTGTTTCCCTGAAGAAGAACTCCGGCCGTAACAATCAGGGTAAGATCACTGTAAGACATCGCGGCGGCGGTTCCAGAAGAAAATACAGAGTAATTGATTTCAAGAGATACAAGGATGGCATTCCTGCAACCGTAATCGGTATCGAGTACGATCCTAACAGAACAGCAAACATCGCGCTGATCTGCTACGAAGACGGTACCAAGTCCTATATCCTCGCTCCCGAAGGTCTGACCGACGGAATGAAGGTTATGAACGGTGCAGAGGCCGAGGTCAGAGTAGGTAACTGCTTACCTCTGTCCGAGATCCCTGTAGGTACTCAGGTACACAACATTGAGTTATATCCCGGTAAGGGCGGCCAGCTGGTTCGTTCCGCCGGTAACAGCGCACAGCTGATGGCAAAAGAAGGTAAGTACGCTACTCTTCGTCTTCCCTCCGGTGAGATGAGAATGGTTCCCCTGGTTTGCCGTGCAACTGTTGGTGTTGTAGGTAACGTTGATCATAGCCTGGTTAAGATCGGTAAAGCCGGACGTAAGCGTCACATGGGCATCCGTCCCACCGTACGTGGTTCCGTCATGAACCCCAACGACCATCCTCATGGTGGTGGTGAAGGTAAGACCGGTATCGGTCGTCCCGGCCCCAGCACACCTTGGGGTAAACCTGCTCTTGGTCTGAAGACACGTAAATCTAAGAAGGCTTCCAATAAGCTGATCGTAAGAAGACGTGACGGCAGAGCAATCAAATAGTTAAGGAGGAAAGATCATGGCTAGATCACTGAAAAAAGGACCTTTCGCAGACGCAAGCCTGTTAAAGAAAGTCGACGCTTTAAATGCATCAGGACAGAAGCAGGTTATTAAGACCTGGTCCCGTCGTTCTACAATTTTCCCTTCCTTCGTAGGACATACGATTGCTGTTCATGATGGTAGAAAGCATGTTCCCGTATACGTTACTGAGGATATGGTAGGCCACAAGCTCGGTGAGTTCGTTGCAACCAGAACCTTCAGAGGCCACGGCAAGGACGAGAAGAAATCCAAGGTTAAATAATAATTTTATTGACCTGGAGCTAAAAATATGCTATCTTATATAGATGGCTGGGAGAGCTATGCGCTCTCCCGAGGGTCTTCCCTCGAAATTATATATTAAGAGGAAAGAAGACGGGATATTTTTGTGCGCAGCACTTAGGATACACACGGGTGCGTTGCGCGGTTTCAGTTTGAAAGGAGGACCAAATCTATGGCTAAAGGACATAGATCCCAAATTAAGAGAGAAAGAAACGCTCAGAAAGATACAAGACCTTCAGCTAAGCTGTCTTACGCAAGAGTATCTGTTCAGAAGGCTTGTTTCGTATTAGATGCCATCAGAGGCAAAGACGTACAGACTGCACTTGGTATTCTGGAGTACAATCCCAGATATGCTTCCAGCCTGATCAAGAAGCTGCTTGAGTCAGCAATCGCTAATGCTGAGAACAATAACGGTATGAATACCGAGAACCTTTACATCGCAGAGTGCTATGCAAATAAAGGACCTACCATGAAGAGAGTAAAACCCAGAGCACAGGGCAGAGCTTATAGAATCGAAAAGAGAATGAGCCACATTACCATCGTTCTTGATGAGAAGAAGTAGGGAAAGGAGCTATTGAAAAGTTTATGGGACAGAAAGTTAATCCTCACGGCCTGAGAGTCGGTGTTATTAAAGATTGGGATTCCAAGTGGTACGCTGATGCGGAGTTTTCCGATTATCTGGTAGAAGACTACAACATCAGAAAGTTCCTGAAGAAGAAATTATACAGTGCAGGTGTTTCCAAGATCGAGATCGAAAGAGCATCTGACAGAGTAAAGGTTATCATCTATACTGCTAAGCCCGGCGTTGTGATCGGTAAGGGCGGTGCTGAGATCGAAGTAACCAAGAAAGAGCTCTCCAAGTTAACTGATAAGAAGGTTATGGTTGACATCAAAGAGATCAAGAGACCTGACAGAGATGCACAGCTGGTAGCTGAGAACATTGCTCAGCAGCTGGAGAACCGTGTATCCTTCAGACGTGCAATGAAGTCCTGCATGGGCAGAACCATGAAGTCCGGTGCTATGGGTATCAAGACCTGCTGTTCCGGTCGTCTGGGCGGTGCTGATATCGCTCGTGCTGAGTTCTACAGCGAGGGAACCATTCCTCTGCAGACCCTGAGAGCAGATATCGACTACGGTTTTGCTGAAGCAAACACCACCTATGGTAAAGTTGGAGTTAAAGTTTGGATTTATAAAGGCGAGATACTTCCTACAAAAGGAAATCAGATGGAAGGGAGCGATAAATAATGTTAATGCCGAAGAGAGTAAAACGTCGTAAACAGTTCCGTGGATCCATGGCCGGAAAAGCTTCCAGAGGTAACACCCTGGCATATGGCGAATTTGGTCTGGTTGCTACAGAACCCTGCTGGATCAAGTCTAATCAGATTGAGGCAGCCCGTATTGCGCTTACCCGTTATACCAAGCGTACCGGTAAAGTATGGATTAAGATTTTCCCCGATAAGCCCGTAACTGTAAAGCCTCTCGGTACTCGTATGGGTTCCGGTAAAGGCGCTGTAGATTGCTGGGTAGCAGTTGTTAAGCCCGGACGTGTAATGTTCGAGATCGCTGGTGTTCCCGAAGAGGACGCTCGTGAAGCATTACGTCTTGCTATGCACAAGCTCCCTTGTAAGTGTAAGATCATTGCTAAGGCAGATGTGGAAGGCGGTGTGACAGAATGAAATCAAATAAATTTGTAGAAGAATTGAAGACAAAGTCCGATGCAGAACTGGCACAGGAGCTGGTAGCTGCTAAAAAAGAACTTTTCAATTTGAGATTCCAGAACGCAACCAATCAGTTAGATAATACTGCAAGAATTAAAGAAGTAAGAAGAAACATTGCACGTATTCAGACTGTTATCACCGAGAAGGCTAGAGCGTAACGCGTGGGTGCGTAGAAAGGAGATCAAACCGTGGAAAGAAATTTAAGAAAAACACGTACTGGTAAAGTTATCAGTAATAAGATGGATAAAACTATTGTAGTTGCAATCGAAGAGCATGTTAAGCATCCCCTTTACAAAAAGATCGTAAAGGACACCTACAAGCTGAAGGCTCATGACGAGAATAACGAGTGCAACATTGGCGATATCGTAAAAGTTATGGAGACAAGACCCCTGTCCAAGGACAAGAGATGGAGACTTGTTGAGATCGTAGAGAAAGCTAAATAAATTAGTTTGTAAGAAACCGTGAAAGCGGTGAAGGAGGAATAACATGGTTCAGCAGGAAAGTAGACTGAAAGTTGCTGATAACACCGGCGCAAAAGAGTTACTTTGCATTCGTGTTATGGGCGGTTCTACCAGAAGATATGCACAGATCGGCGATGTGATTGTTGCTTCCGTTAAAGATGCAACACCAGGCGGCGTTGTAAAAAAAGGTGATGTAGTAAAGGCAGTTGTAGTTCGTTCCGTAAAGGGCGCTCGTCGTAAAGACGGTTCTTACATCAAGTTTGATGAGAATGCTGCAGTTATCATCAAAGATGACAAGACTCCCAGAGGAACCCGTATCTTTGGGCCGGTTGCAAGAGAGCTTCGTGAGAAACAGTTCATGAAAATTGTTTCCCTGGCTCCCGAAGTATTATAAGGAGGTTGCCACATGTCTACAATGAAAATTAAGAAGGGCGACACCGTTAAGGTTATCGCCGGTAAAGACTTAGGTACAGAGGGCAAGGTTCTCTCTGTAGACGTAAAGAATCATAAAGTCCTGGTTGAGGGCGTTAACAAGATCACAAAGCATGCAAAGCCTTCTCAGGCAAACCCCAATGGCGGTATTGTTGAGAAAGAAGCTCCTATTGATATTTCAAACGTTATGCTTGTTGTAAAAGGCAAGACCACAAGAGTTGGCTTCAAGGTTGAAGACGGCAAGAAAGTACGTTTCGCAAAGTCAACAGGCGAAGTGATTGACTAATCAATAGGAAGGAGGAAATATAAGTGAGCAGACTGAAAGATTTATATAACAATGAGATCGTCGATGCTATGGTTAAAAAGTTCGGTTACGCTAATGTAATGGAAGTTCCCAAGCTCGACAAGATCGTTATCAACATGGGTGTTGGTGAAGCTAAGGAAAACGCTAAGGTTCTTGAGGCAGCCGTTAAGGATATGGAAGCCATCACAGGACAGAAAGCAGTTACAACTAAAGCAAAGAATGCTATAGCTAACTTTAAAATCAGAGAAGGAATGCCAATCGGATGTAAGGTTACATTACGTGGTGAGAAGATGTACGAGTTTGCAGATCGTCTCATCAACTTAGCATTACCTCGTGTACGTGACTTCAGAGGTGTTAACCCTAACGCATTTGATGGCCGTGGAAACTATGCCCTTGGAATTAAAGAGCAGATCATCTTCCCTGAAATCGAGTATGATAAGGTAGATAAGGTTCGTGGTATGGACATTATCTTCGTTACTACTGCTAAGACAGACGAAGAGGCACGTGAGTTACTGGCACAGTTCAATATGCCATTCGCTAAATAATCGGAGGAATTCTAATGGCTAAGACAAGTATGAAAATCAAACAGCAGCGTGCACCAAAGTTCTCTACAAGAGCTTATACACGTTGTAGAATTTGTGGACGTCCACATTCAGTTTTAAAGAAATACGGAATCTGCAGAGTATGCTTCCGTGAGTTAGCATACAAGGGACAGATCCCAGGCGTTAAAAAAGCTAGCTGGTAGCCCGAAAGCAACTTAGTGAACACAAGCGCATATGCGCTGTGTGAGCTTAGTGCGAGGGCGTTCTCTGAGCTTAGCGAAGAGAACTTCCTTTCAGCAACAGCTGTTTTTATAAATAACTATATTAACAAACATATTTAAGGAGGATATCGTTCATTATGATGATGACAAGTGATCCAATCGCAGATATGCTTACAAGAATTCGTAACGCAAATACTGCAAAACATGATACAGTAGACATCCCAGCTTCTAAGATTAA
>OHPK01000458.1_pt1 | contig 22038 bp, 18 predicted proteins | sample 1577661 | NCBI WGS metagenome assembly OHPK01 (sample SAMEA3879556, study PRJEB24766) | human gut metagenome | biome: human-associated habitat; feature: feces | place: USA | collected 1985/1987
TTGCGCGTCTGGTTGCCCTGCTCTGCGGCGGTGCGTTCGTTGATGCGTGCGGCGCGGTTGGCGGCGTTGATCTTACCGCCCAGCCAGATCGGCATGGTCACCCCGCCACCCACGAACCCCAGACTCCGGTCCTGCAGCGTGAGGAACCAGTCGGCGTTCAGCAGCGGGTTGAGCAGGCCGTTGATCGAAGGGATCGCTTCGGGCGGTATCAGCCCGCTTCCCAGCAGCTGTCCCGCGAGGTTCTTGGCGGGACCTTTCATCTCGTTGAAGTCGAATCCGATGTCCTTGCCCAGATAGGCATAGGCGCCCGTGACGTTGATTTGGGGCATGCGCAGGCCGATGGCCGCGCGACGCTCCTGCATCGCGGCCTTCTCCTCGAACTCGGCTGCCTTCATCGCGGGATTTTCCGTGAGGGTGACGGCGATCGCCTCGTCGAGCGAAAGCGTCTGCTTGACCTCCTGCGCCGACAGCGGGGCGACGGTTGCGAATGCCGCCGCAAAAGCTATTCCGACTGCTGTTTTCATATTCATCGATACGTTTAAAACACAAATATATAAGTTATCCCGATATGTTGCGCGATTTTCCGGTAAAAGAGGCCAATTTTAGGCCCTTATGGACATAAATTGCGCCGGTTTCAGCGCTTCAGGTGGGCGTTGGCTTCCCACACTCCCCCGGCCAGTCCGGGATAGACCCGTACGTCGACGCCCGCTTCGCGCAGGGTGAGCGCACCGCGGCAGCAGACGAAGCAGCCGGGTTCGTAGAGCGCGAAGACGGCGTGGGCGAATCCGTATTTCAGCAGGAGCTGCGTGCAGCTCTCCGGTTCGCTGGCCCGCTGCGAGCAGGGTTCCATCGAGGAGTACATGGCGGCTCCGCGGAGCGCCGCTCCGGCCGCCAGCGCCTTGGCGATGGCTTCCTGCTCGGCGTGGTGCGTCGGCGAGGTTTCGTGCGTGTGCCCTGCAAAGATCCGGCCGTCGGCCGTGACCACGACCGCGCCGACGCAGTAGGACGTGGCGCTGGGAGTGCATTTGCGGCCTTCGTCCACGGCCTGCTTCAGGAAACGCAGGTCTGCGGCGGAGGTGTCGGGATGCAGCGTGTAGGTCGTGACCTCCATGCCGCCCAAGTTTTCGCGGGTCTGCGGAGTGCCCTGCGGCGGTGTGAAGCGGAATTCCGCGCCGCCCGCCGAGCCGAGCCGCAGTTGCGGGTTGACGGCCAGCCGCAGGGTGTCGGCCATGCCTTCGCCGAGGAACATGCGGAGGACCGCCGCCCCGCCCTCGACCATCAGCCGTTCGACGCCCCGCTTCTCCAGCTGGGTGACGATCAGCTTCGCCGTAATTGGTTCTCCGGTTGATATAACCGTCGCAATGCGCTGTAAACTATCTATTTCGTGCGGGGAAAACACATAGCGTTCGGCCTCGCCTTCGGTGAAGAAACGCAGTCCGGGCGAAAGTTCGCCCGTGCCGGTTAGCGTCACTTTGGCGATGTCGGGCGGCAATCCCTGCTCCCTGCGGCGGGCGCGGACCTCTTCGTCGCGCACGAGCAGCGACGGGTCGTCGCGCCGCAGTGTTTCGGCGCCGACCAGAATGGCGTCGTGCGCGGCGCGCAGACGGTAGACCTCCGCCCAGTCTTCGGGCGTCGAGATAATCAGCCTCCGGGGGCTGTTGTCGTCCAGAAAGCCGTCGGCCGTAACCGCGGCGGAAAGTGTTATCCGCATCTTTTCAGCGTTATGAGTGTGATTTCGGGCCATGCGCCCAGACGCATCGGGAATGCGACGTATCCCGTGCCGTCGTTGATATAGAGTGTGCGGCCTTTTTCGTCGTAGCGGCCGCTCCACCGCGTGTAGATCAGCTGCGCCGGGGAGAAGGCGTGTCCGAAAAGGCGTATTTTCAGTTGCATGCTGTGTACATGGCCCGAAAGGGTCAGGTCTCCGTATCCCTCTCCGGCGATTTGGTCCCAGAGCTGGGGAATATGCACGGCGGTGATGTTGTAGAGCGAGTCGGGGACGCCGCGGTAGGCGGCGTTCAGGTTCGCGGGCGGCAGGTCGGGAGCGTGGCGCAGGTGCCGCAGTGCGGGGTCGAACGAAAGGCCCGTCAGCGAGATGCTGTCGCCGCCGCGCCGCAGGTAGACGGTCGTGTCCTCCAGCACGCGCCACCCCATTTCCCGCTGGCGTGCGACGACCTCGGCCAGACTCGCTTGGGCGGGATGCGCGATGCTGTCCTTGATGTATACTCCGGCGTCGTGGTTGCCCGTGACCGCTACGACTCCGTACGGTGCGCGCAGGCCGCCCAGCAGGCGCATGGCGCGGGCGTCCAGCTCCGAACCGCGGATATTGACCAGATCGCCGCAGAAGACGACGAGGTCGGGATGCAGGCTGTTGATGCTGTCCGCGATGCGGCTCAGCTCCGCTTCGGGGCAGACGAGCGTGCCGAGGTGGACGTCCGAGAACTGGACGATGCGGAAACCGTCGAATCCCGCGGGAATCCGTTCGGAGCAGACTTCGGTGCGGCTGACGCGGATTTGCGTCCTGCCCCGCGTGGTGCCCCAAATCAGGAGTGCGGCCACGCAGATGCCGGCGGCGATGCCGGCGCGCGGCAGGCCGACGAGCCGGAAGAAATAGCAGGCGATGCGCGGCAGGACGGTGATCATCCATACCCAGAACGCCCACATGGCGAAGAGCATGAATCCCGTGGTGTTGTCGCGGCTCAGGGCGTCGGTCAGGGCGATGACCGGCGGCAGGGCGTCGGTGGCGGCGGCCAGCGCGACGAACAGGCGCAGGTTGCGTGCGGAGGTTCCGCGCCGCCGCAGCCGGCGGTAGTGTATGATGTCTGCGGCGGCGGCCGCGAGCGTCAGAATCGAAGTAAACCAGAGAAACATACCTTATTTTAATTAACGCACGAAGACGATGCGGGCCGGGTGCGGAACCGGTTTGCCGGGCGTCTGTCCGTGCGGCGGTTTATCCACGGCAAAGATAGTGCAAGTCGGGGGCTGGGGCAAATCGATTTGCCGCTGCCGGGGACGCTGCCTGTCCGTGCGGGAGTTTATCTCCGGCAAAGATAGTGAAAACCGCGTGCAAACCAAGCCTGTCCGAAGCCGGCGGAGCGCCTTTTGCCGCGGGACGGAAGCGCCGTGCGTTCCGGCAGATCGAATGGCGTGCGGCATCCTTTGGCATATAACTTGCTGATCGGGGGTTTGAACATCAACTGCTTGTGCTCCAAAAACAAAACATATCGGACAAATTTAAAACCAAATCAATTCAGCTTATGAAAACATTTCGACTTTTGATTGTGGCTCTGCTGCTTGCGTCTTCCGCTTCGGCCCAGCGACACATGCGTGACGGCCGCAACGGAGAGTATTCGCCCACGGTCTACCTTATCTCCGTGCACGAAGTGGACACGGTTTACAACTGCGGCGGCTGCGGCAGCCGTCAGGCCGCGGCGCTCAACCGGCTGGCGATGGACAACGCCACGCAGGACTATATCGAGACGCACCGCCCCGGCTTCCAGCAGTCCGAGAAGCCCCAGTTCGTATTCGCGTCGAAGAACAACCGGTTCTCGTTCTCGCTGGGCGGCTTCGTGAGCCTGCGCGCCGGATACGACTTCGACGGCATCGTGGACAATATTGACTTCGTGCCCTACGACATTCCCGTGCCGGGCAATTACAATTCGAAACAGAAGCTGATGATGGACGCCTCGACTTCGCGTCTCTTCATGAAGGCGATCACCAACACGCGGGCGCTGGGCCGCGTGGTGATTTACATGGACGCCGACTTCCGCGGCGGCGCGGAGGGCAGCTATACGCCCCGCCTGCGCTCGGCTTACGTGTCGTTCAAGGGGCTGACCCTCGGACGCGACGTGACGACGTTCTGCGACCTGCAGGCCGCGCCCACGACCATCGACTTTCAGGGACCGAACGCCTACAACTTCAATTTCGCCACGATGATCCGCTATGAGGTTTCGTTCGCCCGCCGGCACATGACCTTCGGCGTTGCGGCCGAAATGCCCAATGTGAGCGCGACTTACGGCGAAAACTTCAAGCCGATGCACCAGCGCGTGCCCGACTTCCCGATGTATCTGCAGTATGCGTGGGGCGACGACCGCAGCAGCCATATCCGCGCGTCGGGTGTCATCCGCAACCCCTACATGCACAAGGTCTCGAAAAATTCGACCACCTCGTTGCTCGGCTGGGGCGTGCAGTTCAGCGGTACGATCAAGTGCTGCGACTGGTTCCGGCTCTTCATGAACGGCGTTTACGGCGAGGGCATCACCCCCTATATTCAGGACCTGACGGGTTCGGGACTCGACTTCACGCCCAATCCCGAAGATCCGTCGCTCGTGCGCATGATGCCGATGTGGGGTTGGCAGGCCGCCGGGCAGATCAACATTACGCCGCGCCTGTTCGTTTCGGGCGGCTATTCGACCGTCCGCGTGCAGCGCAGCCACGGCTATTACACCGACGACCAGTACAAGCAGGGGCAGTATATCTTCGGCAACATCTTCTATTCGCTCACGCCGCGCTGCAAAGTGGCCGGCGAGTACCTCTACGGTTCGCGCAAGGACATGAACAGCATGAAGAACCACGCCAACCGCGTGAACGTAATGGTGCAGTACAGCTTCTGACGGCCTTGTCGGCGTCATTTATTCGGGCGGTCCGGTGCGGGCCGCTCTTTTTTTTCGTATATTTGCTTTCAAACTGTTGCGGAATCATGATGGAATTTCTGACGGAATACAACCTTACGGGGCTGGTGATCGGCGTCGCTACGTTTCTGATCATCGGTCTGTTTCACCCCTTCGTAATCAAGGGCGAATATTACTTCGGCGTGCGCTGCTGGTGGTTTTTCCTGTTGATGGGCGTCGCGGCGATCGCGGCGTCGGTCGCCGTGCGGCATATCCTCTGGTCCACCCTGCTGGCCGTCTGGGGCGCGTCGTCGCTCTGGTCGATCGGCGAGCTGTTCGAGCAGCGCGGACGTGTGGCGAAGGGATGGTTCCCGGCCAATCCGAACCGGAAGAAGAAATAGGCCGTTGCGCCTGCCTGCCGCCGAGCCGGTCCTGAACGGCAGTCGGCGCGACGCGGCGGATCGCCTGCGGGCAGAGAGTCGCCCTCTGGCGCGGAATGGCGCGGGCTGCGGCCGCGATTGGCGGCCGTGTAATGCGGAGGAACCGTCTCTTACTCCTGCGGCTGCGTGGGCGGAATGTTTGCCGGCGGCGTCTGGGGCGTGTGATTGGTCTGGAGAATGACGATGATGACCGCCGTGACGACCAGAATCAGTCCGGCCGCGGAGTCGAGGTCGAAGCCTTCGCCGAAGTGGACGACGCCGACCAGTACGGCCGTCAGGGGTTCCATCGAGCCGAGGATCGAAGTCATCGTTGAGCCGATATGCTTGATCGCCAGCACCAGCGTCAGGTTGGAGAGCACCGTCGGGAGCAGGGCCAGCAACAGCAGGTTGCGCCAGATGTGCCATGTGTGGACTACCGCGATGCCGGACGTCGAGAGGGCGTAGACCAGAAACACCGCGGCGGAGAAGGTCAGCACGTAGAACGCCACGATCAGCGGGTCGAGTCGTCCGGCGCGGCTCTTCATCACCCCGATGATATACACCGCATAGGTGAATACGGTCGTCCCGGCATAGATCAGGCCGCGTCCCGGATCGTTGTTTCCCGCGTCGCCCCACGCCAGCAGCGCCACGCCGACGAGCGAAATGAAGACTGCGATGACGATCCACACCGAACTGCGTTCGCGGAAAAAGAGCGTCATGACGATGGTCACCACCAGCGGATAGAGAAAATTGACGGTGGTGGCCACGCCGCTCGGTATGTAATCGTACGAGCGCAGCAGTCCCAGCGACGTGGCGGCGTACATCAGGCTCAGGCCGGCCAGCACGCCGAAGTCGCGCCGCGAGATGCGGAAGTTGCGTTTCAGCAGCAACGCCACCGCCGCCATGATGGCCGCCGAGAGCAGCATGCGGTAGAAGAGAATCGTCGGCGAGGCCATGCCCGCATGAAGCAGCGGGATCGAGAAGAGCGGGATCAGCCCGAACGTGGCCGAAGAGACAACGGCGTAGAGCACTCCCTTTATATTACTTATGTTACGCATATGTTCGACGTTTTTTCGCGTTGGCGTCTGTCATGGCCTGCGCCGTGTCTAAGCGCGGTGCGTTCCCTTCCACCGCCGGCAGATGCGGGCCGGAGCCTGCGGCGCACGGCGGCGTTGCAAAGCGGCCTGCCGCACCGCTGCGCGTTTTTGCCGCGGCCTGCGCCGCGCGGCATCCCGAACGACGGCAAAAACCGTGCTCGGCGGTTCGGGACGGCAAATATAGTGCGGTTTTTGGATTTTATCCTACGGAAAGCTAACTTTGGGGCGCATACCATGAAAATATCCGCTCGACATATTCTTCCGTGGCTGCTGCTGGCGGCGGCGTGCTGCGTTCCGGCGAAGCAGTCGGAGCGGGAGTCTGCCCTTCCGCCGCCCAAGCCGGTGCGCGTGCGGCTGCTGTTCGGGGGCGACGTGATGCAGCATCTGCCGCAGGTCACGGCGGCCCGCCGCGAAACGGGGTTCGACTACCGGGAGGTGTTCGCTCATCTGCACCGCCGCTTCCGTGCGGCCGATCTGGTGATCGTGAACCTCGAAACGACGCTCACCCGCACCGACCGCTATACGGGCTATCCCTGTTTCCGCTCTCCGGCGGCGCTGGCCGACGCACTGCGCGACGCCGGGGTCGATGTGGCCGTGCTGGCCAACAACCACTGCTGCGACGGCGGCGGCGCCGGGGTGCATACGACCGTCGCGGAACTTCGGCGGTGCGGCATCCGGCATACGGGCGTATTTACGGACAGCCTCGACCGTGCGGCCAACAATCCGCTTTGGCTCGAACACTGCGGCGTGCGCTTCGCACTGCTCAACTACACCTACGGCACCAACGGAATCCCCGTGCCGGAGGGCGTGCGGGTAAACCTGATCGACACGGTGCGCATGGCGGCCGATCTGGCCGCGGCGCGCGAGGGATCGCCGGACTGCATCGCGGTCTGCATCCACTGGGGGAACGAATACGAACGGCAGGCGAATGCCGAACAGCGGCGGCTGGCGCGCTTTCTGCGCCGCAACGGCGCGGACCTGATCGTCGGAAGCCATCCGCACGTGGTGCAGCCCTTCGAGACCGATTCATCGCACGTGGTGCTCTATTCGCTGGGCAACTTCGTCTCCAATCAGCGCCGCCGCTACTGCGACGGAGGGCTGATGGCCGAAATCGAAGCCGTGCGGCATCCCGACGGCCGTATGACCTATACGCTCGACCCGGTGCCGGTGTGGGTGGCGATGCCCGGCTACCGGATCGTTCCGCCTGAGGTCGGCGACACGATGGCTCTGCCGGCGGCCTATTCCCTGTTCCGGAAGGACGTGGCGGAGATGCTCGATCGGGTCTATAAGTAATCCGAATAGCCGTATAAAAACAAACGATGAAGATAATTTGGCGAATTGTCGGGGATTTTCCTATCTTTGCTGTACGGAAATAAACGACACACACTAAACAATATAAGATTATGGAAAAGAGCATTAAAGGTACAAGGACCGAGCAGAATCTGCTGAAGGCGTTTGCCGGCGAAAGTCAGGCGCGCAGCCGTTACGTATTCTTCGCCAGCAAGGCGAAAAAGGAGGGTTACGAGCAGATCGCAGGCGTGTTCGCCGAGACGGCCGAACAGGAGAAGGAGCACGCCGAGCGTTTCTTCAAGTTCCTTGAGGGCGGCGACGTGGAGATCACGGCCAGCTACCCCACCGGTCCGATCGGAACCACTGCCGAGAACCTGCTGGCTGCCGCTCACGGCGAAAAGGAGGAGTGGGATGTTCTCTACCGTGAGTTCGCCAAGGTGGCCGAGGAAGAGGGCTTCATCGAAATCGCCACGGCCTTCAAGATGATCTCGACCGTCGAGGCCGAGCACGAGCGCCGCTACCTCAAGCTGCTGAGCCGCCTGACGGACGGCAACTTCTTCAAGCGCGACGGCAAGATCTGGTGGCAGTGCCGCAACTGCGGTTTCGTCATCGAAGCCGAAGAGGCTCCCAAGCTCTGCCCCGCCTGCAAGCATCCGCAGGCCTACTTCGAGCCGAAGAAAGAGAACTATTGACGGAGTTCGCAAGCTGGCGGCCCTGTATCGGAACGGTGCAGGGCCGCTTTTTTTGCGGCGCAGGGAGTCCCTGCCGGAAAGCCGGCTCTCTCTCGGTCGGAACGGTGTGCGGTTCCCGACCCTAATTTGTCGTTTCGTGTCGGAAGATTGCGGAATCTTTATTATCTTTGCCGGATAGGAAAATCGGAACAACGAACAATAATAATATGGCAGACGAAAAAATCATCTTTTCGATGGTAGGCGTTTCGAAGACGTTCACCAATCAGAAAAAGGTCCTTAACAACATCTACCTCTCTTTCTTTTACGGAGCCAAGATCGGCATCATCGGTCTGAACGGTTCGGGTAAATCGACGCTGATGAAGATCATCGCGGGCATCGACAAGAACTTTCAGGGCGAAGTGGTCTTCTCGCCGGGTTACACGGTGGGCTATCTGGAACAGGAGCCTAAGCTCGACGACTCGAAGACCGTCAGGGAGGTGGTCGAAGAGGGCTGCGCCGCGACGGTGGCCCTGCTCAAGGAGTACGAGGAGATAAACATGAAGCTCTGCGAGCCGATGGACGACGACACGATGGCCAAGCTCATCGAGCGTCAGGGCGAGCTGTACGAGCAGATCGATCAGGTGAACGGCTGGGAGCTGGACAGCGTGCTGGAGCGCGCGATGGACGCCCTGCGGTGTCCCGATCCCGACCAGTCGGTGAAGGTGCTGTCGGGCGGCGAACGCCGCCGCGTGGCTTTGTGCCGCCTGCTGTTGCAGCAGCCCGACGTGCTGCTGCTGGACGAGCCGACCAACCACCTCGACGCCGAGTCGATCGACTGGCTGGAACAGCACCTGCAGCAGTACAAGGGTACGGTCATCGCCGTGACCCACGACCGTTACTTCCTCGACAACGTGGCGGGCTGGATTCTCGAACTGGACCGCGGCGAGGGTATTCCGTGGAAGGGCAACTACTCAGGCTGGCTCGACCAGAAGACCACGCGCATGGCCATGGAGGAGAAGCAGGAGTCGAAGCGCCGCAAGACCCTCGAACGCGAGCTGGAGTGGGTGCGCATGTCGCCGTCGGGGCGTCACGCCAAGTCGAAAGCCCGTCTGTCGGCCTACGACAAGATGATGAACGAGGACGCCAAGCAGAAAGAGGAGAAACTCGAAATATTCATTCCCAACGGTCCGCGTCTGGGCGACGTGGTGATCGAGGCGCACGACGTGTCGAAGGCGTTCGGCGACCGGGTGCTGTACGAGCATCTGGAGTTCTCGCTGCCGCCCGCCGGCATCGTGGGCGTGATCGGACCCAACGGTACGGGCAAGACCACCCTCTTCCGGATGATCATGGGGCTGGAGACGCCGACGGGCGGATCGTTCCGCGTGGGGCCGACCGTGAAGCTGGCCTATGTGGACCAGCAGCACAAGTCGATCGACCCTGAGAAAACCGTTTACGAAGTGATTTCGGGCGGCACGGACCTGATTATGCTGGGCAACCGCCAGGTCAATGCCCGCGCTTACGTGGCCCGGTTCAATTTCACGGGCGCCGATCAGGAGAAGAAGTGCGGCATGCTGTCGGGCGGCGAGCGCAACCGTCTCCATCTGGCGCTGGCGCTCAAGGAGGAGGGCAACGTGCTGCTGCTGGACGAGCCGACCAACGACATCGACGTCAATACGCTCCGTGCGCTGGAGGAGGGTCTCGAAAACTTCGCGGGCTGCGCCGTGGTGATCTCCCACGACCGCTGGTTCCTCGACCGTATCGCCACGCACATCCTCTCCTTCGAGGGCGACTCGAAGGTGGTCTTCTACGAGGGATCGTACAGCGAGTACGAGGAGTGGAAGAAGGCGCAGGGAGGCGATACGACGCCCCACCGCGTGAAATACCGCAAACTGATCGAAGAGTAGTCCGCACAAAGATTGATAAACACGAAATAAAATGGGAATACAAAAACCGTCCATACCCAAGGGCACGCGCGACTTCTCCCCTGCGGAGATGATGCGCCGCCAGTATATTTTCGACACCGTCAAGGGGGTGTTCCGCACCTACGGCTTCGCGCCGCTCGAAACGCCCTCGATGGAGAACCTTTCGACGCTGCTGGGCAAATACGGCGAGGAGGGCGACAAACTGCTGTTCAAGATCCTCAATTCGGGCGATTACGCCGCGGGGCTGTCGGACGACGAGGTGCGTCAGGCGTCCAGAATCTGCGAAAAGGGCCTGCGCTACGACCTTACGGTGCCTTTCGCGCGTTACGTCGTGCAGCATCAGGGCGAGCTGACGTTCCCGTTCAAGCGTTATCAGGTGCAGCCCGTATGGCGCGCCGACCGGCCGCAGAAGGGCCGTTACCGCGAATTCTACCAGTGCGACGTGGACGTTATCGGCACCCGGTCGCTGCTGTGCGAGGTCGAGCTGATCGAAATCGTCGAGCGGGTGTTCCGTGCGCTGGGCATCCGCGTGGCGCTCAAGATGAACAACCGCAAGATTCTTTTCGGCATCGCCGAGGCGATCGGCCACGCCGACAAGATGATGGACATTACCGTCGCCATCGACAAGCTGGAGAAGATCGGGCTGGACAACGTGAAGGCCGAACTGCTGGAGCGCGGACTTGGGCAGGAGGCGGTCGACAAACTGCAACCGATACTTGAGCTGAGCGGCGACAATTCGCAGAAGCTCACGAAACTGCGCGAGGTGCTGGCGGTCTCGGAGACGGGCCTGAAAGGCATCGAGGAGATGGAGACCGTGTTCGGCTACGTGCAGCGGTCGGGCATCGGCCTGACGGTGGAGCTGGATCTTTCGCTGGCGCGCGGACTGAATTACTACACCGGGGCGATCTTCGAAGTCAAGGCGCTCGATTTCGCCATCGGTTCGATCTGCGGCGGCGGCCGTTACGACGACCTGACCGGCATTTTCGGCATGCCCAACATGTCGGGCGTGGGCATTTCGTTCGGCGCGGACCGCATATACGACGTGATGACGGGGCTGAACCTTTTCCCCGAAGAGGTCAGCTTCACGACGCGGGTGTTCTTCACCAACCTCGGCGCCGAGGAGGAGGCCGCGTCGCTGGAGCTGCTCCGCTCGCTGCGCGATGCGGGCGTCGCCGCCGAAATCTACCCTGAGTGCGGCAAGATGAAGAAACAGATGGAGTACGCCAACCGCCGGAGCATCCCCTACGTGGTCATCATCGGCTCGCAGGAGCTGGAGGCGCAGGCCGCGACGGTCAAGGACATGCGTTCGGGCGAGCAGCGTCAGGTGCCTTTCGCCGCTCTGGCAGCGGATTTGGAGTCCCGGCGTTAGGCGCACCCCGAAAACCGATATCCCGGTCGTGCTGCGGCACCGGCTTGTCCGGAGCAGTACGGCCGGTTTTTTAAATTGTCGAATCTTAAAATTCTATCGCTATGCGTATCGTCTTACTTTTCCTCACCGCCCTTTTCGCCCTGCCCCTCGCGGCGCAGGAGACCGGGGCCGCACAGCAGTTGCGGAAACTGATGCAGGTTTACCGCTACCTCGACGGGCTGTATGTCGACGAGGTGGAGATGGGGCCGCTGGTCGAAAGCGCCATTGAGGGGATGCTCGAAGAGCTGGACCCCCATTCGGCCTATATCGGCGCGGAGGATATGAAGGGCGTGCAGGAGAGTTTCGACGGTGAGTTCAGCGGCATCGGCATCGAATTCAATGTTCTGCGGGATACGGTGATCGTGGTCAATACGATCGTCGGCGGGCCTGCCGAGCGCGTGGGCGTCATGCCCAACGACCGCATCGTGCGCATCGACACGCTCGACGCCGTGGGCTTCAAGCAGACCGACGTGCCGAAGCACCTGCGCGGCAAGACCGGCACGCGGGTCGAAATCGACGTCGTGCGCCACGGGGAGCCGGCGCCTCTGCATTTCGTGATCGTCCGCGACAAGATTCCGCTCAACACGGTCGATGCGGCCTACATGGCCGCCGACGGCGTGGGCTATATCAAGGTCAATCGTTTCGGACGCACGACGATGTCGGAGTTCCGCGAGGCGTTCGACAAGCTGGGCCGGCCCCAAAGCCTGATCCTCGACCTGCGGGGCAACGGCGGCGGATTGCTGGAGCAGGCGGTCGAAATGGCCGGGTTCTTCCTGCCGCGGGGCGCGCTGGTCGTCTCGACCGAAGGACGCGCCGTGCCGCCGATGTCGCTGCGCAATCCGCACGACGGTGAGGCGCCCGACGGGCCTCTGGCGGTGCTGATCGACGAGAACTCGGCATCGGCCAGCGAGATCGTCGCCGGGGCCGTGCAGGATTGGGACCGCGGCGTGGTCGTGGGCCGTCCGAGCTTCGGCAAGGGGCTGGTGCAGCGTCAGATCGGACTCGGCGACGGCTCGGCCGTGCGTATCACCGTGGCCCGTTACCACACCCCTTCGGGGCGTGTGATCCAGCGTCCCTACGAGAAGGGCAAACGCCGCGAATACTACCTCGACCACCTGCGCCGCTACAACGATGCGGTGCGCGATTCGCTCGACGCCGGGGCGCCGGAGTACCGGACCCTGCGCACGGGCCGCACGGTCTACGGGGGCGGCGGCATCCGTCCCGATGTCATGGTCGAAGCCGATACTGCGGGATTCTCGGTTTACTACGCCAATCTGATCCGCCGCGGCGTGGTCAATGAATACGTCATCTCGTACATGGACCGCGAGCGCGGCAGGCTGGAGCGCGCCTACCCCGATTTCGCCGCTTTCGACGCCGCTTTCGGCGTCGGGAAGGAGATGCTCACGGGCCTGACGGCGCTGGGGGCGGAGCGCGGCGTGGAGTTCGACGAGGCGGGTTTTGCGGCATCGGAGCCGCTGATGCGCGTCCAGCTGAAGGCGCTCGTGGCGCAGCGGCTGTTCGATACGGGGGCTTTCTACCGGGTGATGAACCCGGCGCAGAACGGCGCCTATCGGCGTGCGGTGGAGATTCTCGGCGGCTGGGAACGTGAGGGAGCCCCGCTGCTGATGCCTGAAAATTAAGGCGGAAAGTTTTGGATTTTAGGATTAAATTGCTTATATTCGTTATACAAAATTAATCCTAGCCCAATCCCAAAACTACCACGCCATGACACCCCAGACAACGCCTCGCCGCGACGCGGAGGAATATGGAGACCAGATTCTGACCAAGGCCGTGAAAGCCGGCCGGCGCACCTACTTTTTCGATGTGCGGGGCACGCGCGGCGGCGACTATTTCCTGACGATAACCGAGAGCCGCAAGGTGACCAACCCCGACGGCAGTTTTTCGTACGACCGGCACAAGATTTTCCTGTACAAGGAGGATTTCGAGAAATTTTCGGACGGACTGAGCGAGGTCGTCGCGTTTATCCGGCGCAGCAAACCCGAATTCTTCGAGCGTCGGGAGCGCGAAAAGGTCGGCGTATAGCCTTCCCGGCCGGAATAAGGCTGTCGGGCATGTCCGGTTTCAACGATTCCCCCCCCCTGTCGGAGTTTGGCTCTGGCGGGGGTGTTTTCGATGCCGGAAACCTGTCGCACGCTCTCTTCGTGCGGAGCGTCTGTTGGCGGAGTGTGTGCGATTCCCGCAATTTTCGTATATTTGTGGCTAAATTCAGGATTATGAAGTTTTCCCAATATCTGTTACTTACGCTCAAGGGCTGCGCCATGGGCATGGCCGACGTCGTTCCCGGAGTTTCGGGCGGCACGATCGCCTTCATTTCGGGCATCTACGAAGAACTGATCGAGTCGATCAAAAGCGTTGACGCCACCGCCCTGCGGCTGCTCGGCACGCTGCGGCTGAAAGAATTCTGGCGGCATATCAACGGCCGATTCCTGCTGCCCGTGCTGCTGGGCATCGCCATTGCGATTTTCTCGCTGGCCCGGCTGATGACCTACCTGCTCACGAACCATCCGATCGCCATCTGGTCGTTTTTCTTCGGTCTGATCGTCGCTTCGGCGTTGCTGGTGGCCAAGCAGATCGGACGCTGGCGGGTGCAGACCGTCGCGGCATGTCTGATCGGCGCCGCCGCGGCGTGGTGGATCACCGTCGCCACGCCCGCCGAGACGCCCGATACGTGGTGGTTTATCCTGCTTTCGGGCGCGATCGCCATCTGTGCGATGATTCTGCCCGGTATTTCGGGCGCCTTCATCCTGCTGCTGTTGGGCAAGTACCAGTTCATCATGCAGGCCGTGGGCGATCTGAACGTTCCCGTCATCGTGATTTTCGTCGTGGGCGCCGCGGCGGGCATCATCAGCTTTTCGCACCTGCTCTCATGGCTGCTGAAGCACTGGCACGACGTGACGGTCGCGGTGCTCATGGGGTTCATGGTCGGTTCGCTCAACAAGGTGTGGCCGTGGAAGGAGGTCGTCGAGACCTATACTGACAGCCACGGCAAGATCATGCCGCTCGTTGAGCGCAACGTCGCGCCGGGGCGTTTCGAAGCCCTTGCGCAGCAGGACGCCCTGCTGGGCGAGGCCGTCGTGCTCTGCGTCGTGGGGTTTCTCACGATCTACTGCATCGAGCTGGCGGCGCGTATCGTCGTGAAAAAACGGGAGGAGTAGGCCATGCGTCGTTACGGACTGATCGGACGCCCGCTGGGGCACTCGGCTTCGGCTGCCTATTTCGCCGCCAAATTCGAACGGGAAGGGATTGCGGACTGCGCCTATGCGCTGTATGAACTGCCGGACATCGGCGCGCTGGAGGGGTTGCTGGCCCGTACGCCCGACCTGTGCGGATTCAACGTCACGATACCTTACAAACGCGAGGTGATGCCGCTGCTCGACGCCCTTTCCCTCGACGCCCGGATGATCGGGGCCGTGAACTGCGTGCGCCGTGCGGCCGACGGCTCGCTGACGGGCCATAATACGGATGTGGTCGGACTGCGCGCCTCGCTCGACGAACTGCTGGGCGGGGAACAGCCCGAACATGCGCTGGTGCTGGGGACGGGCGGCGCTTCGCAGGCCGTGCAGTATGTGTTGGCCGAGCGCGGAATCCCGTTCGATCTGGTGTCGCGCGACACGGCGAAGGGCAACTATACCTACGACGATCTGCCGTGCGAAGTCGTGGAGCGGAGCCGTCTGATCGTCAACGCTTCGCCCGTGGGGACCTACCCCGCCGTCGATGCCGCGCCGCGGATTCCCTACGGTTTCGTGACGCCCGGACACTATCTGTTGGATCTGGTGTACAACCCGCCCCTGACGCAGTTCCTCGACTACGGACGTCAGCGGGGGGCGCATATTCTCAACGGCGAAACGATGCTGTGCGAACAGGCCGAGGCCTCGTGGCGGATTTGGAACGAATGACCTTGAAAAACAACAGCAGTATGAAGCGAATGGCTATCTGTTTGTCGGCGCTGGCCGTGTGGTGCGGCGCCGCGGCTCAGGAGACCGTGCCGCCCCGCTTTCAGGGGTCGGATGCGAAGCGTTTTTATGGCGCGTCTTATCGGCGAGACCGAGAAGATCGTCGATGCGGCGCAGATTCCCGCCGCCGAGTTTTCGTCGCAGGTCGTCGTTGGCTTTACGGTCGATGAGACGGGAAATGTGACGCAGTGGCGGTTTCTGGACAACACGTGCGAAGGAAAGGATTCGGTCGGCGTGGAGCCGGCGACGCCCCGCACGCGCGAGGCGATGACCGAGGCGCTGGGGCGGCTCGAAAAGTGGACTCCGGCGATGAAGGACGGGAAGCCGACGACCTACAGCTGGCGGCTGACGATGCGCCTTCCGGTGGAGAAGATCGCCAAGCGGCAGGAGGCCGACCCGTTGCTGTTCATGGGCGGCGACCCCGACGAGACTTTCCACGAATGGGCGCGGGTGCGGCTGCGTTACGACGAGCGGTTCTACATCGAACCCGACGGGAAAATCACCATCGGCGAGGTAATCAAGTCGCCCGACGAGAAGCTGTCGCGCGAGATGATCCGCGTCATCAGGAGCAGTAAGGGCAAATGGACGCCCCGCAAGGTGCGCGGAGTGCCCCAGCGGACCGCCTATGAATACGGGGTCAATTTTCTGGGGATGGCCGAATGACGCTCCCGAAACGCCGGGCGGAGACGAATCCGGCCGGCGGAAGCGTGAGACCGTCCCGTTGGCGGGCCGACCGTCCCGACGATAAAACAAGAGCTTCCGGAACCTCCGGAAGCTCTTGCCGTTCTATCTGTGCCGCAGCATCGCTTTGGCTTTCTCGGCGTCCTCCTCGCGGACGACGACCTGTGCGGGCATGGTGCCTATGGGGTATATGGCCGACATATATTCGTTGCGGATCATCGACCAGATACCTGCGCTGTCGAGCATCGATTTGGCGATCTCGGCTTCGGTGATGGTGTTGTATTCCGCTAATACAACCATGGTTTCGTCTTGCATAATTTCTCGGTATTGGTTGGATATTTAAAGTTAAGCATTTTGTTGATAAAATGCAATAGCCCTGCCACGAAATCTGCGGAAATATCGCTATCTTTGTTCAGCCATAAAAACAGGAGTTAGAACCATGCCCGATTTCGTCCATCTGCACGTACATACCCAGTATTCGATCCTCGACGGCGCCGCCGCCATCAAGCCGCTCATCAAGCGGGCCAAGGCCCTCGGCATGAACGCCATCGCCATTACCGACCACGGCAACATGTACGGCGTCAAGAACTTCCACGATACCGCCACGGACGCCGGGGTCAAGCCGATTCTGGGCTGCGAGGTCTACGTGGTGAAAAACCGCTTCGAGAAGGACAAGGACGAGAAGGCCGGCGACCACCTGATCCTGCTGGCCAAGAACCTCGAAGGCTATCACAACCTCTGCAAGATGGTCTCCTACTCGTTTACCGAGGGATTCTATTACAAGCCGCGTATCGACAAGCAGCTGATCGAACAGTATCACGAGGGGCTGATCTGCTGCTCGGCGTGCTTGGGCGGCGAAGTGCCGCAGGCCATCATGCACAACGACATCGAGGAGGCCGAGCGCGTGGTCCAGTGGTTCAAGAACATCTTCGGCGAAGACTATTACCTCGAACTGCAGCTGCACCCTTCGGGCGATCCGCAGAAGGACGCGGACGTCTACGAAAACCAGCTGCGCGTCAATAAGGTGATTCTGGAGCTGGCGGCCAAATACGGCGTCAAGTATATCTGTTCGAACGACGTGCACTTCATCCTCGCCGAGGATGCCGTGGCGCACGACCATCTGATCTGTCTCAATACGGGCCGCGATCTGGACGATCCGAACCGTATGCGCTATACGTTTCAAGAGTATCTCAAGTCGCCCGAAGAGATGGCGGCGCTCTTCCCGGACCATCCCGAAGCGTTGGCCACGACGCTCGAAATCGCCGACAAGTGCGAGGATTACAAGCTGACGCACGCCCCGCTGATGCCCAACTTCCCGCCGCCGGAGGATTTCCCTATCGCCCTCGGCGAACTGCGCGAGTCGTTCGTCAAGAAGATCGAGGACGAGGAGATGCTGGCGAAGATCGGCGCCTGCGCCACCGTTCCGGAGCTGGAGGAGCTGGTGGCCGGCGACAAGGAGCTTTCGGACCGGTTGATGGTCGCCAAACAGTACTGTTACCTCAAGGACCTGACCTACAAGGGCGCGCACATGCGTTACGGCGACGTGCTGGACGAAAAGACCGAGGAGCGCATCAAATACGAGCTGAGCACGATCGAGTGGATGGGATTTCCGGGCTACTTCCTGATCGTGTGGGACTATATCCGCGCCGCACGCGAAATGGGCGTGTCGGTGGGACCCGGCCGTGGCTCGGCCGCCGGTTCGGTGGTCGCCTACTGTCTGAAGATCACCAATATAGACCCGCTGAAATACGACCTGCTGTTCGAGCGTTTCCTCAATCCCGAACGCATCTCCCTCCCCGATGTCGATGTGGACTTCGACGAGGACGGCCGCGCCGACGTGCTGCGCTACTGCGTGCAGAAGTACGGCCAGAAGCGCGTGGCCCAGATCGTGACGTTCGGCACGATGGCCCCCAAGATGGCCATCAAGGACGTCGCCCGCGTGCAGAAGCTGGCCCTCTCGGAAAGCGACCGCCTTTCGAAGCTGGTGCCCGACAAGGTCACGCCCGACAAGAAACACGGCGAGACGCCGTTCGATTTCGTCTACAAGGAGTCTCCGGAGCTGGCCGCCGAGCGCGAGTCGCCCAACCAGCTGATCCGCAATACGCTCAAATACGCCGAGAAGCTGGAAGGCTCGATCCGCCAGACGGGCGTGCATGCCTGCGGCGTGATTATCGGTCAGGACGACCTCGAAAAGTTCGCGCCGATGGCCATTGCCAAGGATGCCGAGCTGAACGTGGTGGAGTTCGAGGGCAAGGAGGTCGAAAGCGTCGGCCTGATCAAGATGGACTTTCTGGGACTGCGCACGCTGTCGATCATCAAGGACGCCGTGGAGAACGTCAAGGCGGTGCACGGCGTCGATGTGGACATAGACGGCATTTCGCTCGACGATGCGCCGACCTACGAGGTTTTCGCCCGCGGCGACACGACCGGCCTGTTCCAGTTCGAGTCCCCCGGTATGAAAAAGCACCTGCGCAACCTGAAGCCCAACCGCTTCGAGGACCTGATCGCCATGAACGCCCTCTACCGGCCCGGCCCGATGGAGTACATTCCCAACTTCATCGCCCGCAAGCACGGGCAGGAGCCCGTGACCTACGAGATCGCCGACATGGAGGAGTATCTGAACGACACCTACGGCATCACGGTCTATCAGGAGCAGGTCATGCTGCTGTCGCAGAAACTCGCCGGCTTCACGGGCGGCGAGGCCGACACGCTGCGCAAGGCCATGGGTAAGAAGAAGCGCGACGTGCTGGACAAGATGAAGCCCAAGTTCATCGAGGGCTGTAAGCAGCGCGGACACGACGAGAAGATCTGCGACAAGATCTGGGGCGACTGGGAGGCGTTCGCCTCCTATGCCTTCAACAAGTCGCACTCGACTTGCTATGCCTATGTCGCTTACCAGACCGGCTACCTGAAGGCCCACTACCCTTCGGAGTTCATGGCGGCCCTGCTGAGCCGAAACCTCGCGGACATCAAGCAGCTCACGCTCTATATGAACGAGTGCAAGCGCATGGGAATCCGTGTGCTCGGTCCGGACATCAACGAGTCGATGCGCACCTTCTCGTCCAACAAGGCGGGCGACGTGCGCTTCGGTCTGGGGGCCGTGAAAGGCGTCGGCGAAGCCGCCGTGGAGAGCATCATCGCGGAGCGCAACGCCAACGGCCGTTTCAAGGACATATACGACCTGATGGAGCGTGTGAACTTCTCGGCCGTAAACCGCAAGTGTTTCGAGAATCTGGCCTATGCCGGAGGTTTCGACTCGATATCGGGCTTCCACCGCGGCAAGTTCTTCGGTGCGGACGCGCGCGACAATACGGGCGTGACCTTCATCGAGCAGCTGATGCGTTACGGCCAGCGTTTTCAGGCCGAGAAGAACAACGCCCAGCAGAGTCTCTTCGGCGGCGGCGGACACGTGGATATCCAGCGCCCCGTGCTGCCCGCATGCGCCGATTGGAGCCAGCTCGAAACGCTCGCCAAGGAGCGCGAGATGATCGGTCACTACCTCTCGGCGCACCCGCTCGACGACTACAAGATCATCATCAACCACATGTGCAAGACCCAGCTCACGGAGCTGGAAAACCTCGAAGCGCTCAAGGGGCAGGAGATAGCCGTCGCGGGTATGGTCGTCAGCGTGCAGAACCTCATCACCAAGACCGGCAAGCCGTGGGGCAAATTCGTGCTGGAGGATTACAACGGCACGCATGAATTCGCGCTGTTCAGCAGGGATTACGAGAATTTCCGCAAGTACCTCTTCTCGGATTATTTCCTCTTCGTCCGGGGACGGGTCCAGCCCAAACCCTATAACGACAAGGAGCTGGAGTTCAAGATCATCTCGATGGTGCAGCTCTCGGAGATGCGCGACACGATGATCAAGGAGATGAACGTGCTGCTGCCCGTCGAGGACGTAACCCCGACGCTGGTACGCGAATTGACGGAGAAGGTGAAGGAGGCAAAGGGCGAGACCCTTTTCCGCATCAGCGTGATCGACCGCGAAGCGCATGTTTCGCTCAGTCTCTTCTCGAAGAGCCACAAGGTGAGCCTGACGCAGTCGCTGGTTTCGTATCTGGACGATAACGAGATAAAGTATTCCATCGCATAATAACATTTTAAAACTTAATAATTATGGCTTTAGCAATCACGAAAGAGAATTTTCAGGAAGTAATTTCATCGGAGCTCCCCGTCGTCATCGACTTCTGGGCCGAGTGGTGCGGTCCGTGCCGCACGATCGCTCCCATTGTGGACGAACTCGCCGCCGAATACGAGGGCCGCGTGCTGATCGGCAAATGCGACGTGGAGGAGAACGATGAGATCACGATGAAATACGGCGTGCGCAACATCCCGACCATCGTCTTCCTCAAGGGCGGCGAGCTGGTCGACAAGCAGGTCGGCGCCGCGTCGAAGGCCGCACTCGCGGAGAAGATCGAAAAACTGCTCTAAAATGCTCCGCAGTACCGACTGGCATGGGATGCAGGCCGTCGAGTTCTCGAAAGGCGACTATACGGCCCTGCTGATTCCGGGCATGGGCGCAAACCTCATCCGGCTGACCAATACGCGGCTGGGCGCCGAGATTCTGCGGGCGCCGGCCGACGACGAGGTCGAAACGTTCAAGGGACGGCCGCATGTCTTCGGACTGCCGATCCTGTTTCCGCCCAACCGGATCGAGGACGGGCGTTATACGTTCGGCGGCCGGACTTACCGCTTTCCCATCACGAACGCCAAAGAGCACCATTACCACCACGGCATCCTCAAGAGCCAGCCTTTCGCCGTGTCGAAGGCTTGGGAGACCGGGGAGGAGGTGCTGGTGGAGTGCCGCTACTATTCGAACGCCGGAAACGACGCGATTTTCCGCGATTTTCCGCATGAGTTCAAATGCAAGATCACTTTCCGCCTTACGACCCAAGGGCTGGAGCAGGAGGTGATGTTCGCCAACCGCAGTGCGGAGTCGATGCCCGTGGGCGTCGGGTTTCATACGCCGATGCAGATTCCCTTTGCGGGCGGTGAGGCGGCGGATTATGTGATGCGCGTCGCAGTTGGAGAACAAGTTGAGATGAGCGGGCGTAATATCCCGACAGGGCGTAAGTTGCCGTTGTCGGAACAGTTCGCCAGACTGCGCGAAGGCGGATTGCGGGTAACGGACTGCGAACCGATCGAAGCGGGCTTCACGCTGCGCGAAATCGAGGTGGACGGCAAGCCTTTCCGGGGTGCGCTGGTCGAGAATCTCCGTACGGGCGTCCGCACTTTCTACGAGGTCGATCGGCAGACGACCTATTGGACGATCTGGAACAACGGCGGCCGGGTGCCCTACTGCTGTCCCGAACCGCAGTCGTGGACGACGAACGCCCCGAACGCCGCGGACCCTGCGGCCGAAGGTTTTCAGGCGATCGCTCCGGGCGAAAGCTGGCGCATGAAGTTCCGGCTGTATGCCAAGTGACCTGCCTTTACGAAACGGGGAATCCGTACGGATTCTTCAAGGCAGACAGCGGGCCTTTCGGGGTGTGGGATTAAAGTGATGTAACGACCTGATTCATCGGGTCGTTACATTTTTGTATAAGATAGTAGGTAACGAAAAGGCAACGGTTTGTTTTCAGTCTGTTGCGCTGAAATACCGCGTTTCAAATAACCTTTTGCAAGATACGGAAAATTTTCGCGATAGGCAAATTATACTGAAAAGCATCAAGGGTAATAAAATTAGATAATATTCTTTATAACAATATAACAGCTGGACGATTACAAAGTGCTGAACCTTGTACTCGTCTTCTGTTTTTATTTAAGATGAATAAAATATATCGATGATAAAATGGCAAGTCAATATATTATCAAATTTAAGAATTTTTCGATATAATTTTCTTTCAGAAATAGATGTCAAAAAATATATGTATTTTTATGATTAGATTTGACAATTATGAAATACTTATTACCCGTTGGCGGAATTAAAATAGCGCATATTTAACTCTGCCAATAGGCTTTTC
>OHPK01000464.1_pt1 | contig 21809 bp, 25 predicted proteins | sample 1577661 | NCBI WGS metagenome assembly OHPK01 (sample SAMEA3879556, study PRJEB24766) | human gut metagenome | biome: human-associated habitat; feature: feces | place: USA | collected 1985/1987
GTAGCCGGTTGTCTGTTTCCGTAAATTCCTCCGGGGCCGGTTACTTCAACGAATTGATTCCGGCGGATGGTTTTCCATTCTTTTCCATCCCATTCCGCCAGAACTCCGGCTTGAGTATCGAATTGAGTCATTGCGGCTTGGCTGTTTTCTCCGTTGTTGGTGTAGATCATCACTCCCTGCCCGGAATACAGACCTTTGCCATGAGCTCCCGGCAGTAAGTCCTGCGGCCGTTTTCCGCTTTTATCTTTATTATAGATTCGCCAGACCTCGTTCCCGTCTTTGTATAATTCTTTTACTTCCAAACTGTCGACATCCACTTCATAGAAACCTTCTTCCATTGTTCCGATGTAAATTTTATTTTCGGGGGTTGTCAGGTGGCGTGCCATGCCTGTATAGCGTCCCGGAGCTTTTTGGCAGGGAATAACCCTCACTTCTCTTTGTCGGTTTATGGCATACGGTCCGATGAAAAGTTGTTCCGATTCTTTATGTATCAGTCTGTTGGCAGGAGTCCCCCCGATGCTCTCCGGGCGAACGATTTGTTTATAGCCGGGAGTTATTTCATATAATTTGTCCGATGATCCGAAAGGCAGATGGGGGCCGTAGGTGATAACCCATAAACGGTCTGCCCAGGGAACTACGGCTCCGATTCCACATTCTCCTTCATGGTTGTAACAGGCCAATTCCGGATAGATTCCGGATATGGAATTTGTTTTTAATCCTTTTTGTGTGTTGCAACCCAAGAATGAGATGACACAAAGAGTCAGTAAAATAATTTTCATATTATTCTGATTTTAATAGGCATAGTGTTTTATAGGTTCTGTTACGAACTTATCTGGTTTATATATTTATAACCGGAAGTGTGGCACGTTCCTTGCCTTGATTTTATTTTTCACAGTTTTGCCCTATGGGTAGTAAAGGAACAGGATATAGCTTAAATTAAAAATAGAATGATAAAATAAATAAATGGACAATTTTATGATTTCGGAGGGAGAAAAAATGAGTGTACCCCGTTCGTTAGCAAGAGAATGACCGGGAATGAGATGATACATTCCCATAAACCAGAATGACCGGCCTGTTTACGACAAGAGACCGGCCATTCCGATTCCGGGTGTATAAATTATTTGTATAATTCTGTTTTGACAGGAATAGAGATTTCATAAGTCTTATGGTGTGGATTGCGTAGCTCTGTTTTGCGCAACCAGGGATTAAAGCGTTTTAATATTTTGTAGCTGATGCCTTGCTCATGAGCAAAGTCCGCCCAGCTTTTCACTTCTCCGGAAACCTTTACTTTTTTTACCTTTTCGCTAGGGTAGATCGTTCGAACATTAAAATTATACAGTTCCGGATGGTTGATGATCTGTTTCAGGGCGAGTATGCGGAAAACGTAGCGTCCGGTTTCTTCTCCCAATAGCAGGTCATAATAATCGGTTTCTTTTTGGATGGCCATTTGTTTGGAAATCATGGAACTTCCGGCATTGTATGAAGCTGCCGCCATTGTCCACGATCCGAATTTTTCGTATGCTTTTTGCAGGTATTTTGCTGCGCGCTTGGCCGAAAGTGCAGCAAGCATTCCCTCGCCGCGCGATGCGTAGGCCGCGCCAAAGCGCACGCCGCACAGCGTGCGCGCGCCGTTTTTCTCCCCCGCGTCCCGATAGCTGACCAAACCCAACAACCTTCGTCCCTCCCGCAAAAAAAGCTCCCCGCCAATATATGGCGGGGAGCGATTGCGTTATGCGCTTACCAACCCTTGATGTAGTTGGTAAGGTAGTTGAGCGGGTTGACGATCTTGCCGTTTTCGGTGATCTCGAAATGCAGGTGCGGGCCTCTGCTCACACCGGTCGTGCCGGTGATGCCGACGACCTGCCCCTGGGCAACATAGTCGCCCACGCTGACCGAGCGGGAGGACAAGTGCTGATAGGTCGTAGTGTTGCCGCTGCCGTGGCTCACAACAACGTAGTTGCCGCGGTACTTGTTGTACGCCGAGATGATGACGGTGCCCGCCTTGGCGGCGACGGCCTGCGTCGTGTAGCCCACGCGGCCGATGTCGATGCCCGCGTGGTTCGTCGACGCGCCCGGAATGCCCGTGTAGCGCGCGCCGAGCGGCGAGGTGATGTATCTGCTTGAGCACGGCCAGATGTAGCCGCCCAGAGTCGCGGTGGTATCGCCGTTCTTGGCGGCAAGCTCTCTCGAAAGGCGGACGATCTCCGCCTGCTGGCGCTCCATCGCGGCGTCCATTTCCGAAAGGACCTGCTTATACTGCGCCTCGTTCGCCTTGAGCTCGGCAAGCACCTTTTCCGCCGCCGCGCGCTGGGTGTTCAGCTCGCTCTTTTTGGCAACGAGCGTCTCCTTGGCGGTCTGCTGCTCGGCAAGCGACGCTTCAAGCGTTGCCTTCTTCTGCTCGATCTGCTCGCGCAGAGCGCGCAGATCGTCGATGACCTTCTGGTCGCTGTCCATGATCTCGCTGATAAAGTCCATGGCGCTCAAAAGGTCGGAAAAGCTCGCCGAGTCGAACAGCACCGACCAGTAGGACACCGTGCCGCGCTCCTCCATCGAGCGCACACGCTCGCAGAACTTTTCGTACTGGCGCGCCTCTTCCTCTTCGTTCTCGCGGATCTCCTGCTCGGTCTGCGTGATGAGCGACTCATAATTGCTGATGAGCGACTCAACGCCCTTGATCTCCGACTGAAGCAAGTTGATCTGCTTGTCGATGTTCTCCTTCTGCGCAAGGGCCGCGCTCTTGTCGTTCTGGATGGATTTTAGCTCTTTTTCCAGCTGCGATTTTTCCGAGTTCATACCGCTGAGCTCGTCTTTGAGCTTGTCGATATCCGCCTGCGTAACAGCGGAGGCGTCCTGCACCAGGGAAAGCGGTGTCAACTCCGTCAGCGTCAGCGACGCGAAGACGGCCAGCACCAGGAGGATGCGTGCGATCTTTTTTCTGCTCATCGTCCGCCTCCCTCACACGTGCAGGAACTTGCGGATAGCCGTCAGGCTGCCACCCACACCGATCAGGATACCGGCGGCGGCAAAGATCGCAGCCACGGGCCGCCAGATCGACGTAAAGTCGACGATCGTCAACAGCTGCAGCCGATCGGACATCGCAAGGCTCTTTGCGACCGATTCATACAGCAGCCACTGCAAGCCAAAGCCCAGCACCGCGCTGAGAAGGCCGATCATAAAGCCCTCGTACACAAACGGCCAGCGGATGAAGCCGTTCGTCGCGCCGACCATCTTCATAATGGCAATCTCGTCGCGGCGGTCGAATGTCGTGAGCTTGATGGTATTCGAGATGATGAAGACCGACACGAGCAGCAAAATGGCAATGAGCGCGATGCACACTACGCTCGCAACATTTCGCAGCGTGATAAAGCCGCCCGCGATGTCTTCGTCCACGCGGACATTGGCAACGCCTTCGACATTGTCGAAGATATCCTGCGCAGTCTTGCCGGAAATGCTCAGATCGTCAACATAGACAGCGTAGCGGTCGCGCAGAATTTCGGGGTCGAGATTTTGGAACATGTTGTCCCCCTCGTAACGCGCCTCAAAGGACTTCATCGCCTCTTCCTTGCTGATGAAGACACATTCTTTCACGTTGGCGCGCTGCTCGATGGCGCGGCCCACGGCCTTGGTCTGCGCATCGTCGCAGCTCTCGTCCACGAAGGCGAGAATTTCATACTCGCTCTCGAGCTGCTGGAGCTGCACCTGCGCATTGTACGCCACGAGCGAAAATGTACCCATGACGACAAGGCAGGCGACCGTGATGCCCACGGCCGCAAAGGACATGAATCCGTGCGAGAACATGTTGCGCATGCCCTCGCCGAAAAAGTAAGAAAAATCGTGTTTGCGCATAGCTTACCTCGCATTATAGCCGACGCCGTCGCCATCGCTCGTGATGATGCCCTGTTCGAGCGTGACGACGCGTTTTTTGAACTGATTGACAAGATCTTTCTCGTGCGTGACGACGACCATCGTCGTGCCGAGATGGTTGATGCGCTCGAGCAGGCGCATGATCTCCAGCGAGCGCGCGGGGTCCAGGTTGCCCGTCGGCTCGTCGGCGATGATGGTGCTGGGGTTGTTGATGAGCGCACGCGCAATGGCCACGCGCTGCTGTTCGCCGCCGGAGAGCTCGTTGGGATAACGGTCGGTCTTTTCCTCAAGTCCGACGAGCTCAAGCACATAGGGGATGCGCTTTTTGATCTCGCGCGGCGAAGAACCGACGGCGCGCATGGCGAAGCTCAGGTTCTCGTAGACCGTTTTCTTCTCGATCAGGCGGAAGTCCTGGAAGATGACGCCGACGGAGCGGCGCAGCAGCGGGATCTGCCGCTCGGCGATGTTCGTCAGGCTGAAGCCGTTGACGGCGATCTGGCCGGACGTCGGTACGATCTCGCCGGTGAGCAGCTTGATAATCGTCGACTTGCCGCTGCCGCTCGGGCCGACCAAAAAGACGAACTCCCCATCCTCGATGCGAAGCGAAATGCCCTTTAAGGCCGTCGTGCCGCTCTCGTATTCCTTTACTACATCGCTCAGGCGTATCATGCTCTTCCCTCAGTTTCCAGCAGGTTTTGACTCGATCCCGCAAAATTTCAGTTTTTATTATAGCGCGCCGCGCGCGCAATGGCAACAGATAATTATGTAAACTCTCATTTTTTTGGCGAAAAAGCGCAAAAAAAGGGCTGCCCGAAGGCAGCCCTGAAAAACTTCTTGCGTTACGCCTCAATGCCGCGGGAGGCAAGGTACTTTTTGACCATGAGCGCGACCTTGAAGGTGATGGCGTCGTCGAACTCACGCAGGTCAAGCCCCGTGAGCTTCTTGATCTTTTCAAGACGGTAGACAAGCGTATTTCTGTGGACGAACAGCTTGCGCGCCGTTTCAGAGAGGATCAGGTTATTCTCGAAGAATTTGTTGATCGTGAAGAGCGTCTCCTTGTCGAGCGCATCGATCGGGTTCTTCTTGAAAACCTCCTGCAGGAACATCTCGCACAGCGTCGTCGGCAGCTGATAAATGAGGCGGCCAATGCCGAGGTTTTCATAGCTGATGATGTACTTCTCGGTGTCGAAGACCTTGCCGACCTCGATCGCCATCTGCGCTTCCTTATAGGACTTCGCGAGGTCGCGCAGGTGCGTCGCCACCGTGCCGATACCGACGACCACGGTGCTCTCACCGTTCACGCGCAGCGTCTCTTCGATCTGCGCGGCGGTCTTTTCAAGGTCGCTCATCTCCACATTGTCGCCGAGCTGCTGCACGAGCACCACATCGTCCTCGCCCATGGAAAGGACAAAGCTCGTCTGCCGGTCGGGGAAGATGTTCTGCACGGTCTCGACGGGGACGGCGTCGGCCTTTTCGTCCGTGCGGCGGATGACGAACACGCCGCGGTTGAGCTCCGCCTCGACGTGCAGCTCCTTGGCGCGGACGTAGATATCGCTCAAAAGAATGTTGTCGGAGAGGATGCTCTTGACAAATGACGTCTTGTCGTGCTTTTCCTCGTAATAGCTCTTGGCGGTGTTGAGCGCGACGGTCGCCATGCTGCAGACGGTCGCGCTGAGCGCGTCCTCGCCGCGGGTGAAGGCCGCAAAGTCGAACTGACCGCCCCAGCCCTCGAGCGCCTTGAAGGTCTTGCCCTCGAGCGCGGTGCAGGCGCCCTCGGCCTCATTGATGGGCTGCACCAGATGCGGCCAGCGCTGGCCGATCTCCGGCAGGTCGGTGCAGGCGATGACCGTGCCCTCGGAGTCGATCACGCCAATGACCGTATCGGTCGTTTCCTTAAACTGTAAAACGATGTTCTGAAAAATCCTACCGGACATATTCCGTGCCTCCTTGATTTATTAGGGAGTTTGTGCATTCTGCCAACTTGATGGGACTATTATACTTTCTCCGTCTGACGATTGCAAGAACTTTTTTCTCTTTTCAACAATTTTTTTCTTCTTTTTTAGGCATTCCGTAAAGGAAGGAGAAACGCTTACTTGTCCGCGCCCGCTTTTCCTTGGGCAAATTGCCCACTTTCCCGCAGGTTTTTGATCTCTTCCGCCGTGAGCAGGCGGTATTCGCCCTTGGAAAGTCCCTCGTCAAGCGTGAGTGAGCCCATGCTCAGCCGCTTTAAGTAAACGACCGGCTTTCCGCGCGAGGCCAGCATCCGCTTGATCTGGTGGAACTTGCCCTCGTGGATGGTGATGAGCGCCTCGCTCTGCGCGTCGCTCTTTAAAATCTCAAGCTTTGCCGGAAGGCATTCAAGCCCGTCGCCGAGCGTGATGCCCTGCACAAAGGCTTTACAGTCAGCGTCATCGAGCGCGCCGTCGGTGCGGACAAAGTAGACCTTGTCGACGTGCTTTTTCGGCGCGAGCAGGTCGTGCGCGAGCGCGCCGTCGTCGGTCAGAAGCAGCAGCCCCTCCGTGTCCTTGTCGAGCCGCCCGACGGGAAACAGGCCGATCTTTCGATACTCGGGCGCAAGCAGGTCGAGCACCGTCTCCCCGCGTCCGTCTTCGGTGGCCGAGAGCACGCCCGCAGGCTTGTGGAGCATCACATACGTGTGCTCGCGATAGAAAAGCTCTTCGCCGTTCACGCTGATGCGCGCGGTCAAGGGGTCGCACTTGTCCTCCGCGCTGGCCGCGATGCGCCCGTCGACGAGCACGCGACCCTCGCGCACGAGGGTCTTGACCTCGCGGCGCGAATAGCGCCCGGTCGAGGCGATGATCTTGTCGAGTCTCTGCTGTGCCATGGTGGTTCCCGCCTTTCTGCATTCTGAAGTATCAGTGTAGCATACTTTTTCTTTCGGTAGAATAGCTTTTATCGAAAGGGTGTGGTCGCTTCATGTTCATCATCACCGCCAAGTGCTCCAAACGCCGCGTTGTAAAAATTCTGCTCATCTTCGCGTTGCTGCTCTCGCTCTTTCTGGCGCTGCGCGCGTGCCGGCATTCGTCTCCGCCGCCCGTCATCGCCGCCGGAACAAATGAAGAGCGCATTGCGTATCTTGCCTCCCTCGGCTGGGAGGTGAACGACCAGCCGATCGAAACGCTGAGCGTCACGCTGGGCGAAACGCTCGAAGAGCCGTATTTGAGCTACAACGACCTCCAGCTCTCGCAAGGCTTTGACCTCACACGCTATTGCGGGCAGACGCTCTCGCGCTACACCTATGTTGTGACCAACTATCCTGACGCCTCGCTCCCCTGTCAGGCCGATCTGTACGTCTGTGACGGCGTGCTTGCCGCGGGCGACATCGTCTGCACCGGCGAAAACGGCTTCATGGCAGGGCTCGCTTTCCCCGCCGGTTGACAGCGCTTTCTTCTCCCTCTCAGGCCCCCGCGCGGGGGCTTTTTCTTTTTGACTATTGCGCGCAGCTGTGGTATGATTTTGAAGAATAGAGGTAAAGGAATCGACCCATGGAATTTTACACTCTCGCCAGTTCGAGCGCCGGCAACGCCGCGCTCGTCTGTCACAACGATACCCACCTTCTCATCGACGCGGGCATCTCCTGCCGCCGCATCACGCAGTCGCTCGCAGTGCTTGATCTCACGCTCGATGACCTCGACGGCATTCTCATCACGCACGAGCACATCGACCACGTCCGCGGACTGACGACGCTTGCCAAAAAATGTCCCGCCCCGCTGTACGCGACGTTCGGCACCGCGGCGGCGATCCAATATCCCGAGCCGCGCCTGCGCGCCTTTGCCGCGGGCAAAGAGTTTACGATCAAGGACCTGCACGTCCGCTCGTTCCGCACGTCGCACGACGCGAAAGAGAGCGTCGGCTACCGCATCGAAAGCAGCGACGGCTCGCTCGCCGTGCTGACCGACACCGGCTACATCACCGATGAAGCGCACGACCTCGCCCTCGGAGCGGACATGCTGCTGCTCGAGTCGAACCACGATGTCGTCATGCTCAAAAATGGCGGCTATCCCTATTATCTCAAGCAGCGCATTCTCGGCGAATGCGGGCATTTATCCAACGAAGCTGCGGCGGAATTCGCCGTGGAATGCGTCCGCGCCGGCACGAGCGACATTCTGCTCGCGCACCTGAGCGACGAGAACAACTCTCCCCAGCTTGCCGAATACACCGTCGGCCGCGCCCTGCAATTGAGCGGACTGAGCGTCCGCCTTGCCGCCGCGCCGCGCGACACCATCAGCGAGGTACACGTATGCAGAAGATCACCGTCCTTTGCGTCGGAAAACTGAAGGAGGCCTTCTACGAGCAGGCCGTCAAGGAATATGAAAAGCGCCTTTCGCGCTGCTGCAAGTTGGAGCTTTTGGAGCTGCCCGAGCAGCGCCTTGGCGACGAGCCGAGCGAGGCGGAGATCCGCCAGACCCTCAAAAAAGAGGCTGCGCTCGTCGAGCAGAAGCTTCCCAAGGGTGGCGCGCTCATCGCCATGTGCATCGAGGGGCAGGAGATGAGCAGCGTGGCGCTTTCGCAGAAAATGCAGCAGCTCGCCGCGCGCGGCGCGTCGCAGCTGACGTTCCTCATCGGGTCGAGCTTCGGCCTTGACGAGGACTTAAAGAAAAAAGCCGACCTGCGGCTCTCGATGTCGCCGATGACATTTCCGCACCACTTAGCGCGCGTGATGCTGCTCGAGCAAATCTACCGCGCCTACCAGATCGAGGCCGGAACCAAATACCACAAATAACCCATCATCAACATAAAGGAGGACAACGCCCATGTCGGATGAAGTAAAGCTCACCTGGGGCAAGACAGAAAACGACCTTTTGCAGCGCTGGCCCAAATCCGCCGACGGCACGCCGGAGGAACCCGCGCTTTTGACCGTCGCGATGGACACGAATGCCGAGACGGACATGCTCTGCGCCATGCTCCGCTCGTATGACATTCCCGTGCTGCGCAAATACGAGGGCGAGGGCTCGTTCGGCAAGATCGTGCTCGGCATGCCCGGCAGCGGCACGTGGCTCTATGTGCCGTCCTCGATGCTCGAGGACGCGAAAAATCTGATCCGCCCCATTGATGAAATTCCGGAACAGGAGGACATGCAATGAATTACCGTCAGGAATATGAAAAGTGGCTCGCCTCCCCCGCGCTGAACGAGGACGAGAGAAACGAGCTCAAGGCCATCGCAAACGATGAAAAGGAGATTGAAAACCGCTTCTACGGTCCGCTCGAATTCGGCACGGCGGGCCTGCGCGGCACGATGTACGTTGGCCTTCACAACATGAACCGCCACGTCATCCGCTGGGCGACGCAGGGCTTTGCCAACGTCATCCGCGCTGAGGGCGAAGAGGCCATGAAAAAGGGCGTCGCCATCTGCATGGACTGCCGCAACCACTCGATGGAGTTTGCGCGCGCCGCGGCCTGCGTCATGGCGGGTAACGGCATCACCGTCAAGCTCTTTGAGTCCCTGCGCCCGACGCCTGAGCTCTCGTTCGCCGTGCGCGAATACGGCTGCGAGGCGGGCATCAACGTCACCGCGTCGCACAATCCCAAGGAGTACAACGGCTACAAGGTCTACTGGTCCGACGGCGCGCAGCTGCCGCCCCAGCACGCCGCCGCGATCGCCAAGGAGCTCGAGCACATCGACATCTTCACCGGCGTCACGTCGATGGACTTCGATGAAGCCGTCAACAAGGGTCTCATCACGATGCTCGGTGAGGACTGTGACAAGCGCTTCATGGCAAATGTCATGAGCATGGTCAACGACTATGAGACCGTCAAAAAGGTTGCCGACGACTTCAAGCTCGTCTACACGCCCTTCCATGGCTGCGGCCACAAGCTCGTGCCCGAGGCGTTGACGCGTCTTGGCATCAAGCACCTTTTATGCGTGCCCGAGCAGATGGTCATCGACGGCAATTTCCCCACGGTCGTCTCCCCGAACCCTGAGAATCCCGAGGGCTTCGCCCTCGCCATCGACCTTGCCAAGAAGAACGACGTCGACTTCATCCTCGGCACCGACCCCGACAGCGACCGCGTCGGTATCATGGTGCGCAACAAGCAGGGCGAGTTCGAGCCTGTCACCGGCAACCAGACGGGCGTGCTGCTGCTCGACTATCTGATCGGTGCGATGAAGCGCGCGGGCAAGCTGCCCGCGAATGCCGCCGCGCTCAAGACTATCGTCACGACCGAGATGGCGCGCGCCGTGGCGGAGGCGAACGGCCTCGACTGCTACGACACGTTCACGGGCTTTAAGTTCATGGCCGAGAAGATGAACGAGCTTGAGGGCGCGGGCAAAAACACCGTCATCTTCTCCTACGAGGAGAGCTACGGCTACATGATCGGCCACTACGTGCGCGACAAGGACGCAGTCACGGCCTCGCTGCTGCTCACCGAAATGGCCGCGTGGTACTACTCCCAGGGCATGACGCTCTTCGACGCGCTCGAGGCGCTCTTTGAAAAGTACGGCTGGTACGGTGAAAAGACGCACAACCTCGTCATGCCGGGCTTAGATGGTGCGGAAAAGATGGCCGCTCTTATGAAGTCCCTGCGTGAGACGCCGCCGAGCGAGATCGCGGGCGTCAAGGTCGCGACGTACAAGGATTATTCGGATGGCACCGCGCGCGACGCCGCAAGCGGCGAGGTCACGAGGATCGCGCTCTCGGGCTCGAACGTGCTGCGCTTCGAGCTCTGCGACGGCACGCACATCGTCGTGCGCCCGAGCGGCACCGAGCCGAAGATCAAGGTCTACATCCTCACCAAGGGTGCGGACGCGAGCGAACGCGACGCGAACCTCGCCAAATACTCCGCCTGGGTCAACACCCTCGCCTGATATTTCCCTATCCCAAAGCAGCAAAGGACGGCGCGGCACCGCGCCGTCCCCCGCTTATTTTTGCCTCACCGCGGCGAAAGGATGAATACGCCCTATGACTCTGCTCGCTCTCTACTGGTCCATTATGATCGCCTGCTACCTCATCGCAGGCAAGCTGCGCCGCCATGCAGACAAATTTCACTTTCTGGACGCGCTGACGAATCTGTTCATCTATTTTCTCATCTTCCTCATGGGTCTGCGCATGGGCGCGGATGAGGAGGTGACGTCGAGCCTTGGCAGCATCGGCGTGCAGGCGTTGTTCGTCACACTGCTCACCGCCGTCGGCAGCATGCTCGGCGGCACTGCCGCGCGCAAGATCGTGCATCTCAACCGCCGCGCCCTGCCCGTCGGCACGGAAGACAACACCGCCGGGGAACGCGGCGGCGGGGTCAACACCTCCGGCATCAAGTCCTCGATCATCATTTGCCTGATGGTCGTCTGCGGCATGCTGCTGGGCTACTTTGTTCTGCCGCAGCTTATGGCGCCCGAGCGCTTTGAAGAAGTCTCCAGCACCCTGCTCGTCATAGGGCTTTGCATCATGCTCGGCTCGGTGGGCTTTGGTATGGGACTTGACGGCAGCATCGTTCGCGTTCTGCGCGGGGCAGGGCTAGGCGTTGTCCTCGTGCCCATTTTCTCTGTGATTGGCTCGCTGCTCGCAGGCGTTGTCTATGCGTTTCTCACCCCTATGACGCTGCGCGAGGGGCTCGCCATCAGCGCGGGCTTCGGCTGGTACACGATGGCACCGAGCGTCATCTCCGGCGCAGGACACGCGGTCGCGGGCGCGATCTCGTTTCTGCACAACGTGCTGCGCGAGACGATGGGTCTCATCTTCCTGCCGCTCATCGCCAGCAAGATCGGCTACATCGAAGCCATCACCATTCCCGGTACCGCTTCGACCGACCTGTGCCTGCCGCTTGTGGAAAAGTACTGCAATCCCGAAACCATGGCTTACTCGTTCTGCACGGGCATGCTGATGTGCATCACCTGCGCGGCGCTCGTGCCGCTCATCATCGGCGCGTAAAAAATCACCCCGCAATGCACGGAAGAAATAATAAAGGGGAGTTCTCTTGTGATAGAGGGCTCCCCTTTTCGCGTCTTTACACACGGTCAAGCAAGTGCGGTATCGAACGCTCAATGCACTGCCGGGCACTGCCGACCTTCGTGGTCGATGGTGTAGTCACAGGTAAGCAATATCTTCGAAATCGGTACGATCTTATACCCCTCGGCGAGCAGGTAGTCGAGAATATCCGGCAGCGCCTCAGGCGTGTGCTCACCCGCGTTGTGGAACAGCACGATCGACCCGCTCTGCACCTTGCTTGTCACGCGCTTTGTGATCTCACCCGCCGAGATGCCTTTCCAGTCGAGGGAATCCACGTCCCACTGGATCGGCTCCATGCCTATCGAGCGGATGGTGGAGATGACGTGGTCGTCATACTCGCCGAACGGGCAGCGGATGAGCGTCGGACGGACGCCGGTCAACGCCTCGATCTTATCGTTGCAGGTGTTCACGTCTGCGATGATCTGGTCGGCGGTGAGGGAATTATAATGATCATGCGCGTTGGAGTGGTTCATGAGCTCATTGCCGCTGTCCACGATGGCCTTGGCCTGCTCGGGATACTGATCCGCCCAGTTGCCCACGACAAAAAAGGTACAGGTGACGCCGTACTCCTTGAGCACGTCGAGGATCTTCTGCGTGTTGTCCGCCCCCCACGCCGCGTCAAACGAGATGGAGCACACCTTCTGGTCGCGCTGGACACAGTAGATCGGCAGCTGGCGCGCCGCGGCCGACGCACTGACGGCGGCGGGATAATTGACGGCGGCAAAGATCGCCGCGGCGGCCAGCACCGCCGCGCCCAGCGTCAGCCATTTGCGCCGGAGCACCAGAAAGCGCGGCGGCTTTTTCTCCTTTTCAGACTTCTTCCTGCGGTCAAAATGAAACAGCATCAGCATATCCTCCCCAATTCTCTTGGTAGAGGGTATGCTGATGCGCTTCATATCATGCAAGGGGGACGGGCTTTACTCGATGCCCGCCAGCGTTTGGGCTTCGGCGACGTACTGGTCGATGAGGCCCTGCTCCTGCATTTCAGCGATCTTTTCGTTCAGGTAGGCGACAAAGTCCTCGTTGCCCTTCTGCACGCCGATGCACTGGCCCTCGCTGTCGCTTTCGATGCCGATATCCTTGACAAGGAGGTCATCATTCGCCGCGGCGAATGCAAGAGCTGCGGTGTAGTCGATGTGCACAACATCGAGCTTGCCGCTCTTGAGCTCCATGATGAGATCCTGCGCCTTGACGAGGCCGACGACGTTCTCTTCGCCCACCAGCTCGTTGGCGATGGGCACCTGAATGGTACCGTTCTGCACGCCAACCTTGTGACCACTCAGGTCTTCGGGCTTGTTGTAGAGCGCGTCATCCTCCGCGCGGATCAGAATGGCCTGCTGCTGCTTAAAGTACGGGTCGGAGAAATCGACGGACTTCAAGCGCTCCTCGGTCGAGGCCATACCGGCGATGACAATGTCAAAATCACCCTTGGCGAGGTTGATGCACAGGTTGTCGAACGACATGTCGACGACCTTGAGTTCGACGCCGAGGTCATCGGCGATGTACTGCGCGATAGCAACGTCAAAGCCGACGATGGTGTCCTTGCCGTCCACTTCCGTGTGGAATTCGTTCGGGGGATAGTCGGCAGAGGTTCCCATCACGAGCACGCCCGCCTCCTTGATCTGCTCGATCTTGGACTTGGCGGTGTCATCGGACGACGCGTCGCCGTCCGAGCTGCCCTGCGCACTGTCGTCGCTCTTGCTGCCGCAGGCGGCAAGAGACAGGATCATCATAAGCGCCAGAAGCAGCGCCGCAAATTTCTTGAATGCGTTCATTTTCGTTTCCTCCTGCTATCGCTTATTCCCACAGGGGCTTGTCCCAAAGGTTCACCTTGGTGCCGATGCCCATTTCCGTCGCGTTCAGGTAGAGCTGATAGGCGATCATGATGTCCAGCGCGCCGAGGCCCATGGACGCGGCGGCGACGAACTGATCGTCCGAGGTGCGCAGCTTCTTCGTGCCGAGCACCAGCTCGCTCAGATCCATGATCTGGCTCTCATCGAGCTTGCCCTCCTTCGTGAGCTTGGACAGCGGGTTCGTGTGCTGCTTGAGCTGTGTCCAGTAGTCGGCGACGATGCCGTCGGCCTTGAGGAAGACGTCTTCCATCACCTCGTTGGAGTGCATGGAGACGAGGCCGCAGCCGGGCGTGAGCCAGGAGGTGTCCATGAACGGCTTGGGCGCGGTCGTCTCGCCGACGATGAGCTGGGACTTGAGCGCCGCAGCCTTGCTGTCGCTCGTCGGGATGATCTCGACGCCCAAGCTGTCGCCGTACTCCTTCGTGATGCCCTCGGCCTTGGCAACGTCGATGTCGCAGAGGTACATGGTCTTGATCTGGGGCAGCGCCTCGTGCACGGCGGAGATCATCGTGCGGCCGATAACGCCCGCGCCGACAAGGCACGCGGTGTCCGCATTGGAGGGGGCGGCATACTTGGCCATCAGGCCGCCGACGGCGGAGGTGCGCATCGCGGTGATGAGCGTGCCGTCCAGAATGCAGAACGGCAGCACCGTCTCGGGGTCACTCAGGATGGAAATGTCGATGCCGTAGGGGATGCCAGGGATCGTGGCGTTCTTCTTGGACTCCGCCGCCCACTTGATGCCGCCGATGTTGACGTCGCCGCCGATGTAGCAAGGCATGGCGTTGAAGAACGACTGCCAGTTTTCCTTGTCAGGGATGCTGGTGTTGGTCTTGGGCGGGTTCTTGATGAGGCCCTGACCGAGCATCGCGTAGGTCTTTTCCGTAACGGCCAAGATCTGTTTCATATTGAGAAGGCCGGCCTTGATGACATCTTCCTGCTTAAGGAACAGAATTTCGGGATTGATCGTGTGAAGCATTTTAATTTTCCTCCAATAATATCGTAAATTTTTTAATTTTCGTTTTGTTAAATGACGTTGATGACCTTGGATAAGAACTCTTTGGTTCGTGCGTTCTGCGGGTGCTCGAAGATCTCCTCGGGCGTGCCCTGCTCGGCGATCTGTCCGCCGTCCATGAAGAGCACGCGCGTGCCGACCTTTCGGGCAAAGCCCATCTCGTGCGTGACGACGACCATCGTGATGCCGTCGCGGGCGAGGTCGGAGATGACCTGCAGCACCTCGCCGACCATCTCGGGGTCGAGCGCGGAGGTCGGCTCATCGAAGAGCAGCACATCGGGCTCCATCGCCAGCGCCCGCACGATGGCGATTCGCTGTTTCTGCCCGCCGGAGAGCTGGGAGGGATAGGCGTTCGCCTTGTCCTCAAGTCCCACGCGCTTTAGAAGCTTGAGGGCCTTTTCCTTGCTCTCCTCTTCCGACTGCTTTTTGACCTTCGTGAGCGAGATCGTAATGTTTTCAAGCACCGTCAGGTTGTTGAAGAGGTTGAACTGCTGGAACACCATGCCGACCTTCTGTCGGTGCCTGTTCACATCAAAGCCCTTGGCCGTGATGTCCTCGCCCTCGAAGTAAATTTTGCCGGCGGTGGGCTGCTCCAGAAGGTTCAGGCATCGGATAAAGGTGGACTTACCGCCGCCCGAGGGACCGATGATGACGACCACGTCGCCCTTGCAGATGGTCTCGTTCAGCCCGTCGAAGACGGTCAGGCTGCCGAACTTTTTCTGCAAGTCTTTGATCTCGAACAATACGTTACCGTTCACTCTTTCTCAGCCTCCCTTCAAAGATGTTCAGGCCCTTGCCGAGGATGATATTCAGCGCCAGATAGATGATGGCGGAGATGTAGTAGCAAGGAAGCGGATTATAGGTAGAGGTGACCACGATGCCGTTGTTGTACATCAGATCGCCGATGCCGAGGTACTGGATGATTGAGGTCTCCTTGACCATCGTGACAAATTCGTTGCCGATGGCGGGGAGAATATTTTTGACCGCCTGCGGCATCACCACGTAGCGCATGGCCTGCGCATTCGTCATGCCGCACGAGCGCGCGCCTTCCATCTGGCCCTTGTCCACCGCCTGAATGCCCGCGCGGATGATCTCGGCGACGTAGGCGGAGGAGTTGATCGAAAGAGCGATGATACACGGCAGCGCCCGCTCCAGATCGACGCCGAAGAGGGTTCCGGTGGGATAGCTGATAAAGTCGAGCTGGTAGTAAACGATGTAGAGCTGCACGAGCATCGGCGTACCGCGGATGACGGTGATATAGATGCTGGCGAACTTTTCCAGTGGCTTAAACTTGGATAGCCGCATGAAAGCGATCAGGCAGCCGAGGATCGAGCCGCAGAACACGGTGAGCAGAGAGATGAGGATGGTCGTTTGCGTCCCTCGCAGGAAGTATTGATAATAATTCGTTGCAATTTCCCAAATGTTCATGTGCTGTGGTTTCCTCCTTCGTAGGACTGACTGCGATGCTGATTGTATATTTATGTTCGTAAAATGTCAATAATGAGAATAACAATTCATATCAAGGTTGTAGCACTGAATAAAGAGACGAAATAGAGCGGAAAACGATTTGGTAAAAATATACACAAAAGTCAGCATAACTATGACGGTCGAACATCCGCCGCGGCACAATACGGCGTGTTTATAAGCAAGCAAAAAGATTTTGCTGCATGAAAACACGCGAAAAAGAAAGGTGCCGGGCTGAAACGTGCACTGTTTCAGTCCGACACCTTTTTCATAAAAGTACAAAATGCGCAAATGACCCCTGCCATCCCCAAATGGCAGGAGCCGTCTGCGTGATCGTGTGGGGCGCGCACGCGCCCTGGTATCATAAAGCCGCGAGCGGCTCTATCATCATGCGTCGTTTTCGAGCATCCGGTAGCCCACGCCGATCTCGGTGAAGATATACTCGGGCGAGGCGGGATTCTTCTCGATCTTGCGGCGGATGTTCGCCATATTCACGCGCAAAATCTGATTGTCGGCCTTGGCCTTCGGCCCCCAGATCTGCTTGATGAGATAGTCATACGTCAGCACCTTGCCAGCGTACTTGCCGAGCAGCGCCACGATCTTGAACTCGTTGAGCGTCAGGTGCACATCCTGATCGCCGATGAGCACATGGTGCTTGTCATAGTCGATGGTCAGGTCCTTGACGGTGAACTTGCCCGACTGCGCGATCTCGTTGTTGTCGAGCGGCGTACGCGTGTGACGGATGGCCGTGCGGATGCGCGCGAGCAGCTCGCTCGTGCCGAACGGCTTTTCGATGTAGTCGTCCGCGCCGAGGTCGAGCGCCATGACCTTGTCATGCTCGTGCGTGCGCGCCGAAACGACGATGATCGGCAGGCTCGACCACGAACGAACCTCCTTGAGGATGTTCATCCCGTCCATGTCGGGAAGCCCCAGGTCGAGAATGATGAGATCGGGGCAGTGCGAGGTGATCATCGAGACCGCCTCGGCGCCCGTCTGCGCCACCAGCACGTCGAAGTCGTTCGCGGTGAGAACCGTCGAAATAAAGTTGCTGATGTTCTGCTCGTCTTCCACCACGAGCACTTTATCCTTCAATTTCACTGTTGATGCCCTCCTCCAGCGGCAGATAGAAGCGGAAGCATGCTCCGCCCAAATCTAAATTTTCTGCGGTCATCGTGCCGTCATGCGCCTTGACGATGGTGTAGCACACGGAAAGGCCGATGCCCATGTTTTTCTTCATATCAAAGTTGTTGTGCGACACGCCGGAAAGCCCGCCGTTAAAAATCGTCGAGAGCCTCTCCTTCGGGATGCCGACGCCGTTGTCACTGATGGCAAAGCAGGCGTTCGTCCCCTCGCGTGAGAGGCAGACACGGATCTGCGTGACGTTTCCGCCGTGGATGGCGGCGTTTTCCAGCAGATTCATAATGACCTGACGGATCAGCGTCGCGTCCATCGGCACCATCAGCACCTCGTCCGGTACCTCGATTGAGACATGGATCGCGGGGAAGCGCTTGGTGAACTTGCTGACCGAGACGCCGACGATCTCCTCGGCTGCCTCACAGTCCTTTTCGATCTTTGCCTGTCCGCCGCTCATGCGCGTAATGGACAGGAGATTTTCGACCATGCGGATGAGCCACTGCGCGTCCTCGTTCACGTCTTCCAAAAGGCGGCGCTTCTGCTCGGGAGAAAACGAATCCTCGTTTTCGAGGATCGCGGCGGTGTTGCCGACGATGCTCGTGAGCGGCGTGCGGATGTCGTGCGACATCGCGCGCAGGAGATTCGCGCGCACGGCTTCCTTCTCCGTCTCGATGCGCAGCCGCTCCTGCTTTTTGATCTGCGTGTTCATCGCGCTGATCATCATGGACACCGTCAGCATTGCAAGGAAGGTAAACGGGTAGCCGGTGATCGTGAAGTTGAATTCCCAGTAGGGATATGTAAACACATAGTTGACAAACAGCACACCGGAGACAGCGCTGAATATCCCCCAGAAATAGCCCTCCGTCCAGCGCGAGATGGTCGCGACCGCCAGCACGAAGATGAGGTTCACGTAGCCGCTGCCGTCGTCGATCCTTCGCAGCAGCGTGCAGAGCACCGTCGCCATAGCCAGGATCGCCGCCGTCAGCAAAAGGTCGTAGATCCAACGCATTTTTTCGGGGATTTTTGCCATGTCGCCGCCTTCTCTCGCTTGATCGTTGGCGCGGAGAAAGACTCCGCATGCTTTCCGTCCCCATTATAGCATACAGCCTGCTAATTTTGTGCTAAATCGAATATTTTTTTCATGGTAGCAAAAAGGACGGCGCGATGCCGTCCCTTTCGCTGATAAAGGAAGAAGTGGAATTCAAAATTAAATCTTGCGGATGCTGACATTCGTCACATTCGCCATGTTGAAGCCGGGCTGCTGGGCGATCGCCGCCATGATGGCGACCTTGACCTCGTCGGTCAGACCGTCAGCGGGAACGGCGGGCGCTGCCGGCGCGGCAGCTGCTGCGGCGGGCTTCGGAGCCTCAGGCTTCGAGAGGATCTTGCCCATCAGCATCGTCAGGAAGATGATGCAGGTAAGGCCCACGAATGTGACGCCCATACCCATGATAACAACAAATGCGCTGGAAACTTGCATCGGCGGATACGCTCCTTTTATGTATTCTGGCGCTATTATAGCGCGCAGAATTTGCATATCAACCGTTTGGAAGTCCTCTTAGCATTGGCTTAACGCGAAGAGTTTTTCCCTTAACAGCGTTTTTATTGATGTTCAGTTTCCGCTAAAGATAAAACAGTCAGCACACCGTCTTTTACGCAGAACTTAACATCCCAGCCGCCAAAGCTCATGCCGTACACGCGCTCGGGGTCGTTCTGGTACTGTGGGCGCGGGTCCTGCGCGAGCACACCGAGCAGCGCCTCGCGCTGCCCCTCCGGCAGCTTTTGCAGGAGCTCCGGCGGGCTTTTGACTTCGATCGTCTCTTTCGGCGACGGGGCAAAGCCGCCCAGCGCCTCGGGGTGCGCGTCGGCGTAAGGAAGGTAGGGCTTGACATCATAGATCGGCGTGCCGTCCATCAGGTCCGCGCCGGAGACGATCAGCACGTCGCCGAGGCCGTCCTCGTGCCGCACACCTTCGAGCTTCACGCAGGAAAGGCCGATGGCGTTCGGGCGGAACGGCGAGCGCGTCGCAAAAACGCCCACGCGCTCGTTGCCGCCAAGGCGCGGCGGGCGCACCGTCGGCGACCACGTATCGCGCACGGCGGCAGAGAACTGCCAGATGAGCCACAGGTGCGAAAAGCCCTCGATGCCGCGCAGCGCGTCGGGATTCCGGTACTCCGGCTCGAAGACGATCTTCGCGCGAAGCGTGGGGACGAGCCCGCTCTGGCGCGGGATGCCGAACTTGGTGGGAAAGGCAGTATGGATATGGGCAATGACCTTCAGGGTCATGGCTTCGGGTGCCTGCTGCATGATGAACTCCTTGCTCAATAGATCTTTTCAATGGGGCAGTCGGCGGGGATGCCGTACCGGCTGCGGAAGGCCTGCAATTCCTGCGGGCTGCGGATCAGCTGTACCTCGGTAAAATGGCCGGTGTGCAGATCCTGAAATCCGGCCACCTGCTCCCCGGTGCAGATGCTACACCGCAGCACCGGCTTCTGGGCGGCGGGGTCGTAGGAGGGGGACATTTTCTTTTTGCCGAACACAGGCTGCTCCTCTCTTTCCTTATCTTATAGGCCGCGGCAAAGCCCCACGGCCTTGCCCTCGATGTGCAGCTCCGAAAGCTGCTCTCCGGCGTAGAACATGGGCGGGCAGACGGCGGCGTTATCGGCCAGCAGCATCACGGCATCGCCCTGCCGGTGGAAGTGCTTGAGGGTGGCTTCCTCGCCCACCCGCACGGCAGCGATCTCGCCCTGCTCCACCTCGGGCTGGCAGCGGATGCATACGATGTCTCCGTTGCATATCGTGGGCGACATACTGTCGCCGTGGCAGGTCAGGGCAAAATCCGCGTGCCACGCGGCGGGCACCCCGATATAGCACTCGATGTTCTGCTCGGCGGTGATGGGCGTGCCGCAGGCGATGGAGCCGATCAGCGGCACCTGCACCATGGTGGGCAGCGGCTCAAAGCCCGGGGGACAGGCGCAGGGCGCGTCCAGCCCCAGCAGAGCGGCGGGAGTGGTCTCCAGCGCCTGCGCCAGCTCCTCCACTTTGGACTGGGGCAGATCGTTGATGCCTTTTTCCAGCTTGGTAATGGAGGAACGGGAGCGGTAGCCCATGCGCCGGGCAAGCTCCTCCTGCGAAAGACCCAGCTGCTCCCGGCGCAGACGGACACGGGTGGACAGATCAGACATGACGGTTCTCCTGAAAACTATGTGTTGTGGCGTGCGATACAGTGTTCTGCCTTGATTATAGCAGAAAATTTCCTGAAAATCAACAATTACGGTGCGTTTTGGAAATAATAGGTTGACAGTCAATCAACAGCGGAGTATAATACAACCAATGATTGTTTCAAACGCAGCGAACTACAAAAAAGGAGCGAAGCCATGGCAAACACGAATCTGATCTACACCTACATTCAGGACAGCGGCTACAAGCTGCAATATGTGGCCAGTGTGCTGCACATCAGCAGCAACACCCTGCGGCACAAGCTGCTGGGCGAGACCCAGTTCAAGCTGGACGAGGCCGAGCGGCTTTCCACCATGCTGGGCCTGACGATGGCCGAGCGGGACGCCTGCTTTTTCGATGCCGAGAACCGGTTCTCGCGCAGTGCAACGCTGGAGCTGCCCAAAAGGGGGAAGCGCCAGTGACACAGGAGCAGCGCGATGTGACCCGGAACGCCCTGCGCAAGTACGGCGAGCGGCACTGGGCGCGCACGCCGGAAAACCGCCGCTGGCAAAGCGCCATTGATGAGGGCCTCGACTACTATCAGGCACACGACCCCATGCGGGCAGACCTGCTGCGGATGCGCTTTTTTGAGCAGCGCCCGGAGGACGAGATCTTAGAGCAGCTGCACATCGGCCGCACCACCTACCAGAAGGCGTTGCAGGACCTTTTGAGCACCATCGCTGTCTACGCCGCCCAGCGCGGCGCGTTCTGAGCAAACAGCCGTGAAAAGCAACTATAAAACAGGGCTGCTGCACCGTGTTTCGTGCAGCAGCCCTGTTTTGGTTATTTCTTCTTGGTGTCCGGGTCCTCGCAATGGCTGTGGCAGGAGGCGCAATTGCCGTTGCAGCCCTCACCCTTCCAGCCGCCCTGTCTGGAGATCCAGACCACAGCCAGCGCAAACAGCACAGCCAATATTACCAGCGTGATGATCCCGCGAAGTGTCATATTCATCCCTCGATTTCTTTTGTACGGCTTTCTGCCCCAAGTATACACGATTTACAGGCAAAGAGCAACAGCCTGCCGCACATTTTTTGTGCAGGGCGCAGCAGCTGCTGCTGCCCGGCGGCAATGCTGCACGACCGGAGCACGGCATGGCATTTTTGCAGCCAGAAAAAAGGTTTCGAAAAAAGTAAAAGTTTTTTAAATTAGGGCTTGCATTTCGGCAAAGGCCGTGCTATAATAATCACGTTCCAGTTCGGAGCGCACAACACAAGAAAATATGGAGGATTAGCTCAGCTGGTTAGAGCACCTGCATCACACGCAGGGGGTCTGGGGTTCGAGTCCCTAATTCTCCACCAT
>OHPK01000469.1_pt1 | contig 21746 bp, 18 predicted proteins | sample 1577661 | NCBI WGS metagenome assembly OHPK01 (sample SAMEA3879556, study PRJEB24766) | human gut metagenome | biome: human-associated habitat; feature: feces | place: USA | collected 1985/1987
AATTCGGGAGGAAAAATCCGGGAACAGTCGGGTGTCGGAATTATATCCGGTTCCGGCGAAAGCGGGTTTCAGGGCAATACCCGCACGCATCAGGGTATCTCCGTAAGCAGTCAGTTCTTCTTTTTCCCCATCCATATTTACAAATCGCGAAAGAATCTCCTGTAATGCAGATCCTTGCTTGATATGAACCGGAGAAACGGTGTTCACAAGGTCTCCGAAGTCTTTCAGATTGTATTTGATATTCCTGCCGTAGAAATGATATTTCACATCCGGAAGTAACCCCACCGGTCGATAACAGTCATGGGACTGGTTCGGAACTGCCAGACGCCGGAAGAACAGCCCCACTGCTCTTCTGCCATCCGGGGACACGCAGGTCCAGGATAAGGTTTCCGAGTCAGAATCCTCGTTTTCTGTTCCACGGTAAAAGGTTCCAAACTGGAAAACATCCCGCCATTTTTTATAAAGTGTAATCTGTTCCCGGATTGCGTTGAGATCACTTCCGGACAGATCCTTTAAATTGCATTCATATCCTAAGACGCCGAAGGAAGCTACCTGAAAACGGGTTTCAAGGGGCGTGATTCTTAAGGTCTGATGATTTGGACAGGATGATACATGTGCTGTAAATACCGATAAGGGATATCCATAGCTGTAACTGTTCTGAATCCCGGTACGGCACAGTGCGTCAGTATTATCGCTTGCCCAGATCTGCGGGAAATAACTTAATATTCCCAGATCAAAACGATTTCCACCTGAACTGCAGCCTTCAAACAAAATCTCAGGGAAACGTGTGGTAAGTTCATCCATAATGTGATAAAGCCCCAGCACATAACGATGTGCCGTCTCTCCCTGTTTCGCAGCCGGCAGATAAGGGGAATAAATATCACTAAAATTACGGTTCATATCCCACTTCACATAACGGATGTCTCCGGAGGAAAATACCTTCGTCATGGAATCTATTACATATTGCTGTACTTCGGGATTGCACAGATCCAAAAGGCGCTGATTACGTCCCTCGGAGTGGGGATGTCCCGGAATCATCATTGCCCAGTCGGGATGTTTTTGATAGAGACGGCTGTTTTCACTGATCATCTCCGGCTCAACCCAGAGACCGAAATCCATCCCCAGAGCTTTGATTTTTTTACTGAGGGAAGCAATTCCTCCGGGCAGCTTCTTCGGATCCGGTTCCCAGTCTCCCAGGGAGGAGGTGTCATCATTTCGCCCGGAAAACCACCCGTCATCCATGACGAACAGTTCGATGCCGACATCTGCTCCCGCTTTTGCCAGCTGCAACAGCTTTCTCTCATCAATCTTAAAATAACAGGCTTCCCAGCTGTTTAACAGAACCGGACGAGGTCTTCTCTTCCACACTCCTCGGACAATATGCTCTCTGATAAAGGAATGTAACTGTCGGCTGAGTCTTCCATACCCCTTCGAAGAATAACTTAAAACAGCCTCCGGTGTATCAAAGTGCGCTTCCGGAGTCAGCTCCCAGGAAAAACTTTGTGGATTGATCCCACTTACAAAGCGTAGCTTCCCATAAGAGTCTTTCTCAAGGGCTTCATAATGATTTCCACTGTAGATCAGATTGCAGCCGATACAGGAGCCAAAAGTCTCACAGGTGTTCTTATGTCCCAGGATCATAAAAGGATTCGAGCGGTTCGAAGAGGTTCCTGTATAAGAAGCATTTACAAATTTGCCGGAACGTAAGGAAATCTGTTCTCTGTGCATTTCTCTTGCCCAGGCACCACTGAAATGAGTGATCATGGAATAATCCTCTGTCAGATCTAATTGTGCGCTGAGGCATCGATTCAAGGTGACAGATGCGTCACTATGATTGATCAACCGTGCGCTTCTGGTAATGACATCACATTCTTCGAATACGGTATAAAACAGCTGCAACTCCAAATGATTCGTAACATCCTGCAAAACAATCTGAAGGCATTCCGCGGAATCAGTTCCCACTTCCGAATAGCTGTGAGGAAGTCCGGAATCCTGCAGGCACTGCTCTCTTTCCTTTAAAGTAATAATTTCATAGGAATCAAAAGTAAAGTCAGAGGTGACACTTCCGTCGGCAAATCTGACTTCCAGAAAAGGTTCTCTGATATCTCCCTTTCCCAACGTACCAACCTCCAAGCAGACATCTTCCATGGAGATCTGCGGATGTTCCCTGTCGTAGGTACAGGTGTTGCCCGGAGCGAAGGCTCTCTGTATGACAAGGGGCGCACAGGAGGAAGGATCCTGTGAATCCACAGTGATCCGCTCCCCGTAATACAGATGTTCTAAATGTCCGGTCTCCATGACCCGCATTCCGTAGGTTGTGTGGGCAGTCTGTAAAAAGAACAATGGGCTCGTATCTGTATCTTTTACAATCTGAATCATGCTTTAAGCCTCCTGAATCTCTTTTAATCGTTCCTCGGTCAACTGATACTTCTTATGAAAGCAAATGACACCGATGACAAGGAGCAGAATGGGGAACAGTGTCATCGTCATACGAAGTCCAACCACAGAGCTTCCGGAAGCTCCTGCAGTTGCCACAGCATCGCTGGTATCAGAGCTTAAGTTGCAGAGGTTCAGGCACAGGGATGCCGCTAACGCAGCAATACCGGAAGCCAGTTTTACCACGAAGGTCTGCATGGAGAAAATGACACTCTCGTCTCTGCGATGATTTTTCCATTGACCGTAATCTACGGTATTGGCTAAAAATACGGTGGTCAGTACGGTCAGCATACCATTGGCGGCAAAGATCAGGAAGCCGGGAATGAACAGTAAAAATACATTACTCATATTCGTAAAACATAAAAGAAGCAATACAGCATATCCGGCAATTGCCATCAGGAAGCTGACATAGAAGATCCGGATGGTATTCATAAACTTACGAAGTAACGGGAACAAAAGCATCATGGCGAGAATCTGTACTGCCCCGCCGAAGGTGTTGAACAGTGTATAGGAATTGTACCAGGTATCTCCGCCAAAATCGTATTTAAAGAAATAAATTACCAGGTTGGAGGTGGTATAGATCGCGCAGTTGATCAGTACGATGGTAATGACCACTGCCATCGCCTGATCGTTCTGAATTAACGCCTTGAACATCTGACCGATGGAAGGTGCGTCCACATCTACCGTAGATTTTTCCTTGATATTAATGCAGGTAACGGTAATAAATATCACGAACAGCACGGCAATGATCAGGGTGAACCGGGAGAATCCGACCCGCTCTTCTCCTCCGCCCAGGGCATTGACGCAGAGCATGGTGATCACGGTGATAATGGCAGAGCCTACACCGGCGCAGGAACGTCCCAGCGTAGACAATCCTTCACGCTCTTTTCCGCTGTGAGTAAATGCCGGTATCATGGACCAGAAGGGAATATCCATCATGGTATAGGTCACGCCCCAGAGAATATAGGTGACTGCAGCATAAGCTACCAGTCCACTGCCATTCAGTGCAGGCGGTGCCGAGAACATCAGATACAGAACAACGGCATTGGTCACCGTGCCGATCATCAGCCAGGGGCGGAACTTCCCCCATCTGGTCCTGGTCTTTGCCACGATGACGCCCATGAAGGGATCGTTAAACGCATCGAACACTCTTGCAACCAGCAGAATGATACCCATGGCTACGGCGTTCACGCCTAAAATATCCTGATAATAATACAAAATATAGCTGGCAGACAGCATGTATACCATATCCTTGCCTACCGCCCCCAGTCCATAAGAAAATTTTTCTTTTCCACTTAAACCCATAATGTAACCCTGATCCTTTCTTTTGAAATCCTTTGAAATCTAACGCTCAAATGAAACCATTAAATCATAATCTGAAAAGGTATCCGTATTTCCCCTGCCGTCTGTGACTGCAACAGCAAAGCTCCCCGACCGGATCTTCCCGTACTCTTAACATAAGTTCCACCCATGCCTCCCTGTAAAGCAATGGTGTCAGGTCCGATGATGGAGATGTCACCTTCCGCAATCAGACGAACCGGCTCCTGATAAAAGGGAAGCACATTTCCATGGTCATCCACTGCACGGATCCGCACCAGTGCCACATCATAGCTGTGCTGTTCCGTCAGAATGGTATGATCCGCTTCTGCTTCCAGCCGGATTTCGCGAACCGGTTCTTTGGTGACGGATTTTACGACTTTGCCGTCTTTGATAGCGTCAAACCGGTATATGGTAGCCGTACCGCCCCAGTCACCGATGTACTTTGTATACAGTCTGGTCACTTCCGCGAAATCGATATGATAGATCAGAAGCAGTTTTAAAGCCGTAAGATATAATCTCTTTGGAATGTGGTTCAGGCTTCCTCGCGCTACGAGATTCATGGCATCCGTGATCTCCTTTGCATGTTTCGGACGGAATCTTTCGTTCTGTGCAAAAGAATCTCCGATAAAATCATCGATCAGGATGGGACCGTGCTTTAAGTGCTTATAAGGTGACATTCCCGGCAGATATTCCTTGATAAAACGGTCATTTTTGTACATCTTCACGCTGTCTGCATTGGACAGAATGTAGATGTTGCCGCGGTTACAGCCGGGATGCTCTCCGATATCCATGGAGGAAGTGATCTCCAATACAGGAGTCTGTTCCTGCTCACAGGCATAGATATTTGCTGCCAGCTTCGGATTCCGGAACATATCCATGACACCATGATAACAGATCCTGTCACCGCTTCCGAAGTCTTTGTGGGTGTTGTAGTCGAACATGCACCAGCCGAAGCTTCCGGCGATATCGGGCTGACCTGCCACAGCATCCAGTACATTGGCGTGGCGTATGGCATGCTCACTGCGGCGCTCTTCGTTGTCGAAGGCCTTTGTGGGATACATATGCCCGTTGTACTCACTGATCAGATAAGGCTTCTCCATATCCGATGTGACTTTTTTCTTCGGATCACAGCCGGGCATCTCACCATCGTGCAGAAAATCATTATACGTATAGACATCTTCTAACAGATGACTTTTTTTCATGGCACGGACACCACCGGTAGGTCTTGATGGATCCAGCTTATGTGCCACGGCATTGGTCTTTTCGTAAAAAGCATCGTCATCCGGTGACTCATTGATGCGTATTCCCCATAAAATGATGGAGGGATGATTACGGTACTGTCGGATCATGTCTTCGGCATTTGCCACAGCCTGTGCTTTCCAGGAATCATCTCCGATATGCTGCCAGCCGGGGAATTCTGTGAATACTAAAAGTCCAAGCTCATCACAGCGCTCTAAAAAATAATGGCTCTGGGGATAATGGGAAGTCCTTACGGCATTTAAACCCAACTCCTTTTTCAGAAGATCCGCATCCAGCCGTTGCATGCTCTTAGGCATGGCATATCCCACATAAGGGAAGCTCTGGTGGCGGTTTAAGCCGCGGATCCGCAACTTCCTGCCATTAAGATAAAAGCCGTCCTTTTTAAATACTGCTTCCCGGATACCAAACGTGGTCTCTGTCTCATCCAGGAGCGTATTATCCTGATATAGCTGTGTCTTTAAAATATAGAGATTAGCTTCTTCGGTGTCCCATAACAGAGGAGCGGTAATGGTTGCCGTGAGGGAGAACTCCTTGTCGCAGGAAACATCCGTAGAAACAGTCTGCTCGCACAAAAGCCTCCAGGATTCCTGCGCGGCTGCGGTACTTTTGGGCATGTAGTACTGTCGGATGGTCACGTTCTTATCACTTTCAGTAAGCGTGATCTCAGAGGTGATCTGAGCTGTCACGGGAGACGATCTGAAATCTATCGCTGTATGGACGAAGATATCCGAAAGGGAGACTTTTTCCTTTACTTCCAACCGGACATCCCGGTAGATACCGCCATAGGTCATATAATCGATCACATAGCCAAAAGGCGGAACGTTTAAATTCTCTCTGCTGTCTAAGCGGACACAGAGCAGGTTATCCTGCCCATAGAGTACATTGTCTGTTAAATCTACAGTAAATGCAGTGTAACCGCAATGATGCTCTCCCACCTTTTTCCCATTACAAAATACAGTACTGTCATGGGCAGCTCCCTCAAAAGTAAGCAGGATCCGTTTTCCCTGCCAGTTCTTTGGAATCAGGAGATGGCGCCTGTATCCGCTGACCATCTGGTAGAGGGATTCGTCAAAATAATGAAACGGGGTTTCCTTACAGGTATGCGGCAGACGTACAGGCTGCAGTGTGTTTTCCGGATATTCCGGTGCCATTAAACTGTCCTCAAACTGTTCAGTGAACAGCCAGTCGTCGTTTAAGTAAAGTCTATGTGTCATAAGTTCATCTCCCTTTTTGTCTGCGTATTTACTGCCTCTGTGTGATTCCGTACATGAGAATATTTACGACCTCGTTTAAGGCGTCCACGTAAGTCAGATGATTCTGTGCGAGGATATCTCTTTGGAAAAACTGCTCAATGGAGGCTTCCAGCATCATTTTCACCAGGCAGATGGGAACCGGGCGGATACTGCCCTCTGCCATGCCTGTCTCGATCAGCTGGATCGTAGGCTCCCAGCCGGTCTCTAAGCGAAGCTCCACTTTATGGTAGATCTTAGGATATTTGTCCCGTAGGGAATAGAGCTTTCTGAGGTCAATATTCTGATAGCCTTCCGGCAGGACACCTAAGATGCGCTGTAGCTTTTCGATGGTTCCCAGCGTAGGATCCGTCAGGATCATATGCTCGCTTTCCTTGATCGAATCAAAAATATAATCTACCATGGCAAGAAACAATGCTTCCTTATCGTCATAGACGGTGTAGATGGTCTTTTTGCTGATGGAAAGTTCCTTTGCCAGGTCATCCATCGTGAACTTCAGCCCTTTCCGATCGAAGACACGAAGGGTGGCATCCAAAATGTTTTTTTGCAGAGCATCTGTGGTATCCATAGGTGTTCCTCCGTCTTTAGATGAGAATTATCATATATTTCCTTGGAAACGCAAATGTAAAAAATAGTTTCCTTTGATACAAGAGTAGCATTTTGTAGGGGAATATTCAAGAAACGTTTTTACTAAAAAGAGTTTCCTAAAATTGTGAAATATAACAAAAAACCAGCCAAACGAGTGTTGACTGGTTTATAAGCAGGTTCTTATATTTTTTTCCATTGTTCTGCCAGGGTAGGATGGGACTTTTTACGGGTGATTTCCACCAGACCAAGTGGTGTCATATCCACGATCCGGGGATGCTGAGGATCCTGTGTGGTCAGCGTTTTCAGGTATTTCAGCAGTTCCTGACGATTTTCCTTTTCTGCCATATTGATGAAGTCTACGATAATGATACCGGACAGATTCCGCAGACGCAACTGTCTTGCAACCTCTTCTGCAGCTTCGGCATTGACCTGATAATAGGTCTCTTCTCCCATCTTCTTAGATTCATTTTTGCCGGAATTGACATCGATGACTGTCATGGCTTCCGTAGGCTCAATGACCAGATATCCGCCGCATTTCAGCCAGACTCTCGTATCCAGTGCCTCATCCATCCCCCTTTCGAGAGAATATAAAAGACGCAGGGAAATGGCAGGATCATCATACAACCGGAGGTTCTTCTGCTGTAAAAGCGGATGACTGCTTTCAGAAAGCTTGTGGAAGATCTCAGGGTCGTCCGTAAGGACTTCACTGTATTCCGATGGATCTGCCAACTGTTCCAATGCCTCGTAGATGGCTTCAGAAGGCGCAAGAAGACAGGTAAGGCATACTTTATGGATTGCCTGATTTAAAAGGATCTGAAGGGCTTTGGATGCGCTCTCAGGGGTGACTCCGTTTTTAACAAGCTGTTGCTTCATCCGGGAAGGATCTGTGGTAACGGAAGCGCGTTTCGTCTTCTGGGCATCTCTGGTGACCATGACTACCAGTTCATCTCCGGCTTTTAAGCTTCCGTCCGGCTGTCTGTTGGTAAGATGTGCCGTACCTGCTTCCCGTAATGGCAGAAAGCACAGTTCCCCGGGCGCAATCTCCACGAAGCAGGCATCGATGTTTTTCGCCACATTCTGTATTTTTCCAAGGTAGATTCCGCCAAGCTTACTGGCATTCGAACGAAGTACCCGCACAGCGGCAATTCCACCGGAGTTCACAAGTAATGCCACATTTTTATCCCGAAGCTTCGTAAAGATCATTTTCCCGGTAGTACAGTCCGTGCTCTTACGGATCTCATTTATTTCTTTTTCTCTTGCCGGTCTGCCGCCGGTGAGACTGCGGCTCATTCGCTATCTCCGGAAGCCGCTTTGTAAGCTTCTTCGCTGTCATAACCGATGGCGTCTAAGGGAAGCAGTTCTCCGGCATCGCTTCTTAAATAGGTCTCTTCTCTGTTGACCATAAGGGCATTCTCAGGGAGGGGGTCTCCATTTTCCGCAAATAATGACTCCACTACCTGAATGGGCTTGATATTGCCGGCGCTGGATGCATCTACCAACAGATACAGGCTGTTACCATCCACGGCTTTCAGCTCATAGATGCCTTCTTTTAAATTGATTTCCCGGCTGCCTTTTTTGGTCTCCTTGGTGATCAGGATCTCATCCTTGGCAAGGAAGCGTTCCACAGCAGGTGCCAGATCAAAATGAGGACCTCTGCCCTCCCGGAAGGTTACGGTATATCCGGCGGCAGCCACACTTGCCATGGCATTGCCCGCCTTATCCGGCAGGATCTTCACGGAAGTGATCTCAATGCCGGGTACAGATGCGGCATTGAGCCGTGTCTTAACATCCTCGCAGGAAGTCAGGGAATGTACTTCCAGATCCATATATTCTCCGTTGCTGGTCAGTCCCACGCCTAAGGGTGCGGCGAAGGACATGATCTGATGGGGGCTGAATCCTCCGGTATAGGCTACGTCCAGTTCTGCTCTGCGGTTGGCTTTCTGGAAAAAACGCATTACATCCAGATGGCCGATAAAACGTACCGGTCCGTATTTTTTGAATTTAATTCTTAATTTCATAATTTCTGTCAAATTTCTATGCGGTCTTTCTTGAAAGACCTGCAATTCCCTTTCTTCTTATTCTTCAACATTCAATAACGTGCCATAAGGGTGTGTCTCGTACGATCAGTCTCTGGGCTCTACGCAGATACCGCAGCCGAATCTGGCGGCACCGCAGCCCTGACATGCCTGTTTGCAGTTCGGTGAGATCGTCTCGTTTTTCGCCTTCTGCCATTCTCTCTCCAGGAAAGAACGGGAGACACCGCAGTCCAGGAAATCCCAGGGCAGGATCTCGTCCAAGGGTCGTTCTCTGTGGGAATAGAAATCCGGATCCAGACCGCAGGCAGCGAAGGCTTCCATCCAGACATCATTGTGGAAGTATTCGCTCCAGGCATCGTAGAAGCAGCCCTTGTGATAAACATATAAAAGCACCTGGGACAATCTCCTGTCGCCTCTTGCCAGCACACCTTCTAAGACGCTGACATCCGCTTCGTGCCAGTTGTACTTGATACTCTTCTGGTTCAACTGTTCGGAGATGGCTTTTCTGGTCAGATATGCCTTTTCCACGAATTCTTCCTTGGTACACTGGGGTGCCCACTGGAATGGAGTAAAGGGCTTCGGTACGAAGAAGGAAGTACTGGTAACGATCTGTACTCTGCCGTTGACACGTTTCTCCTTCGGCACCGTATCGAAGAAGGTGGCTGCAATCTTATTGGACAGTTCAGCGATGCCGCGGATATCCTCCTCGGTTTCGGTGGGATGTCCCAGCATGAAATACAGCTTGACTCTGGTCCAGCCGCCCTCGAAAGCCAGCGCGGAACCATGCAGGATCACTTCTTCCGTCAATCCTTTATTGATGACATCACGCAGTCTCTGGCTGCCGGCCTCCGGTGCGAAGGTCAGGCTGGATTTTTTCACATCCTGCACCTTACTCATGACATCCAGGGAAAAGGCATCAATACGTAAGGACGGCAGGGAGATATTGATATGTCTCTTGTTGCATTCTTCCATCAGGAAATCAATCAGTTCCGGCAGTTTGCTGTAATCACTGGAGCTTAAGGAGCTTAAGGAGATCTCCTCGTGACCGGTATTTTTCAGCATCTCCATGGCGTATTTTTTCAATACTTCCACGTCACGCTCTCTGACCGGACGATACAGCTGCCCAGCCTGGCAGAAACGGCATCCGCGGATACAGCCTCTCTGAATCTCTAAGACCACTCTGTCCTGTGTGACCTTAATGTAAGGTACCACGGGCTTCATGGGATAAAAGCTGTCGGTCATATCCGTCACCAGTTCCTTGCGGATCGTAGCGGAAATCCCCTCTTCGGTCGGGCGAAAGGAAGCGATGGTGCCGTCCTCATGATAAGCAGTCTCATAGAATCTGGGAACATACATGCCGGGCAGCTTCGCAGCACGGCGTAAGAATTCTTCTCTTCCCACCTTCTCTTCTCTGCACTTTTTATACAGATCGATCAGTGGACGATACTGGGTCTCGCCTTCACCGATATAGAAGATATCGAAAAAGTCTGCAATGGGTTCCGGATTATAGGTGCAGGGACCGCCACCGATGACAATGGGACAATCATCCCCGCGTTCTTCTGCAAGCAGCGGAATCTGTGCAAGATCCAGGACCTGCAATATATTCGTATAGCACATCTCGTACTGGATGGTGATTCCCAGGAAATCAAAATTCTTCACCGGATCCTGGCTCTCCAGAGCAAACAGAGGGATATTTTCCTCACGCATGATGGCGTCCAGATCTACCCAGGGAGAATAGACTCTCTCACACCAGACATCGTCCCAGGAGTTGAGCATTCCGTACAGGATCTGAATGCCCAGATGGGACATGCCGATCTCGTAGACATCGGGGAAGCACATACAGAAACGGACATCTATATTATTTAAGTCCTTCACCACCGCGTTCACTTCGTTGCCGATGTAACGGGCAGGTTTCTCAATCTTCATCAGAATATCATCGCTTAATGCTAATTTTTCGTTCATAATTACCTCAAATGATTATTATAATGATCTCTCTCAAATTGCTAATAACTATTCAATACATCATTATACCTTAAAAAAAACAGTTCTGCCAGTACCAAAAGGTACATAAATATAAACTGCAGAGCATGGTCTTATAGAGGAGGGATTTTTTGGAACCATTAGATGATAAGAATACAGCACAACTGCTGCAGCAAATGCGCAGACAGACAGAAATAAGGCCGGAGCAGGAAGAATCCAGTGGTTCCGGTAGTTCTCATACCGGGACTTTCAGAATCCGTCTTGCTCTGGCCGGAGTATTACTGCTTACAGTGATATTGCTTGATCGGGAAAATAAAAGCTTTGCCGGTCTGTCCATGGATCAGGTGCTGTCTTACGTTACGGAGGTAGATTACGGAACATATATCGAGACCTGGATGGAAAATGCGGTTAACGATTTGCAAGCTCTGTAGTGATTTCTTCCCAGGTGACATTTTTTTCTGCCATCAGGACCATCATATGATACAGGAAATCACTGATCTCATATTTGACCTCATTGGGGTTGGGATTTTTGGCAGCGATCACAATCTCGGTCGCCTCCTCGCCCAGTTTCTTGAGAATCTTGTCAATGCCTTTGTCGAACAGGTAATTGGTATAGGAACCCTCCTTGGGGTGGACCTTGCGATCCTTGATCACATCGAATACTTCCTCAAATACCTGTAAGGGGTTGCTGCTTTCTTCGTAATCCTTTTTTGTGATCTCGTTAAAGAAACAGCTCTTGCTGCCGGTATGACAGGCAGCACCGATCTGTGATACCTTAGCAAGGATTGTGTCCATATCACAGTCAGCCACCAGTTCCTTCACATACTGGTAATGTCCGCTGGTCAGTCCCTTCAGCCACAATTCCTGACGGCTTCTGCTGTAGTAAGTCATTTTACCAAGCTTCAGAGTCTGTTCATAAGCTTCCTCATTCATGTAAGCCATCATCAGAACTTCCTGAGTACGGTAATCCTGCACGATAACAGGTACCATGCCGTCACTGTTTTTCTTGAAATCTTCCCACTTGTAAGCAGCCTGGAAGGATTCAATGGGAATATCATTTTCCCGGCACAGATCCTTCAGGGCAACGATTTCTTTCACATTGTCATTGATGGTATTACCGGTGACACCGCATACATTTTCATATGCGAAGATCTCCAGCAGCTTGTTCAGTGCTACCTGATTGATCTGCACAAAAAAGGGAAGAGACAGAATACTCTGCGTCTCCCGGATCTGGTGAGGATTCATCAGGATCATGGCAGAGATATACTTTTCAATTTTATCTTTATGTAATTCCAAAACGGCGGGATCATTATAGGAGATCAGTATCTTTTCCTTGCCAAATTTCAGGGAGACTTCCTCCGTGATCTCAATATTACTCTCTTTCTCATAGTCGAGAACCGCTTTTTTACATCCGGCATAAAGTAATTTCTTAATGTCCTCCATGCGCTTTACATTGCCGGCACCGATGACATCCACTTCCGCTTTGGCGCAGATTTCCTTAATGATATCCAACGCTGCCTCATGCTCGGCGTCTCCTTCGGACATATCGAATAGGATCAATTCATCTGCATTGTGCTCACAATAATAATCTGCCAGACGTACCGGGTCGGTATCCACGATGGTGGTATCCGTAAGATTTCTTACCGCATGCTCATGATATAAATAAATACAGGGAACAAATTTCTTGATGATCATAGTAATCCTCGTGTTTTCTATGCCTGCAGGGTACGGACCACAGGCATGTATTTTTACAGACTTCCTTTGGTACTTAATACATCCGTTACCTTCGGATTATAGGAAACGGCCTGATCCAGTGCTTTGGCAAATGCCTTGAATATTGCCTCGATCATGTGATGATTGTTACCGGAGGACAACATTTTGATATGTAGATTCATTCCGGCACTATAAGATACAGCATAGAAAAATTCCTTCACCAGCTCGGTATCCAACTCGCCTACCTTGGGCACTGTGAATTCACATTCAAAATTAAGGTAAGGGCGACCGCTTAAGTCAACGGCACACAAGGCAAGCACTTCATCCATGGGCAGGATAAAATAACCGTAACGGTTGATTCCTTTCTTATCTCCCACTGCCTTTTTGATGGCTTCGCCTAAGACGATACCGGTGTCCTCCACCGTATGGTGGCCGTCTACCTGTAAGTCTCCCTTTACTTTACAGTCCAGATCAAAAAAGCCGTGTCTCGCAAAGCCATCCAGCATATGGTCAAAAAATCCGATGCCGGTAGACAGATCTGCTTTTCCGCTGCCATCCAGATTCAGGGTAATGGCAATATCGGTCTCTTTTGTTGTTCGGTTCACAGATGCTTTTCGTTCCATAGTATCTCCTAATCTTCAAATCTCACTTTAATACTGTTTGCGTGTGCGGTCAAGCCTTCGCTTTTTGCAAAGGTCTCGATCTGGTTATGTACTTTCTCCAGAGCCTGTCTGGAATAAGAAATGATACTGGTTTTCTTGATGAAATCATCTACATTTACCGGTGAGAAAAATCTTGCGGTACCGTTGGTAGGCAGGATGTGGTTCGGACCTGCAAAATAATCTCCTAAAGGCTCGGAAGCATACTCTCCTAAGAAAATGGCACCGGCGTTGCGGATACGTGTCATGGTGTCGAACGGATTCTTTGTAATGATCTCCAAGTGCTCAGAAGCAATGGCATTAGCCGCATCAATGGCATCTTCCATATTGTCAGCTAACAGAATGTAGCCGTAATTGTCCAAAGACTTCTGAATGATGGGAGCACGCTCTAAGACTTTGACAAAACCGTCTACTTCCTCGGATACCTTCTCGGCAAGCTCCTTGGAAGTTGTGATCAGAATAGCACTTGCAAGCTCGTCATGCTCTGCCTGGGACAGAAGATCTGCCGCAACGTATCTGGGAGTTGCGGTCTCATCCGCCAGCACCAGAATTTCACTTGGGCCGGCAATGGAATCAATGCTGACATAGCCGTACACTGCTTTTTTGGCAAGTGCTACGAAAATATTACCGGGGCCGGTGATCTTGTCTACCTTCGGAACAGACTCTGTGCCGAAAGCCATGGCAGCGATGGCCTGTGCTCCGCCAACCTTATAGATGGTATCCACACCGGCGATATCAGCAGCTATCAGAGTTCCGGGATTGACTTTACCGTCTTTTCCGGGAGGGGTGGTCATAATGATCTCATCTACACCGGCTACTTTCGCAGGGATCACATTCATCAATACACTGGAAGGATAAGCGGCTTTTCCACCGGGAACATAGACACCTGCCCTCTCAATGGCGGTGATCTTCATACCTAAGATAGTACCGTCGGGCTTGGCATCGAACCAGCTGTTGCGAAGCTGCTTCTGGTGAAAAGCACGGATGTTCTCTGCGGACTGACGGATCACATCGATCAGGTTGTCGTCCATCTGCGTATAAGCCTCCGCAATCTCCTCCTTCGTGACACGAATGTTTTCTGCGGTTAAAGTAAACTTATCGAACTGCAGAGTATAATCGAATAAAGCCCTGTCACCCTCGGCACGAACTCTGTCAATGATCTGATTCACGGTGCTTTCGTACTGAGAGTAGTTATTCGGGCTTCTCTTTAAGAGGTCGTTTAAAATACTCTGTTTTGATTCTTTATCCAATGCTACGATTCTCATAACGGTACTCTCCTAATCAATATGCTGTGATTTATCTGCTCTATTTTCTGATTTATCTGGTTACGACTGTATTTTTAACTGCTCGCGGATTGCCCCCACCAGCTTGCGGATCCGGTCGGCTTCCATCTGCATGCTTACCGGATTGACGATCATGCGGGCGGACAAAGGACATACCTCTTCCAAAACTTCCAAACCGTTTTCTTTTAAGGTGGAACCGGTCTCCACAATATCCACAATGACATCTGACAGCTCTACCAGAGGACCTAACTCTACAGAACCGTTTAGCTTGATAATGTCTACTGTCTGATGCTTTTTATTGTAAAAGTATTCTCTGGCGATATTAGGGTATTTGCTGGCTACCCGGATCCTCTCATGATGCTTTAACAGTTCTCCGGCGGAAGCGGGACCGCAGACACACATACGGCATTTGCCAAAACCAAGATCCAGGACTTCGTAGACATTACGATTCTCTTCCAAAATCGTATCTTTACCAACCACACCGATATCCGCAGCACCGTATTCAACATAAGTGGGAACATCGGGGCTTTTTGCCAGGAAAAAGCGCAATTTGTATTCTTCATTGATAAATATCAGTTTTCTGGTATCTTTATCTTTCATTTCGTCGCAGGTAATACCGATCTGCTCGAAAAGTTCCAGTGTCTTTTTGGCAAGCCTGCCCTTTCCCAGAGCAAACGTAAGATATCTTTCTTCACTCATTACTGGTCTGCCTCCTCGTTCTCAGTGATGTCGGGGGAAAGTACGGTGGGAATGCCTTTTTTACGTAATTTTGCAGCCTCAGCAAGCTTTGCAAGATAATCCGTCTCGTCTCCTGCCCTGTAATACAAAATTTGGCCGGAAGCGGGAACATCAATCACTACTTTCTGACGGGATAAAGCCTCCAGCAGATCATCAATAACGATGACAAAACCGATGGCTGCCGTATCTTTACCGAACTTTCTAAGCAGGTTGTCATAACGACCGCCTTTTACCACGGCATCACCGATGCCATATGTATAAGCCTTAAATACAACACCAGTATAATACTGATATTTGCTGAGCATCCCGAGATCAAAGGTAATATATTCCGCTACTCCGTATTGCTTCAGGCGTTTTTTTAATTTCTCGAGTCTTGCGATCGCCTGTAAGGAACGTTCATTTTTTACCAGGGCTTTGGCATCCTCCAGAGATTCTATGTTTTCAAACATATCTGCAAGCTTTAATAATATGCTGTGATAAGGTTCCGGAATCTGCTTCTGTTCCAGAAGTTCCTGCGCAGCGAAAAAATTCTTGCCGGAGATGCAGGAACGGAGTTCTTTTTCCGTATCTTCATCCAGACCTGCTTCTTCACAGAGGCCACGGAAATAGTCCACTTCTCCTATGGTTACCTGAAATCTTGTCAGTCCTGTGCTCTTCAGCGCTTCGATCACCATACTGATGACTTCCGCATCTGCTTCTACGGAAGGATCGCCGATGAGTTCCGCGCCCATCTGGGTCACTTCTTTTAATTTACCCTGCAGATTGGAAGTGTTGGTGAAGGTATTGCCGTTATAGCTGAAACGAAGAGGTACTTTTTCTTCCATGAAATATTTGGCTGCACAACGGGCAATGGAAGGTGTGAAATCCGGACGCAGCACCAATGTATTTCCTTCCTTGTCAAAAAACTTATAAAGCTCCTTGCTGGGCGTGGTTCCGATCTCCTTGGAGAAAACATCAAAAAACTCGATGGAAGGTGTCTGAATATCTTCATATCCAAAACAATGAATAGCATTCTGCAGCTTCTGCTCCACAGCCAGTTTCCTGGCATATTCTTTTCCGTAAATATCCCGGACACCTTCCGGGGTATGTAAAAGTCTGTTGTTCATAGTAAGATCCTCTGCTTTATATACTTTTATGGACTTTAGCATGCTAACGTGCTACCATAGTAGCACGTAAAACTATTTGTAGTATACTAGGTGGATTCTCCGATGTCAAGAAATTTATTCTTCCCGATCTTCCAGATCTTTTTTCAAAATATCCAGATAGGGAACCAGAATTCCCTGATGCTTCGGAAGAACATATTCCGGATTTAATTCTTCGAACCGAAAGCTTTTCCGGCCGCCTTCCTGTGCTCTGTCCCAGAAAAACCGGAGCATTTCATAAGGCAGATAGTATAACAGGTCCTTATGACTGTAGAAAATCAGGAAAAAAGCAATGCCACCCTGTTTTTCAAACTGCCGCATAAATTCTACCTGGTGAGGATGAATATTCTGCAGGGAAAAAGTATCCACGGCACATTCCTTGGCATCAAAGCATACAGGGATTCCCTGCACGGCACCGATGTAGTCTACGGTACTCTTCTGTTCGAAAAAAGCCAGTGTGATCTGCCGGCTGTTTTTATCCATTTTGATGGGGGTAATAGGAGTAGGAATCTTCTGTATCAACGCCAGTCCGGCCTCCGCGTATTTTTCATTGGTACGGTTGACCATGTCTTCCAGTGTGGATCCCCGGAGTCCTCTCGTATTCCATGTTGCCATTTGTTAGGGTTCCTTTCTAACAGGCACTGTCAGGAGCCAGATTCAGAGCCTGTAAGATTTCTGCAAATTTATGGGGAAGTGGTGCGGTAAAAGTCTGTCCGCTTACTTTGGCAAGAGGTCCTTCTGCCTCTTTCGGAAAACAGATCCTTCCGGCATGCAGAAGCTGATGATGCAGAGAGTATTCCGACTGCATTCTCCTGTTTAATTTGTTGTCTCCGTATTTGGTATCTCCTAACAACGGATGCCCGGTGCCGGCCAGGTGGGCACGGATCTGGTGCGTCTTGCCGGTGACCAGTTCTACGGTTAACAGCGTGAAATCTCCTGCCACGGCATTTGGCATATAAATGGTACGGATATAGGAAGCCTCAGCGGGAGCCTCCGACGGATCAGCATAAACCTTTACGGTATTGGTACTTTCCTCTTTATATAGATAACCCTCCAGGGTACTCTCCTGTACGATTTTGCCCTTGCAGATTGTCTGATAATATTTTTTTACCGTACGATCCTTGATGATACGGCTGAGAGCCTGGGAACCGGATAACGTCTTACCACATAATACGATTCCGCTGGTATTGCGGTCCAGGCGGTTACAGACAGATGGATGAAAAGTGGCGAGATCGGCCTCAGTGATGGCATCCGTAGCCAGCAGATGTCCGATCAGCCATTCATTCAGGGATAGATCCTCCGGTTTCGCCTTCTGCGTCAGAACCCCGGCGGGTTTATTCAGCAACAGAATATCTTCATCCTCATAGAGAACACTGATATCCTTTAGGGAACGGTAAGCTTTACGGTAGTCAGAAGTGGTTTCTCTATTCTTGGTGCCGGACAGCGAGGCAAACGTTTCCTCCGAGAAAAAGCATTTTATCTCGTCTCCTTGGGCAAGAATTTCTTTTCCTTCTGCTTTTTTCCCATTCAATGTAATATTTTTTTTGCGTAACATCTTATATAAAAATCCGGTACCGGCGTTTGGAAATGCTTTTTTCAGAAATTTGTCCAGACGTTGGCCATCCTGATTTTTACCTATGGTGAGTTGCTGCATAAAAATCCCTCTTTTCAAAAGTATTTTACAGAGATACGCTTTTTAATGTCTGACAGATTCCGCCTGTCAGTTCCGGCTGTGCGGGAAGGTCTTTTAACTGTTCACATCTCTTCAGATACTTGTCAAGATCATGAAAAATTTTCACAGTGACTTCTCTGTAATTATCCTTTTTCAGGATATTCTGAATGTGTTTATAAAAAGCCTGTTCTGCGAACTTCGGATCGGACGTGTATCCGCAGAGAGTGTTGCCGCAGATGGTCATGTGATGAATCACATAATTTTTCTCATAGGAGGTAAACACCATATCATAGAGTCCGGTAAGGCCGTCGGTATGTGCGGCAATCTGCGCAGCATCCTGTTCGTTACACCCTTTATAGCGTAAGAACATAAACATCTCCACCAGACTTTTGCATGCCGGAAGACATCCCAGTACTGCTACGATGGTCAGAAGATTCTCCCGACTGCCGGTAGTGACCCATCCGGCAATAAACAGAGACAGGGAAATGGCAAAATAAAGCACCGTTCGTAAAATTTCATAATTTTTTTGGGTGCGGAGATATCCGCTGGTCCCTTTGTAGGCATCTGTGGAAAACATTCTTTTGAATTGCATTAAAATTTACTCCTTTATTCGTAAGTGTTTGATTTCATCTTCGGTCAACGCCCGGTAATCACCTCGGGAAAGAGCAGGATCCAGGGACAGAGAGCCGAAACGGATACGTTCTAAAGTAAGTACCTGATTACCTATGGCCTGCAACATGCGCTTTACTTGATGAAAACGCCCCTCGTGAATGGTCAGTAACAGGTCTCCGTCTTCGGTAATTACGGCTTTCGCCGGAGACGTTGGTTTGTCATCTCCGATTTCAAGACCAGATTCCAGACGGTGGATATCTTCTGCGGAAAGCGGCTTTTCCGGCCTTACACGATATGTTTTATCTACATGCTTTTTCGGCGACAACAGATCATGGGCCAGAGCACCGTCATTGGTTAAGAGCAACAACCCCGTAGTATCTTTGTCCAGACGTCCTACCGGGAACAGCTCCTTCTGCTCCGGTACCGTCAGGAGACTCACCACGGTGGGTGCAGTATTGTCATTGGTGGCGGATACGACACCCTCCGGTTTATTTAACATGTAATAGACATATTTTTGATAATGGATTTCTTTCCCCTGACAAATGACAATGTCGGTATCTTCATTGACCTTTGTCTCCGGCTTTTTGACTATCTGACCGTTTATCGCCACTTGTCCCTTTTTGATGTATTCCTTTACCTGGCTTCTGGTGCCTATATTATTATCACATAAAAATTTATCCAATCGCATGGACACTGATCTCTTTCTTAAGACTTAAAATTCTTTTTCCGGCATATAGTATACAAACTCTGCAAGGCAGTCTGCTATGAAAAAAATATCCGGAATCTGTTTTTTTGTTGTAATGACCTGCTGCATCCTGACACATTCTTCCTTAAGTCTTGCATATGCTGCCTTGGGCCTGGAACTTTGGTATGAAAAAATGGTGCCGGTGCTTCTTCCGTTTATGATCCTGTCGGGAACATTGATCCGCATGGGCCTGGTAAACAGTCTGATCCGACCGGTATACCCTTTGTTTGAAAAAATATTTCGTCTGTCCAGACCTGGAATCTATGTGATCCTGATGGGATTTCTGTGCGGATTTCCCATGGGAGCCCGTACCATTGCTGATTTTCGCGACAGACAGGAACTTTCTGTAACGGAAGGACAATATCTGCTGTCCTTCTGTAACAATCTTGGACCGGTATATTTTCTTGGATTTGTTCTGCCTCTGCTGCACCGGGAATCAATCCTGCCCTATTTATTCGGAATGTATGGTATTCCACTTGGGTACGGTATCCTTCTGCGTTATACAGTATATCGCAGGAAAATTCCGATGTCACAGACAATTTTCACAGTGTCAGCCGGTGGAACACCTGTTATGCCGTTGTTGGAAGCATTGGATGAAGCAGTGTATGCTGCCGGCAGAAATATTTTACAGCTGGGAGGTTATATGATCTTCTTCAATCTGCTGAATCTGCTACCGGGGATCTTTCTTCCGGATGGTCGTGTCTGTGCTCCGCTTTTGGAGATCAGCGGAGGGTTAAGCATATTGGGGGATCGATGGCCTCTTTATACGTTATTGCTGCTACCTGCAGGAGGACTTTGCTGCCTGGCCCAGACCGGAAGCTGTATCCGAAATACCGGTTTATCTCTGACCGGATATTTTTTTCATAAACTGTTTCTTACCGGACTTACAGCACTTTATTATCTGGGATGGTTCCTGTTGCGCCCGGACACATTTCTGCGTTGAGCCTTCCGTCTGCGTTTCCGGTGCCTGCTCTGTTGGATCTGATACAGTAGAAAGACCATCAGAAGCAATACCCCCAGAACGATACATATGACCAGAAACACTCCGAAATTTACTTCCTTTTTGCCTTCAGAGGATGCTCCTGTATTCCCGGCTGCATCAGCCATGGTGATCACAGAACCGTAAGCGTCGGTCACCTGGGTTTCCGATATGCGGGAAGCCGCTGCCTCTTCTGCAGCCAGGCTTTCCTGTCTTGCTTCTTCCGCAGCCTTCTCCTCGGCGTCCTCGCTGGACTTCTCGTTGCCCTCTTCGTCGATGTCCTCGGTGTAGCTGCGGCTGTTCTCGTCCTCCTCAAAGGAGAAGCGGGCGCTGTTCTTCTTGATGTACTCCGGTGCGCCGTACTTCTGGCGGTCTGCCTGCAAAATGTGTGCAGCCTCGGCACCGGCATGGATGCGGCGGCTCAGTTCCACCTCCTGCTCGGCGCTCAGCAGCGGGATCTGACCGATCTGCTTGAGGTAGTTCTTCACCGGGTCGTCCAGCAGCTCGTCCATGGCAGCCTTCAGGTCTGCCGGGTTCTCCTCGGCATCCTCTTCGTTCTCATCGGCAAGGCCCATGTCATCGTTGTTGTTCTCGGCGTTCTCCACCTCAGCAATGATGCTGTCCACGTCCAGACTCGGCTCGCTCTCTTCCTCCAGGACCTTAATGCCGCGCTCCTCCAGCAGGGTGTAGAGGGTGTCTACATCCATGCGGCATTGTGCCGCCAACGCCTTAGCCTCCTGTGCAGAGAGGGTGCCCTCGCCCTTAGTCAACAGTTCCTTCAAAGTCATGCCCATTTTTTCTCTCCTTCCCACTCCGGGGAATTTCCTGTAATATTGCCCTGTGCATCAGATCACAAGGCCGCCGTTCACCCCAAACACCTGTCCGGTGATGTATCCGGCATCCTCGCCGGCCAGAAAGACCAGCAGCTTTGCAACTTCTTCCGGGGTGCCAAGCCGCCCCACAGGGGTCTCCTCGGCCAGCGCCGCCTTGTCCTCGGCGGTAAAAGCCGCCATCATGTCGGTCTCGATGACCCCCGGCGCTACGCAGTTCACCGTGATGCCGCTGGGGCCCTCTTCCTTCGCCAGTGCCTTGGTCAGGCCGATGAGCCCAGCCTTCGCGGCGGAATAGTGCACCTCGCAGCTGCCGCCGGTCTGACCCCACATACTGCTCACGGTCAGAATGCGGCCCTGCTTGCGGCGGATCATGCCGGGCAGTGCCAGCTGGCACAGGTGGAACGCGCCGCTCAGGTTCACGTCCAGCATCCGCTGCCACTCCTCCGGAGTGATGTCGGTAAACAACTTCTGCTGCGCGATGCCGGCGTTGCACACCAGCA
>OHPK01000488.1_pt1 | contig 21087 bp, 17 predicted proteins | sample 1577661 | NCBI WGS metagenome assembly OHPK01 (sample SAMEA3879556, study PRJEB24766) | human gut metagenome | biome: human-associated habitat; feature: feces | place: USA | collected 1985/1987
CCGCCACAACCACGCAAACCAACACCGTCACTATTTCGCCGCCGAACACCGCGGTGCATACGGCGTGAGGAATTTCGCCTACAAGAGCCGCGCAGGCGGACGCAAAAGGATTGACGTTTTTACGACGGCGGAAATACGCAAAATAAAGAGCGAAGAACAGTATCACGGGCACCGCAACGTACAGGAGAGTCCACAGCGCGGGGGAAAAAACTATCACGGCCAGGGCGTATGCGGGAGCGATAACCGTCAGGTTGCGGCGGGCGTACGCCAACCCCGCAAAAAGACCGAGTGCCAGCGCGCCTCCGAAATCCTCGACGGAAGCGGCAAGGAAAAGCGCGAGCATCGACAGAGCGTAACCTGCGGCGTTCGCGGGTGAAAGATATACGTTGCGGCGACGGTGGGCGCGCGGCTTGCGCGGGCGGCGCGGAACACCTTCGCCGCGAGGAGACCTACGCCTTGCGGCAAAACGGGACATACCCCGAATATGCGAAATCGGGCCCCTGCGGACCCGATTTACCATTGTTTTTGTCGGAAACAGAGATTACTCCGTCGCGTAATTGGAGAAGTAATTCTGAATGTAGACAATGGGCGTGCCCTTGTCGCCGGACCCGGACGTGAGGTCCGCGAGCGAGCCGAGCAAATCGGTGAGCCTGCGCGGGGTGGTGCCCTGCGACGCCTGCGACGCAAAGAGGTCGGACGGCTTCGCCTTTATCATTTCCTTGATTGCTTTCTGCGCCGCTTCTCCCGCGAGTTCGGGCACGGCGTTGTCGGCAAGATACTTCAGTTTGAGTTCGTTGGGAGTTCCGACGAGTCCGTCGGTGTATGCGGGAGACACCACGGGGTCTGCAAGTTCCCAGATTTTGCCGACGGGGTCTTTGAAGGCGCCGTCGCCGTAAACCATAACTTCCACTTTCCTGCCCGTCTCGTTCAGAATGATTTCCTGCACCTCTTTGACGAATTTATCGCAGTCGCGCGGGAAGAGTTTGACGGAGTCGTCGGTGGCGAGGTTGGAGCCGAGGATACCGTAATCGGGGTTGTAACCGCTGCCGTCGACGGGGGCGTTGAGAATCTCGTGCATAGAGATAACCTTTTCGGCGCCCGCGGCAAGCAGCAGACGTTTTGTGCGGAAGCGAGTGTGTATATCCGCGTTGATGACGACCTTTGTGTATTTGAGGATTTCCTGGGGACGGTTGGCAAGAATGATTTCCGCCTTGCCGCCTGCGAATTCCTTGTAAAGTTGAATGTAATCCATTCCGGTGAAGGGGTGTTTGACCTCGCCGAAAGTGTCGTACACCTGTTTTTCGGTGAACACGTCGGAATAAGGATTGACGCCCTTCTCGTCGAGCGCGTCAACGTTCATAAGATGATTGCCCACCTCGTCGGAAGGGTAACTGAGCATAATCACCAGTTTATCCACGCCCGCGGCAATACCCTTGAGCAACATAGAAAAACGGTTGCGGGAAAGAATGGGGAAAATAAGGCCGACGGTGCCGCCGCCCGTTTTGGCGCGCACGTCCTTGGCAATCTGTTCGACTGTGGCGTAATTGCCCTGCGCGCGGGCAACCACCGCTTCGGTGACCGCGAGCACGTCTCTGTCCTGAATGTCGAAACCGGTTGCGGGGTCTGCCGCAGCCGCGAGCAGGCTGTCCGCCGCAATCTTTGCGAGATTGTCGCCTTTTCTGATTATCGGAGCCTTGATACCTCTCGAAATAACACCGACCGTTGCCATAAAACCCTCCTAGGTCGTCACCTCGCGGACAGAACGCCCGCAAGAGAAATCGGAATACGAAATTGAGCGGCGCGCGTGCGCCCTAAAAAACTATACTACACATCGTAAAATCTGTAAACAGATTTATTCGCGCCTTTTCGGACGCCGACAGCCTTGTCGTCAGCGGCGCAACGAGCGCACAAGCGCGTCAAGCGAGTCGATGTCGAAATCGGGCACGTAATCCTCGACCGCCGAGGACAGTTCCTGCGAAAAGCCGTTCGTCAAGCCAGCCTCGAAAAACGCGTCCGTTGCCCGCTCGTACTCCTCCTCGGTTATACGCCTGGAAAGGACGGGGTGTTCCGCCACGGCGGGCGTCGGAAAATACTGCCCCATAAGACTGACGAAAAGGCTGTCGTCCACATCGGCAATCGCGCGCAGAACTCCACGAGTGTTTTCTTCCGCGGCGGGCAGAACGAGGTGCCGCACAATGACGCCCTCGCGCATTATCCCCCGCTCGTCGAACACGTCTTTCGGGCGCTGTCTCCTCATCTCACTTAGCGCCGCAACACTGCGCAAAAAACAATTCTCAACCGCGCCGTAACTGTGCCCGAGAGCGTCGTCCGAGTACTTGAAATCGGGCAACCAGACGTCCACCAACCCCTCGAGCGCACGCAAAGTCTCCACCGCGTCGCAACCGTTACTGTTCCACACAATCGGCAGTTTACTGTGCTTTTTGAATTCTTCAAGTACGGGTATCAGTCTTTTTGCCCACGGAGTGGGCGTGACGAGATTTATATTTTCGGCGCCCTCGCGCTCCAGATAAAGCATAAGCGCGACAAGGTCGTCCCCGTTTACGTTCAGCCCCGAGCCGTGGCGTGACAGCGCATAATTCTGACAGAACACGCAACGCATATCGCAGCCGCTGAAAAACAGCGTGCCGCTGCCGCCCTCGCCCGATATGCAGGGTTCCTCGAAGCGGTGCAATCCCGCCCGCGCTATTCTGAACAATCCGCTCTTTTCGCTCACGGTTAAAGTATGGACGTCGCCGCGCGACTTGTCAACCGCGACGAGGGGGCGACGCGCAGCGCCCGCCGAATTCGCAGTCTCACACCCGTACGGGAACGCGCGCGGAGCGCGAACGGGCGCGCATTTTTTTGTTTTTTGTCGCTCCTAAAAATCCTTGTCAACGGGAAACCTCGGTGATATAATGAGAAAAATGTCGGAAAAGTTCGGCTTGGGAGGGACTTATGTCGCGTGGTATCGCCGCAAAGGGAATTCTGAGACTCTTTCGTGCCGTCTTTGCTTTTCCGTCGGACCGCAGATAACGCACCCCTTTTCGGGGGCGTTTTTTTTGTGCGGATGAGGGTGCAATTCTTTAAGGGAGTATATAAAAATGAAACTCGTCTACGACATCAATGACAAACCGCCTGTCGGCAAACTGTTCGTTCTTGCCATTCAGCAATTGCTTGCAATCCTTGCCGCGACCATAGCGGTGCCGACCATCATCGGACTGCCGGCGCAGATTCCCGCCGCAATCCTCGGCGCAGGTATAGGCACTCTCGTCTACCTGCTCTTCACGCGCTTCAAGAGTCCCGTTTTCCTCGGCAGTTCCTTTGCTTTCATCAACTCTCTCGCGGGCGCAATGGCCTTCGGCTATCTCGGAATCATCGTCGGCTCCATTTTCGCGGGTCTCGTCTATGTCGTAATCGCCATAGTCATTCACTTCGCGGGCACCAAGTGGGTGAGCAAACTTATGCCCCCCGTCATCATCGGACCCACCGTCGCAATCATCGGTCTGTCCCTCGCCGGCAGCGCTATGGGCGATATCGCCAAAGCCAACGCCGACCCCGTCAACGGCGGATACAACCTCGTCGCCCTGCTGTGCGGTCTCGTGGCGTTCTTCACCGTCGTGGTGTGCTCCACCCAGAAAAAGAAAAAATCCCTCAAACTCATACCGTTCATTCTCGGTATCGGCGCAGGCTATGTGACCGCGGCAATCTTCTCCGCGTTCGGTTACGGTTTTGAAGTGGATTACCTCAAGATAATAGACTTCTCGCCCATCATCAACAACTTCGTCGTGGACGGCGAATTCACGGGCGTGACCGCGTTCCTCAACTACCCCGACTTCGCCCTCATCGAAGCAATCAAGGAAATCGTCAACGGGCAGACCACTATAGAAGACGCCGTCCTGCTCAACGGTCAGGGCGTGGCGGAAGTCGCCCTCGCGTTTATCCCCGTTGCGCTCGTCGTGTTTGCCGAACATATCGCCGACCACAAGAACCTCGGCACCATCATCGGCCGCGACCTCGTCGAAGGCGAGCCCGGACTCAAGCGCACCCTGCTCGGCGACGGCGTCGGCTCCATCGCGGGCACCATCTTAGGTATCTGCCCCAACACCACCTACGGCGAATCCGTCGGCTGCGTGGCAATCACCGGCAACGCTTCCGTTCGTACGATTTTCGTGACCGCCTGCCTTTGCATAGTGCTGTCATTCCTCTCGCCGGTTATGGCTCTTCTGCAGACCATACCTTCTGCGGTTATGGGCGGCATTTGCCTCACCCTCTACGGTTTCATCGCCGTCAGCGGTCTCAAGATGTTCAAAGACATCGACCTCGGTGAAAACAAAAACCTGTTCGTCGTCAGCGCAATCCTCATCGCCGGTATCGGCGGTCTGTCCATTCAGATTCCCTACGCAATCGGCGAAAACGGTTTCGTGACCAAAGCGATTACCGTCACCTCCATCGCCACCGCTCTCATTCTCGGTATCGTCACCTACGCCGTGCTCAACAAAATCGAAAAGAGCAAACTCGGCAAGGACGACGAGGAAGAGGCAACGAGCGGTGACAGCCTGCCTGCCGCTGCCGTGAGCGCAACCGTTGCACTCGGCGCAGAGGAACAAGCCGAATGCGTCGAAACCGCTCCCGAAGCCGCCAAGGATAACGCCGCAGAGGCCATCGCCGAACCTGTCGCAGAAGAAGCGACGGTCGAAGACGGCGAAGACAAATAACGAATCCAATAACGTATGTTGCGCGGCGACTGCCGCGCAACACGAGGAGGAATATGAAAAACTTTCCCAACGTAACTATCCTCGACCACCCTCTCATCAGGCATAAAATCGCCATACTGCGCGACGAAAAAACGGGTATGAAAGAGTTCCGCGAACTCGTCGAGGAAATCACCACCCTTATGGTCTACGAAAGTTTCAAGGAAGTGCCCACCAAGAAAGTTATGGTGCAGACTCCCCTAGAACTCACCGAACAGACTATGGTAGCCGACAACGCCGTCACCGTAGTGCCCATTCTCCGCGCGGGGCTGGGTATGGTCAACGGCGTGCACACCCTCTTCCCCACCGCAAAGGTCGGACACATCGGGCTGTACCGCGACGAGGAAACCCTCGAACCTCACGAATACTACTGCAAACTCCCCGACGGCATCGAGAACAGCATAGCCATACTTCTCGACCCGATGCTCGCGACGGGCGGCTCCGCCGCCGCAGCAGTGGACTTCCTCAAGGAACGCGGCTGCAAACACATTATGCTTATGAGCATAATCGGTGTGCCCGAGGGCATAGAAACAGTGGCGACGGCGCACCCCGACGTAAAGATTTTCGTCTCCACGCTCGACCGTCAACTCAACGAACACGGATATATTCTGCCGGGACTCGGCGACGCGGGCGACCGCCTTTTCGGAACAAAGTAAAAAATTTTTATCGGGCAAAAACCGCCGTGCTTACGGCGGTTTTTTCTTTTTCGTCCCCGCTTGCCGCCCTCGTCCGTGTTGCCAAAGACGACGCCTTGTAATATAATCCCCGTATGGCTTCTACAAAATCCGTACGCAACAAACTGCCGAAGAAAGTCGCGCTGGTCGTTATGGTCATCGTGATTGTCGCGGCGATAGCGCTTGCCGCATTCTACTTCGCGGCACCCGACAAGTTCAGGGCGACTTTTCCGTTTTTCTTTGACGACGGCACTCCTTCGGGCAACGGCACCCCGCCCCTCGCTCGCGGCGACGGCGAACTTCAGGTCCATTTTATAGACGTCGGTCAGGGCGACTGTATTCTTATCCTCTTTCCCGACGGAAAGGATATGCTCATCGACTGCGGGACAACAAAAGGTGGGGACTTGGACGAAACTCTTGCCTATATTTCCACGTACGTTCCAGACAAGCAACTTGATTATCTGATGCTCACCCACAGCGACGACGACCATGTGGGATACATAAACGAAATTATCTACGAGTACGATGTTGACAATATCTTCATGCCCGATATTTTAGCAATGCCGAGCGGCAGAGTCGCTTCGGCAGAGTTGCAGGCGCAAATCGAAAAGTTGGACAAGTCAAAACTTGCCATGTTCGACGACGAGGACGGAATAGACACCAATGCCTATGCCGAATTCTTCATCGCCGCCTTGTCCGAACCCGACTGTAATATATACATTAACGTAGATTCGGACGAAAACACAAATTCCGTTGTAATAACAGACAACGGATTGCAAGAGCCGACCAATCCCGACACAGACGCAACGTATCGTTTAACCTTCTACTGCCCTACTCAGGAATATTATGACAGTTCCGACCTCAGCAGCGCGGAGGAGAAAAACGCCATCTCCCCGATAGGTATCCTGGAGTACAACGATTTCCGTCTTGTGCTGACGGGTGACAGCAATGAAATCAACGAACCGATAATTGCCGAACGGATAGGCAAGATTGACTGCGACGTCCTGAAAGTTGCCCACCACGGCAGCGAGTCATCCTCTCTCGACGTGTTCCTCAACGCCGTCGATTGCGAATATGCGGTAATCTCCTGCGGAGAAGGCAACTCTCATCATCACCCCCGCCAAGTGGCTCTCGACAGACTGATTGCGCAGGATATGACAATATACCGCACGGACAACAACGGCAACATAGTGCTCACCGTGACCGACGGCGACAATTTCACGTTCAACACCGAAAAGGAAGCGTCACAGGAGCAGAACCGCGACGGCTGGACGGACGAAGAAATAAAAGCCGAGAAAGAAAAAGATTGACGATTCCGCTATTTAATATGGAAAAAACGGCGTTTGAAACGCCGTTTTTTTGTTGTAATTGTTTGTGCCGTCGCTCAGTAACTCTTGGCGAAATAGACGGTTTTGGTGGCGGGCTTGCCGCAATATACGCACTTGTCGCCGACGGGGGTCTGGTCGAAAGGCATAACGCGCGCGCTTGCCGCGGTCTCCGCTTTGATTGCGTCTTCGCATTCGCGGCAACCGCACCACATAGCCTTGACGAAATTCTTGTTGTCGAGGGCGGCGTTGAATTCCTTCATATCGTGGCACACCGTGACGTGAGAATGCAGGAAATCGTGCGACTGACGATACATAGTTTCGTGAATATCGTCGAGGAGCGCGGGAACTTCCGCCGCAAGGTCGGCGAGTTTGATTGTGCCCTTCTCGTGGGTGTCGCGGCGGGAGTACGCGGCGACGCCGTTCTCGATGTCGCGAGGTCCGATTTCGAGACGCAGGGGGGCACCCTTCATCTCCCATTCGTTGAACTTCCAGCCGACAGACTGGTCTCTGTCGTCGAGTTCCACGCGAAGACCCGCCTTGCGGAGAATATCGGCGACTTCGTTCGCCTTCTCCGTGACGCCCGCCTTATGAGCGGCAACGGGAATAACAACCACTTGCACGGGCGCGACGCGGGGCGGCAATTTGAGACCGCGCTGGTCGCCGTGCGCCATAATAAGGGCGCCGATAAGACGGGTGCTGACGCCCCAACTGGTCTGGTAAGGATTCTTTATCTGGCCGTCGCGGTCGAGATATTTGATTTCGAAAGCGGAGGCGAAATTTTTGCCGAGGAAGTGCGTGGTGCCGGACTGCAGAGACTTGCCGTCGAGCATCATCGCTTCCATAGAATAGGTCTCCACCGCTCCCGCAAATTTTTCCTTTTCCGTTTTAATGCCCGTGAGCACTTCGATTGCAAGCACGTTGCGCATAAATTCGCGGTAGACTTCGAGCATTTTCAGGGCTTCGCCGCGGGCCTCCTCCTCGGTGGTGTGGAGGGTGTGACCTTCCTGCCAGAGAAATTCGCTCGTGCGAAGGAAAGGACGCGTGGTCTTTTCCCAGCGGACGACGTTCGCCCACTGATTTATGAGCAGGGGCAGGTCGCGGTAACTCTGCACCCACTTGGAGTACATATCGCAGATAATGGTTTCGGAAGTGGGGCGCACGACGAGTTTTTCTTCCAATTCGGTGTTGCCCACGTGCGTGACGAGCGCGACCTCGGGAGCAAAGCCTTCGACGTGCTCGGCTTCTTTCATAAGGTAACTGAGAGGAATGAACATCGGGAAATAGGCGTTCTTGTGTCCGGTCTCCTTGAACCTCTTGTTGAGCGCCTCCTGAATGTGCTCCCAGATTTCGTAGCCGTAAGGACGGATAACCATAGTTCCTTTGACGGGGCCGTAGTCCACGAGTTCGGTTTTCAGGATTACGTCGGTGTACCAACGCGGAAAATCCTCCGTCATATCGGCGATTTCCTGCACGAATTTATTGTCCTTTTCCATAACTGCTCCTAAGGCAAAAGACGCTCAGATATCGTCGTCCTCGTCGCCCTCTTCTTCGTCTTCTTCGTAATCTCCCTCGTCGAAATCGGGAATGGAATCGTCGAAATCGTCGGGTTCGTCGGACATATTCTCGTCCTCTTCGTCCTCGTCGATTTCCTCTTCCTCCTGCAACAGCGACAGAGAAATCTCGTTGTTGTCGTCATCGTCCACTACGGAATCGGCGGCGTCGTCGACATACTGTTCCCAATCGTCGTCTTCTTCGGCCTTGTCGCCTTTCTTGCCGTACTGGGACGCCTTGCAAGCCGCGCAGACGTCTTCACCTTCGGAAAGATAATTGACTTTGCACACGGGGCAGACTCTCTCGCCCTCGTAAAGATTGTCCTCTTCTTCCTCTTCGATGAGACTAATGGAACTTGCCTTGCCGAGTTCGGCCTTGCATACCTCGCACAAATCGGCGTCGGAAGTTATCCAGTTCAGTTCGCAGCGCGGACATTTTTTGTATTTACCCATCAGCAGCACACCTCGCCACAAGCGGATTTTTCATATATTATATTTACGCGCGCGGGAGTTGTAAACCCTTTTTTGCAAAACGCGCGCTTTTTGCTTCCAAAACTTTCCCGCCCCCTGCGGACAGGCGCGGGAGTACCCTTCGGAAAAAGTCGCGAAATGCCTTTCTTATCCCCCTGCGTCCTGCAACTTTTCACCGCCGTATTTTGCCGCTTGCACCCGAAAAAAACCGCCTTTCGGAAAATTATTGCAAATTTTTCACCATTTTTTCACCCGCATACGACATCTTGTGCCCTCGCAAAACGGACAAACAAAATGTGCCTTTTATAAAAAAATTTGAAAATTTTGTTATGCATTCCGCCTTGTTTTATGTATATTGACTGCACTGCCGACGGCGCGTCCGCGCGTTTCGGTCTGCAGTGCGGCGCGACGGGAAAAAGCGCCCGTTTGCGACATCAAACCGACATTTCCCGCGGCGAAAGGGTGTCCGCGGACAAGGTATAGACACAAAAGCATAATTTTCGACAAAATCGCCCCGATTGCGTCACCTTACGGCACGTAGTCATATTTTCGCGCGTGCTAAAATCGAAATACGAAATCTTCGGAGGATAAAATGAAAAAGACCGTTTTAATAGCCGACGACAATACGGCACTCACACGCAGTTTGAAAGAATTTATCGGGGCTCAGCCCGACTACGAAGTGGTCGGCGTCGCAGGCAACGGCGCCGAAGCGCTGGCTCTGCTCGAGGACGTCACTCCCGACTTCCTTCTGCTCGACATAGTTATGCCCGAAATCGACGGTTTCGGCGTGCTCTCCTCCGTCAAAACTCAAAAAACCACCGTCATTATGATGTCGCAACTCGGCACCGACGCTTTCGTACAGAAAGCCTTCCGTTACGGCGCCTCCTACTTCTTTGCGAAACCTTTCAGTTTCGACGCTCTTCTCAAGACAATGGACGACTTCTCCGCCGAGGAAGCCGCGCCCGCACCCGCGGTTGCGGCGGCACCCGCCGCAGTGCCCGCGCCCGCAAACCGCACCAACAGGCGAAACCGCTCGTTGGACGAAAAAATCGCAAACCTCTTCATTTCGGTAGGCATACCCGCACACATCAAAGGCTACCAGTTTTTGCGCGAGGCGATAAAAATCACGGTTGCCGACCCCGAAATCATAAATTCCATTACCAAACGCCTTTATCCTTCCATTGCCGAGGTTTTCAACACCACTCCGTCGAAGGTCGAGCGGGCAATCCGTCACGCCATAGAAGTGGCTTGGAACAGGGGCAAAATCGAAAACATCAACCAGATATTCGGTATGCGTATCTACTCGGCAAACGAGAAACCCACCAACGGAGAATTCATCGCACTCGTCGCGGACAAAATGCTGTTGGAGGGCGCCTGAGAAAATCGCCCGAACGCCCACGCTCCCCGCTATGAAATTCAAAACAAAATCGCGTGCCGACGGCACGCGATTTACGTTGTGCGTTTGAATGCGTTCAAACCCGCAATCCCCGCCGCTTACAGTTCGAGGGACTGGTCGCCGTATTTGATGAATCCGGTCTTACGCATAAGTTCGGACAAACCGAGACATATCGCGGCGGGCAACACGAAACAACAGACTATTATCCCGAGCGCAAGTTGCCAGTCGGGAATGACGCCCGTGGACGCGTCTATCGCCCCGAAAATCCCCACCAGGCCCGAAGTGCCCATACCGCCGCCGACCGCATTGCAGCGCAATGCAAACACGCAGGTGGACATAGGTCCCGCCACCGCGCTCGCCACCACGGGCGGAATGAGTATGCGGGGGTGACGCATAAGGTTGGGAATCTGCAACATACTTGTGCCTATTCCCTGCGCAATGAGCCCGCCCCACTTGTTTTCGCGGAAAGACTGCACCGCAAAGCCCACCATATGCGCCGAGCAACCCACCATTGCCGCTCCGCCGGCAAGCAACATAGCGTCGTAGGTTTCGAACGCGATTTCGCCCGCCGCATAAGCGGTGATGACGGGAGTTGCCACGGCAAGCCATATTGCCGCGGAAGACGTCGGCAATGTCAGCAGGATTCCCATTACCACGGCTATGACGATACCCATAACCGCGGGGGTTGCCATAGTAGCGAGCGCTATGCCCTCGCCTATAAGATTGACCAGTTGTATGAAAGGCCACGCCGCCCACACGGCGAGAAGGCAGACCACGAACATAACCAGGGGCACCACGACTATGTCCACTTTCGTTTTGCCCGCCACGAGTCTGCCAAGTTCGATTGCCAGCACGGATACGACATAGGCTCCTATGGGATTGCCGGGAGCCGCGGGTTTGATGCCCGCAAGCACGGTGGCGACGTCCGAGGAAACGAACCCGCCCGTCACGCCGCCGACCACGGAATCAGCAAACGCGCCGACAAGTCCTGCGACCGCCGCCGTGAACATAACCAGTTTGGGCGCTTTGAGCGCGTGCGCGATACCTATACCGATACCCGCCCCCATAAGCATTTTCGCAATGTTTGCCACGGCGACCACGGCACCGCCGACCGCAAGCCCCGCGTCGGTCCCCGCCGCCTGAATCCAACTGCCTATCTGTCCGAGAATGGTACCCGCTATGAGCGTGCAGAAAAGCCCTTGCGCCATACCCGTGAATGCGTCGATAAAATAGCGTTTGCAGAATTTCTTGAGCAGAACGACAAACCTGCTCCAACCGGAAAGCGGACTTTTGTCGCCGTTTTCGTCATCTGAAGTGCCGATTTTGTCGTTTTGCGGAACGTCTGCGAGGTCTTCCGACGCTTCCGCCCCGTCGGCTTCGGCACAATTCGTTTCCCTGCGGTATTCTTCCGCTATAAGCATTTCGTCGGTCAACCCGCCCTTTTCCCTCTTGTCGGGCTCGCGGGAGCCGATTCGGTTTCTATCCTCGGTGTTCATCTTCACCCTCCGCCGTTTTTGCCATTGCATTGACTGCAAACTCGAATGCCTTTACTGCAAGTTGCACGGGCGACGCCTGCGGTACGCCCGAGCCCTCGGAGCCGTAATCCTTTGCCGTCAGCATAACCACGTCGCAACCTGCGCTCGCGAGCGCCTCGGCAGAATAGCCGTGCAGCGCGTTGAGTTTGCTTTTTATGCTTTCGTCCGCGGGTACCGCGGCACATTTGATTCCGCACTTCTCCGTGGCCTTTTCGACCGAAGTCATCGCCGTGCGTGAAAATACTTTACCCCGCAGAGCGTCCTTGCGCACGAACTTGAAAGAGTCTCCCGTAATGTCCCCGAACACCACGGCTTTTCCTCCCGCGATTTCGGGGTGAGCGGCGGCGAAAGCGCGCGAACCCGCGTGCGCGGCGTATTCCGCGCCGAAAGAGGCAAAGCAAACGCGCGTACCCTCGGGAAGCGCCTCGGGATGGGAAAGGAAGTATCTGTAAACGCAAAGCGCCGCGGCGACTCCCGCGTCGTTGTTTTCCCTGACGTGACGGGCGGAAAATGAAAAGTGCAACGCGAGCGGCACTATCCCCGCCGCCGCGCACACGCAGGGGAATATCGCGAAAACGACTATCTCGGCGGTGGTGTCCGTGCCGAGCGCCATTTTGAGAATGCAGAACAGTACAAAAGATACAAGCGAGCACGGCAGGGCTACGAACACCACTTTACGCACTCTGTCGAAGTTGGCGAAATAGGAGCCCGGCGCGCTGCTGTGCGTGGCGGCGATGACCAGAATTTTGCCTTTCTCCTGTTTTTTCGAAGGAAAGTTTTCGCTGAAAACGTTATACGCCACCCTGCCCGGCAAAACGGAACAGAGCCTGCGCGAACCGAGGAACATTCCGCCCGTGACCGCGATTCCGGCCACCAGGACGCCGAGAGAAAGCGCCGTGACGCCGATTCCCGCGGCACGGTCTCCCGCGAACGAAACGAAAAACACGACGAGAGCGAGAAAATACGCCACCGCCATAAGCGCGCTCGCCGTTCTTCCCGCAAGCGGCGAGGCTTTGAAAGCCTCAAGTCGTGTGGTTGCCGCTCCGCACGCTTCGTCCCTGAGAAAACGCGCGCATTCCTTTTCGGAGCGCGCCGTGGCAAGTCTGCCCTGAAACTCCGCGAGATTCGCCGTCAGCGAACGGCAGTACTCTTCTGCGGAAGTTATGTTTTCTTCGGAGAGGACGTTGCTCTCCGCACCCGCGGTATCTGCGCAGGATAAGACTTTTGCTTCCTCCATATTCCTCCTAAAGGGTGAACCCACCGTCGACGGTGAGCGTCTGCCCCGTAACATAGCCGTTGTCGAGCAAGAAAAGAACCGCGGCGGCGATTTCGTCGGGCGAAGCCAGCCGTCCGAGAGGTATGTCTCTCTCCACCGAAGCGATTTCCTCCGCCGAATAAACCCTCATCATATCGGTGTCCACGGCACCGGGGGCGACCGCGTTCACGCGCACGCCCGAGAGCGCGACCTCCTTAGCCAACGCGCGCGTGAGCCCCTCGAGCGCGGCTTTCGACGCGGAATAAGCCACCTCGAAACTGGCGCCGACGCTCCCCCACACGGACGACACGTTGACAACCGCGCCGCGTTTTTTCGCGAGCATATCGGGAAGGAACGCACGTGTTACGCGATAGGCGCCGTCGCAATTGACGGAAAACATTTCTCGCCAGTCCTCTTCCGAAGTGTCCTGAAAAAGTTTCCTGAGAGACACGCCCGCACAGTTCACTACGATGTCAGGCGAGCCGAATCTGGCGCGCACGGCGGAGACGGTCTCCTCCACGGACGCCGGGTCGCGCACGTCGCAACGGAATGCCTTCACTCCTCCGAAAGACGCAAGTTCGCGTTCCAGTGCGAACGCGCTTTCTTCGGACGAATTGTACGTGAACGCGACATTGCCGCGCGGAGCCAGCGCACGCACTACGGCCGCGCCTATACCCTTGCTTCCTCCCGTTACGAATGCCGTCACTTTATCCTCCCCGCGAAAAAAGCCGTCCGCAACGCGGGCGGCTTTCCGCTTTCGGGTAATGTATGTTTTATTCTTCCTCGGCTTCCTCTTCCGCCTTGGCGTCCTTGTCCGCCTGCGTCATATCCCCTATCATCACGGGGGTGAGCACTTCGCCGTCGAATGCGGCAAGATTGACATAGGATGTGTAGGTGTATTCTTCGGTATCGAAATAGAAGAAGAACACGTTTGCACCTTTGACCACGAATTCGAGGTTGAGCCAATCGGTCTTGACCCCTGCGGAGACTACCTGCTCGGCGTTGGGGCTGCCCTCGTTGGACGCCGCGTCGAGGTTGATGCGGTACAGCGCGTTGGAATCCGTGTAATACACGTAACCGCCGATGACAGCCTGCACGGTGGACGTCGCTCCGATTACGGTCACGCGGTCAGAGAGTTTGACGTCACCCTCCTCCGTACCCGTCACGAGGTAATATTTGGAGTTGTCAAGCACCAGTATTCCGTCCTGCTTGCCCATAGCGAAGAAAGTGGTGGTGGAGTTTTCGGTGAGGCGTTTCTCGCCTGCGGCGCTCAGCCCGCCGTCCAGCGTGAACGTGTTGCTGTACAGCCCGACGGAAACGGAAGAGGAATTGACCTCTATGCTCTTGGTATAGTAAAGCGTGACCTCGTTGTCGCTTTCGTAATACAGTTTGGACAGCGAGAAGTTGAAGACCTTTTCGGGAGTGTTCAGATAGTTGTCCCCTTCGGCAAGGAAGGACGTGTTGTCGAGCAACACACGCCTGTCGGTGCCGTCGTAACGAACGCAGCACAGTTTGTTGTAGAACTCGTAACTGTTGGTCTCGTCGGTCAGTTTCTCGGTGTAGAAGACATAATCGGAGACTTGCGCGCCCGCACCGGCTTCGCGGGAGAGGTCATAGCCCCACACCACGCTGGTGGCGTTCTCGATGAGCGCGCCCTCGGTGACGCCTTTGCGGTTGCTGAGGCTCTTGTTCTCTTTCATTCCCGAAAAATCGAAATAATACACCGTGGCGTTGCTATCGGTGGAGAACAACACTCGGGTGGGAGTGAAGAGATAGTTGGACGAACGCGAATTTATGGTGCCGATGAGTTGCGTAATGCTTCCGTCGGTCTTGGTGCGCATAAAGTCGGTGTGAGTGGTGGACGCCGTGCCCGTGTTGTCTTCGTCGTTGTTGGGGGTGGCGTAATAAATCCAGTCGCCGTAAATCGCGAAACCGCCGTTGACGTTCTGGTTGTAAATGCTCTTGGGCACCACGACTTTCGCCGTGGAATTGTCGATTGTTCCGTCCTCTTTGAGCGCGGCACGCATTATGCTTTGCTTATAGGGCGTGCCCCAGTCGTTGGCGTCGTTGTCGCCGACGTAACCGTTGATGAAGTAGGCATAGCCGCCCTGCTCGACGTAGTAGCCGCCGTTGGACACGACGGTACCCGCACTGTCGCCCGCGCCGATGGAATCCCACTTGTATTTATTGCAGGCGGTAAGGACGAATATCGCGCTGACCAGCACGATAATCATCACTGCCACGGCGCAAATTCTCTTTTTGTTCATATCTTTCTCCTGCCGCCGCCCTGTCGCGCGTGCGCGCTCTCGGGCGTGTTCGGTAAATGAATTATATTTTATACCGTTGCGTTTTGCAACACTCTGCCGCCTCGGCGGCTCTTTTCATTTTTTGTCTCCCTCGGGAGGAAGGTCGAGTTTGATGTGCACGTCGGCAAGTTGTCTTTCGGTGACTTCCGACGGAGCGCCCATAAGCAGGTCGCGGGCGTTGCGGTCCATCGGGAACGCTATGACCTCGCGGATATTGGGCTCGCCGAGCAGCAGCATAACGATTCTGTCCACGCCGGGAGCGATACCCGCGTGCGGGGGCGCACCGAATTTGAACGCGTTGTAAAGAGCGGAGAATTTCTTCTCGATGACATCTTTTCCGTATCCGACGATTTCAAACGCCTTTTCCATAATTGCGGGCTCGTGGTTTCTGACCGCACCGGAAGAGAGTTCCACACCGTTGACGACGCTGTCGTACTGATAGGCGAGAATGTCGAGAGGGTTCTTGGTCTCGAGCGCTTCGAGTCCGCCCTGCGGCATACTGAAAGGATTGTGACAGAAAGTGAGATTGCCCTCGTCGTCGTATTCGTACATCGGGAAGTCCACTATCCAGCAGAAACGGTAGGCGTCCTTTTCGAGCAGGTCGAGCCCCACACCGAGTTCGGTACGCACGAATCCGGCCTGTTTGTCCGCGCCGCTCTTCTCCGCGACGATGGCAACGAAAGAGCCCGCGCCGATTCCCAGCCGTTCCCTGAGCGCGTCGAGACGGTCTCCCACAAACTTGGAAATTCCGCCCACGGGAGCGCCGTTGTCGTCGAGACGGAACCAGTACATATTTTCGGCGCCGTTCTGCTTGACCTTTTCGGTGAGCGCGTCGATAAACTTTCTCGTCTCGGAGAAATTCTCGACTGCGACGGCTTTGACCGTCTTATCCTCGGTGAAGAAAGGCGCCGCGCCGCTCAGTATGTCCGTGACGTCCTTTATGATGAGGGGGTTTCTGAGGTCGGGCTTGTCGGTACCGTAATCGCGCATTGCGTCGCGGTAACTTATCCTGCGGTACGGTCCCTTGTCAACTTTCTTGTCGCTGAATGCGGTGAAGACTCCCGTCAGCACCTCTTCCATAACGGCAAAGACGTCTTCCTGCCCCGCAAAACACATCTCGGTGTCCAACTGATAGAACTCGCCCGGGCTTCTGTCCGCCCTGGCGTCCTCGTCACGGAAACAGGGAGCAATCTGGAAATATCTGTCGAATCCGGAAGTCATAAGCAGTTGCTTATACTGCTGCGGAGCCTGCGGAAGCGCATAGAATTTGCCGGGGTGCAGTCTGGACGGCACTATGAAGTCGCGCGCACCCTCGGGAGACGAACCCGTAAGAATGGGCGTTGCGATTTCGAGGAATCCCATTTCCGTCATCTTGTTGCGCAACCAACTGACAACCTTTGCGCGGAAAACGATTTTTTCCTTGACTTCGGGATTGCGCAGGTCGAGGAAGCGGTAACGCAGTCTGGTGTCCTCGCGGGACTGCACGGAGGAAGCCACCTCGAAAGGCAGTTGTTCGTAACACCTGCCGAGCACCTCGATTCTCGAGGGAACGATTTCAATCATACCCGTGGGCATATCGGGATTGGGAGAACTTCTCCTGACCACTTCGCCTTCGACGGAAATCGTCGATTCACGGGGAATGGAACGCACGAGCGCCTTGGTCTCCTCGTCGGAAGCCACGCCCTGAGTCATACCGTAAAAGTCGCGGAGCACGAAGAAAACGACGGCGCCCAGGTCACGTATACCGGACAGCCACCCTGCCACTTTGACCTTCTGCCCGACGTTGCTTTCGCGCAACTCTCCGCAGTTGTGAGTTCTGTAATTCATTTATACCTCCGAGCGCAAAACGCGATTTATCCGCGTTATTCGTGCGCCTGAACTGTCGTTACAGCAGATTTATGCCTGCCGACGCGCATTTCTCGCGCATTTCGTCGGGCCACAGGCTGACCTGCACTTCGCCGATGTGCGCCTTCCCGAGGAGCAACATACACAGCCTGGACTGACCGATTCCGCCGCCCACCGTAAGGGGAAGTTCGCCCGCGAGAATCATCTTGTGATAATCGTGCTCCAGTCTGTCCTCCGCGCCCGCAATCCTGAGTTGGCGGGCAAGACTCTCCGCGTCCACGCGGATACCCATAGAGGAAATTTCGAGGCTTTCGCCGAGCACTTCGTCGTAGAAAAGAATGTCGCCGTTGAGGCTCCAGTCGTCGTAGTCGGGCGCCCTGCCGTCGTGCGGCTTGCCGTCCGAAAGCGCTCCGCCGATGTTCATAAGGAACACCGTACCGAATTCTTTCGCCGCCGCCGTTTCGCGTTCGTGCGCGGTGAGAGCGGGATAGCGGTCCAGCAATTCCTGCGTGGTGATGAACCTGACTTCACGGTTGAGCGCGGTTTTCACTGCGGGGAAATTCTTTTTCGTTTCCTCGAGGGTGTCGACGATTGCGCCCACTATGCGGGAGACCACTTTCCTGAGAAATTCCTCGGTGCGCTGCTCGCGGCAGATAACCATTTCCCAGTCCCACTGGTCGACGTATACGGAATGGGTGTTGTCGCATTTGTCGTCGCGACGAATGGCGTTCATATCGGTGTAAAGTCCTTCGCCGTCGCGGAATCCGTAACGGGCGAGGGCCAGTCGCTTCCACTTGGCAAGGGAATGGACGATTTCCGCTTCCCTTCCGCCCTGCGCCGAAATGTCGAAACGCACCGCACGCTCCACGCCGTTGAGGTCGTCGTTGACGCCCGACCTGCTTTCGACGAACAGAGGCGCCGACACGCGCTCGAACCCGAAGTTGCGCACGAAATTGCGCTGGAAGGCGTCCTTGACGAATTTTATCGCCTTCTCAGTCTCGCGTACGCTCATACGGGATTGGTAATTTTTCGGAATGATAAGGTCCATTTCTCTCTCCTCTTTTCCCCCGTTAAGCCATAAGGTCGCCCGCGGTGCGGCTGTAAAGTTGCAGGTCGCGGATATTGCCTATGCCCGTGACATACATCAGGATTCTTTCCAGTCCGAGACCGAAACCGCTGTGAGGCACCGTGCCGTACTTGCGCAGTTCCATATACCCCTTGTAATCCTCGAGGTTCATACCGCGCTCCACCATTGCGGCGGTGAGTTTGTCGAGGTCGGCTTCGCGCTCGCTGCAACCGATGATTTCTCCCACGCCCGGCACGAGCAGGTCGGTCGCCGCGACGGTCTTGCCGTCGTCGTTCTGCTTCATATAGAAACTCTTTATCGCCTTGGGGTAATTGATGACGAAGACGGGTTTCCTGACGATTTTCTCGGTGAGGAAACGTTCGTGCTCCGTCTGCAGGTCAAGCCCCCACTCGACGGGGTAGGAGAACTGCTCTCCCGATTTTTTCAGCATTTCGATTGCGTCCGTGTAATCGACGACGGCGAAATCGCTGTCCACGACGGACTGCAGTTTTTCGCGCAGACCCTTTTCGAACGCCTTTTCGAAAAACTCCAGTTCTTCGCCGCACTCGTCGAGCACCGCCTTGATGACGAACTTTATCATCGATTCCGCAATCCCGATTATGTCGGGGAGTTTGGCAAAAGCCACCTCGGGCTCAATCTGCCAGAACTCGGCGGCGTGACGGGGGGTGTTGCTGTTTTCGGCGCGGAACGTAGGTCCGAAAGTGTAAATCTTGCCCATTGCCATAGCCGCAACTTCGCCTTCGAGTTGCCCGGAAACCGTGAGACCCGCCTTGCGGCAGAAGAAGTCGCGCGCGATGTACTCCGCTTCGTCCTTGCAGACCTTGGCGTCCTCGTAGGTGTTGGTGGTCACGCGGAAAATTTCGCCCGCGCCCTCGCAGTCGCTGCCCGTGATGATGGGAGTGTGAACATAGGTGTATCCCCTCTCCTGGAAAAAGCGATGCAACGCAAAACTGAGTTTGCTGCGCACGCGAAGCATTGCGTTGAACGTGTTGGTGCGCACGCGGAGATGAGGTATCGTGCGCAGGAACTCCAGCGTGTGATATTTTTTCTGGAGAGGATAATCGGCGGGGCAATCGCCGAGAAGTTCGACGGATTCGGCGTTGATTTCGTAGCCGCCGCCATCGTTGAACGCAGGCACGACCGCGCCGCGAACGGCAATCGCCGCGCCGCTCTTGAGACAAGCCGAAAGCGCGTCCGCCTCGAATTTGCTCTTGTCGAAAACTATCTGGAGATGTTTGAGCGTTGTGCCGTCGTTGAGTGCGGCAAAAGCCATTGTCTTGCTGTCGCGCGCCGTGCGCACCCACCCCGCGACGGAGACTTCTCCGCCCGCGAGCGCTTCGCCTTTTGCAAAAATTTCGGAAATGTCGGTGTAAACCATACTGCCTTTTGTGCGCCCGCGAACGGGTGTTCGTGCGCGCGTATAATCTTTATAGAATGTTATTATACGGTTGCCGCGCGCTTTTGTAAAGGATTTGCGGGGCAAAAAGTTGACGGAGCGGCGGCGCGTGTATATACTTGAATTGATTTTTCGAGAGGTGCGAATATGTACGATGTTGTCATACTCGGCGCGGGCCCTGCGGGGCTGACTGCGGGAATATACGCCGCCCGCGGCGGACTGTCCGTCGCCATAGTTGAAAACCAGGCTCCCGGCGGGCAAGCCGCCCTGACCGCGGAAATAGAAAATTACCCCGGATTCGAGACCATAAGCGGATTTGACCTTACAGCGCGTATGGTAGCGCAATGCGAGGGTTTAGGCGTCGTTTTCGTATACGACAACCCCGTGAACGTGTCTCTTGAAGGCGCGGTCAAAACCGTGGAGACAGCCTATTCCGGCACCGTCGAAGGACGTTCTCTAATCATAGCGACAGGCGCACTCCCCCGCCCTCTCGGCGTGCCCCGCGAAAGCGAATTGCTCGGCGGCGGAGTCTCCTACTGCGCCACCTGCGACGGAGCGTTTTTCCGCGGCAAACCCGTGGCTGTGGTCGGCGGCGGCAACACCGCGGTGGAAGACGCGCTTTATCTGGAAAGATTCGCGTCGGAAGTCTATCTCATTCATCGCAGGGACGCGCTCCGCGCGGACGCACTGCTCTCCGAGCGCATAACCAAAAGCACGGTCAAAATTCTGTGGGACACCGTCGTTACCGACCTCGTGGGCTCCCCCCGCCTGCAATCCCTCAACGTAAAAAACGTGAAAACGGGCGAAACCTCTTCCGTGCGCGTGGACGGATTCTTCATCGCGGCAGGCAGGAAACCCGCCTCCGAAGGGCTTAACGGCGTAGCGCTCGACGAAAGCGGTTATATACTCACAGACGACGAAATGCGCACCAACATAGACGGCGTGTTTGCCGCCGGCGACGTCAGGCGCAAATCTCTCCGCCAGATTGTCACCGCGGCTGCGGACGGCGCGCTCGCGGCGGAAAACGCCGTAAAATACGTGGGCGCTCTCCGGGCGTAACACCCGTTTTATTACTCGCACGACACGAAACAGCCTCGACCGCTTCGGCGGTCGTTTGGTTTTTCGCCTCGCCCCGATTCACGCGTTACCGCAATATTTTTTGCTCGGTCTTGTCCCGAAAAACCTGTTCCGCCGCGCTCTTTTCTCTTTTTTACCCGTCTTTAGCCCTCATTGAAACCGCGCAAAACTTGCATTTTTAATGTTTCTTTAATATTTTATTTTGCACTTTTGTAAAGTTTTTTTGAGTTTTTAAAAAAAATTTTTATTTTTCTAACAAAAACCGCTTGACATAAGAAATGGGCGGTGATATTATGCAACCGTAATCGAGAGATTACTTACAACTGCTCATAATTTTCCCCCTTATCATAGCGAGACGCGTTGGGTTCCGACCCGACGCGTTTTGCTATACTCTTCACGCCCGAAGCGCTGCGGCT
>OHPK01000548.1_pt1 | contig 19349 bp, 9 predicted proteins | sample 1577661 | NCBI WGS metagenome assembly OHPK01 (sample SAMEA3879556, study PRJEB24766) | human gut metagenome | biome: human-associated habitat; feature: feces | place: USA | collected 1985/1987
AGTGCCGAAACGTCCCGCGGGAATATGTTTCTTCCATTCGTTCTCATCAATTCCTTCCGTCATATCCGTACGGATGAATCCCGGAGCTACTGCATTGACTGTTACTTTCTTCTTGGCAACTTCCTGTGCCAGTGCTTTGGTAGCAGCTATTACGCCACCTTTGGCTGCGGAGTAATTGGCTTGGCCGGGCATTCCCTGAATGCCCGACAATGACACGATATTTACGATACGTCCATAACGTTTGACCAGCATATTCTTCAATAAAGGCTGTGTCACGTTGAAGAATCCGTTCAGGCTGATATCGAGCACTTTGCTCCATTCTTCTCCTGTCATCCAGAGCATCAGGTTGTCTTTGCGGATACCTGCATTGTTTATCAGTACCTCGATATATTCGTCAGGGTGTTGGGAAGCCCAGTTGCCCAAAGCAAGGGTGATAGCGGCAGGGTCGGTCACATCGAACTTCATCAACTCGCCATTACTTCCTTTTTCCTGTACTAACTGCAACGTTTTCTCCGCTTCTGCGTCATTATTCTGATAATTTATCAGTATAAAGTAGCCCATTTCCGCCAGTTTACAACTGACAGCACGGCCGATACCTCGGCTTCCTCCGGTTACTAATGCATATTTCATTTTATTTATCTTCTTTTTTGAGATAGTCTATCATCATTTCTATCTCTTTATATTTAGGTGTGTCATTGGTAAATACAGGGAAGAAACTGCGTATTTCTTCATAAACCTGCCTGCTTTTGGAACTTAGGCGATCCTGTATTTTCAGGTAGTCGATAGCTTGTGCCATTCCCATAAACTGGATAGCCATCACCTGATAAGAATTCTCAATGACTGTTTTTGCTAATAGAGCCGAGTTGGTTCCCATGCTGACAATATCCTGATTATCATTGTTGTTGGGGATACTGTGTACATACATCGGATTTGATAATGTCTGACATTCCGCTGTGGTGGAGGTTGCAGTGAATTGTGAAGCCTGTAAACCATAGTTCAATCCAAGCACTCCCAAATTTACAAACGGAGGCAGGATGCCATTGATACGGTCGTGGAACAGATAGTTAATCTGTCTTTCGCAAAGCATAGTCAGCTTGGTCACGGCAATTTTCAACTTGTCCATTTCGAAAGAAATGTAATCTCCGTGGAAGTTGCCGCCATGATAAATATTTTGTGTATCCGGATCGACAATCGGATTGTCACAGGCGGAATTTATTTCGTTTATTAATACTTCTTCCGCATTCTCCAGTTCATCGTAAATAGGACCGAGTATTTGCGGAACACATCGCAAGGAATAATAGGGCTGTACTTTGTGTTCGAAGATTTTCTCTTTATGCACCTGGTTGTATAGCTCGTTCTCTCTTTGAAGCACGCATTTACTGCCTGCCACCCATTCTCTCATCATAGCAGCTATCTCTTGTTGACCTTTATGATGCTTGGCCTCGTTTAATGACTGTGCCATAAAATCATCATAAGAGGCGGCAATCTCATTCATCATTACAGAGGCAGCCACCGACCAACGGAGTAGTTTTTTTGCATAAATCAGATTGACAATACCGATGCCTGTCATTACAGAAGTACCGTTTGTAACGGATAAACCTTCACGAATACGCATGGAAAAAGGTTTCAGGCCGTTTTCCTGAAGCACCGTAGCTGCGTTACACAATTTACCCTGATAAAAAACTTCCCCTTCCCCTATTAACGTCAGGGCGATATGGGCCAGTTGTACGAGATCGCCGCTGGCACCTACACTTCCGTGTTCGGGTATGAACGGATAAATTCCGCGGTTGATAAATTCACAGAGGAGAGAAACCAGTTCCAGATGCACTCCTGACTTCCCTTGTAGAAAAGTGTACAAACGGGCAATCATAGCTGCTTTTACATAAAGTTCGGGAAGCGGTTTGCCGGCACCGGTGGAATGGCTTCGGATGATATTATACTGAAGGTCGATCAATGACTGATCTTCTATTCTGTATTGTGCCATTGGGCCGAACCCCGTATTGATACCATAAATAATCTTATCGCTGGAAAAGGATTGCAGAAAATCGAAGCTTTCCTCTACTTTTCGAATACATTCTTCAGAGAGTTCCAGCTTCTCATTATCAAACAATACTTTATGAAGGGTATCTAAATTTATACTTTTGTCAGCTATCATTTTCTGTACTAGATATTTTATGCCTTAATAATAAGGTGCAAAAATAGGCAATTTCTGTTATATAGCGGACATGAATCAGGATAAAACTTTTTCTAAGGAATTAGTTTTGCTTGTTTTGTTTCTTATTCGTGGGAGATTTGTTCCCCGGTACCGCTCGATGCTTTCATTGGTGCCGGAGGGTGTCTTCATCGGTGGGGGGGGAATCAATCTATGCTTTTTGCAAATCCCGTCCTTCATACTTGCAGATCGCTTCTATCCATTCCTTGGTTAGTGGCATGGACTCATGTCTTTCAAGATTGAAAGTAACCATGATGGACTTGCAAACACATTTCACCTCATTGGTTTTCGTGTCAATGACTTGTTGAACCAGATGAAAGCTTTTGGTACCTATCTTAGAGACGGCGGTTTGTACAGCGATGTGGTCCGATGCGAAAATTTGCTTAACGAAATTCGCTTCAATATGAACAACGACAATGCCAATCTTTTCCCAATCTACTCCCGGGCATACTGAACCGAAGTATTCAGTCTTTCCCAAGTCGTAAAAGGAGAAGTAAACTGTGTTGTTGACGTGACCAAATTTGTCTACATCATTGAATCGCAATTGGATAGGTAATGTGTGATGAAATACGATTTCTTCCATTGTTTTCTCTTAAACGTTTTAAATTCGACACAAAAATAGCACTTTTGCTTTCTTGCTTGAAATTGGGGCAAAGATAGATATTTCTGATGATTCTGTTCTCGGAGACGGGGGAGAAATTAGTTAATAATCGTTTAAACTGGAGTTTTGGAACGTTTATTCTGACTTCTGATATGTGGAAACAATCAGAAGGATGGAAAGGAACTTTTAAATACGGATTATTCTTAACTTATTATCTTGTGGAATATGTCCACATTTCTGTGGAATTTTTGCACAGGATCGTACTTGAAACTTAATCTGGTTATTAATGCTTTTTTTCTTTATTGCAAATTGTTTATGTATTTGAAAATTAGTGATATAATCTCTTTTGTTAAACTTGATAAGTCTCGTTGTATCAGTCTTTTGTTATGCTTTTGGCACATAAATTGCCCAATATTGATGGTAATCTATCCTAATAACTATTCTAATTTTAGAACAATAATGGAAGTAATAATGAAAAACAAATGGCTATTATGCATTCTTTTAATGCTGTTTCTGCCTTTCGGATTATTCGCGCAGGTTGCTCCTCCTCTTGAAAAACAGAAGACAGAAACACAGGAAGCCCCGGAAAATAACAATGAAGTTACGACAAACAGCGATACTAATACCGACGGGGATGCTGGAAAGACAATCAAAGGAGTGATTAACGACGAACAGGGAGAGACAATCATTGGTGCTTCCGTCATTATCAAAGGTGAAGACACCGGAACTACCAGTGATATGGATGGTAGGTTTACTCTCGAAGCTCCGGAAGGAGCGATTTTAGTGATCTCTTACATCGGCTATCATACGCAGGAAGTGAAAGTCAGAAAGAGATCTCTTCTTCGTGTTGTGTTGAAAGAAGACAATCAGTTATTGGATGAAGTGGTAGTGGTAGGATACGGAACCTCACGTCGCGGAGATTTGACCGGTGCGATTTCTTCAGTGAGTGAGAAGGTTTTGAAGGATATTCCGATAACTTCTGCGGCTGCGGCTATTACAGGAAAACTGGCAGGTGTGAATGTAGTGGCTACTGATGGATCGCCCGATGCAACAATCCAGATTACAGTACGTGGTGGTGGTTCTATTACCCAGGACAATTCACCGTTATATATTGTTGACGGTTTTCAGGTGAGTAATATCAATGATATTCCTCCCGGTGATATTCAAAGCATTGATGTTTTGAAAGATGCTTCTTCTACCGCCATCTATGGAGCTAAAGGTGCGAACGGCGTTATTCTTGTTACTACAAAAAGCGGTAAGGCGGGAAAAACAGAAATCTCATTCAATGCTCACTGGGGTGTCAGTAATGTGTATAATCTGACGGGGGTACTTTCACCTTACGAATACTATTGTTATCAGAAAGAACTTGATCCGGGCACCTCTCTGACCAGCAGCATTAATTCGATGTATGGACGTTGGGACGACCGCAATATTTATCGTTCGGTAGAAGGCACGAACTGGCAGGATAAAGTATATGGAAACACCGGATTCAAACAAAGCTATAACGTTGGTATAACAGGAGGAACGGATGCCACATTGCGTTATAATTTGAGTTATACGCGGGATGATGAGAAGTACATTATGCTCAACTCCAATTATGTGAGGGATAACTTGAGTGTGAAGATGGATAAAAAGTTAAGTAATAAATTGAAGTTTGAGTTTTCCAGCCGTCTGACTAGAATGGTGATTGACGGTGCGGGTACCAATGGAGGTAAATTGAGAGATGCCGTTCTTTTCTCGCCAATCAACAGCCTTGCAAGTATAGATGCGGGAGATGCTTTGGGGGGTGAAATTGATTACTCGGATGATGCATTGTTATCATCATTGAATGATCCTGTATATAATACGGTGAATGAGTATAAGAAGCAAAACCAGTTTTCTATGACTTATAATGCCGGATTTAACTGGGAAATTGTTAAAGGATTGACTTATCAGCTGAAAGGTAGTTACGCATACACTTATAATTATACCGATAATGTCTGGTTAAAGAAAACCGGAGAGTCGAGCTCCAATGCCGGTCAGCCCGTAGCCAAACGTACGGATGAGAAAGGTGCACGATGGAACTTGCAGAACATATTGAGTTACCGGTTCTCTCTGAAAAAGAATCACCGTCTTGATCTGATGGCCGGACATGAAATGGTGAGTAATTACAGAAATCAGATGATTGCCTCATCCAAATATTATCCTATGGATTTTACGGCGAGCGAAGTGTTGGCTATGTGGAACTATGGAGAATCCCAACCAACGTATACCACTCTTGGTGAACCTTCCCGTACGGCATCTTACTTCGGTCGTTTAAACTATGCTTTCAAAGACCGGTACATGTTCACTTTTACAGCCCGTGCCGACGGAACGAATGTGTTCGCTCCTGAAAACCGTTGGGGATTTTTCCCGGGTATGGCATTGGCATGGCGCATTTCCCAGGAAAAATTTATGAAGCAGACGGAAGACTGGCTGGATAATCTGAAACTTCGTGTGAGTTACGGGTCAGTTGGTAATGCGCGTGTCAATTCATACTGGAGACAGGATTATAAAATGGAATCTTCTGCCAATAGGCAATATTATCTAAATGAAACAGTACAGAGTGCCCTGAAATTGCAGAACACCTTGCGGAACGAGAATCTGACTTGGGAGACGAAGTTATCCTCTAATGTGGGAATAGATGCCAGCCTCTTTAATAGCCGTTTGAATGTGACGGTTGACTTCTATAATGATATAACGAAAGATTTAATCTTACGCATGGATCTTCCTTCAAATTCAGGATATGAATATCAGTATCAGAATGTAGGCCGCAGCACGAACAGGGGAGTTGAACTTACGCTTAGCGGAACGATTATCAATAGTAAAGATTTCTATCTGGGCGCTAACTTCAATATATCATTCAATAAAAATATAGTGAATAAACTGGATGGAACGGCAACTGTATTGAGTGCGCAATCCAACTGGCGACCGGATATCGGCTCTGATGATTTTCGTGCTATTGTAGGTCAGGCGGTAGGACAGATTTATGGATTCGAAGTAGAGGGCTTTTATTCTGTAGACGACTTTACGTTTGATGAGAATACGAAAAAATGGATACTGAATAAAGGGGTAGTAGACGACAGGGCTTTGTTCTCTAACGACTTGCCTAACTTTGGTCCGGGCTTTATCAAACTGAAAGATCAGAATAATGACGGTGTGATTGACGCGGATAATGACCGTAAAGTGATCGGTAGTGTACAGCCAAAGCATATTGGCGGATTCGGGCTGAATGCTGCATGGAGAGGGTTTGACCTGGCAGCTATGTTCAATTGGTCGTATGGTAATAAAGTATATAATGCCAATAAGATTATGGCATCCACTCATACGAATCGTAGATATAATAATATCAGGGATTTTATGAGCCTGGAAAACCGTTGGTCGATTATTGATCCGGAAACGGGTGCCAATGTAATGTATGGTAATGATGCTAATCCGGAGCGCTTTGTTGAAATCAATTCCAAAGCCTCTATCTGGATGCCTATGATGGGGCGTACGCTTGTGACGGACTGGGCGATTGAAGATGGTTCTTTTTTGCGTTGTAGTAACCTGACGTTAGGGTATACGCTTCCGGTTACTGTGACTCGTAAGCTAGGAGTCAAGAATCTGCGCGTGTATGCTACGGCCAATAACCTATTTTGCTGGACAGCTTATTCCGGACAGGATCCTGAAGTGAGCACACAACGTTCTACCCCTTTGACTCCGGGTGTGGATTATTCTGCATATCCGAAAGCACATTCTTATGTATTTGGTCTTAATGTTACTTTTTAATACTTGAAAAATGAAAATACAGAAACTATTTTTAGCGGTTTTATCCTCCTCTGTGTTATGCACTTCGTGTATGGATAATTTTTTGGATACGGAAAGTCCTTCTATTCCAAGTGATGAGAATCTGTTTAAATCGACAGCTCTGACGGAAGCAGCCCTGATGGGTGTGTATGCGACAATGACGGACACCTATATATATGGTCAGAAACTGTGTGTCAACTGGCAGGGAGCTTCTGACGTGGAGGTTGGCTCGGGTGCGTTTTCTACGGAAAACTATAATTCGACACTTCGTGATGAAGGTGCTGGCAATTTTTATGACGATAATTATAACCGGAATACCAGATGGGACAAACTTTATTATCTGGCAGAATCCGCCACTACTATCGTAGATGGTATACGTCGGTCCCCGTTGATGCAATCTACTTCGGACAAGGCTGCCATGCGTAGATATTTAGGAGAGGCATTAGCACTAAAAGCGTTAGGCTATTTTGAACTGATCCGTTATTGGGGAGATGTGCCATATAAAGAGCATGCGTCTGAAAGCGGATTGGGAAATGTCTATATAGGAAAAGTGGATCGTGATATTGTTTATAATTATATCATAGAGGATTTGAAAGAGGCAATTGAATATCTGCCTTGGATGGGAGAAGAATCATATACGGTAGAACGCATGAATAAAGGTTTTGCCAAAGGACTGCTGGCAAAAGTAGCGCTATTTGCCGGAGGATGGTCTGTACGGGATGGAAATCAGTTTCCGGACTTGGATGTGGAACATCATCCGACCATTCCGGAAATGAACGGATATTTCGTCGGTCGCCCTAAGAATTGGAAAGATTATTATGAGCTGGCTGCCAAACAGTGTGCGGAGATTTTGGGAGCGACTGATAATCCTCATGAGCTTGATCCCAGTTATGAGAATATTTGGTCTACTGTCAATCATCTGGAATACAACAAGTATAATGAAAACCTGTTTGAAGTCGCTTTTGGTGAAGGACAGAATGGAGATGTGGGGGCCACGATGGGATACAACCTGAACAGAGGGGTTTTTAATACCACCCAAGGTATGGGAGGGGCAGGATATGCGGCTACTACTGCTTACTATTTTTATTCATTTGATCCGGCAGACACCCGTCGGGATGTTACTTGTGTTTTCCAGGAATATATCAATGAGAATGGAAAAAATAAGGAAGTTATTCGCTGTAATCCATTAGGAGTGGCTTGTGGTAAATGGCGTTGGTATTGGATGACTGATAATTATATGAAAGTCCGTTTCCCGAAAGCTAATTCACGTATTGCTACTGGTATCAACTGGATTTTGATGCGATATTCAGATATTTACCTGATGTTTGCGGAGGCTCAAAATGTATTGACAGGGCCGGATGCAGTTAGTCCGATTGCCGGTATGTCTCCCCGACAGGCTTTGGAAAAGGTTCGTGAAAGAGCATTTGGTACTGGTGCTCCCGAAATCACGCAGTATGACGCGGATTTCTTCACGGCTATTGTCAATGAACGGGCATGGGAGTTTGGTTGTGAATCTATTCGTCGTCAGGATTTGACACGTTGGGGATTGTTGGCGGAGAAAATAGAAGAGATGAAAATAGGTCTTTGTATGTTGTATGACTACAAGCCGGTGACTATTTTCGGGAAGACTTATCAAGTGGATGAAATACCGAGAAAAATCTATTATAAATATGAAGACTCTGATAATCCGGAATACATTGATATGTCGTCCGTTAATTTCAATGAGGACATGGGAACCGGTACTGCTTCTGCATCAAAAGGACAGTATGAGTGCAACTGGATCAGCATGCAGGTGACATTGAATAAGGATGGTGATATAAATGCAACCCTGAATACTAATTATGTGAAAACAATGGCTAGAATATTGGTTTGCGGTACAGGGCTGAATGCGTCTTACGACTATTCGAATTTGTTTGGCAGGCTGAACTGGGGCGGTGAAGCCGAAGCGGAGTTCCGTAAATATTCTGTTGGTAATGGAGTGTGTAATTATCGCCATGTATTCGCTATTTATTATGAGGATGTCAATAAGACGCAAGGGTATGTTTCTAATTCGTATGGTTATAAATAATTAATGGCAGGAAAAAATGAAAAGACTAGTTAATAGATTATCCGGAGCATGCCTGTATGTACTATTGGCTTTGATAGTGGGTATGTCTTCCTGTGAGGACGATGCCAATGACTGGACAGTTAATAAGAACTATGATGCTTTGTTCCGTCCGTTGACGTTCGATAAGTCGGCTACCGATGCGACTTCGGTTACATTAAGATATTCGCAGATTGTGAATGCAAAAGTCTATATTTTTGAGTTTTATACGGACAGCTTAGAGTTTAATGCGGAAAATTATGTAAGGACAGATACGATTCTGAAAGATACATTGACTGTATTTTCAGAGAGTAATACGCCTATGAGGGTGGAATATCGTACTTTGTTTCAGGAGTTCAACGGTTCTACGCAATATTCTGTTCGTATGAAAGGAGAAGATGCGCAGGGAAAGGCAAGCACTTATGTCAGTGTAGCATTTAAAACTCCGGATGAGCAATTATTTACCGGAGTGGAAGTTACAGCTAATTCCGCAACCTTGATATGGGAAGAAACGAACAGAGTAACTCATCTGACGTTGGCTCAAATGGTGGATACGAAATATGGTGAGGAAAAACAGATTGATTTGACTTCGGAAGATATAGCGGCTTGTTCGAAAACACTCTCCGAATTGGAGAATGGAGCGACCTATCGTGTTCGGATTTATAATAATGATGCATTACGTGGTTCGTATGTATTCAAAACACTTGGATTGGGTGGTAGCGAAATCCTTTTTGTGGAGGCTACGGAAACCGGAGTCATTGATTTAAGTACATTGTTATCTAATTTTGTGAAAGAGAAAGAATGTAGCAATGTAACTGTCCAACTTACTCCGGGGGCGGTGTATAAGGTAAGTGAACTAAAGATTCCGGGATTGGATAATATTTTGTTTACCAGTACGGAAGCTAATGAAAATAATCGTCCACAGCTTATTGTGACTAATAAAATATCATTGGCTTCTCCGATACAGTCTCTGTCATTCGAGTTTGTTTGCCTGAATGGAAATGGCGAGGCCAGTTATATGACGGATTGGAAAAATAGTTCTTATGCCCAGTCTATTTCATTCACAGGCTGTGCTATACAGAACATAAAACGTACGCTTGTACGTATTAGCGATGGAAGTGGTGTGTTCATGACGGATATTACGATCGATAACTGTGTCATATCCGAAGTTGGTACGGACGGATATGGAATGATTAATTTCGGAAAAAATATCGATCAGTTGGAAAAGGTTTCTATAACGAATAGTACATTGATTAATATTGGTGACCAGTTGATGGACGTGAAAGGGGGAATCGGTGATGTGATATTGGAAAATTGTACTTTCTATAATTCTATGGATGCTAAGAAGGAATTGCCTAAGGTTTTCCGTTTCGATAATGCGGCAAGTACTCCGCCTTCTCCGAAATCTGCTACAATGCGGAATTTGATTTTCTCCGGTCCGAACAAAGGAAAGAAAATGAATAGTGGAAATGGTGCTTATGACATTTTGAACTTCTCTGATAATTGTTATATCACTTCCGACCTGCAGGAAGGCAATAACAGGTTTGAAGAAATAACGAGAATAAAACAAAGCTCGGATGACTTGTTCGTTGATCCATTAAACGGTGATTTCCATATTAAACCGGGAGCCGGGTTTGCCGGAACGGGTAATGCTGGTGATCCACGTTGGTATTAATTGATCCTATAATTGTTAGGTATAAAGAATATCATGAAGAATATTGTATTATCAATTTTATTGATGAGTGCCTGTGCAATGATTTATGCACAGGCGGGCTCATCGCCTTATCAGGCTATTGTAGCTGTTGATGGTAGTGGAGATTATAAAACGGTTCAGGAAGCAATCAATGCTGTTCCTGACGGACAGACGAAACCTTGGTTGATTCTGATAAAGAATGGCTTGTATAATGAGCAGGTGATTATCCCTAAGAATAAGCCATACGTACATTTAATAGGCCAGGATAAGGATAAGACCATTATTCATTTAAACTTGAATGTTGGTAGTAAACTGACCGGTAAAGAAATAGGTGGAAAAACAGCTTATTGGGAACACTCGGTTCATAATCCTTCCTCTCCAGTTTATAAATACGAGGGATCGGTAGTGGTGGTAAAAGGAGACCACTTTTATACGGAAAACATTTCGTATGTGAATGACTGGGGAGTTTTATCAGATAATGGTCCGCAGGCTTTGGCTATGAATAGTCAGGCAGATTGTGCTTCCTTTTATAATTGTAAGTTCCGTTCTTTTCAAGATACTTGGATGACTGCCAATAATGATGTCAGTCGGCACTATGTGAAAGATTGCTGGATAGAAGGCGCGGTAGACTATTTTTATGGTAGTGGTGATGTGTTGCTGGAAAACTGTACGCTTTATAATGTACGGAGTGGAGCAGTAATAGTGGCTCCTTCCCATAAAAATGCCAAATATGGTTATGCTTTTCGTAATTGCACTATAGATGGAAACAGTGAAGCGGCTGACGGACGTTTGAAGTTGGGGCGTCCATGGCATAATAATTCGAAGACGGTGTATATCAATACCATCATGCTTATCCCTGTCGCTGATGAAGGATGGACGAATATGGGAACGGTTCCCGGGATTTTTGCCGAATACAATAGTCGTGATGCACAGGGTAATGTGTTGGATTTAAGTAAACGCAAAACGGAATATCAATATAAAGACCGCCAAACCGGTAAGGAAGTATCGGGTACCTGTCAGGCAACTATAACGAAAGAGGAGGCGGACAAATATACGTACGAAAATATGATTCCGGGTAATGATGGCTGGAATCCGCGTATTATGATGGAGAAATTAGGAAGTCCGCGCAGTCTGGTTTATCAGCATGGCACTCTTAAATGGAACCCTGTGAAGAATGCGATCGGATATATTGTATATGATGGAGAACAGATTCTCGGGACGACTACTGATACCTCTTTTCCGGTGTCGAAAGTGAATTATGCTTTGAAGGTATCTGCCGTGAATCAATATGGAACGCAAGGTAAAAAAGGTGTATTGTAATTGAATATAGAAAACTGGTAAGGAAAGGGGAGGTGCTTATGAGGCATCTCCCTTTCTTTCTTTATATTCTGTAGGAGTGACTCCCATGATTTTTTTGAAGCGCCTGCTAAAGTACTTCGGGTCATTGAAACCGGTCATATAAGCAATTTGGGAGAAACTGTATTCACTTTTTTCAATTAGCTGGGCGGCTCGTTTGATGCGCATTTCACATACGAAATCTACCGGAGTCAGCCCAACAATAGATTTTAATTTTCGGTAGAATACCGTACGGCTTAACATTAGTTTGTTGGCGAAGTCGTCGATGGTGATATCTGTATTGTCCATTTGTTCCTCCATAAACGCCATTACTTGTTGCATGAATTGTTCATCGTATGGAGTCACTTGAGGTTGTGAAGGCTCCCACCCATTTATATGATCTTCTTCTTGAGTATGCTCTGACAGTTTCGATAAATATAGCTCTTGTAACTGTTTACGTTGACGGAGCAGCGACAAAATTCTGGTTTTTAAGTACGTAGAGCTGAATGGTTTGGTGATGTAGTCATCGATGCCTTGTTCCAGTCCTGCTATCCGATCATCTAAAGAAGATTTTGCTGATAGTAATATAATAGGAATATGGCAGGTGTTATGATCGGCTTTGATTGCTTTCACCATGTCTAATCCATCCATGACCGGCATCATGACATCACTGATTATCAGATCCGGAATGTACTGCTGTGCATATTTTAATCCTTCTTTTCCATTTGCTGCTTCGAGAACAGTGTAAGTCTCTGACAGGATATTCCATAGGAAATGACGTAATTCATTGTTGTCTTCGACAATAAGAATGGAAGTTTTTTCATCCTCTGCGTCGGTTTTATTTTCATTCTCTGCGTATGCTGCCTTGAAGGATGTACTATCCGAATCTTCTTCAGTAGCTTGTATCGTCGGTGAATTATTGTCACTGTCGGATAAAATAAATTCGGCTTGTTGATCGTCTGCAAATGCTTTTTCTTCCTTAGGAAGTGTGACAATGAATTCACTTCCACTTCCCGGCTCGCTTCTCACTTGGATATTTCCGTGATGTAATTCTATTAATTCGCGTACCAGTGAAAGCCCAATGCCGGATGAGGGCTGCAGGATATTGTATTGTGCCAGTGTTTCAAATCGATAAAATAGGGATTGTTGCTTTTCGGGAGCAATGCCAATGCCTTCATCAGATACAGAGATGGTGACTTGCTCCGAACCTGTTATCATATTTACCGTTACTTTCTTCCCGTTCGGTGTATATTTGAAGGCATTTGAAAGTAGATTGAAGAATATCTTTTCAAATTTGTCACGGTCTACCCATGCGTATATTTTGTCTGTATTAGTTTGAAGTTGGAAATCAATTCTCTTTTCTTTTGCTATAAGGTGGAAGCTTTCCATTATCTTCTGTAATTGGGAAACGAGTTCTGTCTTTTCTACCAACACTTTCATCTTCTTATTTTGGATTTTGCGGAAATCCAGTAGTTGATTAACCAGACGAAGCATACGTTCTGTGTTTTTATGTACCAAATTTAGATGTTCCCGAACTGTCGGAGAGATTGTTTCATGCGCTAGAATTTCTGATACAGGGCTGGATATTAAAGTTAAAGGAGTGCGTAATTCATGTGAAATATCAGTGAAGAAGCGTAATTTGATATTGGATAAATGTTGTTCCAAGTCAACCTGATGCCGCAAACGGTAGATATAGAACAGAATGTATACAATGATAGTAGTGAATAACACGAACATGACAATATAGAATAACCATGCCCAATATGTTTCCCAAAAAGTGGGTAAAACATGAATGGGGAGAATGCGTATATTATCGGTCCATACTCCGTCGCTATTGCTGGAACGGATTTGCAGTTGATATTCTCCGGCAGGTAAATTTATGTATGTTGCAGAGCGGTTATTACCGGCTTCGTTCCATTCTTCTTCCAGACCTTGCAGGCGATAAGCGTATTCGATGGCATCGGGATTTACATAATCAATGGCTGCAAATTGAAAGGTGACATTACGTTCCGAAGGATTTAGTTCCAGTTCTTTTATGTCATCAAGCGCTACATGAAGTTGACTTCCTTGTATTTTGAGTCCGGTAAATACAATAGGAGGTACATAAGAACTTTTTTTCATTTGTTCTGTGTCGATTTCAAGTATCCCTTGATTGGTTCCGAGAACGATTTTCTTTTGACTGGTTAGTGTGGGAACTGCTTCGGTGAGGTTCAGTTCTCTCTGAAAGTAATTACTTCCATAATTCTCAAATGTTCCTTGTTGTGGATTGAATTTGGATATGGTGTTTTCGGAGATTACCCATAATTGTTTTTGAGTATCTTCGAGCATTGAAAGTACCAAATCAGAAGCTAATCCGTCTTTGATTGTATAACTTTTGAATTGTATATCTTCCGTGAGTAGATTTTTAGAGATAATCTGGCTGATTCCTCCGGTGAATGTTATTACATAAGTGTTTTTTCGACTGTCAGTAAATATTTGCATGACATCATTACTGCTAAGGCTGGAATCTACATTAGGGATACGGTTGCTGTGATAGAACTTAATTTCTTCAGGCTGATCGAACTTATTGGAGAATGTAAGTAAACCATTGGTTGTGCCAATCAATAACACTCCGTTGGGGGCTTCTGCGATATGTCTTATTTTGAGTGAAGTAGAAATAGGATAGTTTTTCAGCCGGTTGCCGCTATGGATAAAGTTGGTAGAACCATCAGGTGCGTGTGATAATAGGTTGAGGCCACCTCCATAACATGCGATCCATATATTGTCATGACTATCCTGAATAATACTATAGACACTATTGTTGCTTAAACTGTATGTATCTTGTGGCTGATGGACGAATTGTTGTAAAAGATAGGAGTGCTCATTTTTCTTCTTTAGAAGGATGAGGCCGTCTTTTTTGGTTCCCATCCATATATTTCCTTGTTTATCTTCCATAAAACAGTACACACTTTTTCCGAAAGTAACCTCTTGAGGGGTGATTATACCCTGTGGAGAAAGGTAGCCTTCTAATGTCCCATCCGGACGGTAAATTCTGACGTTTCCCTTTTTGGAAGCAACCCAGAGACGTTTCTGTTTGTCGGCAAGAAAAGCACGTATTTCCAATCCATTGTCTATGGGGCGTATTTTGTATTTATTGGGATAGAAAGATATTTTGTCTACGCCCCGGTCATTGGTAATCCATACATTTTGTTGCCGGTCGGTATAATAATAACGAATAGAGGGGGCAAATAGGGAAGCGGGATTGTTTTCATCTGCAAAGTATAGTTTCAGTTGATTACTGTCGCGATCATAATAGCACAAATGCCCTTTTTGAGGACTCATCCATAGTGTACCTTCATGGTCTTCAAAGATCATGTATCGGTTGTCGCGTTCATATTGGATCAGGTTTTGTATAGGAGCTGTGAAGTGCTGTTTATCTCCTGTTTGCAGATTTAGCTTTATCACACCGGAGGTATTGGCAAAGATCCAGACTTCTCCGGTTTTGTCCTGATAAAAAAAATGAGCTTCATTGGATGGCTGGGTGGCTGTCTGTATATTAAAATGCTGGAATTTTTTCTTTTCTGTATCGTATGTTATAAATCCGTTGTCAGTTCCTAAGCCGATCCTGTCATTAGAAGGGGAAATGGAAGATATGGAATAGATATCTGTGACAGGACATGGTAGCTCCTGGAATTTTATATTTCCGTTCTTGGGATCATATATTGCGATTTTTCCGGAAGTTGAGATAAGATATATTCTCTTATTATATTCTTTGACCATTTTGAACGGATAATCGCTGTTGATTCGTTTTTTTCCGATGATGGTTACTCCCTTATCTGTCATGATCCATTCGTCCCCGTCGGAATCTTCGTAAATGTCGAATATCTTGTTTCCTTTTAAATTTTGGTTGAAACTGCTGTATAAAATGATATCTTTTCCTTCTTTGCAGGTTTGCTCATTGATTCTGAAAGCATAACCTTGTTCACAGGTGATCCACGTAATTCCTTTATTTAAGGTATAGATATTGCTGACTATGTTGGTTTGTTGCAGGGATGATTCAATAGGAAGGAGTATGTCAATAAACTTCTCTGTCTGAATATCAAATAGATATGCACGGTTATCATAAGATTTGCACCATATATCTCCGTCTTTGCTTTCTGTAATATAAGAGAAACGGTTAGTCGTTAAAGTACAGCCGTCTCCCGGAAATGCTTTGTAATTTTTAAATGTGTATCCGTCAAATTTGTTCAGGCCATTCCAGGTGGCGAACCAAAGAAATCCTTTTTTGTCTTGCATTATATTCACTACTACTCCTTGCGAAAGGCCACTATTGACAGAGAAGTGTTTAATCTGGCAAAGAGGTTGAGCTGCTACAGTCAGACTGGTGTATAAGCATAAAAGGAAAACATAGAGTGTCTTCATGATATTATAAATTATGTGTAGAGCAAAAATAAATAAAACTGGATTAAAAAGGAAATTTAAAATAGTGATTGAACATAAAATGCACGCTTTTGCATATTTAATCCACCTGTCTATCCTCTATCAAGCACAATTATTACCCTATAAGGGGAGAAGATACCTCGTACTTTTGTTTTGACAATTAGAACTGGTAAAATTTTAAATGAAAACTATAAATGAAACGTCTATTTATTTGTGTAGTGGGACTTGTTATAGCCGTAACCGCATGGTCTCGTACCTTTAATATGAAGGAGCTTGGAGCTGATCCCCGAGGTATTGAATCTTGTACGGAGTTAATAAACCAAACGATTGAAAAAGCATCTTCTGAAGGTGGAGGAACTATTTATTTCCCGGCAGGTGTTTATTTGACAGCCACTATCTACATGAAAAATAATATAACTTTGTATGTGGAGTCCGGAGCTGTTCTTCGTTTTTCAGATCGTTTTGAAGATTATCTTCCTTTTGTGAAGATTCGTTGGGAAGGTACAGTGATGAATACTTTGTCTCCCCTGATTTATGCGCATGATGCGGAGAATTTGACTATAACCGGGCGTGGAACGTTGGACGGTAATGGATTCAAATGGTGGAGCTGGGAGAAAGAAACACGGGAGCTGATTAAAAAGAACGGAGGAAAATTGCCTGCTTTGAATAAACTACAACGAATGTGGGAAGAGGCTAATGAAGATCTGGAAATTTCGGATTATTATAAACCTTCTTTAGAGCGTCGTATGTTTCGGCCTCCTTTTATTCAGTTTTATGAATGTAACAATGTGTTGATAGAGAATGTGAAAATTGTCAATTCTCCTTTTTGGACCATAAATCCGGCTTTTTGTGATAATGTAACAGTGCATGGAGTGACGATATATAACCCTTCAAAAGACCCAAAAGGTCCCAATACGGATGGAATAAACCCTTCTTCTTGCCGGAATGTGCGTATTTCTGATTGTTTTATTAGTGTAGGGGATGATTGTATTACAATTAAATCGGGGCGTGATGCTGATGGACGGAAATATGGAAAGGCATGTGAAAATATAACGATAACTAATTGTGTTATGCTTTCCGGTCATGGAGGGGTAGTTATTGGTAGTGAAATGTCAGGCGGTGTAAGGAGAGTGACAATTTCTAATTGTGTTTTCGATGGTACGGATTCCGGTATTCGCTTGAAATCTTCTCGTGGGAGAGGAGGAGTTGTTGAAGAGCTTCGGGTAGATAATATCGTCATGAAGAATATTCAGCGGAATGCCTTCATCTTTGATTTGTTCTATGATAAAGAATCAAAAGTGGAACCTGTCAGTGAACGGACTCCTGTTTTCCGGAACATTCATTTGAGTAATATCACAGGTTCTGATATCAAGCAAATTGGTTATATTAAAGGGATTGAAGAAATGCCTGTACAAGGTTTGTCCTTTTCAAATATTAATATGAAGGCAGAGGTTGGATTTATAGTTGATATTGCTGAAGATATTCGTTTTGATAATGTGGATTTCTCTTCGCAGACTGGTTCACCGTGGCAATTCAGTAAGTGTAAGCAGATTGTTCTGAATAATGTTAGATCGAAGTATCCTGTAAACCAACACCCGATTGTTACTTTTGAAGATGTCGATAATGCTATTATTAATAATTGTTTTCAGATGACTCCTGTGAAGGATTTTTATAAAGCTAATAACAGTCATATTATTGAAGGACATAATTATTGGAAAAAAGAGAGTTTTAAATAAACAGGAACTATCATATTATTTCTGTTGAATTTTATTGTTGGGTAGATATGAGAAGAACGATATTACATCATCTGTAATATCGTTCTTCTATTGATTAGAGTTGTTTATAATTTACTTCTTATCGTTTTCGCGAATCTCCACCCGGCGGATCTTACCGCTGATTGTCTTAGGTAGCTCTTCTACGAACTCGATCACACGCGGATATTTATAAGGAGCAGTCACTTTCTTCACGTGGTTCTGTAATTCCTTAATCAGTTCCTCTCCGGCACGTGCTTTATAGTCTTTGGATAGAACAATCGTAGCTTTTACTACCTGGCCGCGAATCTCGTCGGGTACTCCGGTAATAGCACATTCCACAACAGCCGGATGAGTCATCAACGCACTTTCCACTTCGAATGGGCCGATGCGGTAACCGGAACTCTTGATTACGTCGTCTGCACGACCGACAAACCAAAGGTAGCCATCCTCGTCTTTCCAGGCAACATCGCCGGTGTAATAAATACCATCGTGCCAAGCTTCGTGAGTGCGTTCCGCATCCCGGTAGTATTCTTTGAAAAGTCCGAGAGGTTTACCTTTGCTGGTGCGGATTACAATTTGTCCTTGCTCACCCGCTTCAACAGAGCGGCCTTCATGGTCGATCAAGTCTACATCATATTGAGGATTCGGAAGCCCCATGCTTCCCGGTTTCGGTTCCATCCAAGGCATGGTGGCGATGGTAAGGGTTGTTTCTGTTTGTCCGAAACCTTCCATCAGTTTGATACCCGTCAGCTTCTTGAAAGTTTCAAATACAGCGGGGTTCAATGCTTCTCCGGCAATGGTGCAGTATTTTAGTGAAGATAAATCAAACTTTGTCAGGTCTTCGTGAATCAAGAACCGGAAGATGGTAGGAGGCGCACAGAGAGAAGTGACATGATATTCCTGGATTTTTTCCAGAATAGCTGCCGGGGTAAACTTCTCGTGGTCGTAGACGAAGATATTGGCTCCGGCAATCCACTGTCCGTAGAGTTTTCCCCATACTGCTTTTCCCCAGCCGGTATCGGCAATGGTGAGGTGAAGACTGTTCTCGTCCAGATTGTGCCAAAAACTACCGGTAACGATATGACCTAACGGATAAGTAAAGTCATGTGCCACCATCTTAGGTTCGCCGGTAGTGCCGGAAGTAAAATACATCAGAGAGATGTCGTCGTTAGTGTTCGCATGGCGCGGACGTACAAACGGAGCAGCATTTTCGATACCCTGATGGAAATCTTCGAAGCCTTCCGGGATTTCCGGACCGACACTGACTAACTTTTCAACCGTGGGACATTCGGGAAGAGCATCTTTGATATGTTGCAGGATGATTCCTTCACCGGCAGCTACGATCATTTTGATGTCGGCAGCGTTGCAGCGATAGATAATATCCTTTTTGGTCAGCAAGTGGGTGGCCGGAATGACGGTTGCTCCCAGTTTGTGAAGGGCGATGG
>OHPK01000558.1_pt1 | contig 18977 bp, 13 predicted proteins | sample 1577661 | NCBI WGS metagenome assembly OHPK01 (sample SAMEA3879556, study PRJEB24766) | human gut metagenome | biome: human-associated habitat; feature: feces | place: USA | collected 1985/1987
AAACTCATCTTCCTCACAGGGGTGCTTCGCGACAAGGACTGGCAGCAAATGCTGCGCCGCGCGCTCCCGCTCGCCAAGGCGTTCGTCGTCATCACGCCGCCTTCTGCCCGCGCACTCGATGAAAACGAGCTCGCCGCGTGGCTGAACGCACAGGGCGTGCAGGCCGTCCCCGCCAAGGATACCGACGACGGCGTCCGCCGCGCCTTAGCGCTTGCAGGTGAGGACGACGCCATCTGCTCCTGGGGCTCGCTCTACTTCACCGGCGAGGTCCGCCGCGTCCTGACGGAACAGTAAACACGATAAAAAAGGCCGCTGCGAAATGCCGCAGCGGTCTTTTCATGATCCCCATGCCGCATTTGCCGCGACCAGCGGCAAACAGGCCCCCACACCCCAATCGGCGCAAAAGCCAGCATCCCACACCCGCCGCATTCGCTGCCTCCGGCAGCGAACAGGCCAGAAGCAACATCCTCCGTCCCCCACCCGCCGCATTTTCTGCCCCCACGGGCAGAAAACAGGCACCAGCGTCGCAGACTTTCGCGTCCGCAGACGCGAAATAATTTTAATCATAAATCGCCGCGACACGCGCGTGGCGATTTATTCTTCTCGCTTCGCGCGTGTCGCAGCCGCCTACGGCGGCAAGGCACGAAGCGAAGTGCGATCCCCTAAAATCAAAGGGATCCCATCCGATGGATGGGATCCCTTTGTTTTTAGCTAAGATAGTTGAGCGGGTTGACGTAGCTGCCGTTTCTCTGAATGCCGAAGTGGCAGTGGACACCGTTGGCGACACCGCTGCGGCCCGCTTTGGCAACCTGCTGGCCCTTGTAGACCGTCTGTCCCGCGGAGACGAGCAGCGACGAGTTGTGCTCGTAATACGTGACATAGCCGTTGTTGTGGTCGATGATGACGACGTAGCCCATCGCGCCCTTGTAGCCCGCGTAGGTCACGCGGCCGCCGTCGGCGGCATAGATCGGCGTGCCGTAGGAGCAGGCGATGTCGATGCCCTTGTGGTTGCTCGTCGCGCCGCGGATACCCGTGCTGCGGTAGCCAAAGTACGACGTGATGCGACCCGAGCACGGCCAGCGGAAGCTGCCGGTGGGGTACCAGGTCGGGCGGACCTTCGTGCCGCGGGCGCGCGTCTCGGCCACAGGGTCGGAGAGCGTGACGGACGAGATGACCGTGCGCTCCTGCTCCTCGCCGTTGATATAGGTGACGTCGGCCACAATATCGGCCTTGCCGAACGAGCCCTTGGAGATCACGCGCTCGTCGCCCTGATACATGGACGAATCGCTCACGTAGTTCACGTCATAGTTGACGTCCTCGACATAGTTCTGCCGCTCGGTGACCTTGACGGTCAGGTACGGCACAGCGTTCGAGAGCGTCAGCGCATCGCCGATGTGGATGCGGTTGATGTCGTAGCCGGGGTTCAGCGCTTCGAGTTCAGCGGCGGTCATGCCGTTGTTGTTGGCGATCTGGCCCCAGGTGTCGCCCTTGACGACGGTATAGGTCACCTCGCCCGACTTCGTCGAATTCAGGATCTCGGCGATCTCGCCGAGGTTCATCACGCTGTCGGTCGGGACGTAGCCCTCCGCGATGCGGACATTTTCGACAAAGTCGACGCTCAGCGTATCCGCCGAGGCGTAGACCTGCTTGATCTGCTTGAGCAGCTCGTCCAGCGCGCCGGCGTACTGCGTCGAACCGATAATCTCATCGTCGACATAGAGCGAGTAGCCGTAGGTCACCTGGCCGAGCTCGTCGGCGAGGTCCTGCTCGAAGGTCGTTGCGTCCGTCACATCGCTGCGGCGGACGAAGGCCGTCGAATAATGGATGGCATCCTTTGCGATCTCATAGCTCTTGCCGAGCGTCTCGGTCGTGATGCTCTCGAGCTTAGAGGCCGCCTTGCGCGCCTGCGCGGCGCTGGCGACGGTATCGACCACGCTGCCGTTATACTCCACGGTCGTTCCCAGCGTGTAGAACGAGAAAAACAGCGCGATCGCAGCCACAACAGCCGCGCCGCCGATAAAGTAGAACGGATTCACGCGCCGCGCCTGCCTGCGCCAGCGGTCCTCGTGCTCGCCGGCAGCGTGGCTGCGCTGGCGGCGGCGCGCCATCACCCTTTCATGCAGCAGCGAGTGCCACATCGGGAACATCCCGCCAATGACGAGGAAGACCTGCACCAAAAAGCGGTTGGATTCGGGGAAGTTGCGCGCCCTGCTCTCGCGCATCACGGTGCGGGCGCGCGGGCCGATGCGGCGAATGCGCGCACCAAGCGTAGAAAAAAACAGCGCCATGTGCTCGAGCCAGCCGCTCAACCATTGCGGCATGCCGCCGCGCCTGCTCGGCCGTCTTCGCGGCGAGGCATTCGAACGGCGGCGCTGCGTGGGTGCATCGCTGCGCTGCGGGGTGGATCGTTTTTGCTCTGACATATCAAAACTCCTTAAAGGATGCAAGTAAAAATAAAAGTTACAATTTGTAACTATTGACCAGTATACTTGGTTTTCAAGGCTCCGTCAAGCCTTTTGGGAAAATGATACTGCTAATATATTGTAAGAGTTTGGAAAATTTGTAAACTTTTGCATGAATTTTGCGTTATTTTTCCTTGAGAGGGTGAAAAAGTGGGTGTATACTATATCCGTAAATCTGTGCCCGCTTGACCGGCACATCATATATCAGGAGGAATCAACATGTTTGCACAACTGATCAGCACGCTGAAAAAGAGCCCCAAAACGATCGTTTTTACCGAAGGCACCGACCCCCGCATTCTCGAAGCGAGCGCCCGTCTGCTGTCCGGTAATTTCTTAAAGCCCGTGCTCGTCGGCAACCCCGATGAGATTGCCGCCGCCGCTGAGGACATCGGCTTCAACATCCGCGGTGCCGAGATCATCGACCCCGAGAATTATGACGGCATGGACGAGATGGTCGACAAGATGGTCGAGCTGCGCAAGGGCAAGATGACTGCCGACGAGTGCCGCGCCGCGCTCAAGAAGAGCAACTACTTCGGCACCATGCTCGTCAAGATGGGCAAGGCCGACTGCCTGCTCGGCGGCGCTACCTACTCCACGGCCGACACGGTCCGTCCCGCGCTCCAGCTCATCAAGACCAAGCCAGGCAACAAGATCGTCTCTTCCTGCTTCATCATGGTCCGTCCCGCCGCTTCCGGCGAGAACGAAGTGCTCGCCATGGCCGACTGCGCCATCAACATCAAGCCCAACGAGGACGAGCTCGTCGAGATCTGCAAGGAGACCGTTTCCTGCGCCAAGATCTTCGGCGTTGACCCGAAGGTCGCTTTCCTGAGCTACTCCACCCTCGGCTCCGGCAAGGGCGAGGACGTCGACAAGATGCGCAATGCCTGCGAGAAGGCCAAGGCCCTTATGCCCGACACCCCGATCGGCGGCGAGTTCCAGTTCGACGCGGCGGTCTCTCCGGCTGTCGCCAAGACCAAGCACATCACCGACGCGGTCGGCGGCCACGCCAATACCTTTATCTTCCCCGACATCAACGCCGGCAACATCGGCTACAAGATCGCTCAGCGCCTCGGCTCTTTTGATGCCTACGGCCCGATCCTGCTCGGCCTGAACGCGCCGATCAACGACCTCTCCCGCGGCTGCAACGCCCAGGAGGTCTACTCCATGGCGATCATCACCGCGGCGCTTGCGTAAACACTTCAAAAAAAGAGGACGGCTTTCGCCGTCCTCTTTTTTTGAGGAGATTGCACTGCGCTGCATGCACGCGCCGCAGGCGCGCACACTCCGCTCCGTGAGAAGAGTTTTTTGGCACGCGCATGTCGCGCCAAAAAACGATTAAGATTATTTGCCGCCTGCGGGCGGCAAAGTCTGCGACGCCTTTTGGTGCGTGATGAGGGTCTCTGCTTCTATTTTTCATTTTTGGCGCTGTTTTGCGCCGGAGGCGCAAAATGCGCGGCGGGGGTGCGTTAGCTGTTTCGTGCGGAGCACGAAATGCACGTGGGGGACGTTGGCTGTTTCGAGCCGGAGGCTCGAAATGCGCCTCCACTGAATTTAGACTGAAGTAAAACGGCCCTCTTTGAGGGCCGTTTTCGTTTTGCAAGTTTGCTGTCATTTTAGTGCGATAAAGCGCAATTTTTTGCACGAACGGATGCTTCGAATGTTTCAAATGTATGGAATATTTGGAGAAGTTAGACAAATGTTTTTCACTGTTTTTGTCTGTTTTGCACACATTTGTACAACAAAGTTCAGCTACCTTTTTCCCAAAAAGGGGAAGACAAAAAAATACGCCATGATATAATGATTCTGCAATGACGGGGCGCGAGCTCCGAACAATACGATCACATTTTCTGTGGAGGATTATCATTATGGCTATCAAAGTGGGCATCAACGGCTTCGGCCGCATCGGCCGCGTCGTGCTGCGCATCATGATCGAGCATCCGGAGCAGTTCGACATCTGCGGTATCAACCTGCGCAAAGCGGATCTGGATTACATGGTCTATATGATCAAATACGATTCCGTGTTCCGTCAGTTCAACGGCACGGTGGAGCACAAGGACAAGAACCTGATCGTCAACGGTCACACCATTCAGGTCTTCAGCGAGTCCGACGCGGCGATGATCCCCTGGTCCAGCTGCGGCGCGGAGTACATCATCGAGTCCACCGGCGCTTACAACACCACCGAGAAGGCCTCCCGCCACTTCAAGGGCGGCGCGAAGAAGGTCATCCTGACCGCGCCCGGCAAGGATGAGGTCACCCCCACGTTCGTCATGGGCGTGAACCACATGCTGCTCCATTCCGACATGAAGGTCGTCTCCAACGCCTCGTGCACCACCAACTGCTTAGCACCCCTTGCCAAGGTCGTCAACGACGAGTTCGGCATCGAGCAGGCGCTCATGTCCACCATCCACGCCGCCACCGCCAAGCAGAAGGCCGTCGACTCCCGCGGCGGCAGCGATTGGCGCACGGGCCGCTCCATTCTCAACAATATCATTCCCTCCTCCACGGGTGCCGCCAAGGCCGTCGGCCGCGTCATCCCCGAGCTCTACGGCAAGATGACCGGCATGAGCTTCCGCGTCCCCACGGCGGACGTCTCCGTCGTTGACCTGACCGCCCACCTCAAGGTCAAGACCACCTACGCCGATATCTGCTATGCCATCCGCCACGCCAGCGAGACCTATATGAAGGGCATCATTGGCTACACCGCGGACCAGGTCGTCTCCACGGACCTAATTGGCAATTCCTGCCCCTGCATCTTCGACGAGACCGCCGGCATCATGCTCGACAACGACTTTGTCAAGCTGATCGCGTGGTACGACAACGAATGGGGCTACTCCAACATGGTCGTCCGCCTGCTTGAGCACATGGTCGCGGTGGACGAGGGCCGCGTGACGCCTGAAAAGCGCGTCGTCCCCAAGGATAAGCCGAAGGAAGAGCCCGCCGCCAAGGAAGCGTAACAACGAAATAAAAAAGGAAGGACGCTGCGCGTCCTTCCTTTTTTATTCGTCTTTTTTTTCTGCTGCTTTTGCTTCGAGCTCGGCGACGGTCGTGTTGTCTTCCATGCCGCGGGCGTGGAGGACATCGTCGCGCGTGAGGGTCATCAAATCATCCTTTGTAAAGCTCTCCATCTTCGCGAGGCGGTTGGCCTGCGCGGTCAAGATCTGCTCGAAGAGGTTGCGCACGCCGCGCGCGTTGCCGAACGTCACACCGTCGGCGTTCTCATCGTAGATGAAGTCCTTGACGTCCTGCTCGGCGTCGGGAGAGATGGTGTAGAGCGACTTGCGGCACTGCATTTTGAAAATCTCGAGCATCTCGTCGAGCGTGTAGTCGTCAAAGTGCAGGTAGCGGTTGAAGCGGGACTCAAGGCCGGGGTTCGATTGGATGAATTTCTCCATCAGGCCGTCATAGCCCGCCACGATGACCACAAGGTCGTCGCGCTGGTCCTCCATCGCCTTGAGCAGCGTGTCGATGGCCTCCTGGCCGAAGTCGTTGTCGCCCTTGCCGTTGAGGGCGTAGGCCTCGTCGATGAACAGCACGCCGCCGAGCGCCTTTTCGATGACCTTGCTCGTCTTGATGGCCGTCTGACCGACGTAGCCCGCGACGAGCCCGCTGCGGTCGACCTCGACAAGCTGACCCTTGGAAAGGATCCCGAGTGAGCGGTAGACGCGCGCCATCAAACGCGCGATCATCGTCTTACCTGTACCGGGGTTGCCGGTGAAGACCATGTGGAGCGAGAAATCCGCATTCGGCAGTCCCGCCTCCTCGCGCCGCTTGAAGACGGTCGCCATGTTGATGAGGTTATTCACCTCGCGCTTGACCTCGCCAAGGCCGATGTAGGTGTCGAGTTCTTTTTTAAGGTCCTCGATCTTCTCGGGCGGGGGAAGCGGCGCTTCCTCTTCCTTTTTCTCGTCCGCGCCGGTGGAGGCGGCGGGCTTGTTCGGCTTTGCGCCGTCCGCGCTCTTCGGCGCGTTTGCTTTGGGCGCAACTTCCTTCGGGACGGCAGATTTCGGCGCGTCCGGCGTCAGCGGCGCGCCCCAGAAGTCGCTGCCCATGCGATTCAGGTTGTTCTGCGTCATCGTGCGGATGACGTCGAGCTGCTGGAGAATGATCTCGTCCCTTTTATCCATGTTGATTCTCTCCCTTCGTTCCGTAGGGCGTGTGCGCCATTGCGCGGAACAAGAATGCCGTGATCAGGCCGCTGAGCGCGCCCGTGAAGAGCGACACCAGCAGCAAAAACGGCAGATAGTAGAGCGGCGTGGTCGAGCCGAGCGTGATGAGCGCGGCGCAGACCTGCCCGCAGTTGTGCGCCGCCGCGCCCGCGATCGAGACGCCGAAGATGCTGAGCTTTTTCGACTTGCTGAGCAGCGCCATCACGAAAAGCGCCGACAGCCCGCCGAGCAGCGAGAATAAAAGCGCCGAGGCATTCCCCGCAAACAGCGCGCCGAGCGTGCAGCGCACAAGCAGGATGGCGAGCGCGCTCGGAAATCCGATGGCATAGAGCGCGTAGAGCGTAACGATATTCGCAAGACCCAGCTTGACGCCCGGCAGCGGCACAATGAGCGCGAGCGGAAAAAACGACTCCATGTAGGACAACGCAAGCGCGAGCGCCGCGAGCACCGCGCAGAGCGTCAACTCTCTTGTTTTGATCTTCATGCGCTCACCCCGCGATCAGATCGTAGTCGGACGCCGCGCCCTCGAGCGTGACGGCCACGCGGGCGGGCAGGCACACGATGCTCTGTCCCGCGCGCGAGATCGCGCCGGAGTGCACGCAGTCCTGATTCGGACAGTCGCTCGAGGCGACGTATACCGCGCCGTCTGCCACCTCCACAGTGAGCGTATAGCCGCGGCTTTTGTAAGTGCCGCCTTCGTAGGTGCTGAGCGCGCAGCGCTCAACGGTCTCGCCGTCGATGGCAACGCTGACCGTCAGCTCGCCCGCCGATTTCGCCGCGAAATACGGCCTTGCGCCAAGTCCGAGCGCGAGCAGCAGCACCGCGAGCACAACGAGCGCGTCCCACTTCGTCGGCTTCAGCTTAGGCGAGCGCTTCATACGTGTACCCGCTTTCGTCGTTCGGCGTGAAGGCATCGGCAAGGCCGTCGGTGTAAAGCACGCGGCCGTCGTCGGTAACTAAAATGAGCTCAAAATCCGTCCCCTGGTCGGCAAGATCATCGCGCAGCGCGAGCGCGCCGTCGGGGCCAAGGACGAAGCACGCCGTCGAGAGCGCGTCCGCCCACGCGCCGTTCTCGCACAGCACGGTCACGCTGACGAGCCCGCTCTCCGCGGGGCTGCCAGTCTTGGGGTCGAGGATATGGTGATAGCGCACGCCGTTTTCTTCAAAATAGCGCTCGTACACACCGGAGGTCACGATGAACTTATCCGCCGCCGATACGATGCCAAGGTAGCTCTCCGTGTCCGCAGGGTCCTTGACGGCGATGCGCCAATCGCTGCCGTCGGTCTTTCGCCCCATGACGAACACATCACCGCCGAGGTCGAGTGTCGCGGACGTGACGCCCTCCTTTTCAAGCTGCGCGCGCAGAAGATCCGCCGCATAGCCCTTGGCGATGCCGCCGAGGTCGAGCTGTGCGCCGTCCAAAAGCGTGACCGTCCAGCCGTCCGCCGTTTTTTCGAGCGCGACCTTGCCGCAGCCCGTATGACTCAGCAATTCTTTGAGCTCGTCTGCGGGCGGCACGCGGTGCTCATCCTTCGTAAAGCCCCACGCGTCGAGCACGGGGGCAAGCGTCGGGTCGAATGCACCTTCCGTCGCGTCAGAGATCGTCAGAGCCGTTTCGATCAGCGCGGGTAAGATATCGTCCGCGCCGTATTCAACCGTTTCGCCGTTCGACGTGTTGAGTGCATAGAGCTCGCTGCCCTCCGCCGTGCGCGAGAGGACGGCTTCGTCCAACGTGTGCAGTTCCTTTTCCGCGCTCTCCAGCGCGGCAGCGGCGTTCTCGCCGTAAACCGTCAGGTTCATCACCGTGTCCATCGCGTACACCGTGCGCGTCTCGCTCTCGGCAGCCGTTTCGCCGCAGGCAGTGAGGGACAGGGCAAAAATCGTCAGCAGCAGCGCTGCAAGTTGTCTTTTCATAGGTTCTCCTGCGAAAACAATTTATCAAGCATAGCTTATCAAATGTATTTTACCCGCGTCTGTGCGGTCTGTCAAAAGAAAAAATTTGAACCGCCGTGCGGAACGTTTATAAAAGGGGAGAACCTCTTCTATAATAAGAGGCTCGCCCCGATCTGCGTCTGCGCGCAGGCAAAATTATTTTCTCTCGAGCGAGGCGCGGTACGTGAGCCGCAGGAACGTGGCGTTCAGGATGACGCTCACGACCTCCGCGATCGGGAAGGCGAGCCACACAAGCTCGAGCCGCCCCGTGAGCGAGAGCAGATACGCCGCCGGCAGCAGCACGACGATCTGGCGGCAGACGGAATTGATGAGCGCGTAGATGGGCTTGCCGAGCGCCTGACACGCGCTGCCCGCGATGATGCTGAAGCCCGCGAGTGGGAAGTGCACGCCGATGATGCGCAGAGCGACACGGCCGATGGAGAGCATTTCGTCCGTCGGCGAGAACATCCCCAGCAGCGTTTCGGGGATGAGCTCGAAGAGCGCGCAGCCGACGCACATGATGCCGATGGCCGTGAAGACTGTCAGGCGAACGGTCTTGCGCACGCGGTCGAATTTCTGCGCGCCGAAGTTGTACGACACGATGGGCACCATCGCGTTGTTGAGGCCGAAGCACGGCATGAAGATGAAGCTCTGGAGCTTGAAGTAAGCACCGAACACCGCGGTCGCCGCCTCGGTAAACGAGATAAGAATTTTGTTCATGCCGAACATCATCACCGAGCCGATGGACTGCATGATGATCGACGGAATGCCGATGGCGTAGATGTCCGCCACCGTCGCGCGGTGGGGACGGATGTCCTTGAGGTGGATCTGCACCTCGGGATTTTTCTTGAGGTTCAGGAAAAGGCCGAGGCCCGCGCCGACGAACTGGCCGACGATCGTGGCGACCGCCGCGCCCGCGACCTCCATGCGGGGAAAGCCCAGAAGACCGAAAATCAAAATCGGGTCGAGCACGATGTTGCACACCGCGCCCGCGATCTGCGAGATCATCGAAAGGTCCGTCCGCCCCGTGGACTGGAGCAGGCGCTCGCCGTAAATTTGCAGGAACAGTCCGAGCGAACCGCCAATGCAGATCTTCACATAGGCGCTGCCGTAGGCGATGATCTGCGCATTCTCCGTCTGAAAGCGGAAAAACGGCGTGGCGAGCGAAAAGCTGAGGACAGCAAAGACGGCGGCGGTGCAGAGCGTCAGAAAGAGCCCCGTGCCCGCGGCGCGGTCGACCGCCTGCATGTTCTTTTCACCCAGCGAACGCGCGAGCAGCGCGTTCATACCGACGCCCGTGCCCACGGCGAATGCGATGCACAGCGTTTGCAGCGGGAAAGCGAGCGACACGGCGTTCATTGCGTCCTGACTGAGCCGCGCGACGAACACGCTGTCGACAATGTTGTAGAGCGCTTGAAAGAGCATCGATATCATCACTGGCCCCGCCATGTTGGCAAGCAGCTTGCCGATGGGCATCGTGCCCATCTTGTTTTCTCTGATGTTTTCCTCCATGGTTCTTCCCCTTTGAATCAGTGTTTCGGCAATAAAATTCCGGCGCTTGCCGCGCCGGAATCAAAATCTAATCATTTTTTTCAACGACATGCGCGTTGGAAAAAATACCCCTTAGAGCGCAAGCGTGCGAACGGAGTGAGTGCGACGCAGCGCTCGGCAAAACTCAAATCAAAAATGCACCGCAGTGCATTTTTGAATTACTTTTTCAGTTCGCCGTTGGCGGACTTCGTCAGATACGCGTTGATGAAGCCGTCGAGGTCGCCGTCCATGACGGACTGGATGTTACCGGTCTCGTAGTCGGTGCGCGTGTCCTTGACAAGCTGATAGGGCATGAAGACGTAGGAGCGGATCTGGCTGCCCCATTCGATCTTGAGCTGCACGCCCTTGATGTCGGAGATCTTCTCCGCGTGCTGCTGAATTTTGAGCTCCATGAGCTTGGATTTGAGCATCTGCATGGCGTAGTCGCGGTTCTGGAACTGCGAGCGCTGCGTCTGGCAGGCGGTGACGATGCCCGTGGGCTTGTGGATGAGTCGAACGGCAGAGCTCGTCTTGTTGACGTGCTGGCCGCCGGCGCCGGACGCGCGGTAGACCTGCATTTCAATATCCTCGGGACGAATTTCGACCTCGATATCGTCGGGCAGCTCAGGCATGACCTCGAGGGCTGCAAAGCTCGTCTGGCGGCGGGCGTTCGCGTCGAACGGGGAAACGCGCACCAAGCGGTGCACGCCGTTTTCGCCCTTTAAGTAGCCGTAGGCGTTCTCACCCTTGACCATGACCGTCGCGCTCTTGAGACCGGCTTCATCGCCGTCGAGATAGTCGAGCATCTCGAATTCAAAGCCGTGCTTGTTCGCCCACTGCATATACATGCGGTAGAGCATCTGCGCCCAGTCCTGCGCCTCGGTGCCGCCCGCGCCAGCGTGGAACGTCAAAATGGCGTTGCAGTTGTCGTATTCGCCGGAAAGGAGCGTCGTGAGTCGCGCCTGCTCCACATCGGCTTCGAGCTTTTTGTAGCCCTCTTCGAGCTCCGGCAGCAGGCTCGCGTCGTCCATCTCCGTTCCCATGTCGATCAGCGCGAGCAGATCGTCGCGCGTGGAAACGAGCTTTTCGTAGCGGTGGATCTTATTTTGCAGCTGCTTGGAGCGCATCTGGTTTTTCTGCGAGCGCTCCAGATCGTTCCAGAAGCCGTCCTCGTGCGCCTCGAGCTCGAGGCGGTTCAGCTCCTGACGGGCCTGCTCGATCTCCAGCGCCTTGAAGAGGTTTTCAAATGTTTCGTCCATCGCAAGCAGCTTTTGCTTGTAGGAATCGTATTCGATCACAGCCATGGCGTTCTCTCTCCTTACTTTTATCCTTCATTAGCCGAAAAAGTATATCACACACACCGGTCAAAGGCAAGAAAAATCCGCCTCTCGGGACGAAAATTCCCGTGGAAGCGGCCCTTTTTCGCCTTTCCGGCGATAAAAACAAAAAAGCCACGCTTTCGCGTGGTCGATACAACGGATCTCAGCGCTCGCTGATGATCTGCTTGGTGCTGCCGAAGATCATGTCGTCAACATCCTGCTTGATGAAGTTCTCAAACATATTCGTTTTCACGCTCCTTTCCTTCATTTACTTCAGTTTGTATTATAAGCGCGGAAAACGCAAATTTCAATCGTCAGCTCTCATGTTTTTGCCTAAAAAATTAGCGGCTTTTTCATGCAAGTTGCCATATCTACACTTGCATTTCCGCTATTTTCCACTTATAATAAAATAGAAATGATATTTAAAGCGGAGGAGTCGGACTATGGCGGCTTTCGTCACATTTGAGGATGTTTCCAAGGTTTACCACAGCGGAGAGATCGAAATTCGCGCGGTGGACCACATCAGCTTTACGATTGAAAAGGGTGAATTCTGCGTCATCGTCGGCCCCTCGGGCGCGGGAAAGACGACGGTTTTAAACATGCTCGGCGGCATGGACGCCTGCTCGGGCGGCACCATCACGGTCGACGGGACGCGCGTGAGCGGCTTCAACGCCCGCCAGCTCACGACCTATCGCCGCCACGACATCGGCTTTGTCTTCCAGTTCTATAACCTCGTCGGCAACCTGACGGCGCTTGAAAACGTCGAGCTCGCGGCGCAGATCTGCAAAGACCCGCTCGACGCGGCGACGGTCTTGAATGAAGTCGGCCTGTCCGCGCGCGCGAACAACTTCCCCGGCCAGCTCTCCGGCGGCGAGCAGCAGCGCGTGGCCATCGCCCGCGCGCTGGCGAAAAATCCAAAGCTCCTGCTCTGCGACGAGCCGACCGGCGCGCTCGACTATGTGACCGGCAAACAGATCCTCAAGCTCTTGCAGGACACCTGCCGGCAAAAGGGTGTGACGGTCGTGGTCATCACGCACAACAGCGCCATCACGCCGATGGCCGACCGCGTCATCCACATCAAAAACGGCACGGTGGAGAGCATGCAGTGCAATGAGCATCCGACCAGCGTGGAACTGATCGAATGGTAACGAAGAAATCGGAACGAAAGGGGGCGGCGCGATGAAAAACGCCATGCAGAAGGACTTCTGGCGCGAGATCAAACACACGCGCAGCCGCTTTTTCTCCATTATGATTTTAGTCGCGCTGTCGGTCGCGTTTCTCTCCGGTCTCAAGGCGACCGCGCCGGACATGAAGCGCACGGGCGACGACTATCTCGATTCCCTGCACTTGGCGGACATTCAAGTGCTTTCAACGCTCGGCCTGACCGACGACGACATTACCTCTCTTCGCGCACAGGACAAGGTCGAGGACGCCGAGGGCGAGTACGTCATCGACGCATTCGCCTCGTCCGACTCGCTCGACGCGGTGGTCAAGGTCCTCTCCCTCACGGGCCGCGGCATCAATGAGGTGCTGCTGCGCGACGGGCGCATGCCCGAGCGCGCGGACGAGTGCGTGGTGGAGGAAAACATGCTCTCGCTGATGAACATCGCGATCGGAGATCGCATCACCCTGACGCCGGGGGACGACCTTTCCGATGCGCTCGCGCAGGACACCTACACGGTGGTCGGCACGGTGCGCTCACCGGTGTACCTTGCGGTGGAGCGCGGCACGTCGACGCTCGGCAGCGGTACGGTGAAGGCGTATCTCTACCTGCCGCGCGAGGCATTCACGCTCGACTACTATACGGCGGCCTATGTCCGCGTTTCGGGCGCAGCGGAGATGACCGCGTTTTACAGCGACTATGACGACTATATCGACGCCGTCATCGACGAGCTGGAGCCGTTCGGCGACGCGCGGGCGCAGCTGCGCCACGATGATCTCGTCGATGAGGCGACGGAAAAGCTCGACGATGCGCAGCGTGAGCTCGATGACGCGAAGGCCGAGGCTGACGAAAAGCTCGGCGACGCGCAAAAAGAACTGAGCGACGCGCGCAGGAAGCTCGACGACGGCTGGAAGGATTACTACGACGGCCAGCAGGAGCTCAGGGACGCGCGCGTCGAGCTGGACGATGCAAAGATTGAGCTCGATGACGGCGAGATGCAATACCTCAACGGTATGGAGGAGTACGAAGACGCGCTGGACGAGTACGAAAAGGGCAGGGCAGAGTATGAAGACGGCCTCGCTCAGTACGAGGACGGCGTCAAGGAGCTTGAAAGCGGCGAAAAAGAGCTTGCCGCGGGCCGGAGACAGCTGGAAAGCGGCGAGCGCCAGCTTGAAGAACTCGCCAAGACCGTGACGGACGCGCTTGCGGGTTCGGGCTCGCCCTACGAGGGCGCGCCGGAGAAGCTGCTCGAAGACCTCGGCCGCGGCGACAGCGCGGCCATCGCCGCGACGGACGGCGCGCTGGGCGGTATGCGCGCACAGATCGCAGAGGCGCAGGCAGGGATCAAACAGCTTGACGCGGGAATCGCACAGCTCGATGCAGGGATCGCAGAAATCGATGCAAGACTGGAAGAACTGAATGCTTACCCAGAAGAAGAGGTCGCAGGCCGGAAAGCGCTGCTTCTTGCACAGCGGGAGACGCTGACGGCAGAACGCGTGGGCTATCAGCAGCAGCGCGACGCCATCGCTGCGCAGCTTCCGGACGAGGAAAGCATCGCGCAGTTAAACAGCATCAGCGCCAGCAGCCTTGCCGCGAGCAAGCGCGAGCTGGACGAGGGCTGGGATGAGTATTACGCGGGCGAGGCCGAGCTCGACGCGGGCAGAAAGGAGCTGCGCGACGCGAAAATGGAGCTCGACGACGCCAAGGCCCAGCTTGATGACGCGCCTGCGCAGCTCGCGGACGCGAAAAAGGAGCTTTCTGACGCGCGCAAAAAGCTCGACGACGGCTGGAAGGACTACTACGACGGCGAAGCGCAGTACGCCGACGGCATCAAGGAGCTCTCGGACGCCTACACCGAACTGACGGACGGCGAGCGCGACTACCGCAAGGGCCTTCGTGAATACGCGGACGGCAAGGCGGAGGCCGACGAGAAGATCGCCGACGCGCAGGAGAAGATCACCGACGCGCGCCGCAAGGTCGCGGATATCGACAGCTGCGAGTGGTACATCTTCAGCCGCAGCTACAACCCCGGCTACACGGGCTTCGGCCAGGACGCCGACCGCATGGCGAACCTCGCAAGCGTGCTGCCGATCATCTTCTTCCTCGTCGCGGCGCTCGTGTGCCTGACGACAATGACGCGCATGGTCGAAGAGCAGCGCGTGCAGATCGGCGCGCTCAAGGCGCTCGGTTACAGCCGCCTTTCGATCTCGTGGAAGTACATCGGCTACGGGCTGCTGCCAAGCCTTGTCGGCGGCGTTTTGGGCCTTGTCATCGGCTATATCCTGTTCCCGAAGATGATCTTCACGGCCTATCAGATCATGTATCAGATGCCGGATATCGAGCTGCACGCCTACACGGATATTTCGCTCTTTTCCGTGCTCGCGGCGGTCGCGTGCACGACAGTCGCGACGCTCTGGGCCTGCCTTGCCACGCTGCGCGAGACGCCTGCGAGCCTGATGCGCCCTCGCACGCCGAAGGCGGGCAAGCGCGTGTTCCTTGAGTATATCAAGCCCCTGTGGAGACGTATGTCGTTCATCCACAAGGTCACGGCGCGCAATCTTTTCCGCTACCAAAAGCGCTTCTGGATGACGGTCATCGGCATCGGCGGCTGCACGGCGCTCATCATCGCGGGCTTTGGCATGCGCTCATCGCTTCTCTTCACGATGTCGCGCCAGTATGACGAGCTGTTCCACTACTCGGCACAGGTGACGCTTGCCGACAACGCCCTGCCCGAGGAGCGCGCGGCGGTGGAGGACTTTCTTGCAGGCGACTCCCGCGTTGTGAACTACATCCCCTGTGCGGCCTCGTCCGCGACGGCGATGACCTCGCGCTATTCGACCACCGCCTATGTCGAGGTCATGGAGTCGGGCGAGATCGGCAAGGTCGTGGACCTTTTCGACTACAAGAGCGGAGATCCCATCACAATGGGCGATGAGGGCGTATACATCGACCAGAAGCTCTCCGAGCTTTTGAAGGTCTCGGTGGGCGACACCTTCTTCCTCGACGGCGACGTGCGCGGCGATGTGACGGTCGCGGGCATCTACGAGCACTATACGGGCCACTTCATCTATATGACGCCCGGCTACTATGAAAATGCGCTCCACGCCGACGGCGAGCCGAACGCCTACCTTCTGAACTTCACGAGCGACGATACCGACACCTGCAACGCCATTTTTGAAAAGCTGCTCGACATGAGCGGCGTGGCGACGACCTCGCGCATGCGCGACACGCAGGACACCTACACCCACAGCATGGAGCGCGTGGACTTTGTCGTGGTCATCATCATTCTGGCCGCGGCGGCGCTCGCGATGGTCGTGCTCTTCAACCTTTCGAACATCAACATCACTGAGCGCCAGCGCGAGCTCGCCACCATCAAGCTGCTGGGCTTTTACGACGGCGAGGTCTCGGCCTATGTGTATCGCGAAAACATCGTGCTCACGCTGTTCGGCATCCTGCTCGGCTGCTTCATGGGCCACTGGCTGCACATTTACCTCGTCCGTTCGACGGAGATCGACCTCATGATGTTCGGGCGGCAGACGGAGTGGACGGCCTATGTCTACGCGGCGATATTGACGATGCTCTTCTCCGTGCTTGTCAATGTGCTTGCACACTTCAAGATGAAGAAGATCGACATGGTCGAAAGTCTCAAGAGCGCGGAATAAATTTCTTGTTTCGCGGCGGTGCATTGTGCTACAATAAGGGGCGGCAAAAAGCCGCCCCTTACTATTGTCGAAAAAGCGGCATGCCGCTTTTTCGAGGAGAATTCGCTGCGCTTCGTGCCTTGCCGCCCGCAGGGCGGCTGCGACACGCGCTCCGCGCAAAGTGTTTTCTGCCACGCACATGTCGCGGCAGAAAACGGATTTGAATTGATTGCGTGCCGTGCGCGGCACGCAACTCTGCGAGGCTTTTTGGCTTATAGCCTCCTTATAGATTGGAGTTCCCATGGTGAGACAAAGAAGAAAACATCATTTCTGGCGCAACCTGCTCATTTTGATCGTGCTGTTCGGCATTTACCTCTACTGGGGCAACCGCAGCATCGAGACGGACGAGGTCACGTTCACCTCGGGCGCGCTGCCCGCGGGCTTTGACGGCTGCCGCATCGTGCAGCTCAGCGATCTGCATGGCAAATACTTCGGCAAGGGCAACGAGCGCCTGTACAGTGCGGTCAAGGCCGCGCAGCCGGAGTATATCTTCGTGACGGGCGACCTGGTCGACCGCAAGACTGAAAACCCGACCATCTACGCCGGCGAGGTCGGCGCGGCGCTCTCTGCCATCGCGCCGACGTATTACGTCACGGGCAACCACGAGTGGGGCCACGGCACAAAGGTCGTGGAGGAGATCAAGCGCACACTGCGGGAGAGCGGCGTGACGGTGCTCTCGAACGAATTCGTACCGCTCACGCGAAACGGCGACAGTATCGTGCTCGCGGGCATCGACGATCCGAACGGCTACGCCGATCAGGAGACACCGCAGGAGCTTGCGCAGGAGGTCTACGCGAAATACGGTGACCCGTTCTGGCTGCTGCTGGCGCACCGCAACAACAATTTTAACGGCTACTACTGCCGCCTCGGCGCGGATCTGACGTTCTCGGGCCACGCGCACGGCGGCATCTGGCGCCTGCCGTTTACCGACGGTCTGGTCGACACGACGCTGACGCTTTTCCCCTCATTCACGAGCGGCTTTTATCACTGCACGGACGAAAATTGCGAGGGCGCGATGGTGTTCGTCAACCGCGGGCTCGGCAATTCGCCGAAGATCGTCCCACGCATTCTGAATCGGCCGCAGGTCGCGGTCATCACACTGGAAAGGGGCTGAGGCTATGCGTGAATTTTCTGCCGGAAGCTATGACGTTGCCGTCATCGGCGCGGGCCACGCGGGCATCGAGGCATCTCTTGCCTGTGCGCGCCTCGGCATGAAAACGGTGTGCTTTACCATCAACTTAGACGCGGTGGGCAACATGCCCTGCAACCCCGCCATCGGCGGCACAGGCAAGGGCCATCTCGTGCGCGAGCTCGACGCCCTCGGCGGCGAGATGGCAAAGGCCGCGGATAAAGCCTGCATTCAATACCGCATGCTCAACCGGGGCAAGGGCCCCGCGGTCTGGTCGCTGCGCGCGCAGGCCGACCGGCGGCGCTATCAGAGCGTGATGAAGCACACGCTTGAAACGCAGGAAAATCTGCTGCTGCGGCAGGCGGAGATCGTCGACTTACGCGTCACCGACGGCCACGTGTCCGCCGTTGTGACCGAGACAGGCGGCGTTTACGCGGTCAGGGCTGTCATCCTCTGCTCGGGCACATTTTTGGATGGCCGCACCATCGTCGGCGAATGTGTGCGCGAGAGCGGCCCCGACGGGATGCACGCCTCGCTCACGCTGGCGGACGCGCTCAAAAAGCTCGGACTACCGCTGCGCCGTTTCAAGACCGGCACGCCGCCGCGCGTGAACGCGCGCAGCGTCGATTTTTCTCAGATGGAGGTGCAGACGGGCGACAAAACGCCGCTGCCGTTCTCGTTTTCGACGGAATACCCGCCCGAAAATCAGGCGGTCTGCTACCTGACTTACACCACGGAGGAGACGCACCGCGTCATCCGCGAGAATCTGGATCGCAGTCCCATCTACTCCGGCGTCATCGAGGGCGTCGGCCCGCGCTACTGCCCGAGTATCGAGACAAAGATCGTCCGCTTTCCCGACAAGCCCCGCCATCAGCTCTTCATCGAGCCCATGGGCCTCGATACAGAAGAACTCTACATTCAGGGCTTTTCGTCGTCCATGCCCGAGGAGGTGCAGATTGAAATGCTGCACTCGGTCAAGGGCCTTGAGCACGCGGAGATCATGCGTCCGGCCTACGCCATCGAATACGACTGCATCGACCCGACCGCGCTCTACCCGACGCTTGAATACAAGCACATTTCGGGCCTGTACGGCGCGGGACAGTTCAACGGCTCGTCGGGCTACGAGGAGGCGGCGGTGCAGGGCTTCGTCGCGGGCGTGAACGCCGCACGCAAATTAAAGGGCGAAACGCCGTTCATTCTGGGCCGCGAGCAGGCGTACATCGGTACACTCATCGACGACCTTGTGACCAAGGGAACGAACGAGCCCTACCGCATGATGACGAGCCGCAGCGAATACCGCCTCATCCTCCGGCAGGACAATGCCGACACCCGTCTGACGCCCATCGGCAGGGAGTACGGACTCGTGCAGGACGACCGCTGGACAAAGTACCAGCAGACGCAGGCGGTGCTGGACACCGAGCGCCGCCGCCTGCATGACGCCCATCTGCGGACGGCAGACCTGCAGGAAGCCATGAAGGCGGCGGGCCTTGCCCCGGCCGCAGAGGGCGGCATTGCCGAAGAGCTGCTGCGCCGCCCGGAAATCGATTACCCGCTCGTTGCGGGCATCATCGGCTGG
>OHPK01000563.1_pt1 | contig 18824 bp, 16 predicted proteins | sample 1577661 | NCBI WGS metagenome assembly OHPK01 (sample SAMEA3879556, study PRJEB24766) | human gut metagenome | biome: human-associated habitat; feature: feces | place: USA | collected 1985/1987
CGCCTGCGGTCATGCTCTGCTCGATATCGTTCTCTTGGCTCAATGGCACCTCTCACGGTTAAACTATGGTGTCTTTATTATCATCATTGTCTAGAGACATGGGCATCACCGTTTTCGCCACGTGGACGCGATTACCGCGCGGATGCCGGAGGACGAACGTTTGCAAGGAGAGAGCATGGCACAGGCCGAGCAGTATTTCGCGGCGGAACCGCAGTCGAAGGACGTGCGCAGGAAGCTGCATGTCACGTTGCGTGGCAATGAGGCGGATGTGGAAGTGTCGAACGGCGTGTTTTCCGGCAATCGTGTGGATTTGGGCACGTCGGTGCTGCTTCGCCAGGCGCCGGAACCGCCGGAGGAGGGCACGTTCCTTGATCTGGGCTGCGGTTGGGGTCCGATCGCGCTGACGTTGGGTTTCGAATCGCCCAAGGCCGATATCTGGGCGTTGGATGTGAACGAACGCGCGCTTGAGCTCACGCGCCGCAACGCCGAGTTGAACGGCATGGGCAATATCCATGCCGTCACCGCCGAGCAGGTTCCGGCCGTTCTCACGTTCGATCTGATCTGGTCGAATCCGCCGATCCGCGTCGGCAAGGAGGCTCTGCACGAGCTGCTGATGACGTGGCTGCCGCGGCTTAACGCGGGCGGTGCCGCCTATCTGGTGGTGCAGAGGAATCTGGGTTCCGATTCGCTGATTCCGTGGCTCGCCACGCAGTTGGGCGACGGGTTTGAAGTGGGCAAGTACGCGAGTTCGAAGGGCTTCCGCGTCATCGAGGTTGTGAAGGCATGAAATTCGAATATCCTTCCGAACTGCCGGTTTCCGCGGCTCGCAGCGACATCGCCGAAGCCGTCAGGTCAAGCCAGGTGGTGATCGTTTCCGGCCAGACGGGCTCCGGCAAAACCACGCAGCTGCCGAAGATTCTGCTGGAACTGGGCCGTGGATCGCACGGCAGGCAGATCGTGCACACGCAGCCGCGCAGGCTTGCCGCACGTACCGTCGCCGAACGAATCGCCAGCGAAATGGGCGTGACGTTGGGTGAGGAAGTCGGCTATCAGGTGCGGTTCACGGACGAAAGCTCGCCGAAGACGCGCCTGCGCGTGGTGACGGACGGTATTCTGCTGGCACAGATCCAACGCGATCCGAAGCTCATGCAGTACGACACGATCATCATCGACGAGGCGCATGAGCGCAGTCTGAACATCGATTTCCTGCTCGGCTATCTGACGGCGCTGCTGCCCAAGCGGCGCGACCTGAAGCTCGTCATCACGTCCGCGACAATCGATTCGGTGAAGTTCCAGGAGCATTTCGAACACGCGCTGCACACGAAGGTGCCGGTCATCGAAGTGTCGGGACGCACGTATCCGGTGCAGATCGTGTATGAGCCGTTGGGCACCGCGCCGGCGCTGATGCGTTCCGTGCCGGGTTTCGAAACGGGCGCGATGCCCGGCGACGCGGATTACGAGGCGCTGTCGGCCGCGCCGGATGGCAGGGACGGCCGCGATTCGCGCGACACGAACGTGGACATGCCCACCGCGGTGGCGCGCGCCTGCGCCGAATTGGTGATCCATTCCACGCACGACCGTGGTCCGCGCGACATTCTCGTGTTCGCTTCCGGCGAGCGCGACATCCACGATTTCGAGAACGCGCTGCGCCGCCATTACGGTCCGCGCGCGGCGGATATGCGCAGGCCGGATGCGATCGAGATCGTGCCGTTGTTCGCACGGTTGTCTTCGAAGGAACAGCATAAGGTGTTCGAACCGCATACGCATCAGCGTATTGTGATCGCCACGAATGTCGCCGAAACGTCGCTGACGGTGCCGGGCATCCGATATGTGGTCGATCCGGGCACGGCGCGTATCTCCCGCTATTCGAAGACGGCGAAGGTGCAGCGTCTGCCTATCGAGCCGATCAGCCAGGCGAGCGCGAACCAGCGTTCGGGCCGTTGCGGCCGTATCGCCGACGGCATTGCGATCCGCTTGTATTCGCGTGAGGATTTCGAGACGCGTCCCGAATTCACGGAGCCGGAGATTCTGCGCACGTCCCTGGGCGCGGTCGTGCTGCACATGCTGTCGGTGGGTGTGGCGCGTACGGCAAAGGATGTGACGGATTTCGGTTTCATCGATCCGCCGGATATGAAGGCCGTGTCGGATGGTTTCAACGAGCTGACCGAGCTGAAGGCCGTGGCGCGCAAGCATGGCGAGGTGGTGTTGACGCATACCGGCCGTCTGCTGGCACGTATTCCGATCGACGTGCGTTTGGGCCGTATGGTCATCGAAGCCGCGAAGTCGACCACGCCGAACACTCTGGCGGCGGTGCTGGTAGTAGTCGCGTTCCTGAGCCTGCAGGATCCGCGCGAACGTCCCGACGAGAACCGTGAGGAGGCGGATCGGATCCACAACCGGTATGCGGACCCGACCAGTGATTTCCTGACCGCGTTGAACCTGTGGGACCGCGTGTTCCAAGCGGATGGCGAGCCGAGCAATTCCGCGCTGCGCCGCATCTGCAAGACCGAGTACTTGAGTTGGCTGCGCATGCGCCAATGGAAGGATTTGGTCGCCCAGCTGCGCGAAATGTGCCAGGAGTTCAAATTCAAGCTTGGCGAGCCGATTCCCGTGTCCCGTCCACCGTTGGAGATCCGCCAGCTGCCGCTTAACCAGCAGGCAGCGCATTCGCTGTGCTGCTCATGGGACGCGCAGGGCATCCACACGTCCATGCTTTCCGGCCTGCTGTCCATGATGGGCATGCAGGTCACGCGCGAGCCGAAGGCATCCGATTTCGCTGGTTTGAAGGGTGCGGCACGCGCTCGTGCGATGAAACGCGCGCAGAAGATGGCGAAGAACGACTATCAGGGCGCGCGCGGCACGCATTTCGCCCTGTTCCCCGCCTCCGCCGTAGCCAAATCGACACCGCAATGGGTGATGAGCACCGAACTGGTGGAGACAAGCCGGCTGTGGGCGCGGTATTCCGCGCAGATTGATCCCGCATGGGCGGAGCCGCTCGCCGGAGCACTCACCCGTACCACGTACGCGGATCCGCACTGGTCCGGTTCGCGCGGCTCGGCCGTGGCGAGCGCGAAGGTGCTCCTGTACGGCCTGCCGATCGTGCAGGACCGTGCCGTGCAGTGGGGACGCATCAATCCACTTGAGGCGCGCGACTTCCTGATTCGCCAGGGTCTGGTCGAGGGCGATATTCAGCAGCGTTTCAGTTACGACGACTTCGTGGGCAAAAACCGCGACATTCTCGAGGATGCCGCCGATGATGCGAGCCGCACCCGCCAGGTGGCGCAGACCGTCGGTGACGAGGATCTGTTCGACTTCTACAACGCCATCATCCCCAACACCGTCACCAGCGTGGCCGATTTGGCGAAATGGTGGAAGACGAAGCACGACGAGCAGCCCGATCTGCTGGATTTCGATCCGGACAAGGTGGAGCGTCTCGCCGGCTCCGATTCGGTGTCCCTGGACGACTATCCCGACCATTGGCATACGCTCGGCACCGACGGCTCCCCCATCGATCTAAGGTTGAGCTACATCTACGACCCGCACGACCCAAACGACGGCGTCACCGTGCATGTGCCGTTGAAAGCATTGTCTCGACTGACTCCGGAACAGTTCTCGTGGAATGTGCCGGGATTGTTGGACGAGCTGATCGTCGGCATGATCAAGTCGCTGCCGAAAACGTTGCGCGTGCAGTTCGTGCCCGCTCCGGACACGGCACGCAAAATCCGCGCCTGGATCGACAAACGCTATCCCGACCTGCCGGGCTCCGGCAGCCAGCAAAAGCCTGACATCGCCCCCGAAAACGAGGATGGCATGGCCGCATGGCCCGACCTGCCGCACGTGTTCACGCAGGCGGCCATCAGTATCGTCGGCGCGCAAATCCACCCGGAAGTCCTCACCGGCGAACTATGGAACAAGCTCGCGCCATACCTGCGCATGACCTTCGCCGTGGAACAGCAGCTGCCGCCCAACCGCAAGAACCAGCACGGCCGACGACACGCGCGAGGACCCGTCAAAACGCTCGGCACCGGCAAATCACTCGTCGAACTGCAACGCAGATTCGCCGAACAAGCCAAAGCCTCCGCACGCCACATGGTCGAAAAACAAGCCCGAAACGCAGGAGACCAAGGCAAGTTCGTCGAACAAGCCAACCTGCTCAACAAAGCGGGAGCGACCACCGAAGCACGCGCCACCATGCTCTGGCAAGGCGCGCTCGACACGCTGCGCCTGCCCGGTGAACGCATCTCCTCACGCTGGCTCGGCACGGAAGCGCTCATGCTCGCCTCTGCCCCCTACAAGTCCACGAAGGAGCTCACCGAAGACCTGCAGCTGGCAGCCGTCAAACGGCTCCTGCCCAACATCGACCAGCTGCCCGACGACGAAGCGCTCGCCGACGCAGTGCTCGATGTGCGCGAAGTGTACGAGGACACCGTGTACGCGGTGGCGCATGACGTGATCGCCATACTGAAACGGTATGCGGAAGTCGACAAAGCCGTGTCCGGCAAAGCGGACCTGCCACTGCTGAGCGTGCTGCAGTCGATCCGCGAACACATCGCCACACTCGTATACCCCGGTTTCATCGGCAAGACGCCGCCAGAGGCATTGCCGTCCATCGAACGATACCTGCACGCCGACCTGCTGCGCCTCACCAAGGCGAAAAACGACAAGAACCGCGACGTGCGATGGGCTTGGGAAGCCAACGAAGCCAAACAACTTGCCGACAAGGCCGTGGCGAAAGCACAACGTGAACCAGCCGGCCCACGCCACGAAACGCTGATGAAGCAGGCGGAAACCGTACGTTGGATGCTGGAGGAATTCTACGTGTCCCTGTGGGCACAGGAACTCGGCACGCCGAAACCGATCAGCCTGCAACGCATCAAAAAGGCGATCGCCTAGCCACCAGCCAAAACCCCAACGGATTGTTCCGTTTCTTCAAACCCGTCAACGCTTCTTGAAGAAACGGAACAACTGCGATTCACGAATCAACAACCCCACCAATAGACTCGCCACCATGACACCGGCGAACACAGCCAACGGCGTGCGCACCGCAGCCGCCAACACCGCCACCCAATCGGACCGGCTCATCCGCACCGCATACGCCAACAACAACGCACACGAAGCAAACGTAGCCAGCCCGGCCCAAACACCGGTCTCCACACCAATACCCAGCAACTGCGCACCCTTCGACTGCCCCGAATGCAACGCACCCGCATACTCCAACCTACGCCGGCGCACACCAAACACACCAACCAACACGCCAATCGCCAACCCCACCCACGGCATCCACCGCGTCGAACGATTCAGATACGACGCACGCGCGTCATAATGCGCATCAAACCCCTTATTCACCTGCGTCACACCCGCATTCGACGAGCCGGAACCCGCCACCAACGTGGCATACAGCAGATTTTCCATCTGTCCATCGGCCGGCCACCGCTTGACCCAACATTCGTTGAACGTCGAGGCGCTCGCCGACACCGGCACGATGAACGCGTAGGCGAAACGCGTGTCACGCCCATCGTTCGGCCAGTCGAACACACCAGCCACACGTGTGGTGCCTTCGCGTGTCCGCAATGCGCTGCCCACGGCGAGCCCGAAGTCCTTGGCCACGTCGCGCGGCACCCATACGCCGGACACGTCGGCCTTGGCATTGCCGGCGATCAGCCGGATCATACCAGGCGTCACGTCATACGATGAGATGTCCTTGCCGGGTGTCGCGAGTGGCACGACCTGTTCGCCGGCACGCATCGCACCAGCCAAGGTTCCCGTCATTCCATCGCCGGCGTCGGACAACCGGTCGCATGCGGTGCCATCCACCGTTCCACCGACGATGGCGTTGACGTCAACGTACGCGTTGATGCGCTGCACGGCCTGCGATTCCAAGTCAATCACGGTCATCGCCTCATATCCGCCCAGCAGCGTTCCGGAGAGCAGCACTGCGAGGAACATGGCGAACGCGCGGCTCACGCCCGAACCGATGTTGCGCAGCGCTTCGGAAAGCACCGATCCAAGTCTCATATACGCTCCCTTATTGGCGGTTTCATGCGGTTTTCACACTGTTTGGCGAAGCTCAACGGTTTCATGCGGTTTTCACACTGTTTGGCGAAGCTCAACGGTTTCTTGCGATTCATCCGCCGACTATTTGCAAACCAGCCCGTTGAGCCCGCTGCCGATTTCGACGTTGGCGATCGCGGACGCGTCGGCATCCTGTACCTGCACCAGACTCACGCCCAGCTCGCTGCCCACAATCGTCACCTTCGCCGGCGTATTGGATGTGTTACGGGATTTTGGTACGATGCAGCCGCTGCTGCCGTCGATGCCGAACACCGCTCCCGCCGGCACACGCAGCACCTGTAATGGTTCCTTCAATGCCACGGTGGCATCGAGACCGGCCTTTTTGGTCTGCATGTCCATGGACTGGAACGTTTCGCTTGCCGACACATTACGCAGGAATTCGGCGTCGGTGATTTCCGTGTTATCGGCCGGCAATATTCCATTGACGCCATACATGCCTATAGTGCGATCCTGTCCTACCGCCGCGCCGTTTTTCACGGTGAGTTTCGTCAACGCTCCCGGTATTTTTCCGATTGCCGTACCGCCCGTCACCATGGAACCTGTGGTGGCCGTCCACTCGTCGACCGCGACTGCGTTTTCAGGAATCCACATGGTGTCGGCAAGCGCAAGCGTGCCGTCGGAGGGGTTGCCGTTGTCGTTCATGAGTTGCCGCCAGCCGTCGGATGTTGCCCACCAGTAGGTGTCGGAACCGGCCACGCTGTTGTATCCGAGTCGGCTCAGCTCGTTGTTCAGTGCGAGCACGTCGTCGCCCTTGTCTCCGGTTTTGAGGTCACGGTATAGGGGTGTGGCGGTGTTCAAGGCCACGACCACGCGGTCGTTGACTTTGTATGCGCCTTTGCCGGAGGCGAGTCCGTCTGCGGACCAGTCGGCGGTGACGGTGCCGTTGGCGTTGCCGAGAAGATTACGTTCGGTGGAGATGGTGGGCACAACCGTCACTTGCTGGCTACCGGAGTATTCCTGCACGCTGGCTGGCGCGGTGGTCGTCTCCCCTGCCGAGCCGAGCAATGCCGGCGCGCGGTCTGGCAAGAGCAGCGCGCATGCTCCCACGGACACGCATATGGCGGTTGCCACGGCGAGCAGGCTCCAAGCCCATGCGAGTCGTCCGCGTCTGGCACCGTTGTTCATGACTTTAGTGCCCCGTTGCTTCTTTCCCATGAATCGATGCCTTTCTATTCGTCTATTCTTCCAATTCCGGTTCCTGCGATTTGCTGCCGCCTGGCGCGTAGTCGGCGAGGTCGAGCACACGGTCGCAGGCGTCGCGGGTGTCGGGATCGTGTGTGGCCACGAGCACGATCATGCCTTGGCCGGAAAGGTTGTTCAGCACATGGCTGACGGAATGCGCGGTGCGTTCCGCCACACCGTACGGGTTTTGAAACACCCATCCCACACGGTTCACGCCTTCACGGGTTACGGTTCCGGCATATGGTTTCTCCCAACCGGCGAGAATCGACAGCAATGTCGATTTACCACAACCGGATGGTCCGCATACCGCGATGGTGGAGCCAGGTTCCGCCACGAAATCAAGATGCTCGAACAGCAGGTCTGTCCCCGGGAACCGGTGGGCCAGCCCTTCCACAACCACTCGCATATGAGCCCCTTCGCGCATCAGACTACTTCAGCGGATACCAGACCGTCTCATCCGAGGCGGTCACGTTCACTCCGGCCGTCACCAAGCAGGTCAGCGCCTTCCTGTTATCGCGCAGTCCTGCGCTTTCTCCGGATTCCAAATCCTTCTCCAGCTTATCGGCGATGTAGTCTTTGGGCTTTATGCCTTCCTTGCGCAGACAGTCGGCCGCCACCTCCTTGTCATTGAGCAGCAGCTTCGGATTGCCCAACTGGAGCCTGTACACGGTGTTGATATCCGTGACATGCAGCATACTGCAGGATGTCAGATCGTCATTGAGTTTGCGGATCGCCTCTTTGCTGGCACCATCGGTGTTGTACGAGGGCAGAGCGTAAATGCCGTTGTCGTACTTGTCGAACGTCGGCTCGGCATAGCCTTTGTCTATGATGCACTGCTTGTAATCCGCCCATGCGCGTTCGTAGTCGGCCTGACTCACCTTTCCGCCCGAAGCGGCCTTCTCCAGTGCAGACTTCTGCTGATCGGATATTTTGCCGCCGTCGGAATCCAACAACGATCGCGCATAATCCTTCAGCGACGACGCGATTCGTTCACCCTGTTGCGATGATTGACCCTGCTGGGATTGACGCTCCCGTCGCAAGCCTTCTTTCAGTGCCCCGCAGCCCGTGCAGCCGACAAGCAAAGCGAGACAGCATATGACGGCAATAGCTTTGCCACGCATGCCCGTTTTCCTCGACATCGTCATCAGCCCCCTCACAAACGACGCAGCCGTCAGGCCGCCATGACCCGCTTTATCCCCTAGTCTAGACCCCCAAGACCTGCCGTCACGCGCGGCATACCCAATATGGGTATGTGGAACCAGGTGTTCCCCAGCATCATCCACCGGCTCGTTGCATTTACCCCGTTCTCCGCACCGGAAAGCCATCAGTCAAACGGAATGCGCGCGTGGAACATCCATATGCCGTTCTCGCAATCGGTGGAAAGACTTCCTCCGATATGCTCGATTTCAGCCGCGAACTGTCTGAGGCCATGGCCGCCGGGCAGGCTGCCGGAATGCCGGGCACCCATATCATTCACTTCGGTGATTTCCAAGGAATGCGTCTTCACCAGAACCGACACCTCGTACTTGCCTCCGGAAGGCGCATGACGCGAAATGTTCGCGTACACCTCGCCAATCAACCGGCCGATCACATCCTTATGATAGGCATACGGACGCACACACGGGACCAGAAATAGGCGAGACCGGTCAGCATAATCTGCATGACGGTAAACATCAATGCCATTGGCGAACCGGGGTGGCACACCGCCTCATAAACCATCAGAAGTTCGCACGTCATGATGGCCGCAAGACGGAACGGATGTTTGATTCGCGGCATATCCGACAACCGGAACGCTCCGTTCTTTTCGGTCATGTCAGCGCCCGTTCCCACGTTTCAGCCATGTGATGATGGCTTGCCGTTGCGTACGGCAGTTCAGTCGTTTGACGATGTTCTGCATGTGCTTGCGCACGGTGGCGATGGATATGCCGAGCCGTTCGGCTATCTCTCCATCCGTCAGATACTCGTTCGCGCACAGATTCATGATGGTTTCCTGCATGTTGGTGAGCGTGGACTCCGCTTGAGTATCGCATTTCAGCTTCGCATAAGCCGCCATCGGAGTTTCAAAACCGGGCAGGAAACATCCTGAAAGGACACGGGAGACGGCTTGTTCGAGCTGCGTCTCGTCACCTTTACCGACAAGCCCCTGCGCGCCAGCCGCCGCCAGCGGCACGCGATACCGGTTCAGACTGAAGCTGGTCATGCCGAGAATCGGCGTGGAACAGTCCATCAACCGCATGCGACGGCAGACTTCCGGGCCTTGCATACCTTCCAACGACATATCAAGCAGCACAAGAGCATATTGGTCGGCATTTGATGCAAACAATTCCAAAGCCTCAACGCCGCTGGTAGCCGAATCGACGATACCCACCGCCGGAAGAATCCGCTTGAATAGGTCAGTCAGCGCCTCGATGACGATTTTGTCATCGTCAACAAGCAATATCTTCGGACCACCAACCGTTTTCCCCGTCATGGTACAACGCTCCTCCCCCCCCCCCGGGAAACATCCCCCTGCCGCAATACAATACATCATTTCATCACCACCCCTTACTCATATTGAGTAGATCGTTCGCAATAACCCCGTAAAACAACTCATATCATATGAATCACCGGGCCAAGGCAGTTCGATATGATGATGAAAGGTGGACGATGATGTCCTGGATGAAACACAATAAATTAGCGAAAACAATTGCCGCATCAATAGCAGCTGTCGGAATATGCTTCGGCGCCACTGCCGTGGCGAGTGCTGTATGTCGGTACCCTGTCACCAGTGGCTCATATAGCGAGGGCCCTTATCATGTTGAATGGAGTGTGCAACCGACAAGTTCATATGTAAGGACTCAAACCGATTACCATAACCAATATTGCTACGCACAGCAAGATAGGACGCAACATTCGCAGACAAGCAGAGCGCTCGCTAAGCAACATTGCTCCGCCTCAGTCAGCGGAGGCTCTTCATTGACTCAAAATGATTATGTTGAATATTATCAGTATTAGGAAGCTCGATCACCATGCGGAATGGAATAGTCCATGTGTTGAGAAACATCACCACATGCTTGGTAGGCATAACTCTTATCGGCTGCGCGGGCTGTGGGGTGGCTGTCGACCAGCAGGATACGAAACAGCCGACCGGAAGTGTCGGCAGCGACACATCCAAAGCCAAAATCGCGAATTCGATACCGGATTACATCGATTTCCTTCTTGATTTGGACGCCAAACCCGATACCAAATATCCCATGAGTGACGCACAGAAAACGATTCTGAAACGTTCCAGGAAGTCGGGAAGCGTGTCGAAACCGGATTACGAACTCGCCTGGTCGAATTACAAGCAGTGCGTGACCGGCTATGGGTATACGACACCTGTGCTCAAGCAGTTCTCCAATGGCCTGTACATGATCGCCATGCGCGACACGACAGGCATGAGCGACCAGCAGCGCAGGAAGTTCAACGAGGATGAGAACAAATGCTATAACACTGAAGTCATTGCGGTGACCGGCGTGTACCAGATGCAGATCGGCAATCCCGGCATGCTTTCCGATGGCGACCAGGCCATGGTCGATTGCCTGCATAAGGCCGGTATCGTGCCGAAAAACTACGACAAGGAAGCGTACAAGAAGGATTTGGACGCGCACGCCAAAAACCAGCCCACCACTGTGGATTTCTCGAATGCCGAAATGCAGAGCTGCTGGGTGGCGAACGGCGCGTCGTTCGGGGACGTCAATGACACCGATCAGTGGAAGCCGCTCGGCTGACCACCGTGTTCCCCGTCATATATCAGCATAGAAGTCTCGTTCCTGCGCGACGAACGGGCGCAGGAACGTGGTGATGGCGATGGCGCATACCAGGAACAGCGCGCCGACGGGGCCGAGCCACATCAGTCCGAAATGGCCGTTGATTAGACCTCCGACCGCGGAACCAAGCGCGATGCCGATGTTGAACGACATGGAGTTGAGCGACGCGGCCAGGTTCAACGATCCGGGATGCGACTGCGAGGCGACGTCCATATACAGCACTTGGGACGCGGAATTTTGCAGGTACATGAACATGCCGAGCACCACCAGCAGCAGCGCGCCGTATACCGGTACCCAATGCGCCACGACAAGCGACGCCATGAGCACCGCATGGGCGCAGTAGATGGGACGGATGTGCGTCAGCGGCTCCACTCCCCTGCCCCGGTCCGCGAGCTTGCCGCCATACAGGTTGCTCCACAGGCAGGCCGCGCCGAAAATCACCAGTCCGACACTCAAGTACTGTTCAGGCACATGCACTTCATCGCGCATGATCGGAGTCAGGTATGTGTAGAACACGTAGCTGGCGGCCGCGCCGCACACCACGTCGAGCACGCCCAACTGGATGCGGCGGTCGAAGAACAGGCGGAACTGCGGCAGGAATCCGATCTTCACGATGTGGCTGTTGCGCGGCAGCGCCACGACCATACCGACGATGAGCATAATGGTGAGCACATTGATCATATGGAACGCCCAACGCCAACCGAACGTGTTGGCCACCCATGTGCCGACCGGCACGCCCACCACGGATGCGATGGAGAAGCCGGAGAACACCCATGCGATGAATTTCGTACGGAATCTGTCCGTTGTCACATCGGGCGCGTACGTCATGGCCACAGCCACCAACGTTCCGGATACCAAGGCGATCATGATGCGCGCCACCACCAGAACCGCGTAGTTGGGCGCGAACGCGCATAGGATGTTGCCTGCGAGGAATATGCCGATCAGCGTCAGATGCGTAGCGAATCGCGGGAACCGTGCCGACAGCGCGGATCCGAGCGGCGTGACGGGCGCGTACACGAAGGCGAACAGGGACACCAGATTGCCGACCGTCACCTCCGATATCTTCAGATCGGCTGCGATGTCGGGCAGGATGCCCACCACGATGAATTCACTCATGCCAAGCATGAAACTCGATGCGATGAGAATCACCACCGGCAGATTGAAGAACCGTTCCTTGTCGATTCGCACTTTTCCGCTCTCCGCTTCCGTTCGCATTCCCCTATTCGTTTCCCGATATTTCGATTTGTTTAGCATCGCTTACGTCAATCGATTGACGATTTACTTTCTTCAGGAAAGGATAAACCGCGCGCGATACAATACGGTACCGATGACACGCAAGATGACACGCAAAACCAATCGGAGCGGAAACAGCGGCGGGAAAACCGGCGGAAACAGGTCACGCAACCGCAAAACAAGCAATCGCAAGACGGGCAACCGCAAATCCCTTGTTCCAAAGAATCTGCGCAGAAAACTGCGCAATACATGGAACAAGGCGAGCCTCAAGCAACGCATCGGCATGATCGCCACTACATTGGTGGCGACGGTCGCGGCGATAGCCATCATTGCGGGCCTAATCCGCTTTGTCGGCTGGCGTGTGCAGGTCAGTGAGGCGAAAGCGGCGCAGAGCGAGATGCGATCGCTGTACGATTTCAACCCGGGCAACATCATATCCGACGGCGCGTTCTTCAACGGCAACGCGTTAAGCGAGCGGCAGGTGCAGACCATCCTCGACCAGCAGGGCGCGACGTGCACCGGCGACAAGTGTCTGAAGACCATGACGTTCACCACGCAATCGCAAGCGGCGGACGAATATTGCCAAGCGTATAAGGGCGGACAGAACGAAAGCGCGGCAGCCATCATCTATAAGGCGGGCAACGCATGCGGCATCAGCCAGAAGGTGCTGCTCACCGTACTGCAGAAGGAGCAGCATCTGCTCACCGCCACCGATCCAAGCGATTTTCAATTCAAATCTGCAATGGGCCTGAGCTGTCCGGACGACGCGAACTGCGATGCGAAATACGCCGGATTCTTCAACCAGGTGTACGGGGCGGCGAAGCGATACCAGTACTACGTGCGCCACGAATCGCAATACGCGTACCATGCCGGCGCTCTCAACTACGTACGATACAATCCGAACGCAGGCTGCGGCGGCAGCGACGTCTACATCGAGAACAAGGCGACCGCGCTGCTGTACATCTACACGCCCTACCAGCCGAACGAGGCCGCGCTGAAGGCCGGCGCAGGCGAAGGCGACGCGTGCTCGACGTACGGCAACCGCAATTTCGCGATCATCTACAATTCGATGTTCGGCAATCCACGAGACTGATATTTCGGAAAAATTCCGGTAGAATACCTCTAGGAAGGAATGAACCGAAGGAGCCTCATGGGCCTGCTCAACAATGACAACTACATCGACCCATTCAAGGGAGCCGATTACATCGACCCCGGCAAAAACGCCGAAAAACTATCCAGCAACGTGGACCGCGAGCATGCACAACGCGAAGCATACGAACAGCAGCGCTACGCCAAACAACAGCAGACACCCCAACGCACCCCCCACACCCCCACAGGAGCCCCGTCACACACCACAACAGGCGCTCGTCAACCGACAGACACCAATCAGCCGAACGACACGCACAAGAAAATCAAGAATACCGATAATCATCATCGCCATCGCAGTGCTGACGATCATCGCGATGAACCTCGTCGGCACAATCGTCAGCCACGGCGGACTGGACTCAATAGCGGACAGACTTGATCCGAACACCGAAAAATATGAGCAGCTCTCCGAACAGAAGACCATCAACGAAACCAGCGGCAATCTGTACTCATACGGTGGGATGGCGCTCACCGTCACCATCAAGAACATGGAAGTCGGACCAACTGACATCAACGGACAGCCGACGGTGAAAGTGACCTATGGATGCAGGAATCTGAGCCGGCGCGCGATTTACCCCAACGCCGTGGCCGATTCCATCGTCACACAGAACGGCATAGAGTTACGAAAAGCGGTGGTGACGGGATACAACGGGAATCTTGATCTGGCCAGCAAGAAAATCAAATCAGGTGAAACATCCGAAAAAGTCAGCTATCATGTACTTTCCGACATGCAGACTCCCATCGCCATGCAGGTAAGCAATTTCAGACACAAGAATCTGGTTCGTTCCGCGTTCGCCTTCGATGGCAGCAACGAGACACTGACCAGAATCGACTATTCCGACGTGCCGGAAGCACCGAAGGTCGATAAAGCGGCGTTCGTCGAAGACGGACGCGTTGAAGAATTGAACGGTACCATACTTCATTTCCGATTGGACTCTCTTGAGATACAGCAGAATGATGAAGACGAACCACTTATGGTGGCCCGCATTTCCTGGTACCTTGAGAACACTTCCACGTATGAAACATTCTCATACCATGCGAGCGTCAATGCACGACAGGGAACCGAGACGCTTGACCAGGATTATCTGTACGGCGACGACTCTAGCTTGATTCTCAGAGCCCAAGCGGATGTGCTGGCCACCTCTATCTACGCTTATGAGCTGGATGATGAGCGGACCTCTGTGAAGCTCACCATTGAAGGCGATGACACCGTACTGTTCGAGAAGGATTTCGAACCCAGCAGTGGCACTGTGGTGTAGTCGACGCGGCTTCCATCTCAACAAGAAGCCTAATCCCAGCTCCGCATAAACGACACCGAAGGGGCCGTCATCTGGAAATCAACCCGGATGACGGCCCCTTCGATGTCGTTTATGCACTAACCTGCGATTACGCAATCACAGCTTCGGCAGATACTTCTTCAGCTCAAACGGGGTGACCTGCTTGCGGTACTCATCCCATTCCTGATGCTTGTTGCGCAGGAAGTATTCGAACGCATGCTCGCCGAGGACGCTCGCGACGAAATCGGATTTCTCCATGATCTTCAGCGCCTCATCAAGCGATTCCGGCAACGGCTGGATGCCCATGGCCTGACGCTCGGCGTCGGTGAGCTCCCACACGTCGTCGCTGGTGGGCTCGCCCAGCTGCATTTGCTTGTCGATGCCGTCGAGACCGGCTGCGAGCAGCACGGAATACGCGAGGTACGGATTGGCGACCGGGTCGAGTGCGCGGAATTCCATACGTGCGGAATTGCCTTTGCCGGGCTTGTACTGCGGGATGCGCAGCAACGCGGAGCGATTGTTGTGGCCCCAGCAGATATAGCTCGGCGCCTCGGCACCGCCCCACAGCCTCTTGTAGGAGTTGACGTACTGGTCGGTGACCGCGCAGATCTCGGCCGCGTGGTACAGGATGCCGGCCGCGAACTGTCGTGCGGTGACGGACATGTTGAATTCCTGCCCGGCCTCGTAGAACGCGTTGGCGTCACCTTCGAACAGGCTCAAGTGCGTGTGCATGCCGGAGCCCGGAGCGTCGGCGAGAGGCTTCGGCATGAAGCTGGCATGGATGCCTCGCTCCAGCGAAATCTCCTTGACGACGGTGCGGAAGGTCATGATGTTGTCGGCCGTGGTGAGCGCGTCCGCATATCGCAGATCGATCTCGTTCTGGCCTGGCCCCGCCTCGTGGTGCGAGTACTCCACCGAGATGCCCATCTGCTCGAGCATGTTGACGGTGGCGCGGCGGAAGTCCATGCCGGGGCTGCGCGGCACATGGTCGAAGTAGCCGCCCTCATCGATCGGCTTCGGAGTCTGCGCCCAGTCATCCTGCTTTTCAAACAGATAGAATTCAATCTCCGGATGCACGTAGAAGGTGAAACCCTTCTCCTTGGCCTTGGCCAGCGCTTGCTTGAGCACGTGGCGCGGGTCACCCAAGGACGGCTCACCATCAGGCGTGAGCACGTCGCAGAACATGCGCGCGGTGCCCTGCGGGCCTCCGCGCCACGGAAGAATCTGGAACGTCGACGGATCGGGCTTGACGATCATATCGTCTTCGGACACGCGGGTGAGGCCTTCCACGGCGGAACCGTCGAATCCGAGCCCTTCCTCGAATGCGGCTTCCAGTTCCGCCGGCGCGATGGCCACGGACTTCAGTGTTCCCAACACATCCGTGAACCATAGACGAATGAAGCGCACGTCGCGTTCCTCGACCGTGCGCAAAGCAAACTCTTGCTGTTTATCCATAGTGTCCAATCGTTCCATGCGCATGTTACGAACGTCGTTAACACATGCCGTGTCGCGACATGTCAGCGTGCGACTTCGAGGGCTTCCTCCAGCGTGAAGGCGCGCGCGTACAGCGATTTGCCGAGAATCGCGGCGTCCACGCCCAGTTCGGCGAGCTCCTTGATGTTGCGCAGGTCGTCGAGCTTGGAGATGCCACCGGATGCGGTGACCTTCGCGTCGGTGCGGGACGCCACTTCGCGCAGCAGCTCGATGTTCGGGCCGCTCATCATGCCGTCGCGTGCCACGTCGGTGACCACGTAACGGGAGCAGCCGACGGAGTCGAGGAACTTCATGGTCTCGAACAGGTCGCCACCTTCCTTCACCCAGCCGCGGGCCGCGAGGGTGTGGCCGCGCACGTCAAGGCCGACGGCCACGCGGTCGCCGTACTTCTTGATGACGGAAGCGGTCCAGTCGGGGTTCTCCAGAGCCGCGGTGCCGATGTTCACGCGGGCCGCGCCGGCTTCGAGCGCCGCGTCGAGCGAGGCGTCGTCGCGCACGCCGCCGGACATTTCGATGTTGACCTTGTCGCCCAGTTCCTTGACGATGGCGCGCAGCTGGTCACGGTTGTTGCCGGTGCCGAATGCGGCGTCGAGATCGACGAGGTGGATCCATTCCGCACCCGATTCCACCCACGTGCGGGCGGCTTCCAGCGGGGAGCCGTAGTCGGTTTCGGAGCCGGATTCGCCTTGGCGCAGGCGCACGGCCTTGCCATCACGGACGTCGACGGCGGGAAGCAGCGTCAAAGACATGTCATACCTTTCGTTGCGTTGAACGGTTTTCGGCCGTTCAACGGATCTTGCGATTACCGATTTGAATTTACGATTTTGCGATTGCCTTGCGCGAATCCGCGTTCAGAACGTCGCAACCCAGTTACGCAGCAGCTGCGCGCCGGCTTCGGCGGATTTCTCCGGATGGAACTGCGTGGCGAACAACGGTCCACGTTCGTAGGCGGCCACGAATCGGCTGCGCCCGTAGGTGCACCACGTCACATGCTCTTCCGCGTCGCCGAAGTCCAGCTGGTCGGCGGAGGTGTCGGCAGGCGAAGCGCTCATCGCGGCAAAGGAGTGCACGAAATAGAATCGTTCGTTCTCCACGCCCTTGAGCAGCACGGAACCTTCCGGCGCTTCGACGGTGTCCCAACCCATGTGCGGCACCACGTCGGCGTCGAGCAGCTCGACATCGCCCTTGATCAGACCGAGACCGGGCGTGCCGTCGCCATGTTCCATGCCACGTTCGAACATGATCTGCTCGCCCACGCAGACGCCGAGCACCGGGCGGCCGGCGCGCAGACGGTCTTTGATGACCCTGTCTCCGCCGACGCTTTTCAGTCCTTCCATGCATGCGCCGAACGCGCCCACACCCGGCACCACCAGTCCGTCGGCTTCCAGAGCCTGACGATGGTCGGACGTGAGGGTCACGTCGAGGTCGAGATTGGCCAGCGCGCGCACCATGGAACGCACGTTGCCGAAACCGTAATCGAACACCACCACGGAAGTCATGGGCGCTCTCCTTCTTTTGCTTGCCGAAGAATCCATCCTTCGGGGAAAAACTTATTCGATGCTTGACGAACCACGACCGAATCGCGTGTGCTCGGCGAGGATCTTCATGGCGTCATCACGGGTCAGGCTTGCGGAATCGACGGTTTCCACGCCGGAATCACGCACCCCCTGAACGTCGGTGATGCCCAGCAGCAGGTCTTCGACGAACGGCGCGGTGGAGGTGAGCAGCACCGGTGGCGCGAACGTCTGGCCGACCTTGCCTTGCAGGTACATCGTCGCCTCGAGCTTGTCCGCACGGTTGATCGCGAGGACGGCAGGCATGCCGGAGACCACGGTGGTCAGATCTTTGATGGCCGCTTCCGGGCCATCGCCGTCGAGATTGCGTAATACAGCGACCGCGCCTTGCGGTGAGGCGAGGCATTGCGCGGAGATGTCGGACAGTTGGCAGAACGCGGCGAACAGGCGTGCGGAGGCAAGTCGGGTGATGATCACCGCGACTTTCGCACGGTTGCCCAGCAGTCCCTGCAACTCGTCGTCGAATGACAGCGAGTTCTCGGCTTCGGACAGTACCGCGTCGGCTTCCTTCGATTGCAGGCCGTCCTGCGATTCGTCGGAAGACGCATCGGAATTAACCGTCTCATCCGGCTGATCGAATGGCACCTGCGCGGGAGCATCGTTCTGTTGGGCAGCTTCCTCGTCCTGGAATTCCTTTTCGAAGCCGGCCATGGCCGCTTCCAGCTCCTCTTCGCTGAAATGCATGCCGTCGTCGTTGGTCTTCCCCAAGCCGTCGAAACCGTTCAAATCGTCCTTGTCGTCGGACATCACAGCGCGCCCTTCGTGCTGGGAATGCCGTCGACGCGCGGATCGGGTTCGATGGCGAAACGCAATGCGCGGGCCAAAGCCTTGAATTCGGCTTCGGCGATGTGGTGCGGGTCGCGGCCGGAAATCACGTGCAGGTGCAGGCAGATGCCGGCATGCATGGCGATGGATTCCATGACGTGGCGAACGAGCGAACCGGTAAAATGCCCGCCAATCATGCAGTATTCGAAGCCTTCCGGCTCTCCGGTGCACACGCAGTACGGGCGGCCGGAAATGTCGACGACGGCTTTGGCGAGTGCCTCGTCGAGCGGCAC
>OHPK01000567.1_pt1 | contig 18688 bp, 13 predicted proteins | sample 1577661 | NCBI WGS metagenome assembly OHPK01 (sample SAMEA3879556, study PRJEB24766) | human gut metagenome | biome: human-associated habitat; feature: feces | place: USA | collected 1985/1987
CCCCACTGCTGCCTCCCGTAGGAGTCTGGGCCGTATCTCAGTCCCAATGTGGCCGTTCAACCTCTCAGTCCGGCTACTGATCGTCGCCTTGGTGGGCCGTTACCCCGCCAACCAGCTAATCAGACGCGAGGCCATCTTGAAGCGATAAATCTTTGGCATAAAGATCATGCGACCTCTATGCGTCATGCGGTATTAGCAGTCGTTTCCAACTGTTGTCCCCCTCTTCAAGGCAGGTTCCTCACGCGTTACTCACCCGTCCGCCACTTTCCTCTACATCCATTGTCCGAAAACTCTTTCAGTAGATTCTCGTTCGACTTGCATGTGTTAAGCACGCCGCCAGCGTTCGTCCTGAGCCAGGATCAAACTCTCAATAAAATGGTATCAACACAGACCTAAGTCTGAGCTAATCTTTATCGAGCTATTTGTCATAGCTTAAAACTTTTTATCCTTACGATTCAGACGTAATTGACTTAACCGTCTTCCTCGCAAGCTCTGTGCATTTCGCACAGTTTTTCATCTGGTGCTTGTCAAAGTTTCGTTGTTTAATTTACAAGGTGCACGCTCCATTCGCGGAACAGGTGTTATCTTAGCACCTACCACCCCTTTTGTCAACACCTTTTTTCACTTTTTTCAAATTATTTTTTCAGAGCCAGATAGAGACAAATCCATCCATAGATGTTATAATAGAAAAACCGTTTCATTTTGGAGGTATTTCCCTTGGATTTCCAACATATTGAGGCAACTTTCGGGAAGCTGGAGCACCGTTCGCTCTCGTTTTCGAAAGGTCTTAATATTATAGAAGCGCCGAATGAGTCCGGCAAGTCGACGCTGCTCGCGTTTCTTCGCGTGATGCTCTACGGCTTTCCGCCGCGGGAACGTGGGGCGATGGCAGATAAGAACCGCTACGCTCCCTGGTCGCTCTCGCCGATGCGCGGCACACTGACGCTCACGTGCGAAAAGGGCGGCATCACTCTGCAGCGCGACACCGCGCGCGCGAACAGTCCCATGGGACGCTTTTCCGCCGTCTACACTGGCAGCGGCGAAGCGGTCGACGGTCTGACCGCCGCTGACTGCGGCGAAACGCTGCTCGGCGTCCCGTGCGAGGTCTACGAGCGCAGCGCGTTCATCCGCCAGAGCAGTCTGACGGTCGACGCGAGCGCCGAGCTCGAACGCCGCATCGCCGCGCTCATCACCACGGGCGAAGAGGGTCAGTCGTTCAGCGAAGCGTCCGCCGCGCTCAAAAAGCAGCTCAACGCGCGCAAATACAACAAATCCGGCCGCATCCCCGCGCTCGAGGCCGAGATCAGCGCGCAGGAGCGCGCGCTCGACGAGCTCTCTCAGCTCACGCGCAGCAAGCGCAAGGCCGAGGAAGCCCTCGCCTCATTCGATGCCGAGGAAGCCTCGCTGCGCGAACAGCTCCGCGCACACGATCTTTGCGATGCGCAAGACGCCCGCCGCGCCGCCGCAGAAGCGCAGCAGGCATGGCAGAGCACCGAAAACAAAGCCGAACATCTCCGCCGCGCACTGATCAAGCAGAATGTGCCCGCGCGCGACGCGCTGGAGCAGGGCCGCGCAAGGCTCAACGCACTCTCTTCTTTGAAGGCCGAGGCCGCGGACGCGCAGAAGTGCTGTGATGACGCCGAAGCTGCTCTGTCTGATTTTGACGCAAGACCCGCCGAGCGCCCGCGCTCACTATTACCTTATATAATAGTAAGTGCCGTGCTATTGCTGCTCTTTATATTTGTTTCCGCATTGCCCAGCCCCGTCGCTCTGGCCGGGTGCATCGTCTCCGGCGCTGCGCTGGCTGCACTTCTTGTCTTAAACTGGAACAGCGCACGCAAAGTTCGCGCCGCACATGAGGAAAAGCGCGGTGTCTTAGAGCAAGCCCTGCGCGATGCGCGTTCCGACGCCGCCGCACAGCAAAAGCTGTATGATGCCGCCGCGCGCGAGCTGCTCGTGCTCATCCCCGCGGGCGACATCTCCCGCGTTGGCGCATATCTCGACGCCGCGCTGCAAAAATACGCCGAGCTGGACGCCCTGACGCGGGAGGCGCGCGACCTGTCGCTGCGCTGCGAGCTGCTTTCCGCCCGCGCGCCGAAAGGTGACGTTCCCGACGAGCCAGTTGTGCGCCCCGCACGCTCCCGTGCGGAGCTGCAAACTGCGCTCGACGCGCTCGCACGGTGCCGTCGTGAAGCGCAGAGTACCTTCGACTACACCTCCGGCCGCTGCCGCGCCATCGGCGACGCCGCCGAGCTTGAAGCCGCACTCACGCAGAAGCGCGACGAGCTTGCACAAAAACAAGCGGAATACGACGCAATCGCCCTCGCGATGGAATCGCTGCAAAGCGCGAACACCGCACTGCAAAACCGCTTTTCTCCCGCACTCAGCCGCCGCGCCGGCGAGCTTTTCTCCCGCCTGACGGGCGGCAAATACGAAAGCGTCCTGCTTGACCGCACGTTTTCCGCGCAGGCGGGCGAAACGGGCGAGAGCGTTTCCCATGACGCACAGCTTTTGAGCCTCGGCACGCTCGACCAGCTGTATCTTGCCGTGCGCCTCGCCATCTGCGAAAGCGCCCTGCCCGCGGACGATCCCCCGCCCATCGTGCTCGACGACGCACTTGTCCGCTTCGACGACGAGCGCTGCCGCGCCGCGCTCGAGCTTTTATTAGAGGAAAGCAAATCCCGTCAAATTCTGCTTTTCACCTGCCAGCACCGCGAGAGCGCGTATCTCTCCGGCCGCGACGGCGTCACATTCCTGTCCCTATAATCCCAAATCGATAAAGGAGAAATTGAATGACCACACTGCAAGCCCTTCCCCTGCCTTCCAACCTCGAAGACCTCTGCGAGCTGTTTTTGCTCTACATCGCGTACAGCACCCTCGGCTGGTGCGGCGAGATGCTCTACTGCTCCATCCCCAAGGGTCACATCTGCGAAAAGAGAGGCTTCCTCAACGGCTTCCTCTGCCCCATTTACGGCCACGGCGCGCTGCTCGTGCTGTATCTTCTGCACGGCGGCTTCCAGAATCCGGTGCTCACGTTCATCTTCGGTGCGATCGTCACGTCGATCCTTGAATACTTCACGAGCTGGATCATGGAAAAGCTCTTCCACATGCGCTGGTGGGACTACTCCCATTATAAATTCCAGATCAATGGCCGTGTGTGCCTTCTGAACTCCACATGCTTCGGCCTTGCGTGCGTGCTGCTGTGCCACCTTGTCCAGCCCTGGCTGTGGGAGCGCATCGTGAATCTCGGCTCTACCATCACCGTGCCGCTCGCGTCCTTCATCTTCGGCATCTATCTGATGGACACCGTGCTCTCCATCCGCAGCGCCATCCAGCTCAGCGCCCAGATGGGCAAGCTGCGCGAGCTGCAATCGGAGCTCAAGGACTTTGTCGCCGAAAAGCGTGAGGAGAGCCAGGAGCGCAAGGCCGAGCGCCGTGCCGAGGTACGCGAGCGCGCCCGCATGCTGCGTGACGGCGCGGATATCTTCGAGCGCCGCCTGCTCCACTCCCACCCCGACATCCGCAAGTCGCGTGAAGACCTGCTCACCGCGATCCGCGCCCGCCTGAACGAGAGCGAGACCGAGGCCAAGAAAGCTGCCGACGAGCTCTTCGGCGATGAGCGCAAGGCGTAATTTGCCAAGCCGCGCGAGGTTGACTTCCGCGCGCAAACGGTATAAACTAAGCGCGCCGCTGGCCAACCGGCGGCACACCACGCAGCAAAGGAGAATACTGATCTATGAGCGAATGCACCCATAATTGCTCTACCTGCGGTGAGAGCTGCGCTGAGCGCGCAACGCCGCAATCCTTGCGCAAAGCGCCGCACCCCGAAAGCCACATCGGCAAGGTGTTCGGCGTTGTGTCCGGCAAGGGCGGCGTCGGCAAGTCCATGGTCACGAGCCAGCTCGCCGTCACGCTGCACCGCCGCGGTTACAAGGTCGGCGTCATGGACGCCGATATCACCGGTCCCTCCATCCCGCAGGCCTTCGGCGTGCACGACAAGGCCGTCGGCACGCAGACCGCGCTCTACCCCTGCGTCAGCCACAGCGGCATCGAGGTCATGTCCATCAACCTGCTTTTGGAGGATGAGACCGATCCCGTCATCTGGCGCGGCCCCGTCATCGGCGGTGTCGTCCAGCAGTTCTGGACGGATGTCGCCTGGGATGTGGACTATTTGTTCGTCGATATGCCCCCCGGCACGGGCGACGTGCCGCTGAGCGTCTTCCAGTCCATTGCGCTCGACGGTATCATCGTCGTCACCTCCCCGCAGGAGCTTGTCTCCATGGTCGTGGAGAAGGCCATGAAGATGGCTGAAAAGATGGACGTCCCCATCGTCGGTGTCGTGGAGAACATGAGCTATGTCGCCTGCCCCGACTGCGGCAAAAAGATCTATCTCTTCGGCGAGGGCAAGAGCGAAGAGGCTGCAAAGCGTCACAATCTTCCCCTGCTCGCCCAGATGCCCATCGACCCGAAGCTCGCCGCCCTTGTGGACGCGGGCAAGATCGAAGAGTTCGAGGGCACATGGCTGAACGCCGCCGCCGATGCGCTCGAAAAAACGCAGAAACGTGCCGAATAACCAAAAACAAGCGCAAAAAATCGCACCTCGTTCGAGGTGCGATTTTTATATTCTGTTTGTGGCTCAGTCGTTGGAATAGTTGTCGAAGTAGCCCTGAATGTAGACAATGGGCGTGCCCTTGTCGCCGCTGCCGCTCGTCAGGTCGCAGAGCGAGCCGATCAGGTCGGTCAGGCGGCGGGGCGTCGTGCCCTCGGACACCATGTTGCCGACCAGGCTCTCGCTGGTCTTCTCGCGGATGCGCTCTTCGATGGCTTCCTTCAGCGCCTCGCCCTTGAGATCACCGAAGTCATTGTCGGCGAGGTACTTGAGCTTCAGCTCGTTCGGCGTGCCGACAAGGCCCTTGGTGTAGCCGGGGGAGACGACGGGGTCAGCGAGCTCCCAGATCTTGCCGACGGGGTCTTTGAACGCGCCGTCGCCGTAGACCATGGCCTCGATGTGCTTGCCGCTGGCCTTGCTGAGTCTCTCGCCCAGCTCCTCGGCAACGGCCATGCAGTCGCGCGGGAAGAGCTTAACGGTCTCCTCGGTCGCCTTGTTGGAGCCGAGCAGTCCGTATTCGGCGTTGTAGCCGCTGCCGTCGACGCTTCTGTTGAGCAGATCGTCGAGGCCGAGCACGACCTTCGCACCCGCGGCCTTGAGCAGGCGCTTGCTGCGCGCGCGGGTGTGGATGTCGCAGGTGATGACGGCGTCGGTGTAGTTGCACAGCGTCTGCACGCGATTGCCGAAGATGACCTCGACCTCAGCGCCGGCGTCGGTGATGATGCCGGAGTAGAAGTCGATGTAGTCGACGCCCGTGAACGGGTGCACCGCCGCGCCGAATTTCTCGCGGAATTGTTCGAGCGTCAGAACATCGCTGTACGGGTCGACGCCCGCCTCGTCGAGCTTGTCCCAGTCGACAAGGCCGTTGCCCACCTCGTCAGAGGGGTAGGAGAGCAGCAGCACGATCTTCTTGCAGCCCATCGCCATGCCGCGCAGCAGCAGGGAGAAGCGGTTGCGGCTCAGGATGGGGAACGCGACGCCCACGGTGCCGCCGCCGGTCTTTTCGCGCACGTCTTTCGCGATCTGGTCGAGCGTTGCGTAGTTGCCCTGCGCACGCGCCACAACGGATTCCGTCACGGCGACGACGTCGCGGTCGCGCGGCTCGATGCCCGCTTCCTTCCACGCTTCCATCACGGAAGCGGCAGCGACCTCAGCAATGTTATCTCCCTCGCGGATGATGGGTGCGCGCACGCCGCGCACGACAGTTCCGATCGTTCTCATCTTGATCTCCTTTTTATTTTATAGTCAGCGCACAAGGCGCTCTTGCAAAGTCATACAGTTTAGTATTATAATCACGGTATAGGGATAAGTAAAGCATCGTTTTTTGATAATAAATATAAATCATTCTTATGGTTTAAGATCAGGAGGGTTTGCCAAATGGTCAAGCTGGAGCTTTACCGCGTCTTCCGCGAGGTCGCCGAGGCTGGGAATATTTCCCTGGCAGCGGAGAATCTCTACCTTTCGCAGTCCGCCGTCAGCCAGAGCGTCAAGCAGCTCGAGCAGCAGCTCGGCACGCGTCTTTTCCTGCGCTCGCCGCGCGGCGTCACGCTCACCGAGGACGGCCGCCTCTTATTTGAATATGTGCGCAGCGCCATGGGTCTTCTCGAGACCGGCGAGGACAAATTGCAGCAGTCGCGCACGCTTCAGGCCGGCACGCTCGTCATCGGCGCGAGCGACACCGTGACGAGCCAGTTTCTCCTGCCGCACCTCGACGCCTTCCACCGCCGCCATCCCAACATCCACATCCGCATCATCAGCGGCCGCAGCTATAAGGTGCTGGGGCTTCTCCGCGCCGGAAGGGTCGATATCGCCTTTGCGAGCGCCCCCGGCGATGCGGACGACTTAGAGCACATCCCCTGCTTTGAAACGCATTCCTGCTTTGTCGCCGCGCCGGACTACCCCTGCGACTTCACCCGCGCCTACACGACCGAGGAGATCGCCGCATTCCCGCTCATTCTTCTTGAAAAGAAGGCCTCCTCGCGCACTTACCTTGAAAAATACTTCCTCCAAAGCGGCGTCAGGCTCACGCCGGAGATCGAGCTCGGCGCGCGCAGCCTTCTTGTCGACCTGGCGAAGATTGGCTTCGGCGTTGCGGGCGTCACGCGCGAATTCGTCCAGGGCGAGCTCGCCGCGGGCGAGATCCGCGAGCTTTCCACCGCTTTTTCCATCCCGCCGCGCACCGTCGACCTCTGCATGCTGCGCAACGTTTCGCCCAGCGCCGCAACCGAACGTTTTGCCCGCGATGTGCTTGAAAAATTACAGGGCAAATCCGTTTCCGTTTAAATTCTGCAAGGTTTCCGTCATTTCGCACATCGAGTATGCATAATTTTTGTCATTTTCGCCAAGGCGATTTTCTTGACAAGATTTTTATGGCATGTTACCCTCTTTTTCGCTGCAACGAGCGAAGATACACGGTTTTCAGGATCTTTTTGAAACTGAAAGCGCTGGAAAACTCTGGAGAACTCATTCAGTTGGGTGCCGAAGGGGCAAGGCCTCGGCTAAAATTGTTAAGGCTGAATCTCTCAGGCAAAAGGACGGAGAGCATCGGCACCATGCCGGTTTTTCCGTCCTCACTTTTTCTCTCTATTGTTTTTTAAGCTGTCGATCTTCTGTTGGATCGGCAGCTTTTTATTTTTTGCATTTTCGACTTTACAATATAAGGAGAGCATCATGGCTTCATCATTCGAGACCACCCTTTTCCCTATCGTTCAGACCATCAACGAATACCTCAGCAACTACGTTTTGGTCATCCTGCTGCTCGGCGTCGGCATCTGGTACACGATCAAAACGCGCTGCGTGCAGGTCCGCTGCTTCAAGGAGGGCTGGAACCGCGTGTTCGGCAACATCACCCTCAACGGCAAGAAGGGCGGCGGCGGAATGAGCTCGTTCCAGGCCCTCGCCACTGCCATCGCCGCCCAGGTCGGCACCGGCATCATCGTCGGCGTCGCGGGCGCGATCCTCACCGGCGGCCCCGGCGCGGTGTTCTGGATGTGGGTCATCTCGTTTTTCGGCATGGCCACGATCTACGCGGAAGCGACGCTCGCGCAGGAGACGCGCATCGTCGAGCTCGACGGCACGATCAAGGGTGGTCCTGTCTACTACATTACGACAGCCTTCAAGGGGAAATTCGGCAAGTTTCTCGCGGGCTTCTTCGCCGTCGCCATCACGCTGGCGCTTGGCTTCATGGGCTGCATGGTGCAGTCCAACTCCATCGGCGCAACGATGGAGACCGCGTTTGGCATCCCGTCCTGGGTCGTCGGCATCGTGCTGATCGTCATCTGCGCCTTCATCTTCCTCGGCGGCGTGCAGCGCCTTGCGTCCGTGACGGAAAAGGTCGTGCCGCTCATGGCGGCGGTATTCCTCTTCGGCGGCCTCATCGTGCTTGTCGTTCGCATCAAGTACATTCCCGAGACCTTTGCCATGATCTTCCGCTACGCCTTTGAGCCGCAGGCCATCGTCGGCGGCGGCTTCGGCTACGCCATCAAGCTCGCCATCTCCCAGGGCGCGAAGCGCGGCCTGTTCTCCAACGAGGCCGGTATGGGCTCCACGCCCCACGCCCACGCGCTCGCCAACGTCAAAAATCCACACGAGCAGGGCACCGTCGCCATCATTGGCGTGTTCATCGACATGTTCGTCATCCTGACGCTCAACGCCCTCGTCATCATCTCCACACTTTACGCAGGCGATGGCCCGCTCGCCGGCTGCGGCGCAGCGGCGCTGAGCAGCACCTTCAATAAGACGAACCTTGCCCAGTGCGCGTTCGGCACGGTGTTCGGCTACAAGGCGGGCAGTATGTTCGTCGCGATCTGCCTGTTCTTCTTCGCGTTCTCCACGATCCTGAGCTGGAACCTGTTCGGCAAGATCAACATGGTCTACCTCTTCGGCAAAAAGAGCGCCAACGTCTACACGCTGCTCGCGCTGATTTTCATCTTCCTCGGCACCACGATGTCCAACGACCTCGTCTGGGAGCTGAGCGACATGCTCAACCAGCTCATGGTCATCCCCAACGCCATCGCCCTGCTCGCCCTGACGAGCCACGTCGTCAAGCATTCCCACACGCCCGACCGCCTGTCCGGCCGCAAAAAGGACTGAACTTTCCCGCAAGAGTACAAAAGAGCGCGGCTTTTTTCAAAAAGCCGCGCTCTTTTTCGCGCCTCCCGACTACACTTTTTAATGTCATTGCGGGCAATTCCTTTTCGGAATGGTATTCCATTTTCTATTCATTAAAAAAATAAAAGTTCATCATCAATTTGCATAATATTTTTGATGAATCTTTGGCGGTTTTGAAGCCGCCGCTTCTCTTGACTTCTTCTTTACGGCATGTTACGCTTTTACTGCTGAAACAAACGAATATCTACCGATGACGCTTTCGGGATCTCGCAAACCGGAAGCCGAGGAAACTCTGGAGAACTCATTGAATTGAGTGCCGAAGGTGCAAGGCCATGGTGGTCGAATCTCTCAGGCAAAGGGACAGAGAATCATGACGTTTTTACGTCGTCGCACCGTTTCTCCTCCCCGCTCAACTGAATGCTACTTCCGGAGTTGCTGATTTTCGTATCGGCAACTTCTTTTGTTTTTAGAGGAGAGAGATAACCATGTTTGAATCCATCGAAAGCACCCTGTATCCCATTGTATGCAACATCAACACCTACCTGAGCAACTACATTCTTGTGTTCCTGCTGCTCGGCGTGGGCCTTTGGTACTCCATCAAGACCCGCTTCGTGCAGCTGCGCTGCTTCAAAGAGGGCTGGAACAGTGTGTTCGGCAACCTGTCGCTTCGCGGCAAGAAGCATGACAGCGGCATGAGCTCGTTCCAGGCGCTCGCCACCGCCATCGCCGCTCAGGTCGGCACGGGCAACATCGTCGGCGCGTCCGGCGCGATCCTCACCGGCGGCCCCGGCGCTATCTTCTGGATGTGGATCATCGCCTTCTTCGGCATGGCCACGATCTACGCGGAAGCGACGCTCGCCCAGGAGACCCGCATCGTCGAAAAGGACGGCAACGTCAAGGGCGGCCCTGTCTACTACATCACGACGGCCTTTAAGGGCGGCTTCGGCAAGTTCCTCGCTGGCTTCTTCGCCGTCGCCATCACGCTGGCGCTCGGTTTCTTCGGCTGCATGGTGCAGTCCAACTCCATCGGCTCCACGATGCAGACCGCCTTCGGCATTCCCTCTTGGATCGTCGGTATCATCCTCGTCGCGATCTGCGCGTTCATCTTCCTCGGCGGCGTGCAGCGCCTCGCCTCCGTCACGGAAAAGGTCGTCCCCATCATGGCGGCTATCTTCCTGCTCGGCGGCCTGATCGTCCTGATCATCCGCATCAAGTACGTTCCCGCCACCATCGGCATGATCTTCAAGTATGCCTTCCAGCCTCAGGCCATCATCGGCGGCGGTTTCGGCTACGCCATCAAGACCGCGATTTCTCAGGGTGCCAAGCGCGGCCTGTTCTCCAACGAGGCCGGTATGGGCTCCACCCCGCACGCCCACGCCCTCGCGAATGTTGACTGCCCGCACGACCAGGGCGTCGTCGCCATGATCGGCGTGTTCATCGACACTTTCGTCGTTCTGACGCTCAACGCGCTTGTCATCATCTCCACCCTTTACACGGCGGACGGCCCTCTCGCGAGCGGCTATGTCGGTGACATCACCGGCGTGCTCGGCAAGGCCAACCTCGCCCAGACCGCGTTCGGCGTCGTCTTTGGCGAGAGTGCGGGCAACATGTTCGTCGCCGTCTGCCTGTTCTTCTTCGCCTTCTCCACGATCCTGAGCTGGAACCTCTTCGGCAAGATCAACGTCGCCTACCTCTTCGGCAAGAAGAGCACCGTGGTCTACACCGTCCTCGCGCTCGTGTTCATCTTCCTCGGCACGATGATGTCCAACGACCTCGTCTGGGAGCTGAGCGACATGTTCAATAACCTCATGGTCATCCCCAACGCCGTTGCGCTGTTCGCTCTCACCAGCCTTGTTGTCAAGCACGCCGATGACCCGAACCGCATTCCTGGCAAAAAGTGATCCTTTCCATCCTCTGTTAAAATAGGCAAAAGCGCCCCCGATTCGTTCGGGGGCGCTTTTCCTGTCTTCACTTCTATCAAACAGGCCGCCGAATCATTCGATGCGGCGGCCTTGTTCCTCTTTGCCTTTTTATGCTTCCAGCAGCTCCCGGAACGCGAGGCCCAGTCCCCGCGTCACGAGCTCCCGCGGGCTCGCACAATACGCGGTCATTTCCTGCGCCAGAAGCTCTCCCGCGCGGCCGTGGAGCCACACGCCGAGCGCCGCGGCCTCTGCCGCGCCCATGCCCTGGCACAGAAGCGACGCGATCAGGCCCGTCAGCACGTCCCCGCTCCCGCCCTTTGAGAGCGCGGAGCAGCCGCTCGTGTTGACGAGCATCCGCCCATCCGGCAGCGCGATGCGCGTCCGGTGCCCCTTGAGCACCAAAATGCAGCCGTGCTCGCAGGCAAAGCGGCTCGCAAGCTCTGTCCGTTCGCTCGACGCGATCTCCCGGAGCGTCCGGTCCGTCAGGCGCGCAAATTCGCCGTCGTGCGGCGTCAAAATCGTCACGCGTCCGCGGCGGACGTCCAGCTTTTCCGTGCAGCCCTGTAAGGCGTTCAGACTGTCGGCGTCCAGCACCAGCGGCTCTTTCACCTGCCACAAAAGCGCGTGGACGAGCTGCTCCGTCTCTTTTCCGCGGCCAAGGCCGGGGCCGAGCGCCAAAACATCACAGTCTTTGAGCTTGTCCTGCATCCTGTCGAGCGCGGCGAGGCAGAGCCTTCCGTCCGCCTCCGGCAGCGGGAACGGCATTGCGCTCACGCACTTTTGCGCCTCAACCGCCCAGATGCTCTCCGGCACGCCGAGATACACGAGCCCGCAGCCCGAATGCACCGCCGCACTCGCCGCCAGATACGGCGCGCCCGTATAGCCCACGCTGCCGCCGAGGACTAAGAGCTTGCCGAAGTCGCCCTTGTGCCCATCTTCTTTGCGCGGCGGCAGGAGCGTCTTGGCATACGCGCGGTCGACGATCGTTTCACGCATCGCAGTTTTCCTCCGTCAGTTCGAGTTTTTTCGCGCGCGGCAGCTTCTTGATGGCGGCCTCGCGCCGCAGCGCCGCGCCCTTGTCGCTGCATTGCTCGCGGTACACGACCGCGACAGGCGGGTGCGAGCGAGTGTACTTCGCTCCGTGTCCGCTCTTGTGCATCGCAAAGCGCTTTTCCACGTCTGAGGCAATGCCGGTGTAGAGCGAGCCATCCTCGCAGCGCAGCATGTAGACGTACCAGTCCATCTCAATACTTGAGCACGCCCGTCGTGCGCAGCGCGTTATAGAGCGCCGCCGCAGCCTGCTCGCGCAGGATGGGGACCTGGGGCTCGATATCTTCAAGGCTCATGCAGTACATATTCACAGCATCGCCGTTTTCATCGAACACGGAATTCGTCAAAAGCTCCGCGCTGCGGATGGCCCAGTGTGAAAAGCTCTTATACTTCGGCAGCGGCTGCAAAATGGCCAGCGGGTTCTTGTCCAAAAATTCCCGCGCATCCAGATTCACGAATTCCACGAGCCTGCCCAGCACCGTGATGAATTCCTCCTGTGTCATCGTCGCGTTCGGGTCGAATTTTCCCCCGCCCACGCCGGAGACAAGGCCGATGGCCGCCATCGCGTTCACAGAGGGCGCGTACCAGCTCCCCTTGGCAACGTCGGTAAAGTACCCGTCCGCCGTGGAATAGAGGTCAAGCGCCTGCGCGAGCAGCGCACAGACCTCCGCGCGCGTCATCGTCGCGTCGGGGCGGAACTTGCCGCCATCGCCAAAGACGATGCGGCTCGCCGCAAGCGAATCGATCTCCTGCGCGTACTCGCTGTCCGCCACGTCGGAAAAGTCGAGCGCGGACGATGCGGCAAAGCCGCACTTTTCGCGCGCCTGCGCGAGCGTGAGCTTCGTCTCTCCGCCGTTTTCGCCCCAGTAGAGCTCGGCGTCCGGCGTCAGCGCCGTCAAAATCGCCTCCAGTGCGGCGGAAGAGCTCTCCTTCGCCGCGGGAATGTCGATGTAAAAGTCGCAGCCGTTCAGCACCAGGCGGAGATACGCGCTGTCTTTCGTCTTCTCGCCGCTCAGCAGGCGCGCCGCCGCAACGGCCTGATCCTGCGGGATGTAGAGCGTCGGCACCACGCCGATGCGGTCGGTCGTGTTGCCGCCCGCGCAGTAGAAGCGGTACGCCGTCACCTTCACGGCATCGCCGTGCAGATACGGGCAGTTCGATTCATCGTATAAGACCTGCGCCACGCCCTTGCCGTAGCTGCGCGTGCCGATGACGATACCGCTGCCCGTGCCGAGCACGCTGCCCGCAAAGATCTCCGACGCGCTGGCGCTGCCGCTGTCCATCAGCACGATGGCGGGCCTGTCCGTCAGGTCCTTGCCCGAATAGCTCTGCGCGGTGCTCTCGCCGTCCTGATCGACAAAGTAGATGAGGTCTCCCTTGCCCGAAAACGCGCCGAGCGCCGACACCGCCGCGGAGGTCAGCCCCCCGCCGTTGCCGCGAAGGTCCACGATCCACGCGCGCACAGCGCTGTCATTCCCGCGCACGCCCTCTTGAAAATACGTCCCCGTCTGCGTGCCGAAGCTGTCGCAGTCGATGTAGCCCACGCCGCCCGTGACCGAGACGGTCGTATTCGTCTGCGTGACGAGCGCGCGCGTAACGGTATAATCCGCCTGCGTGCCGTCCGCGTGGCGGACGGTGACGGTCACGCTCGTCCCCGCTTCGCCGAGGAGCTTGGCGCGGTGCTCCGCGCCGCCCGGCGCGCAGGACTCGCTCTCAATGGCGATGATGATGTCGCCCGCGGCAAGGCCCGCCTTCTCCGCGCCGCCGCCCTTGAGGACGGAGACGATGCGGATGCCCTCGGGCACGTAGGTGATCTCCGCGCCGATGCCGGCGAAGCTCACATCACCCTCGACGCCCTGCAAAAACGCCTGATATTCCTCCGCCGTCATGTAGTACGTGTAGTCGTCCGTGTAGGAAAAGAGCTCGTCGAGCGACTTCGCGTCCTGCGCGGCGCGCGGCAGCTTATCAACATAGCTGCGCTGCAAAATATCGTAGGCCTCCTCCACGCTGAGCGCCTGCGCACCGGTCGTTATTGTCATCGCCGCGGCGCAGCAGAGCGCGCCCAGGCGGAACAGTCTCTTTTTCATGCCCGATTCTCCTTTGTTCGGCAGTTTTCTCCATTATACCTTGCCCGCGGCAAAAAGCAATCGCAAATCCCGCCGCTTCTCCCGCCTTGCCAAGCGGGCGAAAATAGGCTATACTGTCAGGATAATGAGAAATTTTTGCTTTTTGGAGGATCTTATGGACGAGCAGAAGACCACCGGCACCCTTTATATCGTCGCAACGCCCATCGGCAACTCGCGCGACATGTCCGAGCGCGGACGCGAAATCCTGTCCACCGCCGATATCATCGCCGCCGAGGACACCCGCCGCAGCGTGGTGCTGCTCAATAAGCTCGGCATCCGCGGCAACAGTCTGAGCGCCAACCACAAGTTCAACGAATACGGCAAGGCGAAGTGGTTCATCGAGCAGCTCGCCTCCGGCAAGGACATCGCCGTCATCACCGACGCGGGCACGCCCTGCATCTCCGACCCCGGCAACGAGCTCATCCGCGCCGCGGTCGAAAACGGCATTCGCGTCGTCGGCGTGCCCGGCTGCTGCGCCGCGGTCAACGCGCTATCGATCTCGGGCTTTGACCTCTCGAGCTTCCTCTTCTACGGCTTTTTCCCGCGCGAGACGGCCGACCGCCGCCGCGTGCTGATGATGATGCGCAAGGGCGACACCGCGACCTACGCCTTTTACGAATCTCCCAAGCGCATCATGAGCGTCATCGACTTCTTCATCGAGGAAAACGCGCAGCTGCGCCTGTGCCTCTGCAACGACATGACAAAGCTCCACGAGATGACCTTCCGCGGCACGCCGCAGGAGGTCAAGGACCAGCTCATCGCGAAGGAAACCTACGAAAAGGGCGAATATGCCCTCATTGTCGAGGTCTGCGACGATTACCGCCTGCGCGAGGTCGAGCACATCACCTCGCCTGAGGCGCTGCTTGTGGACTGCATGGTGCAGAACGACTGCACCGCCAAGGACGCGATCAAGCTGCTTTTGAAGGACGAGAACAACACCTACAGCAAAAACGAGCTGTACGCCGCGCACCTTGCGCTCAAAGAGAGGTTCGGCGCATGAGCATCGTAGCCTCCGACCTTGCCGAACGTCTCGGCACGCTCACCAAGCTTGTCCTCGCCGAGCCGGTCGCGCGCATCGGCCACTCGCGCGTCACCGTACGGCCCTTAACGCTGCGCGGGAAGGCCTTTTTCCAGCTCGAATACCAGCAGGGGCAGAAGGTCGCGCACCGCAACGTCGCGCGCGGCGCGCTGCTCGAGACCTTCGAGCAGGAGCTCGACGGCCTCTTCCGCTCCGTCACGCTCTGCACCGAGACGGAGACGCGCCAGTACGTCCGCAAGGCGAACGGCACCTACAAGTGCACTGCCAAATCCGGCGCTGCCCGCGCCGCCGTGACCGCCTCGCACAACCGTAAAAAGGAGTACATTTTGCAGGAGGGTGAGAACATCCCCGCCCTCGTCGACCTCGGCGTATTTACGCCGGACTTCAAGATCGTCAAGGCAAAATACGACAAATATAAGCAGATCAACCGCTTCATTGAGCTCGTGGACGACGCGTTCCGCGCCTACGGCCGCGACGAGATCACGATTCTCGATTTTGGCTGCGGCAAATCGTACCTCACGTTCGTGCTGTACTACTATTTCGCCGTCAAGCGCGGCGTGCGCGCCAAGATCATCGGCTATGACCTCAAAGAGGACGTCGTCGAGCACTGCAATGAGGTCGCCGCGCGCTACGGCTATACGGACCTCCATTTCGTCGTCGCGGATGTCACGCGCGATGTGCTCTACGATGAGCACATCGATATGCTCGTCACGCTCCACGCCTGCGACACCGCGACCGACTACGCCCTGCACTACGCCATCTCGCGCGGCGTCGAGCACATCTTCTCCGTCCCCTGCTGCCAGCACGAGGTCAACAAGACCATCCACAAGGGCGGCGACTTCGACATTCTGCTCTCCCACGGGCTGTTTCAGGAGCGCTTTTCGGCGCTTCTGACCGACGCCATCCGCGCAGCGGTCCTGGAGGACGAGGGCTATGACGTCGACGTCATCGAGTTCATCGACTTCGCCCACTCGCCGAAAAATCTGATGCTCCGCTGCCATCGCACTACCCGCCGCGGCACCAAAAAGCTCGCCGAATCCCGCCGTCTCCAAGACCAATACGGCTTCGAGCAGGCCCTATTGTCGCTCGTACAAAAGGATGAAACATAAAAATTTCACGCCCGCAGGCGTGAAAGAATCTTGATCCGTAAATCCCGACGACATGCGCGTCGGGATTTACTCTTTGCGCGGAGTGCGTGTCGAGCCTCGCGAGGCACGAAACGCAGCGAATCTTTCTCGAAGAAGTGGCTCTGCCACTTCTTCGATGGTCTCAAAAAAAGGAACCGCAGTGAAATTCACTGCGGTTCCTTTTTTGAAGTTATTTACTGCGCCGTGCGCACCGTGTCGAGCGAGCGGTTCAGCAGGTTCACGACCGGCGGAGCCACGAACACCATCAGCACCGCCGTAGCCGCGCCAGAGATGATACGCACCACCAGGCCGCCGAAAACATAGGCGTAGCTGTAATAGTTGTAGATCACGCTGTCGATATACATCGCTCCCGTGTTGAGCGCCGTCACGACCAGCGCCGTGCCGATCAGCGCAAGCGTGAGCTGACCGCTGGAGAACTTATAGCCGCAGTGCTTGGCATACACGCCGACAAGCAGGCCGCGCGCCGCCTGCGGCAGGATCCACAGGATGGTGGTCGCGGTCACGCCATAGGTGAGTAGCTGACCCATGAACGCGCCGAGAAGACCGACGAGCAGGCCGCCGACCGGGCCGTAGAGCATCGCGCCCACGATGACGGGCAGCGACGCGACGGAGATGTTGATCCAGCCAAGACGCACCGTACCGGCAAAATTCAGCACGACATAGACGGCGGTCAGCATGGCGATGGTGACCATTTTGCGCGTGGACATGGCCGAGGACTTCCACGTGAAGACCACCGCGGCGATGAGCACGAGGGCGACCGCGATGATGATCGTCCACATGATGGGGGAAAGCGCTTCGATCTGAAGGGACATTGTGAGGACCTCCTTTTTTCATAAAAAGATCTTCCCGCGGCTGCGGTGCCGCGCGGAACGGCTTGATCCGGTGAAAAAAGAAAACACCTCTCCCTCCGGATGGCAGGAACCACGCGGAGGAGAGGCCTCACTTAAACTCTCTTCTGAGTGGCAAGCGGATGCGGAAACCATACTGCAAACCATGGGTTTTTCGTCCGTGGGCAACTTCCCATCCCAACGGCACTATTCGCTCTTCGCGTAAACACATGGTTTCCTACTCTGCCGATGCATAAAGCTCTTCAAAATTTAAACTTCATGCAGGCACAGCATAGCAGACTGCACAACGCACGTCAATCCCTTTTCGCCCCTTTTTGCACACTTTTACGTTTTTAAGGTGATATTCCTCTTTTCCCTAATAAATTCAGTCCCTCCAAGGCCCGGTTTTCCTTGACAGGGCCTTGCTTTTTTTGCTATTCTAAGGTGTGAGAGAACCGGCATAAGTTCGCACTTTTCAGCTTAGCCGCCGGTAATATATCAATCGACTGAAAAATCAGAGGAGGAACACGCACCATGATCAAAGAAACCATGGAATTCCTGTCCCAGTATGACCCCGAAGTCGGCGCCACTATTGAGAAGGAGTATCACCGCGAGCAGCGCAACATCGAGCTGATCGCCTCCGAAAACATCGTCTCCCCGGCTGTCATGATGGCTATGGGCACGTGCCTGACCAACAAGTACGCCGAGGGCTATCCCGGCAAGCGCTACTACGGCGGCTGCTACTGCGTCGACGAGACCGAAGAGATCGCCCGTCAGCGCGCCTGCAAGCTGTTCGGCGCTGAGCATGCCAACGTCCAGCCCCACTCCGGCGCTTCCGCCAACCTGGCCGCGTTCAAGGCTATGCTCCAGCCCGGCGACACCTTCATGGGCATGAACCTCGCCCACGGCGGCCACCTGTCCCACGGCAGCCCGGTCAACATCTCCGGCCAGTACTTCCATCAGGTCCCCTACTCCCTCAACGATGAGACCGAAATGATCGACTACGACGAGGTCTACCGCATCGCGCAGGAGTGCAAGCCCAAGATGATCCTTGCCGGCGCTTCCGCCTATCCCCGCAAGATCGACTTCGCCAAGTTCCGTGAGATCGCTGATTCCGTCGGCGCTTTCTTCATGGTCGATATGGCCCACATCGCCGGTCTCGTCGCCGCCGGCGTTCACGAGAGCCCCGTGCCCTATGCCGACGTGGTTACCACCACCACCCACAAGACCCTGCGGGGTCCCCGGGGCGGCATGATCCTGACCAACAGCGAAGAGATTGCCAAAAAGGTGAACAAGGCCATTTTCCCCGGCACGCAGGGCGGCCCGCTGGAGCACGTGATTGCAGCCAAGGCCGTCTGCTTTGGCGAGGCACTGAAGCCGGAGTTCAAGGATTATGCCCGCAAGATTGTGGAGAACGCCGCTGCTATGGCCGACGAGCTGACCGCCCGCGGCGTGAAGCTGGTTTCCGGCGGCACCGACAATCACCTGCTGCTGGTTGACCTGACCGATTCCGAGATGACCGGCAAGGAGCTGGAGCACAACCTGGACGAAGTACACATTACTGCCAACAAGAACACCGTTCCCGGTGAAAAGCGCAGCCCGTTTGTGACCAGCGGTGTCCGCCTTGGCACCCCTGCTGTGACCACCCGCGGCATGGGCCCCGCCGAGATGAAAGAGATTGCCGACTGCATCGCAGACTGCATCTTTGACTTTGAGGGCAAGAAAGACGACATCGCTGCCCGCGTTGCCAGCCTGACCGCTCGCTTCCCTCTGTACGAATAATTCCCGCTTTTCCCGCCTTTTTGAAAAAGGACGGGGCGAAAAGCTTTAATGGGCATCGCACAAATTGATAAAGAC
>OHPK01000572.1_pt1 | contig 18567 bp, 17 predicted proteins | sample 1577661 | NCBI WGS metagenome assembly OHPK01 (sample SAMEA3879556, study PRJEB24766) | human gut metagenome | biome: human-associated habitat; feature: feces | place: USA | collected 1985/1987
CTCTTCAAGGGGGTGAACCGTCACGAGCACGACCCGCACAAGGGACGTACCATCACCGTGGGGTCCATGATACACGACATCCAGCTGATGAAGCAGTTCAACCTGAACGGTGTACGCAACTGCCACTACCCGAACAACTATGCGTGGTACGAGCTTTGCACGGAATTCGGACTCTATATGGTAGACGAAGCCAACATCGAGAGCCATGGCATGATGTTCCACAAGGATGAGACCCTTGCCAACTATCCCGACTGGGAGGTGCCTTTCATGCAGCGGATGAGCCGTATGATTGCACGCGACCGCAACTACTCTGCCATCGTGACTTGGTCCATGGGCAACGAGTCGGGCTACGGCAAGCACTTCGAAACTCTGTATGACTATACCAAGAAGATAGACCCCACCCGTCCCGTACAATATGAAGGGGGTGGCTACAACTCCAAGAGCGACATCTATTGCCCCATGTACGCACGCATCTGGAGGTTGCGCCAACACGTGAACCAGCGTGATGCCCGCCCCATGATTCTCTGCGAATATGCCCATGCCATGGGTAACAGTGTAGGTAACTTCCAGGACTACTGGGACTTGATTTACAAGTACGACCAGCTGCAAGGCGGTTTCATTTGGGACTGGGTAGACCAGACGTTTGCCATCAAGGACGAGAACCAGCGCAACATCTGGGCTTTTGGCGGCGACATGGGATTTGTAGGCGTCGTCAACGACTCCAACTTCTGTGCCAACGGCTTGATTGCTGCCGACCGCACCCCGCACCCGCACATCTACGAAGTGAAGAAGGTATTGCAATATATCCATTTCGAACCGCTCGCCTTCACCCCGAACAAGATAAAGGTCACCAACTGGCACGATTTCATCGGATTGGAAGGATATACCCTCCGCTGGGCAGTGGAATGCGACGGCAAGACCGTTCAGAACGGTGAGATGGATTTCCCCAAGATTGCTCCCAAAAACTCTGCCAACATAGAATTGCCACTGAAAGCGCTGCCTGCCGACGGCAAGGAGTATTTCCTCACACTGCGTGCATTCACCAAGCACGAAGCGCCATTAGTACCGAAAGGACACGAGGTTGCCATCGAACAATGGGAACTGCCTTCCGTCCCGTCAGCCAAAACCGTTCAGCCGGTGGAAGGAACGCTGACCGTAGACCACAACAACGAAACACTGACCGTGAAAGGCAACAACTTCCAGGTAGCTTTCTCTACCCGAAACGGTGAAATGACAGAGTTGAACTACACCGGAAAGAATCTGATTAAAGAAGGGCTACAACCCAACTTCTGGCGCCCGTTGACCGATAATGATATTCCAAATGGGCACCTGATACGCTGCGGCACCTGGAGAAACGCCGGACGCGATGCCAAACTGCAGAACATCGAAGTTGCAGAAGCCGGACAAACGGCTACTGTCACTGCGACCTACCGCATGGAAGAACAAGATGCTGATTTGCAGACTCTCTACAAAATCACTCCCGACGGCAAGGTTCAGGTAACCATGCACTTCACCCCCGGCAAGAAGCCATTGAGCGAGATGCCTCGTCTGGGCATGCGCATGATACTCCCTGCCGAATATGAAATGATGACCTGGCTGGGCCGTGGTCCGCAAGAGACGTATGCCGACCGCAAGACGGGAGCCTTGATAGGCCTATACAACGCAACAGTCTGGGAACAGTACCATCCGTATGTACGAGCCCAAGAGACGGCCAATCATTGTGACGTACGCTGGGTGGCCCTACGTAATGCAACCGGCGAAGGCCTGCTGGTAGTGGGCGAAGAACCGTTGAGCGTAAGTGCTTGGAACTTCCCGATGGAAGACATTGAATACCGTCCCTCACAGATGGAGCGCCGCCACGGTGGAAGCATCCAGAAGAAAGATATGGTATGGCTCAACATCGACCACAAGCAGATGGGCGTAGGCGGTGACAATACCTGGGGAGCACAAGTTCATCCCGAGTACACCATCACTCCGCACGAATGGAAATACAGCTTCACGCTCGCCCCTCTCGCACCGGAGGATGATGCAGCGGAACAAGCGCACAAATAACCGTTAAATACCTCATTCATATGAAATACAAATTTATACGCATACTCTGCTTCACATTGTTGGCCGCAGGCATCGCAGCCTGCACCCCCGGCATGAAAAGCACTACGGAGAAACGGTATGCCTTCGCCGACATACTGGACATCTCCTACACTCCCGACACCCTGCACCGCTGCTATGGTTGGTTCACCGACGCCGGCTCGTGGATGGGCTTCACGCTGCCCGAACGGCAACAATGGGTCAACGGCTTCTGCGGCCCCTTCAGCCTCGATATGTTCAGCCGCCAGTGGATGGCACAGTCAGCCGCCGTCGTAGGCTTTGCCAAAGATACACAAAACATTTTTGTTCCGGATTCCACTTGCTATTACCCCGGCGAGCTCTATATGTCGGCACATTCCACCCACGGGAGCATCACGCAACGGCTCAACTTCACAAGTGCCTCGACCGCCTTGCTGCGCATCGAAGCCGACACGGCTGAAGACCTGCTGTTCTCCGGTAGCCAATGGGGCAAAGACATCACCGTCAGCGTAGAACAGAACTCCGTCATCGCCCGTCATCCCAGTGGCGAAACCGTAACCGTGACCTTCACTCCTAATGTAGAGCTGGCCAAGACCGACAATAACTATACAGCCCTCGTCCGCTCTCCGCGCTACCCTGTCAACGTAGCCATCTCTTTCTTCACTTCCGAAAAAGAGATGACTGCCAACCTGCAAAACCTGCCGAGCCTGCTCAACAATCCCGCCCCCGCCCTGCAAGCCAATGCCGAACGTTGGGAAGGTTACCTCACTAAGATACTGCGCAAGGACATGAAGCCCGAATATGACCGTATCGCCGTGAAAGCCGTCACCACGCTCATCTCCAATTGGCGGACACACCGCGGTGGATTGCTTCACGAAGGTATCATCCCGAGCCATGCCGTAGGCTATTTCGTCGGCTTTTGGGCATGGGATAGCTGGCGCTTCAGTGCCGGAACCGCCAAATTCGACCCCGAACTGGCCAAGAACAACATCCGAGCCATGTTCGACTACCAGCAACCGGACGGCATGATTATCGACTGTATCTACACTGACCCCTCCGAGAACAATGCCCGTGACAGCAAGCCTCCCTTGGTATGCTGGGCTGTCGATGAAATATTTACCCATACGGGTGACACCGCCTTCGTTGCCGAGATGTATCCGCAACTGCTCTCCTATTATAAATGGTGGTACGAGAAGCGCGACCACAACCGCAATGGCATGTGCGAGTACGGTGCTACCGACGGAACACTGGAAGCTGCCGCCTGGGAAAGCGGCATGGACAACGCCATCCGTTTTGACGGCGCCGTGATGCTGAAAAACGAAGGCTACGAGGATGCCTGGAGTATGGATCAGGAGAGTGTGGACTTGAACGCTTATCTGGCACTGGAATGCAAACTGCTGAAGAAATTCTCCAGCCTGCTGAAGATACCTTTCGACGCACCGGACTACAGTAGCCAGGTAGCCGACTATTTCTTTGACAAGAACATCAACTTCTTCTGCGATCGCCGCCTGAAGGACGGTTCATTCATCGAAGAGCCGGGCTGCGAAGCCTACACTCCGTTGTGGACCCGGATTGCCACACAAGCGCAAGTGGACAGCATGCTGCCCATGCTTCAAGATACGGCAAAGTTCTCCACGTATATCCCCTTCCCGACCATTGCCGCCGACAATCCCAAATACAATCCGCGCGGCTACTGGCGTGGCCCCATCTGGCTGGACCAAACCTACTTTGCCATCCGCGGACTGCGCAACTACGGCTACAACCGGCTGGCAGATGAATATACGCTGCAAGTCTTCGACCGCCTGAGTGGGCTGAAAGAGGGTGCTCCCATCCACGAGAACTACGGAACCCATACCGGCGAACGCCTGAAAGCTCCCCATTTCAGCTGGAGCTCCTCACATCTGTTGATGATGTACGACGATTACGGTAAGTAAACCGGGATTCCATATATGTCATAACTCACCACAGATTACACAGATTCACGCAGATTTTTTTAGTTTATTGATATCTGACATATTTATCTGTGTGAATCTGTGTAATCTGTGGTGAGTTATGACACTTTCATGAAGAACAAAAGCGATATGATTATTATCGGTAAACCTGCACCGGAAGCTCTCCACGCAAAGCTCCCAGCGCATTCATTACCAATGCTTCCAATTCGTCTTCTCCGGGATAGACGTGGACGGGAGCAAGGAAAGACACGCGCTCCTGCAACCGCGAAGTGATGTACTCGGAATGTGCCATACCTCCCGTAAGCAGAATGGCGTCCACCTTGCCATAAAGCACAACAGCAGCACCGCCTATCTCCTTGGCAATGCGGTAAATCATGGCATCAAGCACCAAAGCGGCATGGGTGTCTCCCTCAGCGATGCGCCTCTCTATGGCGGGAATGTCGGTAGTACCCAAATGGGCGGCAAGTCCCGCCTTGCCGGAAATACGTTTCTTCAGTTCTTCGGTAGTGTAACGCCCCGAGTGACAAAGGTCTATCAGTTGCCCGGCGGGCAGGGTACCTGCACGTTCGGGCGAAAAAGGACCGAAACCGTCGAGGGCATTGGGCACGTCCACCGCACGGCCGTGGCGGTGGACTCCTACGGAAACGCCTCCACCCAAGTGACAGACAATCAGATTGAGGTCTTCGTAATGCACGGGAGCTTCGGGCTGCAGGGCACTACGCTCGCCAGCATAGCGCCGGGCGATGGCTCGCTGGTTCAAGGCGTGCCAGATGGTGATGCTGGGCATCAGAGGCGAACCGGTGATGCGTGCCACATCGTCCAGCTCGTCCACCACGCCGGGATCGGCTATGAAAGAGGGGCAGCCGGGCAGCATGGCGGCAAGTTCGTGGGCTATCAGACAACCTAAGTTGCAGGCGTGGGTACGCATGGCGTGGAGCATATCGTCCAACATGGCATCGTTCACGGCATACACACCGCCAGGAATGGGTTTCAACAATCCCCCACGGCCGACGATGGCATCGAACTTAAAGGGAATGTCATTGGCCTCCAGCGCTTCCAGCACCAAGTGCTTGCGGAATTCGAACTGGTCGATGATGCGGGGAAATTGGGAAAGCTCCTCCACCGAATGCCGGATGTTGAGTACCAGACGGGGAGTTTCATCCTCATAGACAGCAATTTTTGTCGAGGTGGAACCGGGATTTACTGCCAGTATTTTCATTGATTACGATTTACAAATTACGAACTACAAATTACTAATTACAATCAAGGTTCTTTCACCCCGCTGGTCAGGCAAGCCATGGCAATGCTGTAATATTTGGACAAACCGGAATCGCTACGCGACGGTAATACCACCGGACATGAGGGTCCTTGCAGCAACCCGGCCATATCGGCATGAGAAAACAGAGATACAGCCTTATAAAAAGCATTACCCGATTCGATGTTTGGGAATATCAACACATCCGCCTCCCCGTCAATCGGTGATACAATGCCTTTGATGTTGCCGCTCGTCTTCTCACAAGAAGTCTTCACGTCCAGCGGGCCGTCGATGATGACATTGCCGAACTCTCCGGCTTCCGCCAGTTCTACAATATTCACATAGTCCAATGAATGGGGGAATTTGGCGCTAACCTTCTCCGTGCAATGAATCAGCGCGATGCGTGGCTGCTCTATCCCGAAATGGCGGCAAGTATGGATGGCATACCAAATCATTTCAATGCGCTGTTGCAGTGTCGGGCGGGGAATGACCGCAGCATCGGAGAAAAAGAGCAGTTTATCGTAAGTAGGTATCTGCATCACGGCCAGATGGGTCAGAATCTTTCCTTTAGGCAACAAACCATGTTCCTTGTCCAGAATGGCACGTAGCAAATTGTCGGTATTGATGATGCCTTTCATCAGGATGTCCGCTCCACCCTCGCGTACGATACGCACCGCCTCACGTGCAGCCTCATCGGAATCTTCTATATGCAAGGTACTGACATATTGAGGATATTTCTTCAAGGTGGGATATTTTTCCAATATGGCAGAATCGCCAATCATCAGAAATTCCGCAATCCCCTCCTCCAAGGCACGGGATATGGCATATTCTGTATTAGGGTCATTGGCACAAACTACCGCAATACGTTTCCTCTTATTCAAGGTTTTCAGGTGGGCTGTTAACTGGGCAAAGTTCCGTATCGGTTCCATAACGTTAGATTTTTAGCAAATATCTAAAAAAATGTCGAGAAATACGGCATTTGCCCCATTGAAATTTTATATGTTTAATATCATTTTGATATGTTCACCACAGATTACACAGATTGACACGGATTTGAACAGAATTTGAGTTACTCTGTTGATTATATATCATATATAACCTCCCTCTCTTCTGTTAAAAATCCGTGTTAATCTGTGATATCTGTGGTGAATTGTGTACTTTTGCCCAAAATAGATTGATAATATAATATGGGTAGTCTTATTTTCCCTCCGTATCTGCAGGAAGGTGATCGTGTCATTGTTCTCTCCCCTTCCAGCAAGATTGACAAATCTTTCCTGAAAGGCGCCTACAAACGTTTGAAGTCCTGGGGGCTGGAAGTCGTATTCGCAAAGCACGCGGGGAGTTCCAACGGAACGTATGCAGGAAATATCCGGCAACGCCTCGAGGACCTGCAGGAAGCCATGGACGATGAAGAAGCCAAAGTCATATTCTGTAGTCGGGGCGGTTACGGAGCCGTGCATCTGATAGGCAAACTGGATTTTACCAAGTTCAGGCAGCATCCCAAATGGCTCATCGGATTCAGTGACATCACCGCCCTCCATAATCTGTTCCAGCAGAATGGCTTCGCGTCGTTGCACGCCCCCATGGCGCGCCATCTCACAGTAGAACCGGAAGACGACTTCTGCACACAAGCACTGAAGGATGTACTGTTCGGGCAGGCATTGGGAGGAACGGAAGCATTCAGTTATGTCTGCCCGGGGCACAAACTAAATCATAAGGGAGAGGGAAAAGGCGTGTTGCGCGGCGGCAATTTGTCTGTGTTCTACGGGCTGCGTGGTACTCCTTACGATATTCCCGCCGAAGGCACCATCCTCTTCATCGAAGATGTGGGAGAACGCCCGCATGCGGTGGAACGCATGATGTACAATCTCAAACTGGGAGGTGTCCTCGACAAGCTTTCCGGCCTCATCATCGGACAATTCACCGAATACGAGGAGAACAAGTCCCTGGGAAAAGACCTATATGGCGCATTGGCCGATTTGGTGAAGGAATACGATTACCCGATATGTTTCGATTTTCCCGTCGGACATGTCAGCATGAATGTACCGCTGATAAACGGCGCTGCGGTAACACTGAAAGTTGGAAAGAAAGAAGTGAAACTAAGTTTTAATACAGAAAGAGAATGAAACGGAATTATACATTCATCCCGTTGCTGCTGTTGCTGATTGTAGCGATAGTGGCATGCAGCAACAACAGCAGCAAGTCTGCAGCCGATAATGACAGTGAGGGCGATGCGACCAAAGCGACTGTCCAAGTGCCTCAGTTCAGTGCAGACAGTGCATATCAATACATACAGACCCAAGCGGATTTTGGTCCGCGCGTGCCCAACACCGCCGCCCACAAAGCCTGCGGAGAATTCCTTGCCAAGAAGCTGGAAGAATTCGGCGCCAAAGTATACAACCAGCATGCCGACCTGGTGGCTTACGACAACACCATCCTGAAAGCGCGCAATGTTATCGGCGCCTATAATCCGGAAAGCAAAAGGCGTGTACTGCTCTGTGCCCATTGGGACAGCCGTCCTTATGCCGACCAGGATGCCGACAAGACGAAGCATCACAGCCCCATCCTGGGTGTGAACGATGGAGCCAGCGGTGTGGGCGTATTGCTCGAAGTGGCCCGCCAACTACAGCAGCAGGCTCCAGCCATAGGCATCGACATCATCTTCTTTGACGCCGAAGACTATGGCATCCCCTACTTCTATCAAGGTGCATACAAGAACGACACTTGGTGCCTGGGCTCGCAATATTGGGGACGAGTACCCCATGTAGACGGCTATAATGCCCGCTACGGCATCCTGCTCGACATGGTGGGTGGAAAGAACGCCACCTTCTACAAGGAACAGTTCTCTCAAAGAACCGCCGGTAAGTACGTGAACAAGATATGGAACACAGCCCACCGCCTGGGCTTCGGCAACTTCTTCCCCAAAGAAAAAGGCACCGAAGTGACAGACGACCATATGTATGTATACAACCTGCGGCAGATTCCCTGCGTAGACATCATCAACTATGACCCGAACTGCGACACCGGCTTCGGTGACTTCTGGCACACGATAGACGACACCATGGACATCATCGACAAGGGCACTCTCAACGCAGTGGGACAGACCTTGCTCGAAGTCATCTACAATGAGAAATAGACAATCAAATAGTAAATCGTAAATAGTAAATTCCATGATAAGTATCAACGAAGTACAAGATGAAGTAATTGCCGAATTCAATGATTTCGACGATTGGATGGACCGGTACCAACTTCTTATTGATTTAGGAAACGAGCAGGAACCGCTCGACGAAAAATACAAGACGGAACAAAACCTGATTGAAGGTTGCCAGAGCCGCGTATGGCTGCAGGCAGACGAAGTGGACGGAAAAATTATTTTCCAGGCCGAAAGCGACGCACTGATTGTGAAAGGAATCATTTCACTGCTTATCAAAGTACTCTCCGGGCACACACCGGATGAGATACTGAACGCCGACCTCTATTTCATTGATAAAATAGGACTGAAGGAACACTTGTCGCCCACCCGTAGCAACGGACTGCTGTCTATGGTAAAGCAGATGCGAATGTATGCGCTGGCCTTCAAAGCGAAAGGCATCTAAAGGTTACGACCGACAATATATAAGCTAATAATCAGCAGATTATATTTACCGGATGTTTACCCTATAATGTAAAAGCCGTTACTCCAGAATGTAACGGCTTTTACATTATGAAGTAACGACGTTTACCATAGTATGTAAAGGCGTTTACTGTAGTATGTAAAGGTGTTTACTGTAGTACGTAAACGGAGTTTCTTAAGGCGGTAAGCATTTCAACCTCTACTTGCGCCTTCTTCTCCCTATTTATCCCTCCTTAAACTCCAGTATATCCCCCGGCTGGCAATCAAGTTCCTTACAGATTGCTTCCAGTGTAGAGAAACGGATGGCCTTAGCCTTTCCGGTTTTGAGAATAGAGAGATTGGCAGGCGTAATATCAATCTTCTCCGCCAGTTCGCCCAAAGATATCTTTCTTCGGGCCATCATTATGTCAAGGTTTACTATAATCATATAATTGTGTTCTATTTATCAATTATTCTTTTCCCACTCACACCACCAGTCAGTGTACCGTTTCGTCAACCGGTAATAACCATATATGCACAGATACATCCACGGCATTACAATATAGACTTTCCACTTCCCGTCAAAGGCCGGAAACAAGAGGAGAAAATAGACAATACTTGCCAACAATAAAACCGCCACAAGTCCGACAACGAAATACAGACCATATTTCACACTTTTCTTCATATCGCGCTCTTCACTTTTATTTAAATCGTCAACTCTTGTTCCTCACGCATACGAACTCCCATCTTAAAAAGATAGCCCATAAAGATGATGAAAACTCCCAATAACACGAATATCCGATAAGAAGTATCAGTCGGTACTCCTTCGGGAGTAAACCAGGAGAGAGTTACCTGAAAAAGCCCATTCAATGCTATCAGCACCCCAATGGTTTGTATCAAAGATGAATTCTGATAAACAAACACTTCCTCTTTCTTCACATTGCGGAGAATGAGAAAAATACACAAGCCACATATTGTCATCACCAGCATTGTTACTGATTCGGGTAATATGTGCCAGATAAAATTAGCAGTATCATCCTTTCCCAACTCATAGCACAATGTCAGATTACGAACAATGCCGCCACCAATACATAGTCCACAGAAATAAAACAGCACATTCATAATAAGCGCTATCCGTCTCTTTGGTTCCTTTGGTTCCTTTTGTTTCATAAGTGTCATAATCCCTCCTCTCACTTTTAAATAGTCAAGTCCTGTTCTTCCTTTATCTTCACCCCGGCGGCAAATATCTCGGTGAAAAGAATTATAATAACCAGGGATGTGAAATCCGTATCATGCGATGCAACCACTTCATAGCCCAGCAGAGCCACTTGCTTCACTGCTTCAAGATGATTCAGCCAATCGTGCAAAGTCATCAAGCCGTACAATGCAGCAAACGAATAAGTAAAGAAACGCAACCGGGCTACATTATCCGAAGTAAACACTTCCCGCTTTGAGATGGATACCAGCAAACGTATCAGACAATAGATTCCTACAAAGAAAGGAATGATGGCAAACATGGCAAAGAAGTTCACTATGGAACTCCAGACAGTGGGGACAATCACAGTGCCTATTCTCTTTACCTGATAAGGTACTGACTTATCGGCAAAACGATTCGTCAAGGAATCGACTGCTGTCGTTTCCAAAGGTCTTACATCCACATATACCTTATCAAATAAACCGGAATACTCCGGCTGTGGAGTTCCCGAATGCACATTTACACTATTGTAACCCTCAAGAAAACTATTCTTCATATCCACCCAGCCCGCTATCATCGCATAGGTAAACTCTGCAACAATGACCAATATAGCCAGGATACCCAATATACTTATCTTTTTCATAATCCTCCCCCCACATTAAACCGTTAAATCCTGCTCTTCCTTTATCTTCACGCCGATGGCGAATATCTCGGTGAACAATGCCAACAGCATATAATTGAACCAAGCATACTTGAAAGAATAAGGCAACACCTCGTATCCCTCCAGCTGCACTTGAGAAGCCAAGTCATGATAGATGCCCCATTGCTGCAACTCGAATAAAAGACTCACCGAAATCAGCGCATAGACAAAGATGCGCATCCGACGCACATTCTTGTGCACAAACACCTCGCCTTTCGTGGCAGTAAGCACCAGCCGCGCCACACTATAGAACCCGTAAAGCGCAAACAGTCCCGCAGGAAACAGCAAGAACGATACCCACCGCCACTTCGTACTACGGAAACCTTGCACCGATACCTCACTTGTATTGCAATACATGGGCGTATCCTGTGCCGCACTAATCAAAGTATCGGCAGGCAGCGTATCATCTGCCCGCACCAAAAGTGACACGGAGGGTAAGGCATGAAAATCCTTCTGGTCGCCCGCCTCATTCCAGCCGTCCATAAATCCACTAAACATATCCGTTACAACACTACCAATAAACACTACCAAAGCCAGGAAGGCACATACTCTGATTTTATTCATATCTCTGTCCGTTCTTCTTATTATTAAATCGTCAAATCCTGCTCTTCCTTCATTTTCAATCCAATGGCAAACACTTCACCTACAATCAGCGAACAAAGCCCAAGTACCAGCGTGGTAGTGCTCACCAATTCTGAGAGGCTCAGCTCGTAACCATGCAGCGAGAATACGGTATCGATACCTATAAAATCAAGATATGATGACGCAAAGGTACAGCAGAAGCTGACAACCAGTGCCATTCCCAATCGACGCAGCCGACGTACATTCCGCCAGTTGAAGATGTCGGACTTGTTGATAGAGATTATCAAGCGGATAAACAATACTACTGCCCAAAGGGAAAAGCCCAAATGCAGATATATCAGCAAATACTTTGCCACCACTTTCCCGACAGAATCATGAGAATCTACGCTGACCATCAACGAAGAGTAGGCTGCAGGCACATAACTCCTGCTTTTCTCATTGTAGACGGAATCCCTGAAGAAATCAAACGACTCCATGGAAGAAGGTATCAGGTTGACAACCTTCAGGTTCATCAGTTCCTTGTAGGCAGCAATGTCACTCCCTTTCTTTCCCAGCTCCAGTCCGGTCTGCGCCCCCATCTTGGCTCCCAGAAAGATATAGTACCCCTGCTCCAATACCGAGTAACTCAGTACAAGCATTACCACCAGGCAGAGAATGTTTAATCTTCTTTTCATAATTCAGTTGTTGTTGTATTAGTATCAGATATATTATATTTATTCAGTTGTTTCAAGGAGAGTAGAAGCAACAATATGAAAACCACTGCCCAAACCAGTACATACGGGTTACTCAGCAGATGTGTCACATCCTCCATTTCAGGATGTTTCAGGCTCAGATAGACAGACAAGCCGTTATTCATGATATGTATCAGAATACATGCCATAAGACTCCGTGTCTTATAATAAAGCCAGGCAAGCAAGAAACCGATGAGGCAAGCACCTATTATCTGAACCGGATTCAGATGAAAGATACCGAATATCAACCCGGAAAACAAGATAGCCTTTGCCGGGCTATATCTGCGAAGCAGCTCCTTGGTAATGGCACCACGGAAAAGCAGTTCTTCCAGTACGGGTCCCAAAACAGAAATACAGAGAATACCCAGCCAACCGGATTGCAGTATATCAAATGTCTGGTCCAACAAATTGGGCAAAAAAGTAAGTTCGGACATCAGAAGACCTATTATACATATGGAAGTCATTCCGGCAAGCAGGCTCCATGCCAGATAAGGGACTGACACCGGAGAATACAGATGCTTGTCTCCCGTCAGGTAGTTCTTGCGCCACAAGTACAGTCCCATGAAAACAAAGCCCAGCAGCATGGTAGGCGCCACAGCAATCTGACCAGCCTTGTCCATGTCGAAAGTTCCATAAGCGAAATACGTATACAGCAGACAGAAAGGTCCTGCAAACAGTGCTCCTATAAGCTGCATCAAAAAGTAAATCAATACTAGTTTTATTGCCGTTTTCATTGTTCTATTCGTCTAAAAGTTCGCAAAGATACACATTTTCTCTGTCAATCCGTCAAGCTGTGGCAACAAGTCCCATCAGCAGCACCATCACTGTAGAAAGTGACAATACCAATAGTGTAATACTCATAAATGCTCTTCTCATAACCTAAGCCCCTCCCTCATTTCTATATTGTTCTTCATTTATTTCACTGCCAGGAGCAATACGTCTTCCTCTGCAGTGGCATGTTCCACCAACAGATTCCAGTCGTTGTCCTTCTTACTCCATTTGTAACTCAAGTAGTTGATGTCATCTCCCGCCTGCAGATAAACAGCTTTTTCCTTCACATCGAAGTAGGCATGCGTCTTGTTGTCCCACAAGGCATATTCCACATCCGTACCGGCTTCTGTATAATTGTAGTTCAAGCAATAGAAGCGTTCAAACGCCTGCTCAATCTCGTTCCATTTCAACGCTTCCTTCTGTATCGTACGCCCTTGGGCATCATAGATGAAATTGTATTTCAAATGGTTCTGCAGAAACTTACCGTTCTCTACTTTATATACAATCTGGGACTCCACCTGATTTCCGTTCATCACTTCATTATAGGCAAAGTTTTCCTGGATATTACCACCAAAAGCATTTATCACTACTGTCACTACAAAGATTGTTGTCATTACTAAAGTTTTCATACCGTTATTGTTTTATTAGTTCTTTATTTTGTTTTTCGATAATCATTTATCGTTTTTCGATATGCAAATAAAAGACCTTTTTTTGATATGACAAAGAAAAACAGAAAATATTTATCGAAAAACAATAAAAAAAACGCGTTTTACGATAAATACACAGAAAACAAACACTTCAAACGGGAAAATACATAGAACTGCAAGGAGATAAATGACCTTATCGCCTTATGTTTATAAAGAAAGAATGGATTTAATCTCCACCTCGTCACGGTGAAGCTGGGCAATAAGTTCTTCTATACTGTCGAATTTCAGTTCAGGACGGGTGCGGCGCACAAAGGAAAGACGCATCGGCTGCTGATAAATGTCAGCATCAAACCGGAATATATGGACCTCAATACTGCGATCGGGGCCGTTCTCCAACGTAGGTCGGTAGCCAATGCTTAGCATACCGCCGTACTCCTTGCCTTCAACACAGACACGGACGGCATACACACCATCGCAGGGAATCAGCTTGTCAGAATCGGAAACACGGAGATTAGCCGTAGGAAAACCTATTTTACGCCCCACTTGATAGCCGCCGACAACCGTACCGTCCAAAAAGAAATCATATCCCAGATACTCGGCAGCTTCCGAAACGTTTCCCTCCTGCAACAGACCTCGAATAGCCGAGGAGCTGACAGTAACCTCCGTTACCGATGTCTCCTTACTATAAGAATACGCGCGCGCAAGAAGCACCTCCATACCCAATTCGCGACCATAGTGCACATAGTCTTCAAAACCCTCGCTGCGGTTATGCCCGAAACGATGGTCGTACCCCACTACCAAAGCTTGTATCTGATAGCGATCCTTCAGTATGGACATGAATTCCCGTGCCGAAAGCCGGGCTATTTCAGGAGTAAAATCAAGCATCATGCAATAATCCACCCCAGTCTTGGCAAGCAGGGAAACTTTCTCATCACAAGTGGTCAATAACTTCGGATGATAATCGGCCTGCATCACTTTACGCGGATGTACCGGAAAAGTCACGACCGACGAAGCAAGCCCACGCCCGGCAGCTACCGCACACACTTGCTCTATCAGGTAGCGGTGTCCCCGATGTACTCCGTCAAAGAAACCGATAGTGGCTACACTTGGACGGGAACCAATGTCCGATGTTTCACAAAACAACTGCATGTCTCCAATCCTCGTGGGCCTTTGGCGTATAGGTAGAAATACCCAACGCCTCCGCTGTCCGGCAATTGGCCTCAGAATCGTCAATGAAAAGAGTCTCGTTGGGAAGAATACCGGTCTCATCCAGTACTTTCTGAAATATATCGGCATCCGGTTTTGCCATCTTCATCTCATAAGAGAGATAGATATGCTCAAAAAAGTCCTCCGCACGGAAAGCCTTGTAGCGAAACGCGTGCAGACACGACCATTGCCAATGGATTTCATTGGTGTTGCTCAGCAGATAGACCACATATTTTTTGCGCAGTTCCAACAGTAAATCCAATTTAAAAGTAGGAATACTCACCAGGAAACTGTTCCAGGCGTCATCTATCTGGGCATCAGTCACCGGTTTCCCTATCTTTCCACGAATCACTTCCCGGAACTCCGCACTGGTAATCAACCCTTTTTCATATTTCTGGAAGAAATCCTGCTGGTGATAGAGGTCCAACATGACTTCCACGTCCGGCAATCCCAGCTTTCTGAAATTCTCTAAACAGCGCTGGCGGTCCAAATCAATCAGAACTCCGCCAAAATCAATAATAAGGTTCTTGATTCCTCTTCTTTTCATCACTATTTCTGTGTTAAACGTCGGATAAGGCGAACCAGTTCACCTATCCACAAAACAAACGAGGTAGAAACGACAATCGTCATCCAAGTCATAAAATCGAGCGGCACTGTGCGGAATACAGCTCCACCAAACTGTACAATCAGTATCTGTCCGCCCAAAATGGCAAGTATAATCAGCTCCATGCCATAAGATTTGGAAATGCCCTTGAACGCCGAGTCCGAAGTGCCGAACACACGTGCATTGAACAAGTTCCAGAACTGAAGCATAACAAAGAACGTGAAGAACACAGTCAACCGATAGGTAGTCATCCCCCCCTCTTCACTGTTAAACCAGAAGAGCATTCCCATAAGTAACACCAGGAAGGCAGTCCCCATTCCCAGAATGTAATACCTCATGGACTTGGTTATAATGAAATCCGTACTCTTACGCGGTTTTTCCTTCATCACGCTCTCACTGGGTGGAATGGACGCCAGGGCCAGGGCCGCAAACGTATCCATAATCAGGTTCACCCACAACATCTGCGTGACGGTCAAAGGAAGCGTCGTACCCACCAGTGAACCCAGGAGAACGATAAACAAAGCCACAAAATTGATAGTCAGTTGAAAAACAATGAAACGCTGTATATTCTTATATAGAGAACGTCCCCACATCACGGCCGTACCTATACTGTTGAAGGAGTCATCCAGCAACGTGATGTCGCTGGCCTCCTTGGCAACGGAAGTCCCGGTACCCATCGAAAGTCCCACTTGCGCATGGTTCAACGCAGGAGCATCATTCGTGCCGTCACCCGTCACAGCCACTACCGCACCTTTCTGCTGCAACAGTTGCACCAGACGCTGTTTGTCTGTGGGGCGTGCACGCGACATTATCTTCAAGTCCATCACACGGTCCAATGCCTCCTCATCCGTCAATTCGGCAAATGCAGCTCCCGTAATGCGGTTCTTTTCCGTATCCTCCGGTTTCCACAGACCAATCTGGCGTGCTATCTCGGTAGCCGTACCCGGTGTATCTCCCGTCACAATCTTCACTCCGATACCTGCCGACTGGCATTTGGCAACGGCCGCAGGCACATCCGGACGGATAGGGTCACTGATGGCAACCACACCGAGGAACGACAAGTCATTTTCAGCAACCAATGACACACAATCAGACGCTTCCGCATCATCCACAATCTTGAATGCAAAGCCAAGTGTACGCATAGCCATATTCTGGTAGTTGAGCAACTGAGCCTCCACTGTAGAACGGTATTCCACCGCATCCACACGCTTGCCGTCCAACATGACATCCTTGCATTTACCCAAAACAATCTCGGGAGCTCCCTTCACATACAGCACCTTCTTCCCAATCAGGGGGGATTGCACCAGGGTAGCCATGAATTTCCTTTCCGTAGAGAAAGTCAGCTGGTCGATAACCGTAGCTTTCTCACGCAGCGCCAGATAGTCGCATCCTTGGCTGTTCAGCCAAAGCAGCAGTGCCACCTCCGTGGGGTTACCCACCCCTTTCGGCTTCTCGCCAGTCACCTCTTCTTCCAGAAAAGCAGTGGAGTTAGCACTGATACCTTCCATTACCAGCTTGCTGAGGTCATCATTCCCCAGCTGCCCGTTATTCTTCAAACCATAGAAATTGGGTTCATGCACCTGCATCAGATTTTGGGTCAATGTACCGGTCTTGTCGGTACAAATCACTGTAATGGCTCCCATCGTCTCGCATGCATGCATCTTGCGCACCAGGTTGTTGGTGGAGAGCATGCGGCGCATATTCAACGCCAGACTGAGTGTCACGCTCATCGGCAAGCCTTCGGGCACAGCCACCACAATCAGGGTAACCGCCATCATAAAGTATTGCAAAGTAGCCTGCAAGGCCGGCAGCCAATCACGGAAGGTATGAAATGAAGAAAAGTCATAGACCAGTACCACATCCTTTACAAAAAAAATGAGAAAAGCCAGACCCGCTACGGAAAAGCCAATCTTTCCAATCAGATTGGCCAATTTGGTCAGCTGGATATTCAGCGGAGTAGGTTCCGTATTCTGTTCGGTACTTTGACGTGCCACTTTACCGATTTCCGTAGCATCGCCCACAGCCTCCACACGCATGGTGCCATGTCCGTCCACCACCGTTGTACCGCGTAAAATGCGGTTGGAAGCATACGTAGCCTCTTCGTCAAAGTCGGCTTCTACGGTAGTTTTCGTCACTACCGGCTCACCGGTCAGATTCGATTCGTTCACTTGCAGGGAAATGGCTTCCAGCAATTCACCGTCCGCCGGAACCTCTTCACCGGTTTCCAGCACCACGATATCACCCACCACTACATCTTTACGGGGAATCTCCTGCACATGTCCGTTACGAATTACTTTCACCAAAGTTTCTTCGTTCACTGCATTCAGCAGGTCAAACTTCTTTCCGGCATCATACTCAAAGAAGAAACCGATACCGGTAGCCAGCAGAATGGCTACTATAATGCCGATAGTCTCGGCATATTCATTCTCTACAATGGAAATAATCAAAGAAAACAGAGCGGCAACCAGCAATACCCTTACTACGGGGTCCTCAAACTTCTCCAGATACAATTTCCATAAGGAAGGCCGTTTAGGAGGCATCAATAAATTTACTCCATGTTCCTCGCGGCTCTTCCGCACTTGTTCGTCGGTCAGCCCGACATGATAATAATCATCCTTTATTGCAGCCATGCAAGTCTTTAGGTTTAATTTTGGAACGCAAAAATACAATAATAATCCGGGAAAACAATACCTATATAATGATTAGTGATTAATTGACTGTCATCGATTCTCTTTTTCCCTTACCAGTTTCGGTCCGGTTGCAAGCTCCCACGGCAATGTGAACCAGAAAGTCGAACCTGCCCCCTCTTCCGATTCCACGCCTATTTCGCCTCCCTCAATTTGCGGACAATAGTCTGGCAAATGGAGAGCCCCAGTCCGGTACCTTCCTTTCCCTGCTTCAGCTTGACGAAACGTTCAAAAACATGTGGCAACTTCTCCTAAGGAATACCGGTTCCCGTGTCTTTTACGTAGAAATAACTTTGCACAATTTCCAGTAACAGTATCTCCTCCTCGCCCGTCGATGCAGAGGCCAGCAATTCCGAGAATCCGACAATTACGTTCAACGGAGTACGGACTTCATGGCTCATATTCGCCAGAAACACCGATTTGGAACAGTCGGCATTTTCTATGGCATCCCGCATAATCGCCCAGAACAGCTTGTCGGCCATTTTCATAAAATGTTGTTTTAATAAGAAACAGAAATAGACTATTTTGTTCAACAATAGAACAAAAAGGGCTTTTAAACGTTATTATAAGAGAATAAA
>OHPK01000597.1_pt1 | contig 18088 bp, 17 predicted proteins | sample 1577661 | NCBI WGS metagenome assembly OHPK01 (sample SAMEA3879556, study PRJEB24766) | human gut metagenome | biome: human-associated habitat; feature: feces | place: USA | collected 1985/1987
ATAAAAGGTTTCGCGCCCGTGGCGGCGGCGGTGGCTGTCGGCAAGCAGATTGCGACGTGGCAAGTGTCGGTCGCCAACAGGAACTCGGGCAACAGCCTTATGCAACGCAAGGTGGACGTGGGTATGCAACTCGCCACGCAAGTCCTGACCTCGGGCGGAATGGTGCTCGGCGGGCTCATCACGGGCAACCCGCTTTTGGTGTTTGGCGGCGTGACGAGCGCGATTATGACGGGCTTGAACTACTCCAAAGAACAGGAGCAAGTCAACTATGAAAGGCGTTGGGAAGATATGGCACTCGTCTACGCGAGAGAGCGGGCGGGCATTTCGTACAACAAGAGCCGCACGGCTTAATCTTTCTTGTGTTCCTCCAACTCGCGGACGCGCGCTTCAAGTTCGGCAATGCGCTCGGCTTTCGAGGGCTTGCGCTTGCGTTCGGACTTCGGCTCGGCGGGCGCACGGTAGGCAATCATTGCGATAGCGGCGCACAGAAAGCAAGCGTACATAATCGACATAATGTACACGCTTGCGCTCGCTGTGGAAAACACTACCACGACAAGGTAAATCGTGCCAAAAAAGATAACCGAAAATGGGAAAATAGCCCAAACGAAAAGGAACGGGCTTTTTTTTGAGACGAGAAACGCAACTATTTCCAACACCCACAAAACGATGAACATAAACAAAATTGCAAACGCATAACTCGCGCCAGCGTCTGAATGCTGAATGAAAAGCCGCGTCATAAGATACGGACTATACTCCAACGGATAGCGTTCGGGCGAAGATATGGGGATAAAGAACAGCGCAAAAGAAAGTACAAACAAAACGGCGCAAATAATGCGACTGTTGCTACGGAAGAACGAAATAAAACGAGCCATAAGCACCCTCCGAGGTGCTTTTATTATACCCCGAAAAAGGAGTGAGCGCAATAGATGTTTACTTATGCGGTTCAAATCAACGAGAAAAATCAAGGGTGGACGACGCTCGGCAACTGCGTGCGCCCGTTCACATACGGCACGACTTTGGACGACACCCTCGACAGCGGCAAAATCAATGTCAAATGTGCCACTTACGGCAAGGTGATTAAGCCGTTCACCCTGCTGTCGATAGCCATTTACGAGGACAATGTGTTGCAGGATACCGTGTATTGCCTCGTCGCAAACGCGGAACGGGAAATGGTGCGCCGCGACGGAACGCCGCTTTACAACCACAATATCGAGGTGGTGGAACTGTCGAAACTGCTCGAGCGCGATGTGTGCGACACAATGACCGTCACCAACTACTTGGGGCACGATTATATGCAGGGGGCGCAGACTGCGTTGCCAGTATGGGGCGGTCAGGCGGCAAACTTTTTTACCCCCGCGCAAACCTATACGACCCCTCAATTAAAGGGAACGACTTTTACCGTATATTCGCCGAGGGCAATGTTTAACGGCGGCTTGGACGGCGCCACAGTAAACCAAGTCGGAGTTGTGGTTACATCGCCGAGTGGAGCAAAACTTATAGATTACAGCCCTCAACGGGGCGATTGGGGCGATAACACACAGTATTCAATAACCCTCTCTGAAACGGGGTTTTATACCATATACTACACATTGAAAGCCGGCACTAGCGTGCTTGTGTACGACGGCGATGCAACATATACAATAGGCGTTGTAACAAATATTCCGCCTGCGACCGACTGGACAATCACGGAAGTCACTCAAAGGCTCTTGTCGGCGGGTGTTACGCGCCGTGTCAACGCGGCGGGGGCGGTGAGCGGCACAAGCACCGACGCGCAGAAGTATGTCTTTGACAGCGGACAGGCTACGCAGTTTGCCAACACGGTATCGCCCGAGTTTTTCTTCACGCGTGGTACTTTGTGGGAAGCGTTGGCGACCGTGGGCGGGTACATACACGGCATACCTCGGCTCGTGTACGACGACGGCGTGCTGACGGTCAAATTTGACTTGCTCGGCGGTGACGAACAGTACACGGGCAAACTTCCCGCGGCGGTGTACGACTACAAGCAAATCCTCGGCGACGAGTATTGCGGCGCGGTGGACAGCACGGTTGAAAACTTGCTGAACACGACCAACACCACGCAGGGCACCGTGGTCGAGCCGAGCGCGACGACATTCCGTGCGGTGAACGCTCCCGAGGGGTCGTTCCGCATTGCGCCCGATGCCGAACCCGTCATTCTCACCGACCAACCGATTTACAAGGTGACAAAACTCGAATTTTGGTATTCCGTCGGAAGCACGCAACGCGCTGTAGACCTCACGCCCTATGTTTTCGAGAATGCTGAGTATCAAACCTTGTCGTCTTTCGGCGGGGCATATCCGTATTCGAAGAGTTACGCCCTTGTCTACACGCAGGGGCAGAAGAATATCTCGGGGCTTGTGTTTACGGCGCAAACCTCGTCGCTTAACGAACTCAAGCAAAATTACACAATCGTCAATATCCTGCAGGCGGTCACGGGCGATACGACTTCGTTCAACACGAAGAACGGCTCGAACATTCCGAACTATCAATTCCGCGTGACTTATGTGCCCTATGTCACCACGCGCATAACGCAAAGGAAGCCTTTCCTCGACTATCCCGCGGACAACACGCTTTTGTACAATCAGGGCGGCAATTCGGTGGAAAACGAGTATTACGGAGAGAGATTGCGCGGCACGATTATGCGTATCGGCAATGTGTCGTGGGTGCGAACTTTCATCTTCGCGCACTATGCGGACATACCGAAGTGCGGGCAGAAGATAGGCAACTACTATGTGGCGCGCGTGGACTGCGAGTACGAGCGAATGTACATCAAGGCGACCGTCACGGCGGTGGAGAACTTCAACAAACTTGCGGAGTTCATCGGGATAAATTCCAATTATCGCTTGTATGATGTCTCCGAGAAGCAGTCTGTCGACCGATACATCAACTACAGCGAGTCGTGCGTGGTGAGTTTCAGTCACAGCGCGAACGCATACAACGGCGGCGGCACGATAAACAGAGCAGGAATTCTGGCGATGCGGTCTTTGTTCGGCGGCGTTCCGAACTCATACGACAAAATATCGGCAATGACAATGGTGTCGAACGGCGGGCGTGTTGTGGACAATCCCGCGGGAGTGCTTGACACGCAACTCGGGCTTGCGGCGGGCGCTTTCTCGTCGGGCAACTCGATTGTGATGTATGCTACGCTGTTGGATAACTATGGTGCGGGATATCAGTCCGTGCCCACGGACGGCACGGCTACGCGCGGGCAAAGGCTCTTGCCTTACGGCGACTCTTTCGGAAACATCTCGATTTCGGAACTCGCGTTCGGCACGGGGTTTTCTCCCGCTCCGTCAACGCCCACGCCCGACAGCGCGTTTGACTACCCGCAACTCGACAGCGGTACAACGCTCGCTTCGCCATATTACACGGGATATTTCGGCATAAGCAAAGACAGCCGAGAAAGGCTTGCGGGAATTGTCCTGCAACAGCACTTCCAGAGCGACGATTTTAGCGCGAGCGCCGTGGGCAACGGAAAGCGGACAGGGCAGTACAACATTATCATCGGGAGCGGATTATCGAAGTATAACCCGCTTGTTATCGGCACGGGAACGGCTGTATCGCTTTATTTCCTGCCGAAGATGTTGAGCCCGATTGAGAACATCATCTCCCTTTCGGGGGCGGTGCAGAACTCCACGGGCGTGACAACGCGGAGCACAGGCTCGCTTTTATGGAATCCCGATTCGTTTGAACTCGTATTCCCCGAGTATTCTCCGCAAGGGGGCGGCACTATGACGGCATACTCCGCCGCGATTGTTGTTCCCTCGTCGGACGGGCAGACGGGAGAACTTGTCCTCGGGGTGAATTTCCCCAATGGACTGGCGGTCGGCGCAACGCCGCAATCGTTGTATTTTAACTTCCTTTCCAACGCGCAACTCAAAACTTTGTACGAGCAGGCGTAACGCAAAGGCAAACGGCACTCTCCCTAAAGGGAGGGTGCTTTTCCATACGAAAAAACAGGAGGAACAAACTATGCTCTTTTTTATCACGGGCGAGGGTACTATGGTACGCGCCGACAGCACGCGCATATTTCAAGGCTCAAATAACGTCACGCAGATACAAGTCGTGTCGCCGTATTCGGGCACGGGAATGGCGGTTGCGTTTACGCTCCCGAACGGTATTCAAACCAACTACTTTCCTATGCAAAACAACGGCGTTTACACGGCACAGAACCTCGCGGGCTCGACCGCCGCACCGACCACGCTTTACTACTACACGCTCCCGCTTGCCGAAGCAATCACGCAGTATGTGGGCACCGTCGGCGTGTCCGTCAATGTGACTTCGTTCTACTCGACTGGCGAAACCACGACGGCGACCAACAACCTCACCTCGTACACGGCGCAATTTACCGTCGAATACTCGGGGCTCCCGAATGTCGCAAGCGAGCCGACCGCGAGCGAATGGCAACAGATTATCGACTTGCTCAACACCTATTACGGCAACCTCACGGGTCAGGTCAAACAGGCGCAGTCGGACATCACCACATTGCAAGGGCAGATGAGCGCGGCGCAGGGCAATATCTCCGCTTTGCAATCGGGGCTTGCCACGGCAAACGGCAACATCGCCGCGAACACCGCCGCAATCAAGGGCAACTCCGCCGACATCGCCACTTTGCAGGAAGGTATGAGCGCGGCGCAGTCGGACATATCCGACTTGCAGGGCAAGACCGCAATCCCGCTTATGACGGACTGGACGGTGAACGCCGAAAACAATATGGCGGTGAACTCCTATAATAACGGCACCACGCGCTATGTGTCTTTCCCCACACCCACGCCGAGCGGGGCACAGCGTATAACCTTTGCCACGGCGGTATCGTTTACGGCGGACGACTTTGTTCAGCAGGAGGACGGCACCTACACGCTCACGCTCACGGCTACGCAGACGGCGAGGACGAATAACCTTTTCACCGCCAACCTCGAGGTGACCGACGGCACAGGCTATGCGGTGTCCGCAGACTGTTTCGTCAAGAACGCCGACGGCTCCGTCACGATTTCGGGCATAGACACGCCTTTTGCGGGGCGGCTTATCACGATAACGGCAGGGCAGAATGGCACCGTGTGGCACTACGGCACGGCGATTGTCGGCACGGGTACGCAGACTTCGACCGACCTTACCTTACGCGCAAGCGTGCTTGTGGGCGACTTCTACCTCAACACCGAAACCTCGCAATGCTATGTGTGTACGTCTCTCCCCGAAAACGCCTCGACGTGGTTGTACCTCGCCAACTTGCAGGGCGCACAAGGTGAAAAGGGCGATGCGGGCGCGCCTTTCGCAATCTACAAGACCTATGGGTCCATTGCGGCAATGAACGCGGACGCGGCAAATGTTCCCGACGGGCGGTTTGTGCTCATCGAGACGGGCAATGTGGACGACCCGACCAACTCGCAGTTGTTCGTCCGCACGACCGAAGGCACGAGTGCGTTTGAATTTGTCACCGACCTTTCGGGCGCGCAGGGTATCAAGGGCGACAACGGAACCACCTTTACACCCTCGGTGGACACTAACGGCAATCTCTCGTGGTCGAATGACGGTGGCTTGCCCAACCCGACCACGGTGAATATCAAAGGGCAAAAAGGCGACACGGGTCTGGCGGCTACTATTCAAATCGGCACTGTGACTACGCTTCCCGCAGGCGGTCAAGCGACTGTCGAAAATGTCGGCGATGAAAACAATGCGGTGTTCAACTTTGCGTTGCCTCAAGGCGCCCAGGGTGAAACAGGAGAAGCAAATGTTGTTGCCAACCCGAGCAGCGACACGAACATAAAACTTGCAACAATAGACATAAACGGAACGACTTATAACATTACGCAAATAATAAGCGCCGTTGAAACTGTTTCTCAAATTTATGAAACAAATCTTGTTGTTGGTGGTCGTGTGATTTTGCCTAACAACATTGATACAAAAACTGGGGATTTAGCGATTGTAAAATTTGAAAACACAGCCCCGTCTGGTGAAAGTGGAGTGTTGTTTGCATTAGACGAAGGTGTTGGAGCAGGTGTTTGTACACTGTTGGCAGTAATTAGTGATTCTGCCAGCGGCGGTGAAGGCGGAAGCGGCGGCGGGTTGACAAAAACCGAAATACCGATTACTGAAAACACGGATTTTGTTTCTATTTACGCAACAATAAAAACGCTTTCAGAGACAAACGATATCGTTTCGATTGAATACGCGAGAGGTGCAGAGGGTGGTGTAGAAGTTAGTGCTGTTAAGGACGGCATTACGACAAAATATGGAGGATTTGTCCCGCAACTTGTATGGACAAACAAGGGCGAACTTCAAATCTGTGTGTTGATTATTCAACTTGATGATGAAGGCACGCCCACGGGAGAAATGCAACAGGCGACTATATTGTTTTATGAGCCTACAAACCCGATACTTTATCGGTCTGGCAACACATTTGAACAAATACAAGCCGATTTGCTGTCCACAATATCCGTTATAGCACTAAGCTCTCAAACCCCGATAGCGGTTTACTCGCAACCCAAAAGCGCATAAGGAGACATTATGAAAATCATTGCAATCACAAAATACTTTTGGCACCCCACTACTCCCGGCAGCGAACGCGGTATCGAAATTACCGACGAACAATTCGCAGGGCTTCGTGCGGGTACTCACAAAATTGGAGATGACCTAAAAAGCGTTGTGGAGAAATCGGCGGCAGAAATCGCCGTTGAAAGCAACAAAAAGCGCATTGCCGAACTGAAAGCAAAGTTGACCGCGACGGACTATCAGTCGCACAAGCACGCGGACGGGGCTATGAGCGCCGCGGAATACGCTCCCATTGCGGCACAGAGGCAGGAGTGGCGCGACGAAATCAATCTGCTCGAAGCGGAAAACATCAGTTTGAGGTGACCTATGAACGGCGAAAACAATCTCTTGAAAATTGCGGCAATCTTGCAAAGCGGCATACGCGACGAAGCGGACGCGAGCGAGAAGTATTTCAACGACGTTGCGGCGATAAAGGAACTCGCAAGCGTGTTTGTGGTGGACGAGGAAACGGGGGTTGAACAGCCCCTTTTCTCGCCCAAAGCAATCGAGGAAATCGAAAGCACCTATAAAGAAATCATACGCGAGGAAATGTATCATCAAAACCAATTCCGCGCGCTGTTCGACAAATTCATCGGCATAACGCCTATGGACGAGCATTAAGGAGGGCACTATGGCAAATCAAGTCTTTCACGGTGGCATAAACGCCCCGTCGGTAAACGGTATCACTCCCGCACAGAACGACCGCCCATTTACCGAGGTTGTCTGCTCGGACGGCACGGTGTCGGTTTAACGGAGGTGTACTATGACTATCGAAATCGCACTCAAAAATTCATACGGGCGGCTCTCGGTAAGGGAGCCGTTTTTAATAGCCACGGACACGCCCGTCGTGCTGGCGTTTCATTCGGACTATGCGCTCAAAGACACAATGGTCAAGTTCATATCCGACACGGGGAAGTCATGCTCGTTCCGTTTGGCAAATCTGTCCGAAATCGAAATTCCGCAGGCGTTCGTGCACGCGGGGACGGTCACCGTCGAGGTGGCACTCATCGTCAAAGAACAGGTGGTCAAACGGTGGAGCGTCGAGCCCATTGTGCTCGCAGAGGACAGCACGGGCTTTTCTCTGCACCCGGAGTTCGAGGACATCCGCGCAAGGCTGACCGCTCTCGAAACCGTTGCAAACAATCACACCCTCGCACTTTCCGAATTGCAGGAAGAGTTCGGAGAAATGAACGAAACCGTGACGGGGATAGACTCCATTGTCAATGACCCGCTCGAATAAAACAAGGAGAACACCACTATGACTTTTGAAGAAATCAAGGAAATCATCCTCGCAGTACTTGCGCCCGTCGGGGGCGTGGCAGGGCTTGTCGCCATCATCACTTCCATTGCGAAAATCGTATCAGCGGCGAAAAGCGGAAAGACCGTGGCGAAATATACGTCAGCGGTCAACGATATGAAAACGCAGCTTTTGTCGGAGTTGCAAAACTCGCTCAACTGTTCCCTCGACGTCGACATCTCCGCAAAACTTAACGATGTGCTGGAGAAACTCGAAGCGCAATATGTGCAGAAGGCGCAGGCAATCGACGAGAAACTCGAGGTTATGCGCGAACTGTCCGTCGAGATGACGAAGCTGATGAGCACGTCCCGTAAAATCACGGAAGACAAGCGCGCCGAGCTCAATTCGCTCATCGAGAAGGCGAGCGGTATCGTGACGGCGGCGGAAGTCGAGGTCAAACCCAAAGTTCAGATATCCCTCGGCAGTTCTGCGGCAAGCGCCGGCACGTCATCGGCGGCGGTGCAGACGACCAAACATAAAATCACGGTATAGGGGGTGAGCCCTTATGAAGAAACTTGGAAAGGCATCGTTCTGGGTGGGGCTGATTGAACAGCTCGTCTACATCGTCCCCACTCTGGCAACGGTGCTTTATTACTATTTCGACGAAATTCGGTACACCGTGAGCAAAAGTTCGCAGTACAGCTTCGCGCTGGCAATCGCGCTGTTCGTCATGTTCATCGTGTACAGGCACTTTGCGAAGACCAAGCTCGAGGAACTGCGGCAGAGCGTCGTGCAGACGGAAACCGACCTCAAAAACGAACCGGAAGGGAACACCGAAAAACGCGCCCTGCTCGCAGCGAACGCCCGGAAGGACAGACAGAAACTCGACACGCTCGACCGCGCCCAGGTGCTTATTGCTCTCGTCATATTCGCGTTGGCGGTGTATATCCTCGAACGGGCGGCGATAGGTCTTACCTCGCTGGCGTTCATTGCATGCGTGTCTATCGCGGCAGGCGCCGGCATACATATCGGCGTTCTGAAACTTAAAGAAAGGGAGGCGACTCACAATGCTGAAAAAGAATGAGAACTTTTTGAGCGTAATCGTCAAGGCGGGGATGCCCGTCGTGGCAATCGCGGGACTCGTGCTTTCGCAATTCGTGACGTTTGGCGCGGAGTTCAGCTTCGGCGTGACCAACACCACCAAAATGGTAGTCTGCGCCGTCGCACTATTTTTCTTCTACGTTCCCATCCGCGACATCTTCCTGCAATATTTCAACGGGGGAGAGCGCACTCGGAAAAAGGTGGAAGCCTACGAGGACAGCGCAAACTACGCCTGTGACAGCCGCACGAAAGAGTTCAAGGCGTTTTGCATCGTGGAATACGAAGAACGCAAGAAGAAAGCCCTCGACGGCATTCTACGGAACACGGACTTCACCTTCGAGACCTTCCGCGAGCGTTACAAATTCGACGCGGACGCGGTCAAGGCGGACGCCGCGTTGTCAAAGCGAGACCGGAGGGCATGCCTCTACGCAATTCGCGAAGAGCAGCGCATAAAGCCCGAAACGGCGGACACCATTCTCCCCAGCGGAAAGAAGCGTCCGAGCCAGCACAGGCGTGTGACCTCGAACCCGGATGCGCTTTCGCGGCGCACGCTCGCGTTCAAGAGCGTCACCAGCGTCATTTCCTGTGTGGCTTTCGTGTCAATCGGTCTTTCCCTCGTGGACGGCACCAACGCGGTAGAGGTGGCGACCACGGTCGTTATGCTCATCGGCTTATGCCTGTGGCAAGCCTTCTCGGCATTCTCCGCCGCGCGCCAGATAAACAATGCGCTCTGCAACCAGCTCGCCGAAAAGACGATGTTCCTGCTCGAATTCCGCGAATACACCGAACGTCATCCCGTTCAGGCTGCCGCAATGCCAGACGCGGTCAACGTACCGTATGTGAGACGCGACAGCGATTTCCCGGAAGACAACCCGAATTACACCCTGACCTTGACTAAAAAATAGTCCCTCGCTCCACCCCCTCCCGAAGGTGTTTCACTCACCCGACGGAGGGGGCTTTTCTTATGTCCTGATTTATGGCACAAAATGTGGCACAAAATTCTGCAGAACGGCGCAAATTGGCACAAATTGGCGCAATTATTTTGCACGGAAAAGCCGCAAAAGCCCTGTAAATAGTGGACTTTTGAAAATTGGCAATCGAGTCTTGTTGTCTCCACCACCTCGCCGCAAGGCGAATTTCGCAACACCCTGCAGGAAAGTCCTGCAGGGTGTTTGCATTAACGCCTGCGGCTCGGTTTCCGCTCGCGTCTCGCACTCCGCCATACAGAGTGCTTTGCATTGTGTCGTTCTTCGTGCTACCAACGCTCGCGGGTGCGCTTTGCGCTTTCTCGTGCAAGGCGAATTTCGCAACACCCTGCAGGAAAGCCCTGCAGGGTGTTTGCATTAACGCCTGCGGCTCGGTTTTCGCTCGCGTCCCGCACATTACCCTTGCTACGGGGTCAACGACCGCGTTTTGCGGGCGGACGGTCATTCGGCGACGGAGTTGCTTGCCGCAATAGCCCGCCTCGTTCCGCTGGATACGTACGCGGAATGGAACGTCGCTTATATGCGCCGCTGCGAGTGTGACGAATATCCCGCGATTACCGACGAATACACGAGAATCCTCGAAAAGGAAGAGGGCGAAAACGTGAAGGTTGTCAGGCTGGAAAGGTTCGATTTCTACGAAAAGGCAAAAAAATCGAGATTCGTACTTGCAATCGGAGAAAAAGCCCTTTACGCTAATGTTATAATCAAGAAAGGGGTGGTCAGATGAGCAGACTCTTTTTCCGCTCGCCCGCCGTCAGGTGGCAACAGGCGTTGCCGATAGGCAACGGCAAGACCGCCGTTATGGTTTACGGCGGGAGAAAAAAAGAGAGGCTTTGTTTCAACGACGCCGAATTCTGGTCGGGTGCGCCGTCCGTTCACGACAGGGCGGAAGTATGCGACGCTTTGCCTCGCGCCCGTGCGCTCGTCGCCGCGCGCAAGTACGGTGCCGCGCACGATTTCGTCCGCGACAATATGTACGGCGACTATTCCGAGGCGTATATGCCTCTGGCCGAATTGACGATTGCGCTCAGGACGTGCGGCGGCAAAAAATCCTATACGCGCGCACTTTCTATGGACGAAGCCGTAATCGCCGTGTCCGACGGCACGACGGTGCGCGAAGCCTTCGTTTCTCACCCCGACGACGTCGCCGTGTATTCCGTGCGGGCGGAAAAGCCGTTTTCTCTCGCGATAAAAGGGCGCTCCAAAGTACGGCACAAAGTCGAAACGCAGGGAGACGCGCTCGTCATCAGCGGTTGCGCCCCCGATTATGCCGCTCCCAATTATCTCATCAACAAACCTTTCCCGATACGCTACGACAAAGGTCAGTCGACGGCGTTTTGTCTTGCTGTCAAAGTCGACACCGACGGCAAGGTGAAATGCACCGCCAAAAGCATTGTCGTGGAAAAGGCGACCTACGCAAATATATATTCTATGACGGGCACGGGCTTCAAGGGATACTCCGTGCAACCCGTCCACGACCGACGCATAGTTGCGGACGAAACCGTGGCAAGGCTGCTTTCGTTCAACAAGGATTACGACGACGTCAGGCGCGCGCACGTTGAGGATTTCACGCGGCTGTGGCAGAGGCAGTCGCTCGGATTGAAGCGCGGAGACGGTGATGTGGCGAAGTTGCTGGGAGACGCGAGGAAAGGCAAGTTCGACGCCGAACTCGTCAACCTTGTTTACGACTACGGCAAATATCTCACCGTGAGCGCAAGCCGCACGTCACAGCCTATGAATCTCCAGGGGCAGTGGAACAGGAGCGTGCGCCCGCCGTGGAGCAGCAATCTCACCACCAATATAAACGCAGAGATGAATTATTGGGGAGCAAGCCGAGCGGGACTTGCGGAGTGCCTCGAGCCTTTCAGAAAAGCGGTGGGCGAGACGGTCGAGAGGGGTAAATCCCACTGCAAAGATTTGTTACGGCGCGCGTGGATTTGCGTGCAATCACAACGTGGATATATGGCGCAACACCTCTCCCGTCCGCGGCAATCCCTGTTATATGCATTCACCGCTTTGCGGGGCGTGGCTGGCAAACGAACTTTACGCGCACGACGTAAACTGCGGAAACGTGGACGGCAACACACGTTACGCCGTGGAACAGGCGGCGCTGTTCTGCCTCGATTACCTGTGGGAGTATAACGGCAGACTGGTCACCGCGCCGTCGGCGTCTCCGGAAGCGGAATTTGTCGACAACGGCAAGAGAGTGTCCGTGGGTATGTCGTCGGCTTTCGACCTCGCCGTGATACGTCAGACATTCGCCGACTGCGTTGCCTGCAGCGCGGATGAAGCGCTGGTCGGCGAGGTGAAGGACGCTCTGGAAAAACTTGCGGATTTCGAGATTTCTTCCGACGGCGTTCTGTGCGAATGGAGCGACGGCAAGCACGCCGCGGAAAAAGGACACAGACATTTTTCGCCGCTTTACGGCGTTTACCCGGGGAACACTTTCAAACGCGACAGCGACCTCTTCCGCGCGGCGTACGCTCTTTTCAGGCGCAGAACGGAGAATGCACATTCCGCAATCGGCTGGAGTGCGGCGTGGGCGATGTGTCTTGCGGGACGTTTTCTCGATGCGGACACCGCCGAAAAGACGGTAAAATCCTTCCTTTCGCGTTCCGTAATGGACAATCTTTTCGATTTCCACCCGCCGTGCTATTTCCAGATTGACGGCAATCTGGGATTCGTGGCGGGAGTCAACGAAATGCTGCTCACCGTGGACGACGGCGTGATTACGCTGTTGCCCGCCTGTTTCGGACTTATAGCCGACGGTGAGATGAAAGGCGCGGTGGTGAACGGCGTCAGCGTGGATTTTGCCTGGCACAAGGGCGAAGTCGTCGCGGTGAAAGCCTCCGCTCCCGTCCGCGTGAGGGACGTCAATTTGAGCGCCGACGCGGAACTTGTAAATGTGACGAAGGTGTGATATGGACAGAATTTTCAAAGGCTCGGACTTCGGCATAATTCCCGGCACCGACATCGCCGCCGCCCTCAACGAACTGCTTGCCGCAACGGCGACGAAGGCAGAGCGGACAAAGCAAGACTGGTCGACGTCCTCTCCGAGTCCGAACACGGGCTGTTCCGTTACGGCCCCGCCGACCTGCACGGGGCGGGGAACTACGTGATAGAACTCACGCGAGGCGGACGGACGGAATACGCGCTGTTTATGATGGACAGCGGCAGCAGCAAGGAATTCGACGCGGGCACCGCGGGAATAAACGACGCTCAGATGGAATGGTACAACTGGAATATGAACGCCTTTGAGGCAAAGTGCGGCGAAAAACCGACGCGTAAGCCCGCGAAAGGTGGTGCGGTCACCTCTTTCGCCGTCGGTCTGTGGGCCCAGAAGGTGCTGGATAAACTCATTGAGCGGAGACCGGACGCGGAATTGCTTTACTATCTCGGCAATCTGCATTACGATAGAAGAAACTACGACACGGCGGCAAGGTGCTGGACCGAGGCGGCGGCGCTTGACCCCGACAACGCCGCGGTACACCGCAATCTCGCGTTGTACCGCTACAATAAAAAGAAAGATTCCGCAAGCGCGCTGAGAAGTATGGAAAAGGCTTTTGCGCTCGCGGGAGACGATTCCAGAATGTTGCTGGAACTGTCGCAGTTGTATTCCGTCTTGTGACGCGCGGCGAAACGCAAATAGAGGCGGGAATGTTCTACAACGATATGCCTGTCGATTACATCTTCTACGCCGCGCTGTCTCACGCAGCGCTGGGAGAAATCGGGGCGGCGGAAAGGATAGTGGATTCCTTTGCCGATTACGCCGCCGCAAACAAGGGGAAGCACGTGAAGATAGACTATTTCGCGGTGTCGTTGCCCGACTTGCTGGTGTGGGAACTTGACCTTGACCGCAGGAACGACGAAATGTGCGATTGCCTGCTGGCTATGGCAAAGAAAATCAAACGCGTAATGGGAGGGGTGAAATGAGCGTTTACATATACCGTTCGTCAAGCGTCGAAAAGCGCGTGAAAACCGCAGGAGACAGGATTGTCGAAATCTCTTTTCTGAACCTCGTAACGGGAAGAGAACTGGTTTCGCCCGCGGGCGACTTCGAGGTGCTTTATTCGTGCGGCGGCGAACGTTTCGTCGCGGACTGCGCTTCCTGTGCGGTTGAGCGCATCGGGGAAGACGGCTACACGCTACGAAGCGCCGACGGCGCGTTGCGCGTGGAAATTTCGTATTCCGCCAGGGACTGCGGCGCGCTTGCCAAGACGGTGACTTTGCGGTGCGACAGGGATATATTCATCGATTGCGTGACCGTGGAAAAATTTTCGACGGCGCGCGCGGAATTCGTGTGGCAGGCGCCGTTTGCCGGCAAAACGTATCTCTCGCAGTCGGTGGCGCGCCTGGGACAACCTCTTTATGCAGGAGACCTCTTTTTCGGGTGCGAGACCCCCGTGTCCGAGAATTTCGTGCGCAAAAATACCGCGTGCTGCAGATATCACACGGGAAGGAATTTCGGCGACGTCTGCAAGGACGGCGCATACGTTCTGCCCGACGTCGTTACGGGCGGCGGAGCGGCGGCGGATTTTGCATCAATGAGGCGCGCTTTCTTTGCGTATGTCGAGAGTTTCGCACGCCCCGCCGTGTGCAGGATACAGTACAACAGTTGGTACGACAATATGCTCGACATCGATCCCGAGCGCATTGAAAATTCGTTCACAAAGGTACACGAGGGGCTGAAGAAAGCGGGAGCGCGCGAGCCCGACTGTTACGTCGTGGACGACGGTTGGACGGAATACCGCAAGCCGCTTTTCTGGCAGTTCAACGACAAATTCCCCGAGGGATTCGCGCGGGAAGCGGCGCTTACAGCGTCTTTCGGAAGCAGGTTCGGCGTGTGGTTCGGACCGCGCGGCGGCTATACGGCGCAGACTGTCCGTTATGCACGTTTGCTGGAAAAAATAGGCTACCACGTCAACGAGAAATCGCAGGATATATGCACCGCCGACGCCCGCTATATAGAGGACCTCAGCGACAGAATGTGCGAATTCTGCAGGGAATACAATGTCGATTATTTCAAAATAGACGGATTTGCGAAAAAACCCTGTTCCGCGCGGGGACACAATCACCCCGTCGCCAAAGGCGAAGGACTGGCGTTTTATACCTGTTTCTGGGAAAGGTGGACGGCGGCTTTCGAGAAGATAAGGGCGGTCAGACCCGACGTGTGTCTCAACATCACTTCGTACGCGCACTGTTCGCCGTGGTTTCTCAAATGGGTGGACTACGTCTGGATGAACAACGCTTCCGATATGGGTTACGTCGGCAAGGGGGACGACCTTTCGATGTGCCTCAATTACCGCGACGGCAGATACAGGAATTTCTACGAGGAAAGGCAATTGCAGTTTCCCGCCGCGCACCTTTACAACCACGAGCCCTGCTACGCGTTCAGGAATTTCAACACGGCGCGCCCGTGGCGCGGCAAAAAGCCGGTCGTTTACACGGACGAACAGTTCCGCGACTATCTGAAGTGCTGCTTTATGCGGGGCAGCGGGCTGCTCGAACTTTATTTCTCGCCCGATATGATGAGCGAAAGCAAGTGGAAGATTGCCGCCGAGGTGTTGAGTTGGGCGGAAGCCAACTTCGACGTGCTTTCGGCTTCGCAGTTTTTCGGGGGGAGACCCGAAAAGGGCGAGGTGTACGGTTATGCGGCGGAAAGAAACGGCAGATACGCCGTGACCGTGCGCAACAGCGGCGCCAAGGCGCGCGATTACGATTTCGATTTGCCTGCCGTGGGCAGGATTAAGGGCATACTTCAGCCTTTCGAAATAAAACACTTCGAAAAACTTTAAGGGGGACAAAACCGTGTTTGAAATCAAAAAAGAAGGATTTTTTCTCGACGGAAAACCGTTCAGGCTCTATTCGGGGACAATGCACTATTTCAGGGTGTTGCCGCAGTACTGGAGGGACAGACTGGAAAAACTGAAAGCCGCGGGGTTCAACACCGTGGAGACGGTTATGTGCTGGAACGTTCACGAGCCGCGGGAAGGCGAATTCTGCTTTGAAGGAATGTACGATGTGGCGCGTTATTGCAGGACGGCGCAGGAACTCGGGCTTTACGTGATAATACGCCCGGGTCCGTACATTTGCGCGGAGTGGGATTTCGGAGGTTTTCCCGCCTGGCTGCTCCGCGACAAAAATCTGCGGGTACGCTGCAACGACCCCGTGTATATGGAAAAGGTGCGCAATTATTTCAGACGCGCTATGGCGGAACTCGTTCCTCTGCAGATAACCAAAGGCGGCAACGTCATCGCAATGCAGATTGAGAACGAATACGGCTCCTACGGCAACGACAAGGATTATCTCGAAGCCCTGAAGGAATGTATGCGCGGAAACGGAATCGACGTGCCGTTTTTCACTTCGGACGGGACTTGTCAGGATATGCTTTCGGGCGGAACGTTGCCCGACGTCTATACCACGCTCAATTTCGGGTCGGGTGCCGCGGGCGCGTTCGGATGTCTTTCGGACAGACAGCCCGATATGCCCAAGACCTGTATGGAATTCTGGTGCGGTTGGTTCGACCATTGGGGCGAGCGTCATCACACCCGCAATGCGGCTTCCGTCGCGGCTGAGATTGAGAAAATGGTGCAAAACGACGTGAACGTGAACGTGTACACTTTCCACGGCGGAACCAACTTCGGCTTCACGGCGGGAGCAAACTGCTTCGCAAAATACCTGCCTACGGTCACCAGTTACGACGACGCCGCGCTTCTCAACGAATACGGCGATTACACGCCCGCATATCACAGGGTCAGGAAAATTCTGCTTGCCGCGCAGGGCAAGGACGACGCCGCGCCGCTGCCGCCGCGTCCCGTGCTCAGGAGCATAGGAGAAGTGCGACTTGCGCAGAGCGCAGACCTTTGGAAAAACCTTTATGTGCTGGGAGAGAAGCACCGCAGCGCCACTCCCGAAAGTATGGAATATTTCGGACAGAACGCGGGTTACATACTTTACACCACGACAGTAAAAGGCAAATACGGTCCTCATTATCTCAGAATAGAGGGGGCGCACGACATAGTTTACGTCAGGATAAACGGGAAGTTCGTCAAGAAATACGACCGCACGCGCGGCGGAATACATTGCGCGCTCCGCAAGCGGTACAACGACGGTTTTCAGGTGCCCGTGCCCGCTTTCGACGGCGAAATGAAAATAGAAATCCTCGTCGACGCAATGGGCAGGATTAATTACGGCGCGGAGATGGAGAACGACAGGAAGGGTATCCGTAAAGTGCGCCTGGGCTTCCAGACGTTGTTCGGTTGGGACGTGTACACCTTGCCTATGGATAATCTCTCGAAAACCGATTTTTCTCTCGAGCCCGAAAGCGGCGCCGCAATTCTTCGCGGGACCTTCGAGGCAAAGGGAGAGGGCGACTGTTTCGTGGACACGGCGGGATTTTCCAAGGGCTTTGTCGTGGTCAACGGCTTCAACCTCGGCAGATACTGGAACAAAGGACCTCAGCGGACGCTTTATCTTCCCGCCCCGTTGCTCGGCGAGCACAACGAAATCGTCGTTGTCGAACAGGAGAAGTTCAGGCACCCCGCAATATTCATAGGAGACAAGCACCGTCTATGAACTGCGTTAAAACGAACGGCGACTTTATTTGTCGGAGACCGCTTCGACGTCTTACGTAATCAGAGTGAACGGCACTTATGCCTAACACGTCTATTACGGCGCGAAGATTCCCGCCGAGGATTGCGCAAGTCTCGTGGGCAGACGAACCTCGTTGCTCGTCAACACTCTTTACCCCGAGGGCGACGTCACGTACGCTTTCGACGCAAAAGGCTTTGAAATATCCTTGCCTTGCCGCACTGCCGCCGCCCGCGCAAGACCCGACGCCGCAATTAATTCGCGTCGAATATAACGTTGCGCCCCGAGCGGAATTCCACGTCGTTGAACAGGCGCACAACGTCGTTTTCGTCGCGGAGGTTGACTATTTTAACCTCGATGTCTCCGCCCTCATAATCGAAGGTGTAGACGCATTGCCCGAATTGAAGCAGGTCCGTCGGGACAAAGGCTTTGTCGGTGGTCACTTGCTTTCCGTCCGCGAACACCTGCATAGTGTAGTTGTGCGGCGCGGCGAATCCGTAGTTGGTGAGCATAAACGAGGCTTTGCCGCCCGATATGCCGAGATTCGACGCTACCAGTTGATAGCCGAGGTGCAGCCGCAGATAGTCGTATACGCTTATCTTTCCGTCGGTCAGCAGAGCGGGGTTGA
>OHPK01000603.1_pt1 | contig 17985 bp, 20 predicted proteins | sample 1577661 | NCBI WGS metagenome assembly OHPK01 (sample SAMEA3879556, study PRJEB24766) | human gut metagenome | biome: human-associated habitat; feature: feces | place: USA | collected 1985/1987
AGACTTGCTCCGTTGTGGCTCAAGATACTTGCCGCCCGCATAGTGCGCTTTTTCATCAAATCGCGCCAGACGCTCATCTTCAGCAACCTCGGCAGGGTATCGTTGCCCGAAGGGACGGGAGTGCGGAGGATAGTGTTCAATCTCAACGTGTCGAAAACCTCGAGGGTCAACGTCGGAGCGTTGTCTTTCGGGGAGGAAATGACGTTCGCGTTCTCCCGCTCTGTCAGGGAGCGCACTCTCGAGGACGAGGTCTTCGCCGTGCTCGCGGAAGCGGGCGTGCCCGCCGTGTGCCGCAGCGATACGTCGGGGCAGGTCGACCAAACAGGCGCTTTAGTGCAAAATATCTGCCGATAAACGAGGCTTTATGAAAAAAATCACTTCCGAACAACTGAGGAAACTTTATCTCGATTTCTACGCCGAACGCGGTCACGCGGTCATATCTTCGGCTTCTCTCATTCCCGAGAACGACCCCACCGTTCTGTTTACGACGGCGGGTATGCACCCTCTCGTGCCTTATTTGCTGGGTGAAAAACACCCCGCGGGCAACAGGCTTACCGACGTTCAGATATGCGTCAGAACGGGCGACATCGACGAGGTGGGCGACGCTTCGCATTGCACTTTCTTCGAAATGCTGGGCAGTTGGTCGTTGGGAGATTATTTCAAGAAAGACGCCATAAAGTGGTCGTACGAACTTGCCGAAAAACTGGGGTTCGACCGCGACAAATTCGCAGTCACCGTTTTTGCAGGCGACGAAGTCTGTCCCAGGGACGAGGAGAGCGCGGAGTGCTGGAGAGCGGTCGGCGTCAGGGAGGAAAACATATTTTTCCTCGACCGCAAGCACAACTGGTGGGGACCCGCCGGCATAACGGGACCGTGCGGCCCCGACACCGAGATGTTCGTCGACACGGGCAAGCCCGCCTGTTGCGAGGACTGTTCTCCCGCCTGTGATTGCGGCAAGTATCTCGAGATAGGCAACGACGTTTTTATGCAGTACTTCAAGGACGCCGACGGCAACTTCCGTCCGCTCGAGAAGAAGAACGTCGACCAGGGTATGGGACTCGAGCGTATGCTGTGCATACTGAACGGATACACTTCCGTCTACGAAACCGACCTTTTCGACTTCGCCATTGCACGCCTCGAAGAATTGTCGGGCAAAAAATACGGCGAGGACGGAGAGGCCACGGCGGCTATGCGCATAATTGCCGACCACACCCGCACCGCCACGTTTATGCTCGGCGACGTAAAGGCGATTTCGCCCTCCAACGTGGACCAGGGTTACGTGCTCCGCAGGCTTATACGTCGCGCTATGCGCTATTGCCGCGTGCTGGGCGTGGAATTCTCCGCGCTCACCGTGCTTGCCGAGATGTTCGCGGACAAATATTCCTCGGTCTATCCCAACATCGGCGAGTCGAAAGACAGAATAATCGCGGAACTTGCCGCCGAACGCGACAAGTTCGCAAAAACCATAGAACAAGGGCTCAGGGAATTCGACAAGATTCTCACGCATATTCCCGTGGGCACTTTCCCCGGCAAAACCGCTTTCAGGCTTTACGATACTTTCGGATTTCCCATCGAGATGACGGAAGAACTGGCTGCCGAACGCGGATACACTCTCGACAGGGAGGGCTACGAAAAGGCTTTCCGCGAACATCAGGAGAAATCCAAGGCGGGAGCGGAACAGAAATTCAAGGGAGGGCTCGCCGACGGCGGCGAAGCCACGGCGAGGCTGCACAGCGCAACGCATCTGCTCGGGTACGCGCTCCGCAAGGTGCTCTGCGACGACGGTATAGTACAGCGCGGGAGCAACATCACGCCCGAGAGACTGCGGTTCGATTTCAATTTCCCCCGTCCGCTCACCGATGAGGAAATCGCGGCGGTCGAGAAGGAAGTCAACGCGGAAATCGCGGCGGCGGTACCCGTGGTGTGCGAGGAAATGACGGTTGACGAAGCCCGCGCTTCGGGTGCAATGGGTGTATTCGGCGACCGCTACGGCGACGTCGTCAAGGTGTACACCATAGGCCGTTCCAAGGAAATATGCGGCGGACCGCACGCCGCAAACACCGGCGAACTGGGCAAATTCCGCATTGTCAAGGAACAGAGTTCCTCGGCGGGCGTGAGAAGAATCAAGGCGGTGCTCGAATGATTTACGTCGACAGCCACGTTCATTCCCGCAATTCCTCAGACGGGCGCGACCCCGTTGCCGAAATAGTCAGGGAAGCGGAAGAAAAGGGGCTTGCCTATCTTGCCACCACCGACCACCTCGACCTCGAACTGAAATACGGCGGCAATCACAGTCCCCTCAAGTGGAAGCACATTGATCTCGACGCCTATTATGCCGAGTGGCAAGCGGCGAAGGCCGCGCTTGACGAAAAGGGCAGTCCTCTAGAGTTCCGTTTCGGCATAGAAGCGGGCTTCGGCGAGAACGTATGCGACAGGTACCTCGAGACTTTCGAGAAATATCCGTTCGACGTGGTTATCAACTCCGTGCATTTCGTCGGCGGGTGGGATGTCTATTTCCCGCACGCGTTTCTCTTCAAGCGCAAGAAAAAGGTGTACGGCGAATATCTCGACAACATAATCAAGAGCCTTGACGCCCCCTATCACTACGATATCGTCGCGCACATAGGGTACGTTACCCGCAACGCGCCCTACAGGGACAAAAGCCTGTGCTTTGCCGATTTCCCCGACAAGTTCGAGCGCATACTGAAGGGGATAATCGACCGCGGTAAGGCGCTCGAAATCAACACCCACACCAATCTATACCCCGCCGTCGAAATAATAGAAAAATATTACGAGTACGGTGGCAGGAAGATTTCTTTCGGCTCGGATTCCCACCACGCGGAACTGTGCAAGGATTTCGACGCCACCTCCGCAATGCTCAAAGAAATAGGTTTCACCCATTTCACCGTCTTCGAGGGCGGCGGCAAGGAAAAACAGATTCCCATAGGTTAGACCCCGAGGTTTTATGCCGCAGATTGAAGTAAACAACGTCGGATATGCTTACAGACTCGGCGAAGGGCAGTTGGTACGGGCCCTCCGCGGGGTTTCGTTTACTGTGGAACGCGGGGAGTATATCGCGCTTGTCGGAATGAACGGCAGTGGCAAGAGCACTCTTGCAAAACTGCTCAACGGGCTCTATCTGCCGTCCGCGGGAGACGTCGTAATCGACGGCGTGAACACGCGCGACGAGGAACGCACTTTCGACATTCGCCGCAAGGTGGGAATGGTGTTTCAGAATCCCGACAACCAGATGGTGGCGACAATCATCGAGGACGACGTTGCGTTCGGACCCGAAAACGTGGGCGTTCCGCGCGAGGAAATCGTCGAGAGAGTGGACGAAGCGCTCGAGGCGGTGGGAATGACGGAGTTCCGCACGCGCAGCGCGAGCAAACTCTCGGGCGGACAGAAACAGCGCGTGGCGATTGCGGGCGTGCTGGCAATGCGTCCCGACATCATCGTTTTCGACGAGTCCACGTCTATGCTCGACCCCGAGGGGCGCAGGGAAATCCTGGCGGTTGCGCGCAAACTTAACGCAAACGGAATCACCGTAATCACAATCACTCACAATATGGACGAAGCGGCGCAAGCCGACAGAATAATCGCGCTTAAGAAAGGCAAAATCGTTGCCGACGGCACTCCGAAAGAGGTGTTCGCTTCGGCGGCCGTAGGGGAGTGCGGGCTTATGCTGCCCCCCGCCGCGGAGACGGCAAGACTGCTTGCGGAAAGAGGTTTTTCGTTCTCGGAGACCGTGACGTCGGAGGACGAACTGGTGGAGGAAATATGCTCGCAATTGAAGTGAAGAATCTTTCCTACACCTACTCGCGCAAGACTCCGTACGAAAAGCGCGCGCTGGACAACGTCTGTTTCTCGGTGGAGGAAGGCGAATTCGTCGGGCTTATCGGTTGCACGGGCTCGGGCAAAAGCACGCTCATTCAGCATCTCAACGGACTGGTGAAACTGCAGGAAGGCGAAGTTACGGTCGCGGGCCTCAGAGCGTCCGACAAAAAAAGTCTCAAGAAACTCCGTTTCACCGTCGGAATGGTGTTCCAGTATCCCGAATATCAACTTTTCGAGGACACCGTCGCGAAAGACGTGGCGTTCGGTCCGCGCAATATGAAACTTGACAAGGCGGAGATTGACCGCAGGGTGCGCCGCGCAATGGAAGTGGTGGGGCTTCCTTACGACGAATTCGCGTCGCGCAGCCCGTTTGAGTTGTCGGGAGGCGAAAAGCGCCGCGCGGCGATAGCGGGCGTCATAGCGATGGAGCCTTCCGTCCTTGTGCTCGACGAACCCGTGGCGGGTCTTGACCCCGCGGGCAGAAAAGAAATTCTCGACCTTATAGTCAGACTCAAAGAGGAAGTCAGCCCCACCGTCATTATGGTCTCGCATTATATGGACGATATCGCGGCACTCGCCACGCGCATAATAGCGCTCCGCGACGGAAAAGTGGTGGCCGACGGTGCGCCCAAAGAGGTGTTCGGCGACCGCGAAGGCGCCGCCGCGGCGGGAATCGACCTGCCTTTCGCCGCCCGCACGGTGGACAGGCTGGCGGAAAAGGGAATCGTCCTCGACAGGAAAATAATCACCGTTCCCGAACTTGCCGACGCGCTGAAAGAATACCGCAACGGCGGGTGTGCCTCGGCTGCCTGTCCGGAAAGCACGGCCGACGTGTATGTGAAAGAGAGCGACGAACCCGCCCCCGGGGCGAATTCGCGGGCGGAATCGACGGACGCGCGCGGAAGTACCGATGAGGAAGAGAGCGCAGGGCCGAAGGAGGGGAGCGATGTTTAAGGACATTTCTTTCGGTCAGTACTATCCCGCCGATTCCGTAATTCACAGGCTGGACCCGCGCATCAAAATGCTTCTGACGGTGCTGTTCATAGTGGGCATTTTCTTTGTGGACAGTTATTTCGGTTTTATGGTGACGGCGGTATTGCTGTTGGTGGTCATATTGCTTGCCAGACTGCCGATGATGTCGGTGCTGAAGTCGGTGCGCGCAATAATTTTCATAGTTATATTCGCCGCAGTCATCAATCTTTTCTTCATAAAAAGCGGCGAGGTGCTGTGGAGTTGGAAATCGCTTCAGATAACCGACCAGGGCGTTCATACGACCATAAAGATTACTTTAAGGCTCATTTTGCTCATTTGCGGCGCTTCGTTGTTGCCGCTGACCACTACGCCCGTCGCTATTGCGGACGGCACGGAAAGTCTGCTCAAACCCCTTAAGTATATCAAGGTGCCCGTGCACGACATCGCTATGATAATGAGTATAGCGCTCCGATTCATTCCCACGTTGTTCGAGGAGACCAACAAGATTATCGCGGCTCAGAAAGCACGCGGCGCGTCGTTCGATACGGGCGGACTGATAGCGAGAGCGAAGGCTATGTTGCCCGTGCTGATACCGCTGTTTGTCAACTCATTCCGTCGCGCCGACGAACTGGCGTTCGCTATGGACGCGCGTTGTTACAACGCCACCGAAAACCGCACCAAGATGAAAGTGATGAAAATGGGGTGGGCGGACGTCGTGGCATTTCTCGTTATGGCTGCTTATTTTGTCGGAATACTCGTGGAGCGTTACGCCTTTACGGGCATTATGGACGGGCTTATTTTCGGAGGGTTGGTGTGAGATACCGCGCGGTAGTGTCGTACTTCGGCAAGAATTACGTCGGCTGGCAGAAGCAACTCAACGGCGTAAGCGTGCAGGAAAAGACCGAGCAGGCGCTGTCCGCCGTGTTCGGAGTGCCCACGCCGTGCACGGCGAGCGGCAGGACGGACGCGGGCGTGCACGCCGAAGGGCAGGTCATACATTTCGACGCGGACACCGCGATTCCGCCCGAGAAAATTCCTTTTGCCGTCAACACCGAATTGCCCCGCGACATAAGTATGCTTTCCTGCGAACCCGTCGCGGACGATTTCAATGCGCGCTTTGCCGCCAAGCGCAAAACCTACCGTTATTCCCTTTACGTGGCGCGACACCGTCGTCCCGTGCTGGACGGAACGCGCGTTCACATCGTCGTGCCCCTTGACCTTGCCGCCGTGCGCGAGTGCGCCGCGGTGATAGAGGGCGAGCACGATTTCAAGGCGTTCGAGGCCAGCGGTTCGGTGGTCAAGAACACCGTGCGCACGGTGTATTCCGTTGAGGTGCGCGCCGAGGGCAGAATCGACGGGAATATTCTCGTGGAGGGAACCGTCGACATCGAAGTCACGGGCAACGGCTTTCTTTACAATATGGTGAGAATCGTTGCGGGCACCCTGGTCTATGCGGGTATGGGCAAACTGACCGCCGCGGACGTGGAGCGTGCAATAGCCCTCGGAGACAGGACGTTGGTCGGCAAGACCCTGCCGCCCGAAGGTCTCACGCTGATCAGCGTGGAATACGGAGACTGATTATGCTTACCGTTCATTTCGAGACCGACCCGACCGTAATCGGCAGACTGTGCGGAGAACTGGGCGTTTCCCCCGACGAAAAGTGCAGCAATTTCGTGTTGCGCGAGGACGGGGACCCGATAGGACTTATGAGAACCAACGGTCAGAATCACATACTTTAACATCGTTAATCGTGCGATGAACCTCGAAAACCGCGAATTTTTCTTTCGCGCAATGCTGTTCAAGTTCTCGCTCAATCCCGTGCCGCTCGAGGTGGAAGGGGAGCATAAGGAACTGGAAAAATTCGGATTCGTTTACGAGGGCGGCAGTATGAAAATCAATTCCGCCGACATAGTTTTTGCGCCGCGGTTGTAGCGGAGGGAAGTTCTCCGACGCGCGCAAAAGCGCGAAAAAACGGGACAGTGTGAAAACGACGCGGAAAACGTCGTTTTTTTGTTTGCGCGGCGGTCAATTATGCCTTGCCAATTGCGCGCGCTTGCGCTAAAATACTTTTACCGATATTTTGGAGCAAATTCTATGTCCGACAAAATCACACCCGCAGAAGGTTCCGCGCCCGCAGAAACGTCCAATTTCATTTACGACATCATCGCGGACGATTTGGCCAGCGGCAAACACACAAAGATTATCACCCGTTTTCCCCCCGAACCCAACGGTTATCTTCACATAGGTCACGCCAAGGCGTTGTGCATAAATTTCGGCGCCAAGGAAAAGTTCGGCGGCGAGTGCAACCTCCGATTCGACGACACGAATCCCGAGAAAGAGGGCGTCGAATATATGGAGAGCATAAAGGAGGACATCGCCTGGCTGGGATTCGAGTGGGACAGGGAACTCAACGCGTCCGATTACTTCGACGCGATGTACGACTGCGCCGTCAAACTCATCAGAGAGGGCAAGGCTTACGTCTGCGACCTCTCCGCCGAGGAAATCAAAGCCACACGCGGTACGCTCACGGAGCCGGGCGTCGAAAGCCCGTACCGCAACCGCAGCGTCGAGGAAAACCTCGACCTCTTCGAGCGTATGCGCGCAGGAGAGTTCGACGAGGGCTCCAGAGTTCTTCGCGCCAAGATTGATATGGCGTCGCCCAACATCAATATGCGTGACCCCGTCATCTACCGCATAGTCAAAGCGGAGCACCCGCACACGGGCAACAAGTGGGTCATCTACCCGATGTACGATTTCGCGCACCCGCTCGAGGACGCGATAGAGGGCATAACCCATTCGCTGTGCTCGCTCGAATTCGAGAATCACCGCCCGCTGTACGACTGGGTGACGGAGAACAGCGACTACCGTCCGCGTCCCCGGCAGATAGAGTTCGCGAGACTCAACCTCACGCATACCGTGATGAGCAAACGCTTTCTCAAGAAACTCGTGGACGAGGGCGTGGTGTGGGGCTGGAACGACCCGCGTCTTCCCACATTGTCGGGGTTGCGTGAAAGAGGATATCCTCCCGAGGCCATACGCGATTTCTGCGGCAGGATAGGCGTCGCCAAGGCCGACAGCCTCGTTGATATAGCGTTGCTCGAGCACTGCGTGAGAGAGAATCTCAACGACAACGCCACCCGCGCTATGGTGGTCACCGAGCCTCTGAAGGTCGTCATCGAGAACTATCCCGAAGACAAAACGGAGACCGTTTTCGTGGAGAACAATCCGCGCAAAGAGGACGGCGGCGTGCACGAAGCCACGTTTTCACGCGAGATTTACATCGAGCGCGACGACTTCTCCGCCGACCCGCCTCCCAAATATTTCCGCCTGAAACCCGACGGAATAGTGCGTCTCAAGGGCGCGTACGTGGTAAAATACAAGAGGCACGAAGTGGACGAAAACGGCGTGCCCACCGTGGTCTACGTCGATTATCTCGAGGGTACGCGTTCGGGCGAAGCGGGCGCGGCAATCAAGGTCAAGGGCACGATACACTGGGTAAACGCCCGTGACGCGGCAGACGTCAGGCTCAACATCTTCGACTACCTCTTCAACGACGGCGAAGAGAATTATATGGACAGGGTCAATCCAGATTCCCTCACCGTGAAATACGGCAAGGCGGAGAGATTCCTGGACGGCGCGCGCAAGGGCGAAAGATTCCAGTTCCTGCGGGAAGGTTATTTCGTCAGCCGCGGCGGCAACGAGTTCAACTGCATAGTGGGACTCAAGGACGGTTTCAAGCCCTAATCCGTCGCGCGGTGGTGCGACGAAGCATTTTGCCCGTTCAGGCGGGCGAGGAGCGGTTATGTTCACTTGCAAAATCTGCGGAAGCGAAGTCACGCGCGGGCAGGCGTATTGCTCTCATTGCGGCGCCGACGTCGTGAGCAACTACGAGGTGGTGTGTCCCGCCTGCGGCACTCTCAACGGCGCGGGCAACAGGTTCTGCGCGCATTGCGGCGCGCTCCTCGGCGTGCTCAGAAAGCCCGTCTGTTCGATATGCGGTGCGGAGAATCTTCCCGGCGTGAAGTTCTGTGTGGTATGCGGCGCGCCCGTTGTGGATTTCGAAAGCCCGCTCACCGAGCAGGACGTGCTGGAAATGCGCAAGAACAAAATGAACGTCGACCTGATGATAAAGGAGCGTATGCGCGTTGCCGACCGCGAAATCGAACAGATGAAGCGTAAAGTGGGCGAGGATAAGGCCCGTGCGCTCAAAGAAATAGAGGATTACCGCAAAAAAACCAACGACGAGTTCACCAAACAGGCGAAACTGCTCGACGCTTACCGCGAGAAAGTCAACGAACTGGGCTCCGAGGACGTGGCGAGGATAGGCAAACTCGCCGCCAGTCTCAGAAGTCAGGCACGTTTTTACAACGACCCCTACTCCGCGCTCGACGAAGTCTCCGAGGGGGAGGGCGTTTTCGTATGTCCGATATGCGGCACGGTCAACGCTCCGGACGCAGTGAAGTGCGTGCGTTGCGGGCGCTCCAAGGCGCGTTCCAAACTGCTGCTCGCCAAAGGCAAGATAAAACAGTCTCCCCCCGTACGCAAAAAAACGAGAATGATAGCCGCGGCGGAAGAGGACCTCTCCGTGGCGGGCACTCCGACGTTCGACGAGTTTGCGGGAGAGGCGTTCGATGAAGCGCAGAACAAGCCCATCGAGGTGGCGTCCGACGCTTCCGCCGCCGCAGATTATACGGGCGGACAGGCGAGATTCGCGCAGGGCGGGTATCCTTATCCCCCGGCGGGATACGGCGTTCCTTATTACGGGGCGGACGGGGTTCCCCGTCAGATGCCGCCCATAGTGCAACCCGTGGCGTTCGTGCCTTACGTCACGCAGGACCAGCCCCTTATGCAGTATACGCCGACGGGCGAATACATCGACGAAGACGGTGACAGGAAATGAGCGATACCACCCGCAAAAATCCCAATGTGGACGAGTCGGGCATCAGGCTCGCTCCCGCGCCGCTCAGCGGAAGGGCGCCCAAGACGATGCCCGGGCTCAGGCAGGAGTTCGTCATCGTGCCGCGTCTCGAAACGCCTGCCGCGGCGACGGGCGACAGAGCGGAGGTATCCACCAACGCCGACTATCAGCCCAAGTCCCGCGACCTCAGCAAACTGCGTGCGCGCCGTATGCGCGGGCGCAATTTCGGCGTGGGGTTGGTTATGGCGTTGGCTTCGGTGCTGGTGCTTTTGCCTTTCGTCTTTGCGGTGTGCGGCGTGAGCGTCGGTTTTCTTCCCTTCCGTTTCGTGCCGCAGGAATACAACGTGCTGCAGGGGTGGATCGACGCGTTCAACGAAACCGCCTCGCTCGGGTGGACGGGCGAGCAGGTGGGCGCGATATGGGCGAATATGGTGCCCGAGATGTTGCTCACGGTGGGACTTGTCGCCGTGGTGATAAATCTCGTCAAAGCGGTGACGGGATTGTGTTTTGCGCTCCGTCCCAGACGTTATACGACGGGGGCCGTAATCTTTCTGCTTTCGGTGTGCGCGGTGTTCATCGCTGCACTCGTGGGAGCGGAAGACATAGGAGTTGCGCAGATTGATTTTATGCAGGACTTCATTCACGGTTATGCTACGAGCGAATTCTTCACGTTTTTCGTGCTGGCGGGGATAAACCTCGTCGCCGCGCTTGCGTGTTCGCTCGTCACGCCGCAGAGGACGGGTTATACCCGCGGGAAATAGAGACCGCAGGAGGCAAAATGGCTAAGAAAGAAAGAGTCGAAACCACTTTCAATCCCGAAGTGAAAAGCGAAGAGACGACGGCGCCCGCCGCCGAGGAACAGGAGCCGATGTACGAAAGCGAAGCGTACGGAAATCCTCGTCCCGACCAGGGCACACGAACCACCGTTATGAAGACGGTCGGTATCGGCGGCCCCGTGCCCATTGTCGCTCCCAAACACAACACAATACAACTGCAGCCCATCATCGTGCCTCTCGCCGTGGTGCCGTATATGAGTCAGGACAGTTCCGTTCTGCGCACGGACGGCAAGACGGAAGCGTACGGAGAGGACGGATATTCTTCCGCCGTGGAGTTCGACGCCGCGCGTATGGAAGCCGAGAAGCGCACCGCGGTGCGTCGTCTTTCCTCTTCGTTCAGAGTGTTTTCCGTGGTGACGTTCTTCATTGCGGCGATTATTGCGGTGGGATTCATTCTCGCCGCGTTCAGTCCCGTCGTGGGGGCGTTGGACTTTTCGGGTAACGACGTAATCGGCAACATAGAGCAAATGGTCGACGGCGGGAAACCCGAAGTTATGTCGCAGACGGTAACCAACATCATTGCCGCTTTCGGCGTGGCGCTTGCGATGCTTTGCTCCTTGCTCGGGATAATAATCGGCAAGTATGCGCGCAAGACTATGGTCGTGTGCTCCGTATTGGCACTCGGCGCGTTTGCGGCGGAACTCATCGCGCAAGCCGTGAGGGGTACGTTCGCCCTTGCGTCGAGCGGCGCTCTCATTTTTATGGCGTCGCTTGCGGCGGTTATGCTCATAGTGTCCGCGGCGCTCGCAGCCGTGGCGGTCAGACGCGAGGAAGCCACCGAGGAAACCGTGTCCCGTGCGGCAAGCGAAATCTGATTTAACGGCAATTTAAGTTTTCGGGATAGAATGTCACTCAGAATAGCGTCGCTGGCAAGCGGCAGCAAAGGCAACGCAACCCTCGTCCTTTCGGACACAACGGCGCTCCTCGTGGACGCGGGTGTTTCCTTTACGAGAATAAAGACGGAACTTTCCCGTTTCGGGCTCACTCCGTCCTCGCTCGACGGCGTCGTTATAACTCACGAGCATACCGACCACATCGCCGCGCTCCCGCTCCTCGGGAAATACGCGCCCGTGTATGCGCACCCTCGCACCGCCCGCGAAATCGCAATACGTCAGGGCGGCATAGCGGGGTATCGCGAACAGGAGTTTTACGAAGGCGGATTCACGGTCGGAGACATAGAGGTCATACCTTTCAGGATACCTCACGACGCCGCTTATCCCCTGGGCTATTCTTTCCGTCTCGCGTCCGGACAGCAGGTGAGTGTGGCGACGGATATGGGCAGGCCCACGGTCGGCGTCTTCAACAACATAAAGGAAAGCGAAATCGTCCTGCTCGAAGCCAACCACGACGTCGATATGCTGAAAAACGGTTCCTACCCCGAACGCCTCAAAAGGCGTATTCTCGGCGACAACGGACACCTCAGCAACGATATGACGGCTGTGTTTGCCGAGAGGCTCGTGGGGTCCGCGGTGCGCACTCTTATGCTCGGCCACCTCAGCCAGAACAACAATCTCCCCGAACTTGCCCTGGGAACCGTGGCGGGCAAACTTCAGTGTCGGGGGTGCGACAACATCGCCGTTTGTGTGGCGGCTCAGGACTGCGCCAGCGATGTCTACGAGGTAAGATGAGAAAAAATCTTTTTGCAGGCGAAGGCGGCAGCATTTATCTTTTTGCGCTGTGCGGCGCGTCCATACTTTCCACGGCAATGTATTACATTCTCGCGGGGCGTACGGGTTCTTTCGGCGGAATGAGCGTGACCAACTGGGTTGCGTACGCGTTGACTCAGGTCGCTTTTGTTGCCGTGGTGTTGCTTTATTCCCGTTTCCGCAGGGTGGATCTGCTCGCGGTCGCCAAACTGCGTCCCACCAAAAGCGTGGGGCAGTATCTGTTGCTTGTGCCGATAGCGGTGGTCTGCATAGCGGCGTTTTTCCCTCTCTATATGCTGTTCGCCGCGTTTCTGGGCGTTATGGGTTATCCGATGGGCAATGCCGTGGCAATGCCGTCTTTTTCCAATCCCGGAGTGTTTGTGCTGGCAGTGGTGATTATGGCAATGTTGCCCGCAATAGGCGAAGAATTGCTTATGCGCGGCACGGTCGTGCCCGCTATGACCAGCAGGGGAATATGGTTCGGAGTGTTCATATCGGCGTTGCTGTTCGCCCTTATGCACAACAACCCGATGCAGACCGTCTACCAATTCTGTTTCGGCGCGGTGCTGGCAATAGTGTTTATGTTGTCGCGCTCTGTCGTAACGTGTATGGTGCTTCATTTTCTCAGCAACTTTTTTACGCTGACGCTGACGGCGTACCTGCCGCAGGTGGACGAGATAATTCTGAATCTCGGCGCCTACAACTGGCTGACGGGTACCGTGAGTTTCGTTGCGGGCACCCTGCTTCTCGCGCTTTTGCTGTATTTTTATTACCGTGCGGGCAAACCGCGCAGGAACGATGACGGATATACCGTTTCCGACGCCGGAGTGGTGTTCGAGGAATATTCCCTTTACGCCTACGCGGACGAGCCGACGCCCAAAAAGAAAAAACCGAACGTTGTGGTCGACGCTTTCCGCTTTCTGGGTTCGTTGTTCACGAAACGCGGTTGGAGAGCGGTGGAGCGTGAACTCATCATCACCTGCGACATTCCTTACGTGGGCAAAACGCAACCTATGCTGGGCGTGTGGCTGGCGATAGGATTTTCCGCGGTGTACTGGGTGCTCGCGCTGCTGCAGGGGCTGTTATGAAAGCGCGTTACGCAGGCGGAATATCTTACTTTCTCGTGGTAATCTGTCTGCTGTTGCTGCGCATATCCTTGCAGACTCCGCTTGCCGCGGACATTGCCGACGTCGACCTTTATTTCACCCTGATATGTCAGATTCTGTGCTTCGGCGTCGCGCCGATGTGCTTCTGGGCGTTGCTTTCGAGAGAGCAACGCTTTGCTTCAATCGGCACTTTATTCGCCGATTTTAACATTAAAAAATGCTCTTTGCGCAACTGGTTGCTCACTTTTGCAATCGCCGTTCCCGCCGTTGTAATAACTTACTCCGTGTCCACCGTGTGGTCGCAGGGGCTTTATATAATCGGCTATAATTTCCCCGAAAGCGAGGGCGTAACGCTGACGGTGCCGGCCCTGCTCGCCGACATTGCGCTGACTGCCGTGCTGCCCGCCGTGTTCGAGGAGTTCACCCACCGCGGGTTGGTGTTCGCAGGTTACCGCGACAAAGGCGAAGCCGTGGTTTTCGTGTCGGCGTTGCTGTTTGCGCTTATGCACCAGAACGTGCGGCAGGTAGGGTACACCTTCGTGCTCGGAGTGGTGCTTGCAATGGTCGTTTTCTACAGCGGTTCGATATTTCCCGCCGTGTTCCTGCATTTTTTCAACAACCTTATAAGCGTGTTTATGAGTTATTCCGATATGAATGCCGTCTTCGGATTTATGGAGGACGCGCGGGTGTGGTTGTGGACGGGTTCGCTGGGCAGGGGGATTGCGGCTGCGCTTTTCGTCGCGTCGGTGGCGGTGTGCGTGTTTGCACTGAACGCTATGAGGAAGCAAAAGGTGAAGGACGGTGTGCTCACGCCCAGATTCCCTTCTCCCGCCGCCGCGGACGTTCTGCCGCTTTATAAGGACGTGCCGTTCCTCGTTGTCGCCGCATTGGGCGTGGCGTTGACGGTTTTTTCTCTCGTGTGGGGGTTGTGATGAAGGTCGGTATAGTTGCGGTGGGCAGGCTGAAGGAAAAATATTTTGCGGACGCGGTGGCGGAATACGCCAAACGTCTCGGTGCGTACTGCGAATTCAGGGTAACGGAAGTCGCTCCCGCTCCGCCCGCAAAGTCTCCGTCCGAACAGTCCGAGGAGGAAGGCAGGGCGCTCATCGGCAAGGCGCGCGGATACGTAATTGCGCTCGACGGAGGCGGCAGAGAGGTGTCCAGCAAGGGGCTTGCCGACATAATCGCAGCCGAATGCGGGCGCGGTCAGTCCGAATTTTCTTTCCTGATAGGCGGCAGTCACGGTTTGTCGCGGGAAGTGCTTGAGAGAGCCGACGTCGTGTTGTCTTTCGGCAAGCCGACGTATCCTCATCAACTTTTCAGGGTTATGCTGGCGGAGCAGATTTACCGCGCTTTCACCATAAACGCGGGCACTCCGTATCACAAGTAGGAGCATTATGGCACGGGACAACGATTTTGTGTTTATGAGACGCGCGCTCGAAATCGCCGCGGAATGTGCAAAGGCGGACGAGGTCCCCGTCGGTTGCGTGGTGGTAAGGAACGGCGAAATAATAGCGGAGGGCGGCAACCGCAAGGAGCGGGAAAACAACGCCCTGCGCCACGCCGAAACCGTCGCGCTTGCCGCGGCGGCGGAAAAAACGGGCAACTGGTGGCTGGAGGACTGCGACGCACGCGGAGCGCAACGCCCTTGCGCACTGCACGGAGTCCCCCGCGGGAGCGACGATGTACGTCACGCTCGAGCCCTGTCCGATGTGCGCGGGAGCAATGATACTTTCCCGCGTTCGCAAAGTGTATTTCGGCACCTACGACGAAAAGAGCGGCGCGGCGGGCAGCAGGATAAATCTTTTCGAAAAAGGGCTGTTCAACCACGACGTGGAGGTCGAGGGCGGAGTGTTGCGCGAGGAGTGCGGCGCGTGTCTGACGGAGTTCTTTGCGGAAAAACGACGCGCGGCCAAAGAAAAGAAAAACCGCGACTGACAAAGCGGCGTACCTTACAGAATTAAAAACGGCGGGGCAGATTGCCCCGCCGTTGCCGTACGATTCAGACTGTCGTCTGCGTATCCTGCTCGGAGACGGCGACGCGCTCGGCAAGGTCGGAAACGGCGGTTGCGCAGGCGGGAATGCAACTCGCGGCTTCCGTGTCCGTCAGCATCTCTTCCACTTGAGTCGTGTCGACTTCGGGATAAGGGATTCCGAACGCGCAGGCTATCGCGGAGATTATCGCGGATAGCACGGTGATGACGATTATCACAATCTGTTTCTTGCTCATTGCTGTGTCTCCTTTTGTTTTTTCGGGGACACCGGACAGTCGGACGGCAAGGGTATGCTATACCTCGGTGCGGCGCAGAATCCAGAATTTATGACGGCAAAAATCCAAGCGCGACGCTGTGTGGGGGCGACGGCCTTTGTGAGGAAGCGGAAAGTTTCGGAGTCTGACCGCATATTATGTGGGTATGTCCGAAAAGATAAAAATCTGGTTTGTTGAAACGAAGTCCGCGGGACGGGTTTTGCTCGGCAGGGAAGTGCGCGAGTACGCCCCGCGTTCGCTTGCGGCGTTCGATTGCGAAAGAGTGGAGCGCGCTGAGCAATGCGCGTTCGTCAAAGGTCGGTTCGACGTCGTAATTCCTCTCGATATGCCGCTCGTTACGGGCGAAGACGTCGAAAGGGCCGTGGAAACCCTCAGGCGCAAGCATCTGAGCGTGCTCGGGCTCGGCGATGAGGGGTCGGGAGCGTTTGTGACGTCCGGAGAGGGGGGCGAACCGCATTGTCGGCTCGTTCTGCCTCATTTCGTCAAAACGGAGGGTGCAAAAAACTTCCGCATAGTGTATAATCTTATGAAAGAGAGGATACTCTCCCGTCTGTGCGCGGAGGGCGTCTTTATAGAAGATTTCGACAACACCGTTGCCGACGACACCGTGGAAGCGGAGCGCGGCGCAGTCGTGTTGCCTTTCTGCACGCTTCGGGGGCGAACGTCGCTCGGCGCGGGTTGCAAAGTCGCGGGGGCGTATATCGAGGACAGCGCGATAGGAGAGGGCGCGGAAATCGTTATGTCGCACGTCGTGTCGTCCGAAGTGGGCGAGCGCACCACGGTGGGGCCGTTCGCAAGACTGCGCGGAGCCGTCATCGACGCGGGTTGCAGGATAGGGGATTTCGTCGAGGTGAAAGGTTCACGCCTGCACGAAGGTGTGAAATCCGCACACCTCACTTACATCGGAGACGCCGAAGTGGGGGCGCGCACCAACGTGGGGTGCGGGACGGTGTTCTGCAACTACGACGGAAATAACAAGCACAGAACCACGGTCGGCACGGACTGTTTCATCGGAGCCAACAGCAATCTGGTCGCCCCGCTGAATATCGGGGACGGCACTTTCGTTGCGGCCGGCACGACGGTGACGAGAGACACCGAAAGCGGTTCTTTCGTCATAGGCAGAGTGCGACAGGAAGGCAGGGAAGGGGGAAATCCTCTCAGGAAGTCCTCTCGCTGAAAAAACAAATCCGAAGACAACGCGCAATCGGCGCGGAAGCACGGAGGAAATATGTATCTCATAGTCGGGCTGGGCAACCCGGGAACGCGTTACCGTTCCACCTATCACAACCTCGGCTTTATGGTCGCGGACGCTTTGGCGCGCGCCAAAAAACTCAGATTCGCGGGCAAAGAATGCGACGCCGTCACCGCAAAAGGCAAAGCGGACGGCGTTGAGTTCGTTGTCGCCAAACCGCAGACGTATATGAATCTGTCGGGCGAAAGCGTCAGGAAACTTGTCAGAAAATACTGCGACGACGAGAGCGAACTGATTGTCGTATACGACGACGCGGACCTGCCCGTGGGAAGAATGAGGCTTCGCGAGGAAGGTTCCAGCGGCACGCATAACGGTATGCGAAGCATAGTTTCCGCGCTCGGCACCACCGAGTTCAAACGACTGAGGATAGGAATCAAAAACGCCGAACTGGCAAACAGAGAAGTGGACATTACCGATTACGTGCTGTCCAGGATAGATTACGCAGACAAGAAAACCGTGGAAAAATGCGTGGAAGAGGCGGCGGAAGCGCTCCTTGACCTTGTGGGCGGCGCCGACATTCAACGCATTGAGGAAAGGCTGAACAAGCGAAAATAAACGGCAGATTAAGACGGAGGGCGTCACACGCGCGCCGTCGGACGGAAAGGTATGAGCGTTCCCCGCAGACTGGACATAGCCGCGTTTGGCGAAGGGCTCCCCGAACTGCTTTCGTTCGGGAATGTCCGCGCGCACTCCGGCGGGGTGAATTCGCTCGGCGTGGTCAAGATAACCGACGGCGCGAAAGCGCATCTTACCGCTTCCGTCCCCGCGGCGAAAATCTGCGTCACGGCGGATATGCTCGCCGCAAAAGCCCTTGCGAACAGGCTTTCGGGCTATTGCGACGGAAGGGTGGTCGTGTTGCCGCCGCGCGACGACGTACTGGTGTACAGGCGCGGTTTTTCCGCCGCGCGCTCCCGTGAAAGGGCGGCGGCGCTCGCGGCGTTTCTTTTCGGAGAGGCGGAGGTTCTGGTTGCGAGCGCAGAGTCGCTTATGCAATTATATCCCTCTCCGGACGCGGTGAAAAACGCGTCGGTATTTTTCGGAAAGAACGCCGAAATGTCGCCCACGGAAGCCGCGGACAGACTTGCCGCGGCGGGCTATTCGCGGCAGGAGATGATAGGCGAGGAAGGGGATTTCGCCCTGCGCGGCGAT